>FWPU01002841.1_pt1 | contig 46014 bp, 43 predicted proteins | sample 2228361 | NCBI WGS metagenome assembly FWPU01 (sample SAMEA103939777, study PRJEB20133) | metagenome
GGATCTCCTTGGAAGAGCTTCTGTTGTGGTGACAAAAGTTTACTTCCTTTTGGAGATCCTTGCCCTTATCCCGAATTCACGTTAATTAAGTGAGACCATTGCTGACGAGGGTGTTAATTCTTAGAACGGGAGGTTGCGCTTACTGACACGGCTGGAATTGGCGGCCATAGCGGCCAACCAGAAATTGGTCAGCAAAGATATAATTGAGGGCATGTTCCCGCGCCTCTTGGGAAAGACCAGAAGTCTAAAGGTTAGGCTTGCGCTGATTTTTGCCGCCGGCGGGGTTTTGTTGCTGCTGCTGACGCTTGGGCTGCTCTGGCTGGTGCAGCGTCAGCCGCAGATGCCTGCCGAAACGGTGGTGGCGCTGATTTCCATCCTGACCCTGGTGGCGCTGGGGTTCGCGGTGGGAACGCTGGGTTTCATTCTGCGCAGCGCTCTTTTGCGGCCCGGCTTGAATCCCATCCTGCTGACGCTGGTGTTGGCGTATGGTCTGCCGGCCGCCGTGTATTTCGGGTTAGACCGCCTGCTGGCGCTGCGTTTCAGCGGGCTGGAACAGTCCCTGCCCGTCATCCGGCTGGGTTCACCGTTCTTTCCCGGTCAGCCGTGGTTGTTCCTCTGGCAGGCGCTGATTTTGGCTTTTTTGGGCATTCCGGTTGTTCAGCAAAGCGCCCGCCGCCTTGAGCCGCTTTCTGAAAAACGCCCTCCCGATTGGCTGATCGGCCTGTTGGGGGGCGGCGCTATTGCCCTGCTAAGCGCTTATCTGTTCAGCATTACCCGCGTTTGGGTGGAAAATACGTTTCTCGCTGACGAGATCACCCAACCGATGGAGGTTGCGCCGCTCATCCGCTGGGTAACCCTGCTGATCGGCATCCTCGTTGCGCCGTGGGCGGAAGAACGTTTCTTCCGCGGCGAACTGGTTGACCGCTGGCAGCCGCGCCTGGGAGCCTGGGCGGCTGTGGTGGCTTCGGCGGCTTTGTTTGCTGCCCTGCAATTGCGCCCGTTGTTGATGCTGCCGGCTTTTCTGGCCGGAGTTGGCTTTGGCTGGCTGACCCAAATCTACGGCAATACCCGGCCGGCGGTTGTGGCGCACATGGTGGTCAACCTGTTGTTGTTTGGTTTGGGCTGGCAGTGGATGATCTGACCGCAGATAGCGGTATTTTCGAACCTTCAACCGAAGAGGAAAATTCATGACCGAATTGCTTTATGCTACCGATAGTTACCTGAAATCCTTTGATGCCCGCGTGATGGCAGTGGACGAAGCCAACCGCGCCGTGCTGCTGGAACGCACCGCCTTCTACCCCGGCGGGGGCGGTCAGCCCTGGGATGTGGGCACGCTGAGCGGCGCAAACGGTCAGGTCTGGCAGGTCAGCCGCGTGAAGAAGGCTGGGGAGGGCGTTTGGCACATCTTGGCCGGGGAAGCCGGCCTGCCGCAACCCGGCGATGCGCTGCATGGCGAACTGGACTGGCAGCAGCGGTATGCACTGATGCGCACGCATACCGCTTTGCACATCCTGTGCGGGGTGGTGTTTCGCGATTACGGCGCGCTGGTCACCGGCGGCGAAATGGAACCGCTCAAAGGACGCATGGATTTCGAATTCGAAACCCTGACCCATGAGCGGATTGCCGAGATCGAAACGGCGGTCAACCGCGAGGTTCAGGCTGCCCGGCCAATCCGCGTGCAAATCCTGCCGCGCGAAACCGCTTTTCAGATTCCCGACCTGATCCGCACCAAAATCAACCTGCTGCCGCCGGAAATTCAGCAAATCCGCACGGTTGAGATTGTCGGGCTGGATTTACAGGCCGATGGCGGGACACACGTGGCCATCACTGCCGAAGTCGGCCGAATTCGAGTGGTGGATTACAAAAGCAAGGGTAAGATCAACAAGCGCATTTACATCGAACTGGACTGAAATTCCCGTCAAAGCGGCAGGCCGGTCAAACCCGCAGGCGCGCTTCGAAGATGGTGACAGCCTGTCCTTCCAGCAGCACGCGCCCGTTGCGGGGCGTCACCCGCAGCCAGCCGCCGCGCACAGAAGCCTGATACGCCAGCAGGGTCGTTTTGCCCAGCCGTTCGGCCCAATAAGGCGCCAGCGCACAATGGGCTGAGCCGGTGACCGGATCTTCATTTACGCCGACCGCCGGCGCGAAAAAGCGAGAAACGAAATCGTATTCTCCGGCTTGGGCGCGGGCCGTCACCACCACGCCGCGGGTTGGAATGCTTTTCAGCCGGGCAAAATCAGGAGACAGGGCACGCAGGCTGTCTTCGTCGGCGATCTCGATGAGGTAATCTTCGCGGTAGCGCCCGCTGAAACGCACCTGCTCCAAACCGAGCGCATCCAGCAAACCCGGCGGGGGATCGGCCGGCACAACTTCGCGCAGCGGAAAGTCGAGGACAATCCAGCCGGATGCCGTGCGACGGGCTGAAAGCCGCCCGGAGAGCGTTTCAAATTGTGCGGTTTGCTCGGTGGAAAGTAAACCCTGCTCCCACAAGATATGGACGCTGGCCAGCGTGGCGTGACCGCACAGGGTCACTTCGACTTGCGGGGTGAACCAGCGCAGGCGGTAGACCTCTCCCTGCGGCAGCAGGAAAGCGGTTTCGGAGAGATTCATCTCGCGGGCAATTCCCAGCATCCAGCGCTCATCCCGCGCCGTATCCAGCAGGCACACCCCGGCCGGGTTTCCGGAAAAAGGCTCAGCCGTGAACGCATCAACCTGAAAGAGGGAAAATGTCATTGGTCACCTCCAAACAAGGGGAATCACACATGCGGTGTCTCCATGATACCATGCTGTCGCTGCATTTTGAGCTGGACGGGGGCGGCGATGCGGTGGTCTGCTCAGCGATGGGAGTTCAGAGATCGGCCTGAAAAAGGGGACACAAACCCCTTGACACTAGAACATATATTCTATAAAATAAAATTATGAACTTCTGGAAGCGCCTGTTGAACCTTTTCAGGGAGGAGGCAGGGCAGCAACAGCGCACCTTTGCCTTGGATGCCCGTCTGGAACAATCCCTGCGCCAGCTGGCCGAGCAGGAAAAACGCCCGCCGGAGGAGATTCTGCAAGCGCTGATCGAGGCCGGCTTGCAGCACCGCCGCCAGAGTGAAGCGGCCTGGCAGTGCTGGAAGCTGCTCACGCCGCGCGAGCAGGAAGTGGCGGCGCTGGTCTGCCTCGGTTATACCAACCGCCAGATCGCTGCCCGGCTGAGCGTTACGCCGGATACCATCAAAACCCATGTGCGTAACCTGCTGGTCAAGTTCAACCTGCGCCAGCGCAGTGAACTGCGCGAACGACTGGCCGGCTGGGATTTCAGCGCCTGGGAGCGCTGAAACGGCAGACCGGCAAAAGACGTACCATCCCCCCTCTGAGTGGATGAGAAAAATCACTTGTCTTTCAGCAAGGCAGTGTGATATGCTCATGGTATCATCACTCTGCCTTGAGAGACAACCGCTATGCTTCCTCCCCTGCAACCGATTGGCATCATCCATACGCCTTTCACCCGTCCAGAAGATACCCCCATCCAGTCCAGCCGCTCGACGGCCGAAGGGCGGGTGGTGGTGTTCCCGCAATACAGCGCCGGACTGGAAGGGGTGGAGGGCTTTTCCCACCTGATTTTGCTGTATGTCTGGCACCGCGCGCCGGCTGAGGTGGCTTTGCGGGTCAAACCGTTCCTTTACGACCGTGAAACCGGTCTGTTTGCCACCCGCTATCCCTGCCGCCCCAACCCGATCGGGCTGTCGGTGGTGCGCCTGCTGGAACGGCGCGATTCTGAACTGCTCATCCGCGGCGTGGACATGCTGGACGGCACTCCGCTGCTGGATATCAAGCCGTATGTGCCGGATTTCGACGTTCATCCGGTCGAGCGGCTGGGCTGGTACGAACACATCCGCGCTGCTGACCCGCCCAGCGATGGCTGAAGGGCTGCTGGCGTTCATCATTGCCATCCCCATTGCCGTGTTGGGTGGGCTGATTGGTCTTGGCGGAGCAGAGTTCCGCCTGCCGGCGCTGGTTGGCCTGCTGCGGCGCAGTGCGCATCAGGCCGTGCCGATCAATCTGGCGGTCAGTCTGGTTACGCTGGTGGTTTCGCTGATCGTGCGCTTGCGCACCCTGCCGGCTCTCCCGCTGGAGTCGCTGTGGGTGATTCTGGCGGCGATGATCGCCGGCGCGGCGCTGACAGCCTACTTTGGCGCCGGCCTGACTGCCCGCCTTTCGCCGCATGCCTTGGAAGGCTGGATGCGCCTGCTGCTCATCTCGATTGGCTTGCTGTTGATTGTGGAGGGCTTTCTCCCATTTCCCGAAGCCGGGCTGGTTGGTGAGATGCCGCTGGCACAGGCATGCATCGGCTTCGTTGCCGGCAGCCTGATCGGCGTGGTGAGCAGCACATTGGGGGGTGGCCGGGGGTGAGTTGATCATTCCAACTCTGATTTTCGTCTTCGGGGTGGGCATTAAAACCGCCGGCAGCGCCAGCCTGATCATCAGTTTGCCGACGGTGGCGGTGGGGCTGGCGCGCTATGCGCGTCAGGGGCTGCTGTTCAGCCGCAGCGAAGGCTTGCGCCTCGTGCTGCCGATGGGCCTTGGCTCGGTGATTGGCTCGATGGGCGGAGGTGTGTTGGCGGGCATTATCCCGGCCAGTGCGCTGAAGGTCATCCTCGGTTTGGTGCTGATCGCTTCGGCGCTGCGCATGTTTCGCCGTAAAAATGCGCCACACGGCGGTTAACGCCGCTCACCCCGCAGCCAGACAGCGCTCCCGTCACTGATCCATTCCACTCGTCCGTAACGGGCGGTGGAAATCACCGTGTCCCCCTGCTCCTGCCCGCTTTGCAGCAGAATCAGCGCCGGGCTGAGCGAGCGCCAAACGTCCAGCGGGGTGTTCTGCAGATCCAGGCTGCCCAGCAGCAGGGTGGCGCCTTCCACCGGCAGGCCGGTCGAGCGCAGGGCTGCCGGGGTGAGGCCGTTCGGCATGAGCAGGCGGGCAGTGCGGTATTCCACCAGCAAGGCGGCCTTTTCGCCGTCGCTTTTCAGCACATGCAGAATCAGGTCGTCATCCAACTGCAGGCGGTCTCCGGCGGAAAGGCGTTGTTGAGGGGTGTGGGTCAGGCGCAGGGCTTGGTCGAGGCGGGCAGCGGTGCGGTTTTTGGGCGGCTCGACCGCCCAGTACAGGCTGGCGCAGGGCAAGCGTTGCACAGCAGTTGGTAGGCCTTCCAGCAGAGTAGCGCGCTGGAAGGGCAGCACCACCGCATCGAAACGGCGGGAGAAGGGGTTGATTTCGCGGCCCAACACTCCCGCCAGCGTATTGGCGCGCGGCGCGCTGCCCAGCAAAATTTGCCGCCCGCCAGGCGTGCGCAGCAAAACGGCCTGACCCTCGGGTAAGTCCGGCAGAATGACATGCAGATTGCCGTCCGCACGGCGCAACGCCGCTCCCCAGACCAGCAGGGTAATCAGGCAGAGCCCGCCCAGCACGAGGGAGGGTTGCAGCGCCGAGCGCAGCGTGCGCATCAGCCGCGCGGGATGGTCAGGGTTGATTTTGTACAGCAAGGTCAAGCCAAACAACACGGCGTACATCCCGCCTGCCCGCCCCCAGCCGACCGGGCCGAGATCAACCACCCCGCCGGGCAGGTTAGCCAGCATCTCGACCATGCGGATGGTGAAAGCGGAGAAGGGATAGGTCAGCCAGCCCAAAACCTGACCGGCTGGCAGCCAGATCATGCCGGCGATCAGCGCCAGTCCGCTCAACTGCATCACCATTGGCTGAACCGGCAAAATGAGCGGGTTGGCTGCCAGCGCTGAAAGCGAAAGCCGCCCAAACTGGGCCAGCACAACCGGCAGGGTCGTCACCTGAGCGGCTAGCGTAAAAAGGAAGTACTCCGAAACCGGCGGGGCGATCCGCCGCGCCAGCGACGGCGAAAAACGCCGGGTCATCCAGTTTTCGAAACTGCGTTGCAGCGGTTCGGCGTAAAGAATCAGTCCCAGCGTTGCCGTGAAGGAAAGTTGAAAGGAAGCATCCCACGGCAGCCATGGGTTGAAGGCGGTCATCACCGCCGCGCTGAAAGCCAGCGGGGTCAGCCCGGCCGATCTGCGCCCGATCAGCCGCCCGAACAGGGCCAGGCTGCTCATCAGCGCGGCGCGCACGACCGCCGGATTTGCGCCAACCAGCAGGGTGTAAAAGGTGATTGCCAGAGCCGCGCTTGCCGCCGCCCAGCCGCGCGTCAGCAGCCGACCGAACAGGGCTAAAAACAAGCCGCTCAACACGGTCATGTTGAAGCCGGAGATGGCGATGATGTGGGCAGTGCCGGTATCCTGAAAGGCGCGTGCCAGCCCGATGGGCAGATCACGCTCCAAGCCGAGCAGAATACCGGCCAGCAGGGCGGCTTCCGGCTGGGGATAAATGCGGTTGAGCGTTTGGTAGGCATAGCGGCGCAGCGAGTAAATCGCCTGCATCAGCCAATTGCCGTTTGTGCCGGGCAAAGCATCCACCGCCGGGTAGATCAGGTACGTATAAATTCCCTTACGGGCAAGGTAGGCGCGGTAGGAAAAAGTCTCATCCTCCGGCGGGGTTTGCGGACTGCCCCACACCCGCACGCGCTGACCGTAACGCCATTCGCCGCCGGGCGGCAAGCGCAGGTATGCCCGCCCGCGCACGGTGGAGGATGAGCTGCTGCCTTGCAGGCGCAGGGACTCGACCTGCACGGTCAGCAGCACGGCGTTTTCGCGCCGGTCGGGGTCGGCAACGATCCACCCGCTCAGTTCGGCTTTACCGAGATCGTTGTAAAAGGCCAAGTCAGAAGGGGTGAAGTGCGGCTGAGCCGCCTGCCAGCGCCATGCTCCCAGCAGCAGAGCGGCCAAAATCACGCCCAGCGGTAAGGACAGAAAGCGGCGGAGACTCCTCCGCAAAGGCCAACGCTGTCCCAGCCGGTTTTCCAGCAGAGCCAATAGCCCGGCTGATGCAGCCCCTGCCAGCCACCCGTCGGCCGGTAAAGTCAGGGCGGCGCTCAGCCCGATCCCGGCCAGAAAGGCAAGCGAGAGCCACAGCAGCGGCGGCACGGGAATTCACTCCGGCCTGCGAAACAAGTGCGGCAGGAAAGCCGGCGTGCGCCGACGGTACTCGGCGTAGGCTTCGCCGAACTCGTCCAGTAGTTTGTCCTCTTCGAAACGCGAACCAATCAAAAAGTACAGCGTAACCCCCAAATTCAACGCCAGTAAATTCCAGCTCATTACCGGCATCAGCCAAAGAACCAGCAACGAGCAGGTGTAGAGCGGATGGCGCACCCAGCGGTACAGGCCGCCGGTCACGAAACGCGGCGGGCGGCGCAGGGCGGTTTCGTCCAGCGCAGTGTCCAATCCGATGAAACGCATCGCTCCGGTTTGGGAAACGCCATAGACAAGCCCCGCCAAGCCGGCCAGTTGCAGCAATCCGGTCAGGATGAACCACGGAAAGGGAATGGCGTAGATTAGGCGGTCGGGCAGCAGGGCAACGAGCGCCAGCGGCGGCAGCAAGGTGACTGCGCCGAGAACGGAAAAAAACAAGCGGTAGTAACGGCGGATGCGCTCGCCGAAACGCGCTTCGGCCCACTGTTTGGTGCGGCGCGCAGCCAGCCATGAATGCAGTGCGCCGTAAAGGATTATGGAAAAGAGAATCAACCAGAAGCTGCCTGTCATTCCTTTTATTTTAGCCATGAATGGAGGAATGGCAACCTTCTGCAAAGGATCAACTTGTGGTTCACCTTGCAATTTTATTAGTCTGTTTTTAGTAATAAATCCGTTATGATTAAATGGTATGCGCAGAGCGGAATTCCCCTATTTGCCGGATTTGCTCGTGCTGGCCTTGCGTTGGCTGGTGCTGGTGGTGTTTATCACCGTCCAAGCCCTTTCGGGTACGCCTTCGATTGCCTTCCTTGGGGCGGTGGCTGCCGCAGCCGGCCTCAATTTGATTTTGTCCATTCTGGCGGTTGCCAACGCGCGTTTACCAGCCCATCGCGTAATTGGTGTGGCTCTGGATGTGCTGATCAGCGCAGCCTTTTTCTACGCCAGCGGCGGGCTGGGTGGATCGCTGGCCTCGGCCGGGGTGCTGGCGATCCTCAGCGGGGCGTTGTATTATGAGTGGCGCGGCGCTGTGATCAGTACGCTGCTCGTAACGCTGATGGAGGGTGGCGTTGCCTTGCAAATGATTGGCGCGGAAAGCCTTTCGGCGTATCTGTTGCCGGCCAGCATGCTGTTGGCAATCCACTTGATGGTGATGCTGGCGCTGGGGCTGCTCAGCCGGCGGGTGATGCGCCTGCTGCGCCAACGCTACCGCAGCCTGCTGGCGCTGCGTGAGGAAACCGAGCGGAAGGCGCAGATCAAGGAACGCAAGCGGCTGGAAATTTTTTATTCGATGGTGGAGACGCTCAGCGCAACGCTCAACTATCAGGTGGTACTGGACAGCGCCTTGAACCTCTGCCAGAGCGCGCTGGGTGAAGAAGGCGAAACCACGCGGTTGATCAGCGCGGCGCTGTTGTTCGAAGGCGATCAAATGGTGATCGGCGAGGCGCGCGGGCTTTCACCGGCCGACCGGCGGGTGGCGTTTTCTGGCGAGCAGGGCGGCCTGGCGCAGGCGCTCCAAAGCGGTCAGCCGCAGTTGATTGCCAAACCGGCCGCTGATGCGGAACTGAAGCGCTTGCTGGCGTTGCACACCTGTTCGGCGGCGCTGGTGTTGCCGCTCGTGCGCGGTATGCAGGTTTTCGGCGCAATGCTGTTTGCCCACCCACAGGCTGAATTTTTCACCAGCGAACGCTGTGATCTGCTCGAAATGATCAGTCATCAGGTGGTCATTGCCATCCAAAACGCCCGTCTGTTTGAAGAGGTCGAGGAAGAAAAGAATCGTATCCTCAGCGCCCAGGAGGAAACCCGCCGCAAACTGGCGCGCGATTTGCACGATGGACCGACTCAATTGGTGTCGGCAATTGTAACGCGGGCGCAGGTTGCAGGTGTGATTCTGCAGCGCAAACCGGAGGAACTGCCACAAGAACTGAGCCGGATTGAAGACCTTGCCCGACGCGCCACCCAGGAATTGCGTCACATGCTGTTCACCCTGCGGCCGCTGGCGCTGGAAAGCGAAGGGTTGACGGCTGCTCTGCAGCAGATGGCTGATAAGATGAAGGAAGTGTATCAACAAAATGTGGCGTTGGAAATTGAGCCGCAAGCGGTTGAGGCATTAGACCTGAATCGTCAAACGACGGTCTTCTATCTCGTAGAAGAGGCGATCAACAATGCCCGCAAACATGCTCAGGCCAGCCTGATTCGCGTGCGGCTGAAGCGTATGACTGAAGATGAAGGGCTGATCTTTGTGGAAATTGCCGACAACGGCAAGGGATTCGATGTAAACGGCGTACTCAATACCTATGAAAAACGGGGAAGTTTGGGTATGATTAACCTGCGCGAGCGGGCAGAGATGATCAATGCCGTGCTGCGCGTCCAATCTGCACCCGGTAAAGGAACGCGCGTTCAAGTGGTCGTCCCACTGGACGACGCCGCAGTTGACCGTTTGCAGCGTGGACTGGCAGAAGCCGCTCATCCAAACTAACTCCACGCGGGAACATCCACATGCCCTTGACAGCCGGAATTTCATACTCGCTGTATGAGGGGGGAAAAAACGATCAGAAGGCCGTGATCCTGATTCACGGGGCGGGCGGCAGTCATCTGGACTGGCCAGCCGAGTTTCGCCGATTGGCGGGTTACACCGTCTATGCCATTGATCTGCCGGGTCATGGGCGTTCTACTCTGCCGGGCTGTCAATCGGTTGGCGAATATGGCGAGGCTTTGCTGGAATTTCTGGCGGCTTTGGGGCGTTTTCAGGCGGTTTTTGTCGGGCACTCGCTCGGAGCAGCGGTTGCCATGGGGTTGGCCTTGGAATTTCCGCAGCATGTGGCCGGCTTGGGGTTGTTTTCGGCGGCGGCTTGTTTCGATGTTCCGCCCGGATTGGTGGATTACCTGAGTAATCCAGCCTCAGCGCCGCTGGGCATTCAAATGATTCAGGAGCGATTGGCGGGGATTAGCCGCAGCTCAGGTTTGGCCGAACGAGCTCTGAATGCGCTCCGAAAAGTGCGCAGCAGTGTGCTGTATGGGGACTGGCTGGCCTGTTCGCGATTTGACATTCGCCAACAGGTCGGTCAGATTCAAATGCCGGCGTATATTGCCTGCGGCCGGCTTGACCGGCTGACACCGCCTTCGCGGTCACGCTTTTTGGCCGATCAGATGCCCTTGGCGCGTCTGGACGTGATCGCAGATGCCGGACACCTGCTGCCTTTGGAAAAGCCGGCTCTGTTGGCTGGCCGGCTGATTGAATTTTTGAACGACCTGCACGCTGCATTGGAGAATCCGGCTTTGATGATCCAATTGCCCAAAAAAGATGCGGTACCAACCGACGAAGAATAAAAAATAACTGGAAATCTGCCCGCGGGCTGTGATACAATCGGCGCATGGATCACCTCTGGTCACCATGGCGAATGAAATACATTCAAGGCAATGAAAAAAACAGTCAATGTGTTTTTTGCGCTGCCCCGCAGCAAGAGGACGGCCACGAAAATTTGATTGTGGCGCGCGGCGAGCGCGCCTTTGTCATTCTCAATCGTTTTCCCTACACCAGCGGCCATATCATGGTCGTTCCGTACGATCACCAGCCCAGCCTGCCTCAGTTGGATGAAACGACCCGCGCCGAGATGATCGAGTTGCTCAACCGCGGGCTGGTGGTGTTGCAAATGGTGTATAAACCGGAAGGCTTCAACCTGGGGGCGAACATTGGCAGTGTGGCCGGGGCGGGAATTGCCGAGCATTTTCACTTTCACATTGTGCCGCGTTGGGTGGGAGACACGAATTTCATGTCCACCTTGTCCGGCACCCGCGTTCTGCCCGAAGCGTTGGAAGACAGTTTCCGCCGCATCCGTGAAGGCTGGGCGGCTTTATTCGAAAAGTAAACCATTTCTTGTCGAGGAGTTTTCAGCATGGCATCCGCATCGGTTCAATGGATTGGTGGACAGCGTTTTGTGGGGATCGATTCGACCCATCATTCGGTGGTGCTTTCCACGCCGGATGAAGGGGTGGGGATGAAGCCATCCGAGCTGCTGCTGGTGGCGCTTTCTGCCTGTACCGCGGTGGATGTGGTCAACATCCTGCAAAAGAAACGGATCGAATTGACCTTTTTGGAAATCAAAGCCGAAGCCGTCCAGGATAGCGATCCCCCGTGGACGTTCCGCAAAATTCACCTGTTGTACCGTTTGGGCGGTAAGGGGCTCACCCCGCAGGCGGTCGAGCAGGCGATTCATCTTTCGGAGGAAAAGTACTGTTCGGTGTCCAATACCGTGCGCGGCGTGGCGGAAATTACCTATTCGTATGAGATCGTTGAGTAGCCGCGCAGGCCGCATAAGCGGATAATGCGCTAGGGTTTTGCGGCGAACTCTGTCCGTTGCTGTGAGAACGCTGCCCAAATTGGGATTGTCCAATATGCTCCTAGATGCGCTTTGCCATCCCTCCTTGTTGGAACGTCTAAACCGCGAGGCGGTCACGCGCCTGTTCGTCAGTTACGAAGCCGTCGCTCCGTTGAATGCGGAACGCCTTGAGCATTTGAAATTCCTGTTCGGTTTGCCGGGCGTGTTGCCAACCCTGATCGGCGCGTGTTCGCTCGATGAATTGCGCGCCGCTCTGCCATGTGAAGGCGTGTTGTTCGCCGCGCGGCACGGCGGTGAGTTTCATGAGCCGGATGAAGAACCTGACCGGCTGGAAAATCACCTGCGCTTGGAGCGGCGCGATCCGCCCGCTCTGCGGCGCGCGTTGACCGGCTGGGCGCTGGCCAACCGCTCGCCTTCGGATGCGTTTGCGGCGTATATCGGCTGCGCCGAGATTGACGGGTTGGCGATGCAACTGATTGAGCAATCCGGCGGCTGGGCGCTGTTTAGCGGCAAAGATTGTGTTTCAATTGGTGGCGAGAAGCTGTGGCAACAAGCGCTGCGCCCTGCCGCGCTTTAGGTCTGTCGCAGGTTTTAGGTTTTCGGCAGCAATTCCAAATTGGCGAGCGAGGCAACCAACCGTTTGAAGCCAACGCTTTCGAAGAACACATCCACTGTTTCGTCGCCGTCCTGAATGCGGCTTTCCATCACAATGCCCTCGCCCCAAACCGGGTGGCGCACGCGGTCGGTGGGGTGGAAGCGCGGTTCGATCAGCGCAGCGGAGGTTTGCGCCTGAGCCGCACTGAATCGGCGCGTCCGCAGGGCAAGCGATTCGGGACTTTCCCAGCGTTCACGCTGGCGGCGCTGCCCCTGGCGCTGAATCAACGAGTCCGGCAGGTCTTCCAGAAAGCGGGAGGGTTCCTGAATCTCCGGGCCGCCGTACTGACTGCGTTGTTGCGCCCGCACCAGATAAACGCGGTCTTTGGCGCGGGTAATGCCTACATACAGCAGGCGGCGCTCCTCCGCCATTTCCTCCGGGTCATCTTTGGAGCGGGCATGCGGCAGCAGACCTTCATCCAGCCCGATAATGAATACGAAGCGAAATTCCAACCCTTTGGCAGCGTGCAGGGTGAGCAGGGTGGCGGCATTGCCGGCTTCCTCCGGCAGGGTGTCCTGGTCGGAAACCAGCGCCAGATTTTCCAAAAAAGCAGTCAGGCCGCCTTCGCGGAATTCATAACCCAGGCGGCGCAATTCCTGGACGTTGTCCCAGCGCTCCTTGCCTTCGTTGCTGCCGTCGTCAATGTATTCCTGATAGGCAGTGTCAAGCAGGATTCGGTCGAACAGACCGGGCAGGCTCAACCCTTCGGCAGCGGCGCGCCGCCAGCCGGCCAGCAGGCTGCCAAAATCGGCTAGAGGCAGCAGGCTGCGCCCGCTGAAACGTCCCCAGTGGGCGGATCGCTCGCCTTGTTCCCCCAGTTCAATCAGTAATTGACCGGCGGTCAGGTTGGCCTGACGGGCTGCCAGTTGCAGGGCGACCATCGTCTTTTCCCCCACCCCGCGCGGCGGCACATTGATTACCCGCGCCAGAGACACTTCGTCATCCGGATTGTGTACCAGCCGCAGAAAGCAGATCAGGTCTTTGACCTCGCGCCGGCCGTAGAAACGCAGCGCCCCCACCAGCCGGTAAGGCAAACCGGCGCGCAGGAAGGCCTCTTCCAGCAGGCGGGATTGGGCATTGGTGCGGTACATGACCGCGAAATCGCTGCCACGCGCTTTGCCGCTGGTAACCCATTGCTGAATGGTATCCACCACGAAGGCGGCTTCGGCGTGTTCGTCCACGGCTTCGTACAGCACCAGCCGTTCGCCCATGCCGCGCTCGGAGAAAAGATGCTTGCGGGTACGGTGCTTGTTGCGGTCAATCACGGCACGAGCGGCATCCAGCACGGTTTGGGTGGAGCGGTAGTTCTGCTCCAACAAGATTTTTAGGCAGTCCGGAAAATCCTGCTCAAAGCGCAGCACATTGCGATAATCGGCGCCGCGCCAGCGGTAAATGGATTGATCCTCATCCCCCACCACGAACAAATTGCTGTGAACCGATCCCAGCAGTTTGAGCAGTTCGTACTGCACCAGATTGGTATCCTGAAATTCATCCACCAAAATATGCTCGAAGCGGCGCGCATAGCGCTCGCGGACTTGCGGATTGTCCACCAGCAGGCGCACGGTTTCCAGCAGCAGATCGTCGAAATCTACGGCGTTCGAGTCGCGCAGCAGGATTTGATAGCGTTCGTAGATGCGTTTGGTGATTTCATCGCGATAGGATTGGGTGGGAAAATCGGCGGGTGTGATCAGATTATTTTTGGCAGATGAAATTGCCGCGTGAATACTGGTGGGTCGGTACAGTTTTTCGTCCAGATTGAGTTCGCGAATGGCGCGTTTGACCAGCGCTTGCTGGTCGTCGCTGTCCATGATCACAAAATTATGGTCGAAAGAGAGATACTGGGCCTCGCGCCGCAGAATGCGGGCGCAATTGGCGTGAAACGTGCCCAGCCAAACCCCTTGGCTGTCATCGCCCAGCAGGGATTGCAGACGGTGCTGCATTTCGCGGGCGGCTTTGTTGGTAAAGGTCACGGCAAGGATGTTGTGGGGGCGCACGCCCATTTCCTCGATGAGGTAGGCAATTCGCTGGGTGAGGACGCGGGTTTTGCCCGAACCCGGACCGGCCAGCACCAAGACCTGTCCGAGTGGGGCGGTTACTGCGGCGCGCTGTTGAGCGTTGAGCTGGTCGAGGTTGATCATTGCAGGGCGATTGTACCACAAGCCGGCTGAATGCTTGAAAATCATGGCGAGAGAGGTTGATCTAGGTAATGTCAGCCGGCACACCAGCGCTTAAGAATTTGTAAGGCGGACAAGTTGGTCTGGACGCCTTTTTCCGGTATACTGGAATTACCTTGCTCATCCTGCGCAGGAGGTTGCCATGAAACGCATCCTGATTGTCGAAGACGCCCTGGATTTAGGTCGGATGCTGCGGCTGGCGTTGGAAACGCTGGATCGGACGCTTTCGGTTCGAGTCATTCAATCGGCGGAGGAGGCGCTGCTGGAACTGAGCGGCAGCCCGCCGGTCGCGTTGATTATCAGCGATATTCGTCTGCCGGGCATGTCCGGTTTTGATCTGTTGAAGAAAGTGCGCTTGCGCAGTCCGGACACGCGCATCATGCTGATGACCGGTCTGAGCGATGAAACGGTCATCCGTCAGGCCGCCGAAGCCAAAGTGGATCGCTTCATGCGTAAACCGATCGAGATGAGTGAATTTCTGCGCACGGCTGCCGAATTGCTGGAATTGCCCCTGCCGGAAGAACAGGCCGTCCAAAGCCCTGGCGAAAGCGAACCGTTTCCCCAGCCTCGCGAAGATCTGGCTGGGCTGCTCACCCGGCTGCGCCGCGAACTGGGTGCCGTGCAGGCGCTGTTGTGCGACGATCGCGGGCGGGTGGTAGCCCAGGCCGGCGAGATTGCCGAAGTGGACTTTGAGCGACAGTGGGCGCCGCCGATCATGGCTGCCCTGAGCGCCGTGGTCAAAACCAGCCGTCTGGCGCACAGTGGCTTGCCGCAGGCCGCCTTGGCGCTGCGCGGTGAGCCGCGCAGTCTGATTCTGGCGCCAGTCGGCAATTATGGGCTGGTGGTGGTGCAGGAGCAGGACGCCAGTGGGCTGCGTACTGCGCTGGCTTTCGAAGCCGTGCTGCAAGCCCAGAACGAACTGGCCGCCATTTTACGGGCAATGCAGGCGGATTTTTATTCCCTCGCCGAGGCGCCGGCTGCCGCATCGGCGCTTCAGACGGGCGGCACGCCCGCCGTCGAAGAGGTGATCAGCAGCGAGGAAGCGCTGCCGCTGGAAGAATTGGAGGTCAGGTTGCAGCAAACGGCTGCTCATCTGGATGCCAGCGAGGCAGACTCGTTTTGGGAGAGCGCAGCCGAACAGCCGGCGCTGGAACAAGTCAACCCGGATGCGCTCAGTTATGAACAGGCGCGTCAGTTGGGTTTGGCGCCGGATGACGATGAAAATCCTTGATCATACCCATTACAGGTGAGTCATGCAAAACCATGATCGGTTGAAGACAAGAAGCCGCTGGCTGGGAGCGGCGCTGATTGGCTGGCTGCTCTTGCTGGCGCTTGCCGCCGGCGGCCGGGTAGCGGCGCAGTCATTGCCGCCGACCAGCGGCGGGGTGGAAGTGCAGCAGGAGGTGCTGCAAACCCTGCAGGATGAGGGCAGCGCCGATTTTATTCTGGTGATGGCTGAACAGGCCGACCTAAGCGCGGCCTATGAAATGGATTGGGAGACGCGCGGCTGGTATGTCTACCAAACGCTCAAGGAGACCGCCGAGCGCAGCCAGGCGCCGGTCATTGCCGCGCTGGAAGCGGCCGGGGTATCGTATCAGTCCTTCATTGCCGGCAATGAGATTTATGTCTTCGGCGGCAGCCGCGCGGCGCTGAACCAGGCGTTGAGGGCCGGCCAAATTCAGGAAGTGCGCGCGCCGGTGGAAATCACCCTCGAAGCGCCGCGCTTGAACTGGGTTGAAGCCGGACCGGCTGCGCAAAATCAAATTCAAACTACAAACTGGGGGTTGAACGACACTGGCGCGCTCGACTTTTGGGCGCAGTTTGGGCTGCGCGGAGAGGGCGTGCGGGTGGCCAGCATTGATACCGGCGCGCAGTGGGATCACCCTGCCCTGCGCGAAGCCTACGCCTGCAAGGACAATCCATCCAGTTCAACCTGCTGGCGCGATCCGACCGGTACCTGTACGGCTGGTTTGCCGTGCGATAATCACGGTCACGGCACGCACACCATCGGCACGATGATCGGCAGCGACGATGCGGCCTTGCCCCACCGGGTTGGCATGGCGCCCGGCGCGCAGTGGATCGCCTGCAAGGGTTGTACCGCAACCAATTGCAGCGGTGACCATCTGGCGGCCTGCGCCGATTGGCTGCTGGCGCCCGGCGGCAGCCCCTCCAACCGACCGCAAGTGGTCAACAACTCGTGGGGCGGGCCGGGCGGCAACCTGTGGTTTCAGCCGCGGGTCAATGCCTGGCGGGCGGCCGGCATCTTGCCGGTCTTTTCAGCTGGGAACGATGGTGACAAAGGCTGCTCGAGTCTCAATTCGCCGGGCGATTACCCCCAGACCTTTTCGGTGGCAGGTCACAGCCAGAGCGGGTTGATTGCTTCTTTCTCCAGCCGCGGGCCGTCAACGATTGGCGGACAACCCTACACCAAACCCAACCTGAGCGCGCCGGGTGAGCGTATTCTTTCTGCTGTGCCGATCAATGGATGGACAGAACTCGAAGGTACCTCGATGGCGGCGCCGCACGTCGCCGGAGCGGTTGCGTTAGCGCTTTCCTGCGCGCCGGCCCTGCGCGGCAACATGACGGCGCTGTTTGAACTGTTCCAGCAGACCGCCGATCCGCCTCTGTTTAGCGGCGTGTGCGGCGCAGCGGGCGACGGGGTGAGCAACTACACGTACGGCTACGGCTATTTGAATGTGCTGCGCGCCGGGCAGGCCGCCTGTCCAATCGGGCAAGTACAGGGAACGGTGCGTATTCAGCCTTCCAACCAGCCGGTTGTCAACGGTAAAGTGACGTTGAGTTGGATCGGCATTCCTCGTCAATTAACCACCGATCTTTCAGGGGCTTTCCAATCATCGGTGGTGGCACAAACCTATTTCGTGATTGCGTCCTTGGATGGCTATTGTTCCGCTAGCCAACAGGTTGTCGTCTCGCAAGGGAGTACCGTCACAGTTAACCTGAACTTGATCGAGTGTCCCAACCGTTTGTTTTTACCGGTGATTCATCGCTGAGAGAAGCGTTGTTTACTTTCGCGAGAGCAGGCGGGCGTAGATTGCCAGCCCAACCCCGGCCAGCAGGATGATGCCGCCCATCACCGCCATCAGCGGGGAGCGGCCGCCCTCGCTGACCGGCGTGGGAATTGCCTGCGAACTCAACTGCGCGCCGAAGTCCAGCACCGAATTATCCCCCGCGCTGACCTTCAGGGCGTAGTTCAGCAGGGTGGTGGGGTTGTAGCCCTGCGGAATGGCAACGCTGATGTTGTACTCGCCTTCTTCCAGATTATCGAAACAGGTGGGGTCTTCCAGACTGGCGCTGGTTTCGCCGGTCAGTGAAACCCGTCCGAGCCGGTCGGTGATGCTGATTGCGCCGCCGGGAATGGCGTTTTCGCCGCTTTCGGCCATGGCGTTGCCGTTGACATCGTTGAACAGCACAATGCACACCCGCCCCGTCCCGCGGAAGGGGGTGGGAGAGGGCAAAATGGGCGTTTCGGTGGGCAGAACGGCTTCGGTTGGCTGCGGCTCGACCGTGCCCAGCAGCAGGCGCGTGCCGGTGATCAGCACACAGGCCGCATCCAGATTGTTCAGGCGGCGCAGTTCATCCAGCGGCACCTGATTGAGCAGGGAAACGCTGATGCAGGTGTCGCCTTCGCGCACCGTGTAAAAAATCTGCCCGTTTTCGTTGGGCGTGGGCGTGAAGTACAAAACCTGCGCCTGGCCGGCCGTGGGCTGAAACAGGCTCAGGCTAAGCAATGCAAGGAACCCTGCTAGAAGCAGGCCGGCAATAAACCAGCGGCGGCCAAACACATCCTCCATAAACAATTGGATTATACCATTCAATCGGGAATTTCCCATTCAACCCGATTGCGGCCGTTGTTTTTGGCGCGGTACATGGCTTGATCGGCGCGCTCCAGCAAGGACTTGACCGTATCCCGCTCATGACTGAGCGTGACGCCGAACGACATGGTCACCGGCAGGTTGTCGCTGAACTCATACGACTCGACCGTTTCGCGCAGCCGGTGAGCCAAGTGCAGAGCGCGCTTCTGGTCATTTTCCAGCGCAATGATCAGAAATTCCTCGCCGCCCCATCGTCCAATCACATCGCTGGCGCGCAGTTGAAAATGCAGACATTCGCCCACTTCCCGCAAAATTTGATCGCCAGTTTCGTGTCCAAAAGTGTCATTGATGCGCTTGAAGTAGTCCACATCAGCCAGAATGGCCGTGAATCGTCTGCCACGGCGGAGGTGTTCCTCCACCAGGGCGGTCATGCCGCGCCGGTTGGGCAGCAGGGTGAGGGGGTCGGTGTGGGCAATTTGCTCGATTCGGTTGGCGGCTGCCAAAGAAAGGTTGAGATCATCTTTTGCCTTAGCCAATAGAAAGACCAGAAACAAAATACCCGCAATGCGGATTTCCAGCCGGATCAATTCCAGCGTCAGGGCATCCCCTAATTGCGGAAAGCGGAATAGGCCGATCAGGATGACCATTCCCAAAAACAGCAGATTCAACCGCAGGGCGATGCCGCGTGGAAAGACCACATAACTGAGGATGAACGAAAAGGCAAACGTCCAGAAGACGGCTTCGATCTCCTGCCACTGCTCGAATAAGAAGGGGTGAAAATAGAGAAAGTAGATGTACTTTGAGAAAAAGAAAAAGGTTGTGGTGATCAGGACAGAGCGCTCAATCCATTGGAGCGGTATTCGTTTCAAAAGCAACGCCACACACCAAATGGCCAGAGCGGCTGCCAGAAAAGGGTACGTAAAGCGGATGAAGACCTCTTCATCCTGCTTTTGCAGCCAGATGAGCGCCACGGAGAGGAAGCCCGGAAAAGCCGAAAACAGGTATAGCCAGCGGCGCTGCTTAGAGATTTTTTCCGAAAGATCATGGACGGAAGCGGGGTTTTCGGTTTTTGTCTCGTTATTCATTGGATCGAGCCGGCCTATCAGGTGGATTTGACTGGTCAATTATCCCATAGGTTATAGAATTTTATCAAAATATCCGATGTTCTAAGAAGAGAACAGGATAACTGTCACTAAAAAGGAAGAAATGAACGGAGTATAATCGTTTTGAAAGGATTGTCTGAAAGGGCTATTTTCGGCGGAGGGAAACGACTATGCCATTAGATATCGTCATCGGTACGCAATGGGGGGATGAGGGCAAAGGCCGCATCGTGGATTTACTGGCGGCGCAGGCGGATATCGTCGCGCGGTTCAACGGCGGAGACAATGCCGGTCACACCGTCACGGTCGGCAGCCGCACGTTCAAACTGCATCTGATTCCTTCCGGCATCATTCATCCGCACACGATCGGGGTGATGGGAAACGGCATGGTCATCAACCCGGTTACCTTTGTCAACGAGGTGGAAATGCTGCAAGCCGCCGGAGTGGCCGCTGGCCCTGACCGGCTGCGCATTTCGTATGCCGCGCATTTGATCACTCCGGCGCATCGCGCGCTGGATGCCGCTCAGGAGGCAGCCCGCGGACAGGCGCAAATCGGCACCACCGGGCGCGGAATTGGGCCGGCCTACACCGGCAAAACCTCGCGCAACGGTCTGCGCATGGAAGACATGCTTGATCCGGCCTCCTTCTATAAAAAAATGAAACAGCATGTCGAGGAGATCAATGCCATGCTGCGGGGTATGTACCATACCGACCCGCTGGACGAAAATGCCGTGGCGCGCGAATATGCCAAACTGGCCGTCCAACTGTCCGCCTACATTGCCGATACCGGCGGGCTGGTTCATCAGGCTTTGCAGCAGGGCAAGCGGGTGCTGGCTGAAGGCGCGCAGGGAACGCTGCTCGATCTGGATCACGGCACATACCCGTATGTAACCAGTTCCTATGCAACCGCCGCCGGCGCGCTGGTCGGTTTGGGGGTGGGCATTGTGCCGGTCGAACGGGTGATTGGGGTGACCAAAGCCTTTCAAACCCGGGTTGGAGCCGGGCCGTTTCCGACCGAAGTATTCGGCAAGACGGCCGAACGGCTGCGCGGCAGCGGTAAAAACCCGTGGGATGAGTTTGGCACAACCACCGGCCGCCCGCGCCGGGTTGGCTGGCTGGACGGGGTTTTACTGCGCTATGCCCTGCGCGTCAACGGCGTTACGGAATTAATGGTGACCAAAATGGACATTCTCAGCGGACTGAGCAATTTGCGGCTGTGCACGGCTTACCAGCACGGCGCTCAGGTGGTCAGGGAACTGCCCATGGGGCCGGCCAACCTGACTCCCTACGAGCCGATTTACGAAGAACTGGAAGGCTGGGAGGAAGACATTACCGGCGTGCGCCGCTGGGAAGAACTGCCCGAAGCCGCCCGCGCTTACGCGCGCCGGTTGAGCGAATTTTGCGGCGTGCCGGTTCGCCGACTCTCGGTCGGGCCGGAACGCGAACAGGTGGTCGAAGTCCCACTGTGAGCCGAGCGCACCGCTGGCCGGGTTGGATGCTGTTGTTGGTGGGGATGATCAGCGCCTGCCTGCCGGCTGGCGGCATGAGTGCGCCGCTGCCGGATACTCCCACGCCTGAGCCGACCGCAACGCCAACCGCCACCATTGTCTGGTTCCCCCCGACCCCTACCCGCACCCCCCTGCCGACCGAGCCATTTCTGCCCACGCCAACCCCGCCGCTGGGTAAAGACCGGGTTGTGCTGGAAGATGATTTCAGCGCGCGCGAAGGGTGGCTGACCAGCCGCACCGCCAACGGCAGCGCGGCTTACGGGGTGGACGAATTGACGCTGGCGGTTGCCAGTCGCCGCGCTTATGTGGTGTCGCTGCGGCGTAATCCGGTCTTCAACGATTTCTATCTGGAAATGACCGCCAAGGTCAGTCTGTGTCAGGCGGTGGATCAATACGGTCTATTGCTGCGGGCGGCGGATGAGTGGAACTACTACCGTTGGGTTCTCACCTGTGATGGACGCACGCGCGTGGAGCGGGTTCAGCAGGGTTCGTTTGTGATTGTGCAGGATTGGGTCGAATCGCCGCGCATTCAGGCCGGAGCGCTGGCCGAAAACCGCTTAGCGGTGTGGATGTTCGGGCGGGAGATGCGCTTTTTCGTCAACGATTTGGAGCTGTTCAGCGCGCGCGATCCGGTCTGGCGGGAAGGGGTGGTGGGCGTGTTCGTGCGGGCGGCCGGCGAACCGCCCCTGACGGTCAGTTTTGATGACCTGCAGGTCTGGTCGCTCGACCGCACGCAAATTCCCACCTCTACGCCCGTGCCGGCAACGAATCCATAAGCCAAACAGAAACTCTTATGCTCCAATCCCTTTCGGAAATGGCTTTTCGTGTACAATACAGGAAAGCGGTTTTTTTTACCCATTCCGATTCATCAGGAGAGACCATGTTTCACACGATTATTCTCATAGGCAATCTGGGGCGCGACCCGGAAATGCGCTATACCCCTACCGGTCAGGCGGTGACCAGTTTCAATGTGGCGACCAACCGCCAATATACCAACCAGAACGGGCAGAAAGTCAAAGAAACTATCTGGTTCCGCGTTTCGGTTTGGGGAAAACAGGCGGAAACCTGCAATCAGTTTCTGCGCAAGGGCAGTAAAGTGTTAATCGAAGGCCGGCTCACACCCGACCCCAACTCCGGCGGGCCGCGGGTGTGGACGCGCAGTGACGGTACCAGCGGCGCATCCTATGATGTCACCGCCAGCGTGGTGCGTTTCCTTTCAGCCCGCGGTGAAGCGGAAGGCGATCTGGGCGGTGAAGATATGCCGGAAATGGACGCCGGCGACGAAATTCCCTTCTAGGGCAGGCTAACCGCCATGACCACGCCAAACCGTCCGCCAGCGGGCATACCGATGGAACTGCCCGAAGACCTGACCCCCTTTTACAGTAACGTGGTGCGCATCAGCCACACCCCCACCGATTTCGTGTTGGACTTCGTGCAGGTGCTGCCCGCGCAGGCGCGCAACCTGATCCGTTCGCGGATTGTGATGTCGCCGGTAGGCGCCAAGTTGTTCCTGCGCGCCTTTGCCGAAAACCTGGCGCGGTACGAAGCCAGTTTTGGCGAGATCACCCTGCCGCAGGGGGATCCCGGTTTAGCCGGCGATCTTTTCCGCCGCATTCACCCCACCGAACCACCCCCGCAGGGAGAATAACCCCGATGCCGGATCTGAGCGAACTCAACAGCCGTGTACACCGCAACTTCGAAGCCCTCAATCAGGCCCGTGAGCAGGCCTTGCTGCAAGCGCGTCAGTTGACCCGTTTGTGCGCCAACACCATCCGCGCCATTCATCGCGGCGAGATGGACATTGCTCACCAAAATCTAGTCGAAGCCGGCGGGATTACGGTTGCGTTGCAGCGCCTGCTGGCCGATTACCCCGTCCTCCTGTATGCCGGTTACACCCAGGATGCCCTCAAGGAATATGTGGAAGCCAGCCTGACCTGTGCCATTATCGAGGATGGGCCGCTGCCCCCGCCGGAAACGCTGGGGGTAGAATTGAGTACCTACCTGAACGGCATGGCGGAGGTCACCGGTGAGCTGCGCCGGCGCTGTCTGGATATTCTGCGGCAGGGCTACTCGGAGGAAGCCGAGCGGCTGCTGGGCTGGATGGATGAGATTTACAACCTGCTGGTCACGGTGGACTATCCCGATGCGCTTACCGGCGGACTGCGCCGCCAGACGGATTTGGTGCGCGGGATCGTTGAACGCACCCGTGCCGATTTGACCCTCAGCCTGCGCGAAGAGCGCCTGCAAAAGGCGCTGGAACGTGCCTCGAACCGTTTGCCGGAAGAACCGCCGCAGCCATGAAACGCAGCGTTCTGCGCGCTTCGGAAATTGGCGCGTATTTGTACTGTAAACGGGCATGGTGGTACCAGCGGCAGGGGCTGGTTTCGGAAAATGAATCCGCCATGCTGGAAGGGGTGTTCACCCATCAGGCGCATGCCCGGCAGGTACTGGCAGCCCGCTTGCTGCGCTTGCTGGGCTGGGCGCTGCTGGCGGCCGCTTTGGTGGCCGTGGCGGTGGGTTTGACCTTGACGGTGTTGAATTAAGGATGTGGGTGTGGTGGGCTGCGCTGGCGTTTGTGCTGGGCGGCTTGGCGCTGCTCTGGCTGGGCGCGCGCCAGCAGCGGCGCAGCGGTTTACCGCCCGGCCGGGTGCTGTACAGTGATCCAAAGATCATCGGTGAACCGGAACGGGCGCTGTTCGACCCGGAGACGCTGCTGACCGGAAAACCGGATTATCTGGTCAAAGAGGGCAATGCCATTATTCCGGTGGAGGTCAAGAGCGGTTGGGCGCCCCCCGAACCTCATCCCGGCCATGTGTTTCAATTGATGGCTTATTGCCGGCTGGTGGAGCGCTCCATGGGAGTGCGGCCGCCCTACGGCATTCTGCGCTACCGCAACCGTACCTTTGCCATAGACTATACCCGGCAGGCCGAGGCTGAACTGCTGGCAATCATCGAGGAAATCCATGCTGCCGGCGGGCGAGAACAATCCCGCTCGCACGATTCGGCAGCCCGCTGCGCCGGCTGCGGTTTTCGCAGTCAGTGCGACCAACGGGTGGGATGAGCCGGTAATTATTGGACGGGTTCTTGCCCGCCGTTCAATGGCTTTTGTAATTCAACGGCGGCCGGTTTGCTTTCGCCATTCTCTCCCCCGCCGCGAATGCGGGTGATGCGGCTGAAGCCGCAGGATGTCCAAAAGCGCAAGGCGCGCCAATTTTTCAGGCCGACCTTGATGCGCGCCTCGCGAAAGCCAATTTGTTTGGCCTGCGCTTCCAGATGGCGCACAATTTCGCGCCCAAAGCCGCGCCCCTGAAAAACCGGCCGCAGGTACAGACTGCCGATGTACATGGTATCGGGAGCCGGGTAGCCGAAATAGACTGCCAGAAAACCAATCGTGTCGCGGCTTTCCAGATCACGGATCAGGTAAAGCGATTCGCGCCAGGCAACGCCGCCGGGCGGCAGCACGCTGTGACGCAGCGCCTGCAAAGCCTGCTCGTGGGGTGGCAGCAGCTGCCCCATTTCGCGCAGGATTTCCTGATTTTCGCTCAAAATCAGCGTCAACGGATCGAGGAAGCGCTCATCGGCCAGATGCAGGAAGCAGGACTCGGTCTCCCAGCGGTCGGGCAGGAACGTGCGCGGCGCCCCTTCGCGACGCATCCAGTAGTGGGTGTCGGTCTCGCCGACAATCACAAAGCCGAGCCGCAGGTACAACTGGCAGGCCGGGTTGATTTTCAACACCCGCAGGCTGACCGGCAAACCGCGGCTGGCGGCGCGTTCCAGCACTTCGCGAATCAGCGCTGTGCCGATGCCCAACCCCTGATACTGCGGCAAAATTTCGATGTTGGAGAGGGTTATCCCCAGCGGCGTTTCTTCCAGCGTCAAAACGCCGATTTCTGCGCCCATGTAGCGGATGATGTGGCTGTGCTGGGGACTGAAATGTTCGCGAAAGTAGCGGTATTGAAAATCCTCGTCCCATCCCCACACCTGTTCGATGTAGGGTTTGAGCGCGGCGCAATGCACCTGCCACAGAAAATCAGCATCGCGTTCGTTGGCCGGGCGAAGGGATAAATCGCTTCTCATACCTTCCTTTGCTGCATCCTTAATAGTTTACGCGTCCGCCAGCATACCTGCAAGAAACCGACCAGATGAGCCAGCGGGCGGATGTGGCTTTTTTCGTCCGCGTAGATGGTGCGGATGCTCACCCAGTCCAGTTTCAGGCCGGATTGAATACAGCGGACGATCATCTCGACCTCAAATTCAAACCCGCGTTCGCCGCCGGGCTGCTCCACCAATTGGCGCATCAGCTGCCGGCTGATCAGTCGGTAGCCGGACTGGTTATCGGGGATGTGCTGACCGGCTGCCCATGAAAATAACGCCGTCCCCAGCATATTACTCAGCCGCCGAATGGGCGGCATGGAGCGAAAATCGCGCTGACCGATGATCAAATCTGCGCGTGTTGCCGTCCAGCGCTGCAGAAAAGTCGGAATTTCAGCCGGGTCGTGTTGCCCATCGGCATCCAGGGTGATGACCGCCTGCGCGCCTTCTTCCAGCGCAACCGAAAAGCCGCGTAACAACGCGGCTCCTTTCCCCTGATTCGGGTTTTGAATCAGCACCCGCGCGCCTGCATTGCGTGCCTGAGCGGCGGTTTCATCCGTTGAACCATCATCAATCACCAGTACGGGCAGGTGTGCGCGGGCTGCCCGGATCACCTCGCTGATGTGCGCCGATTCGTTGTAGGCCGGGATGAGCGCCAACAGCGGGGCGGAGGCAAAAGGTTCCGCGGATGGGATTTGCACGACCATTATTTTATCACAAGCCGTCCCAGGGCATGGCTGGATGCGAGTTGCATTTCAGGAAGTGGATTGTTCTCGTTCGGATGCCGAGAATTTTTTTCCGCCCGGCGGATTTATGATAGGATTAAGGCAAACTTTTCGAAGCAGAGGAAAGACCCCCATGACGGATCGAATTGACCCGCAAACTTTTGCTCATTTGGTCGAACTGGCAGCGCTGGAACTGGACGAGGCTCAGGCGGAATACCTGCGCCGGGAGTTGAACGCCCAGTTGAGCGCCATTCATGAATTGGAAGCCATCCCGCTGGATGAAGATTTGCCGATCACCTCGCACGGTGTTCCCTACACCCCCCAAATCAGTCAGCCGCCGCGCGCCGATGAGTGGCAGCCCTACCCCAACCCCCAGGAAATCATTGCCCAGGCGCCGCAGAGCGAGGAAGGTTATGTGGTTGTTCCCGATATTCCCCATACCACACTGGAATGATGCCCCATGGAATTGTGTGACCTGCCTGCCTATGAATTGAGTCTGTTGCTGCGCCGCAAACAGATTTCGGCGCTGGAAATTACCCAATCCTGCCTGCAGCGGATTGAAAAAGTGGACGGCCGCCCCGGTCAGCTGGATGGCGGGGAAACGGCCGCCGAGGACGAGGAAAAAGTCCATGCTTTCATTACGCTGACGAAAAATCGGGCATTGGCGCAGGCGAATGCCATTGACCGAAAACTGGCTGCCGGGGAAGACCCCGGCCCGCTGGCGGGTATTCCCTTCACCGTCAAGGATATCTTTTGTGTGCGCGGTACGCCTTCAACGGCGGCTTCGCGCATTTTGGCAAACTTTGTCGCGCCCTACACGGCTACGGCGGTGGAGCGCATGGAAGCCGCCGGGGCGGTACTGCTTGGCAAAGTCAACCTGGACGAATTTACTTACGGTTCGTCCAACGAATCGACCGCCTTTCAACCGGCCCCGCGCAACCCGTGGAACCCGGCCTATGTGCCGGGCGGATCATCGGGCGGCAGCGCCGCCTCGGTGGCGGCCGGCGAAGCGCCGCTCTCGCTCGGCACGGATACGGCCGGTTCGATCCGCCAGCCGGCTGCTTTTTGCGGGGTGGTCGGGGTCAAACCCACCTATGGACGGGTTTCCCGCTACGGGCTGATTGCGTTCGGCTCCTCGCTGGACTGCCCCGGCCCGCTGGCGCGCAATGTGGTGGATGCCGCTCTGATGCTGCAAACCATTGCCGGCATAGACCCGCGCGATTCCACCACGGCCAACCTGCCCGTGCCGGATTATCTGGCTGCGCTGGAAGAAGGCGTGCGCGGTCTGCGCATTGGCCTTTCGCCCGATTATTTCCAGATCACTTTTCCCGATCCGCAAACCGGCGAGTATCGTCAACAGGAATTGCCGGCTGAGATCGAGGCGCGGGTGCGTTACGCTGCCGAGGTGCTGGCCTCGCTGGGAGCGGAAATCATCGAGAATGTGCCCATGCCCAACACGCGTTACGGCATACCGGCTTACTTCGTCATCAGCCGCGTGGAGGCAGCCTCCAATCTGCATCGTTACGATGGGGTCAAGTACGGCTACCGCACCCCTCAACCGGTCAGCGATCTGCGCGAGATGTACCGCAAAACCCGCAACGAAGGCTTCGGCTTGCAGCCCAAGCTGCGTATTTTGATGGGCATGTATGTCAGCGCGGCGCAGTATTCGGCGCAGTATTACCGGCGCGCTCTGCGGGTGCGCACGCTCATCCGCCGTGATTTTGAGCAGGCTTTCGACCCGCAGGGCAAGTACCGGCTGCATGCTTTGCTGACTCCCACTACGCCGACCACAGCCTTTGAAATGGGCGCGGTGTACGGCGATTCGGTGTTGATGCAGTACGCCGATCAATTGACCGTGGCGGCGAATCATGCCGGCGTGCCGGGCGTTTCGTTGCCGTTTGGGCTGGATGAGAACCGCCTGCCGATTGGCGTGCAGTTGTTGGGCGCCGATTTCAGCGAAGCGTTGCTGTTGCGGATTGCCCGCGCGCTGGAACAGGCGACCGAATCCGAGCCATGGCGCAAACTCAAACCGCAGGTACTGCGCCATTTGGCGGGGTAGGAAAATGGGAAAAGTATTCCTTCGGGAGTCCTTTGACGAGCAAGCGGATTGTGTCCTTTTCCTTGGCGACACATTAGAATTGCTTCGCTCCATTCCAGATCAGCGTATTCAATTGGTGATAACTTCTCCACCCTATAATTTAGGCAAGCCGTATGAATCGCGCCTCGACATGAGCGTCTATTTGGAACAACAGAAGGCAGTGATTGGCCAATGTGTTCGGGTGTTGAACGAACAGGGTAGTTTATGTTGGCAGGTTGGAAATCATGTTAAGAAAGACGGCGAGATTGTGCCGTTAGATATCATGCTCTATCCGATCTTCAAGGAGTTTGGCTTAAAGCTGCGCAATCGCATTGTCTGGCATTTTGGACATGGCTTACACGCTTCGCGTCGTTTTTCTGGTCGTTATGAAGTCATCCTGTGGTTTACAAAAAGCGATGAATATGTGTTCAATTTGGATGCGGTACGCGTTCCGCAACGATACCCGACCAAAAAGCACTTCAAGGGTCCGAAAAAAGGCCAGCTGTCAGGTAACCCATTAGGAAAAAATCCATCTGATGTATGGGAAATTCCAAATGTCAAGGCTAATCATGTGGAAAAAACGATTCATCCTTGTCAGTTTCCGATTGAATTGGTTGAGAGATTGGTATTAGCCCTTACCCATCCGGGAGATTGGGTGCTTGATCCATTTATGGGGGTCGGTTCAACGGCTTTAGCTGCTTTGATTCATCAACGAAAGGCAATTGGAGCGGAAATTATTGCAGAATACATGGCTGTCGCTCGTCAACGGATTGCCCTCGCTGAAGCGGGGCGATTGAGAATTCGTCCGATGGAAAGACCTATCTATGATCCAACGGGAAGGAATGACTCTCTGCCTCCAATTGTGGTTGAAATTGGACATCCAACTCAGGCAAGCCTGTTAGAGCCTCAAGCGGATTATTCTGCGGCAGGAGAGAGCGACCATGAAAATAGTCTATGAATACTCTCATTTGGGTGGTGGAGAAATTTTACAAGTGCGGCTTCCCAAAGTGCGGGAAGAGATTCAATGGGTCATCCAAAGAGTGAATCCAGTGAAAAGCAAGCAAAGCCTCGAAAAAAATAAAAGGGGAGAAATTTTATTTTCTCCTGTGGAAATGAATCGGCAGTTTGATGAATTGTTTCGTCAATTAGGTTATCGGGAGTTGCGAGATACCTACACCATTGAATTGCCCAATAGCCCAATCAAAATTGCAAATGCTTATAAATCTATTGATTTTTGGAAAAAAGAGGAGCAGGTTCTGATCGAAGTTCAGTTTGGAAAGTATCCTTTTATGTTTTATGACTTAGCAAAGTTTCAATACTTCTATAACGAAAATAAAGCGCAGGTTGGCGTTGAAATCGTGCCATGCCATCACCTACACCGCCAAATGTCCTCAGGAGTTTCTTACGGAGAACAGTTGATTTTTGACATGGAACGCTTAAAAAGGCACTTTCCGGCTGTGCCGGTTCTCGTTTTGTTGATTGATGCGGAGGAGGAATAATGAGCCAAGACCATCTTTCGTCTGAGGAACGCTGGCTGGCTGCTCTTTCCCATGCTGCCATCCTGATTCCATCGCTGGGTTTTGTTGCGCCGCTAATTGTCTGGATCACGCAGCGGGAAAGATCGGCTTTTGTGCGCTTTCAGGCTTTGCAAGCGCTTGCTTATCAGTTGGCGCTGGCGGTCGTTGCGGTCGTTTTTGGCGCCGTTTCGGCGGCGCTGATCCTTGCGCTGGCGGCGGTGACCATTCCAATTGCCTTAGGGACGCAGGACGAATCGGTGTTGTCAATAATGACTGTTGGTCAATTAGGCCTGGTGGGGGCGTGGTTGTGTGGCGTAGGCATCGCTGTCGTGTTGGGGATCATCGCTGCGATTGCCTGCCTGAGCGGCAGCGACTTTCGTTACCCGCTGCTCGGCCGTCGCTTGGAAAGTTGGTTGTTGCGTCCTTCCCCCACGCCGGAGGTGAGCCATGACTGAAGAAGCTTTCGCAGTTGAACCGGAAGACCAACTGGTGGCAGCGCTGGGTCATTTGGGCGCGTTCCTGCCTTTCTTGGGTATGCTGTTGGCGTTGGTCATCTGGCTGACTCAAAAAATGCGCAGCCGCTGGCTGGGTTTTCAGGCTTTGCAGGCGCTCATCTTTCAGGGGATTGCCTTTGCGTTGTATTATCTGGTTAGTTTGGGGATGACAGCTGGTTATTTTCTGTTTGCGTTGCCCCTGATTGCGCTCAGCGAAAGCGGTTGGGGCGATCGCGCTCCGTTTTTGTTGCTGCCGTTCATGGCTCTTTTCTTTGGCATGCTCCTTTTGCTGATGTCGGCCGCATTTGTGTATTACCTGCTGGCGGCTCTGGCCGCCATCCACACGCTGCGGGGTAAGGATTATCGTTACCCGTGGATTGGAAAATTGACCGAGAATTTGACCGTCCGCCGTTGATTCTACCTTCACGAGGTTCTGAATGACCGAATACGAAGCCATCATCGGGTTGGAAACCCACATTCAACTCAACACGACCACCAAGATTTTCTGCGGGTGTAAAGCCGATTCGTGGAACGATCCGCCCAATAGCAACATCTGCCCGGTTTGCACCGGTATGCCCGGCGTGCTGCCGGTGCTCAACCGCGCTGCGGTGGAAAAGGGGGTGCTGCTGGCAGCGGCCATGTGCGCCGAACTGCGCCCGTTGTCCTACTTCGACCGCAAGAATTACTTTTATCCCGACCTGCCCAAGGGGTATCAGATTTCGCAATACGATCAATCGCTGGCGTTTGGCGGCTGGATGGATGTGCCGATACCGGCAGCAGCCGGCAAAACGGCTTATGTGCGGCGGGTCAACATCCAAAAACTGCATCTCGAAGAGGATGCCGGCAAGACCAAAAATGTCGGCAAGCGGCGCTGGATTGACTTCAACCGTTGCGGTGTGCCGCTCATCGAGATGGTCACCGCCCCGGACTTGCGTTCGGCGGATGAAGCCGCCCAGTATCTGATTCGACTGCGCCAGTTGTTGCGCTGGCTGGGCGTTTCCGAAGCGGACATGGAGAAGGGACACCTGCGCTGTGATGCGAATGTGTCCATCCGCCCGAAGGGCGCTGATTACCTCAATCCCAAAACCGAGATTAAGAACGTCAACTCGATTGACGCCGTGCGTGAGGCCATTGCTAAGGAAATCGAACGCCAGGCGCGTGAAATGGAAGCCGGGCGGCGCATTGAAGCCTGGACGCTGGAATGGGACGAGGATGCCGGCGTGCTGCGCAAGATGCGCTCCAAAGAAACCGAAGCCGACTACCGCTACTTCCGCGAGCCGGACTTGCTGCCTCTGCGTCTGGTTGAGGAATGGAAACAATCCATTCTGGCGCAGATGCCCGAGTTGCCACTGGAGCGGCGGGCGCGTTTCGTCGAACAGTACGGTTTGCCGGAATACGACGCCGATATTCTGACCGCTGAGCGCAGTCTTTCGGAGTATTTCGAGGCCGCCGTCAGAGCCTTTGGCGGCGACCCGAAGAAGGTGTCCAACTACCTGATGAACGATGTGCTGCGCATGATCAACGAGAGCGGTAAAATGGCAGCCGAACTTCGGCTGACGCCGGCCTACCTTGCCCAAATTCTGACGCTGGTGGAAAAAGGCACGATCAACACAACCACGGCCAAAAGTCTGCTACAAAAAGTAGAAGAAAGTGGCGAATCTCCGCAGGCGATAGTTGAGCGCGAGGGCCTCGCCAAGGTCAGCGATGAAAGCGCTATTCTGACGGTTTGCCAGCAGGTACTGGCAGCCAACCCCAAAGAGGTGGACTCCTACCGTGCCGGTAAAACCACCCTGATCGGTTGGTTTGTTGGGCAGGTGATGCGCCAGATGGGCGGAAAAGCCGACCCGAATGTAGCCCGCCGTCTTCTGGAGGAACTGCTCGGCAAATCCTGAGTTTTCCGCTCAGCCTTGCGGAGAGGAGCGGCGTCTTTTGGCGGCGTGGCGGCGGCGCGGGTGGTCTTCTGTGCCGATCCAGATGCCAAAACGCGGCAGGATACGGCGGTGAAGCAGGAGAATCAGACCGGTCAGGCCGAACGCTGCCGCAAACACGATCAGGGCGGTATTTAAGTCGTCCAGCAGGTTGGGGTTCAGCACCATCACCAATGCCAGGGTCAGCATCAGCACCCCGCCGACCAGTTTGAGGATGCGTCCGTGCTTTTCTTCCAGCCGGCTGGCTTTGAGGGTGAACACGGCAACGAAGAAGATCGCCAGTTCATCCAACTGGTAAATCAGCATGTACAGCAGCAGGAGCAGGACGAAGGTGAGCGGTTCCACCTGATTGGCAACCAGCAGGTTGCTCCACAGCACGGGGAAGCCAGCCGTGCAGGAAAACTCCACCAGCGAAACCCCGGCCGCCAGCGCAATGGTGGCGCCGATCAATCCCCACAGCGACTGGCTGGCATCCATCACCCGCCGGATGCCGCGCGCGATGCCCGGTTTCTTTTCGTCTGCAATCGTGAAGGAGATTCCCTCCTTGTAGAAGAAGTAATCCTTGATGTTGACTGCCGCAAAGAACAGGGCAACCAGCGCGACGACCACCCGAATCCAGCCGACAAAACTGATGAAGGTGAAAATGGTGAACAGGCCGGCAATAAACAGGGCGTAAACCGCTGCGGTGACGGTCAGAAAGACGATCCCGATGATGATCACCTTGCGCCGCGAGCCGGTGTGCAGGGTCAGCGCCAGCAGCATGGTCAGCACCCATACCGAGCAGGGGTTGAAGCCATCCACGAAGGCGATCAGCGCGGTGCTGACGGCGAGGGACTGGCGGCTGAGATCCACTGCGCCGATCAGCGGCAGGGTCAGCGTGCTGGTTTGGGGCGGGGAGGGAGCGCTGGGCTGAGGCGCTGGCGGAGCGGGCTGAGCTGGAAAAATTACCCCCGCACCGGCATCCGGACAGCCAAAGCGATGGCACTCTTCGACCACTTTTTCGATTTCAGGATGGATGGACGGGTTGTATCCCACCCAGTGCTGACTGCCGATGAAGATGGTCGGCACATAGCGGGCTTCAAACCCGTAGGCAGCCGCCATTTTCTCGAACAGGGCGCGGTTGTCTTCGTCGTACCATACTTCGTAGAAACGCAGTTCCACCCACGGGTAGCGCTGCGCCAATCCTTCCAGATACGGCTTGGCCTCTGCGCAGTGCGGGCAGCCATCTCCCCAAAACATGTAGATGACGGCTTTGTTTTCCTCGGGCGGCTGATTCTGTGCCTGCGCGCTTAGACCGGCGCTCAGCAGGGCAGCCAGCAGACTGATCAAAATGCCCAACAGCAGATGGGAGACATGCAGCGGCAAACGAAGCATTCGGTTCATGGGGATACCTCAAGTCATTTTTGTAACAAATACCGGGACACAACGATAAAACGAAAAGGATGTCTTGTGAATTGTATCACAAGATGGATGGGCGTTTGGGGATTTCCAGATAAAATGTTGCCCCTTCGCCGGGTACGCTGACCGCCCACGCCCGTCCGCCGACCCGCTCAATGGCTTTGCGGACAATTGCCAGCCCAATGCCGGTGCCGGGGTACTCTTCGCCGTGATTGAGGCGCTGGAAGATTTCAAAAATGCGCTCGTGATATTGCATGTCGAAACCGGCGCCGTTATCCCGCACCCACAGGATGTGGCTGTCGGCGCGTTCCTCGCCGCCAATTTCGATGCGCGGTTGAGGCTGGTTGCTGCTGAATTTGAGCGCGTTTTCCAGTAAATTGTGGAGCGCCTGATACAGGCTTTGGTAATCGTGATGGACAACTTCAAAGGGCAGGTCAATCACCACCTGCGCGTGGCGCCTTTCGATTTCGAGGTGAAAATCGTTCAACAGATTTTGAAGCAGGGGCTTCACTTCCAGCGGGCTAACGCTGAGGTTGCGCCGCTCCATGCGCGAATAAGCCAGCAACGCGTCAATCAACTGCGCCATTTGGGCTGCCCCGCGCCGGATGGCGTGCAAAAACTGGCGGCCTTCCTCGTTGAGCGAGGCGGCGTGATCTTCCAATAGTAGGCGGCTGTATCCGTCAATCCCGCGCAGGGGAGCTTTCAGGTCATGCGAAATGGAGTAAGCAAAGGTTTCCAACTCGCGGTTCTTGCGTTGCAGGTCGGCCGTGCGCTCGGCAACTCGCTGTTCCAGCTGCTGGGTCAATTGCCGCAGGGCTTGCTGGTTTTGCAGCAATTCGGTGATGTCGGTGATCGAGAAGACCGCCGCGGTTTGACCGTTCCAAACGGTGGTGCGTCCGGTAACGGTTACATCCACCCTTCTCCCATCCTTGCAACCATGCCGGGTGGTATAGCGGTAGATTCCCTCGCGGGTAAGAGCGTCAATCATTTCACCGATTGAGGCTATTTCTTCCGGCGTGCGCAGATCGGTTAATTTCATCTGGTAAAACTCATCGCGGGTGTAGCCGTAAAACTGTTCGGCGGCCTGGTTGACGGCTAAAAATCGCAAATCATGCAGTCCCACTACCCAAACCGGATTGGGCGCTTGATCGAAGAGCGCGATGCGCTGATTGAGCAATTCAGCCTCGCGCTGCTTCTGGCGGATGTCGTGGGCGCGTTCGATGTACAGCAGAACCGCCATGGTCAAGACGAAGCCAACCCCTTTGACGCTCTGCCAGCGGCTCAGTTCAGCGGCATCCTGCACCAGCGATTCCAAAATGCGGTCAGAGAAAAGAATCCAACCCCCGCCAATCAGCAAGTAAAGGAAGGCAACCCGCAAAGCGGGTGAAAAAGTTTTCAGGAAGCGTCTGAAAGGTGAAAACATGCGGAAACTCGGCCCCCACGATCCTGAGTGATTGCACTTATATCTTTTTATACCATTTTTTTTGGGTGGCGTGAACCGCCAAAATAAGATTACAATGGGGGTGATTGTTATGGCAATTGGAGGATGGTATGTCGCCGCTGACGCCGCGAGAACGCGTTTTGGCTGTGCTGAATCATGAAATACCCGACCGCGTGCCGATTGTGATCGGCGCCGACCTGACCACCGGCATTCAGGAGCGCGCCTATCGCCGTCTGACCGCTCATCTTGGGCTGGAAGATGCCTATCAACCGCTGTACGACTGGCCGGAACTGGGCGCGCCGCTGCCTTCGGAAGCGGTGTTGGAACGGCTGCATTCGGATGTGCGCGGCATTCAGGATCGCTTTCCGGCGGCCACCTATGCGCGCAACCGCAGCCGTGCGCCCGGCAGCCCGTATGTGGACGATTGGGGGGTGGGGCAGCCCGAAATCGAACCGGGCGTCTATTTTCCGGCCATCCATCCGCTGCAAAATGCCCAGCGACTGGAAGATTTGGAAACTTACCCGTGGCCGGATATGCGCGACCCGACCCGCTTTGCCCATCTGCGCAGCGAGGCGCAGCGGCTGGCCGCCGAAAATCGTTTTGCCATCATTGGCGCGCCATGGCTGATCTCACCCTTGGAGCGCGCCTTTCAACTGCAAGGGATGCAGACCTTTCTGCTCAATCTGGTGGATGCGCCCGACTTTGCGGCGGCATTGCTGCGCCGAATCACCGATCTGTGCAAAGCCCATTTGAACCGCTTTTTGGAAGAGATCGGCGAGTACCTTGATATGATCATCCTGGCGGATGACCTGGGTACTCAGAACAGCCTGCTGATTTCGCCGCGCGCGTACCGCACGCTGCTCAAACCCCTGCACGCCGAATTGTTCGATCTGGTGCGTCAGCGCAGCCGGGCGCACGTTTTCTTCCATTCCGATGGGGATGTATTTCCCTTGTTGGATGATCTCGTGGAGATTGGCGTGCAGGTGCTGAACCCGATTCAGACCACCGCCGGGCGGATGGCGAATTTGGAGGAGTTGAAGCGCCGTTACGGGAATCAGTTGGTTTTTTGCGGGGCAATGGACACCCAGCGCGTGCTGCCGCTCGGCACGCCGCAGGAAGTGCGCGCCGAGGTCAGGCGGGTGATTGATCTGCTCGGCGCGGGCGGCGGCTATCTGCTGGCCTCCGTACACACCATCCCCAACGAAACGCCGCCGGAGAACATTCTGGCGATGGTGGATGCCGCTCTCGAATTCGGGCAGTACGGCTAAACCGGCGCGCAGCCGCTGCTTAACCACAACACCAGCACAATCAACCCGATGCCAATCAGGGTGACCATCACCTTGCGTTCCATCTTCTCCTCCTGCCGGCGGGGCGTTCCGCTGAGATGAGGGCGGAAATGCACAGAAAAAGGGGCTTCTCCACCCCAAGACGCGCTCCGATGAGGATTTGTTCCACTGGCTTGACCACTCCGGTATAATGAAAGAGAAGGTTTTAATGGTTCGATAAGGAGCGTGCAAGATGGTGACCTTAGCCGAGCGACTGGATGAAATGACCCGCCCCGGCGAATTGTACGAAAAACTGGATGACGGGTCTGTGCGCTGTTATGCCTGCGCTCACCGCTGCCTGATCAAACCCGGACGGCGCGGCATTTGTCAGGTGCGCTTCAATGCCGACGGCGAGTTGCGCGTGCCGTGGGGCTATGTGGCTGCTTTGCAGGTTGACCCGATCGAAAAAAAGCCTTTCTCGCACGTCCTGCCCGGCGCCGATGCGCTCACCTTTGGCATGTTGGGCTGTGATTTTCATTGCAGTTACTGCCAGAACTGGCTCACCTCGCAAACCCTGCGCGATCCGCAAGCCGGCATTGACCCGGACTACATCCTGCGCATTTCACCCGAAAAAATCGTGGACTATGCCGTGCGCAACGGCGCTCAGGCGATCGTGTCATCCTACAACGAACCGCTGATCACCTCTGAGTGGGCGGTGGACATCTTCCGGCTGGCAAGGCAGCGCGGGCTGTTGTGCGCCTATGTGTCCAACGGCAACGCTACGCCGCAAGCGCTGGAATACCTGCGCCCGTATGTGGATGCCTACAAAGTAGATCTGAAAACGATGCAGGATCGCCAATATCGAAAACTGGGCGGCGTGCTGCAACATGTGTTGGATAGCATCTGCCGGGCGCACCAGATGGGCTTTTGGGTGGAGGTAGTCACGCTGGTGGTGCCGGGCTTCAATGACAGCCCGGAAGAACTTTGGGAAGCAGCCCGCTTTCTGGCTTCGGTTTCGCCGGATATTCCCTGGCATGTTACCGCCTTTCACCCGGACTACAAGATGACCGACCCGCCGCCGACTTCGGCGCGCGCCCTGCTGCAGGCGGCGGAAATTGGGCAGGAAGCTGGTCTGCGTTTCGTGTATGCCGGTAACCTGCCGGGACGGGTGGGGTCGCTGGAGGACACTCACTGCCCGCAATGCCATGAAACGCTGGTGGCGCGGCGCGGCTACATTGTCAGCGATTACCGCCTGACGGCCGAGGGCAATTGTCCGCGCTGCGGGACGCACATTCCTGGCATTTGGCACAGCGACCCGCAACACGTTCGCCTGCATGGCTGGGGCTATCCGCGCCCGGTGCGCTAAACGAACTGGCGGGAACTGCGCAATTTGCCCGGCGTCTTAACCGCATGAAGCCCCCCTTGCCGACTTCTAATGAAATCGAATGGCAGCCGCGCTGGCTGGTTTGGCTGCTTGGCGGGGTGGCAGCGCTGCTGCTGGTTGGTTACGGGCTGTTCGGCGTGTATGTGTACTACCGTTTTGCCGGGCCGGTGGCAGTCCCCGTGCGGGTGGGCCAAACCGTCATCGGCGGTTTGAGCGAGGCGCAGGCGGCCGCGCGCATTGATCAGCAGTGGAATCGCGAGCGTGTCTGGCTGGTAACGGACGGCGAGCGCTACTGGCAGGCTCAACCGCTGGACTTCGGCGTGTGGGTTGATCCGGCAGCAACCGCGCGGCAGGCTTATCAGATTGGGCGCGGCGAGCGGCGCTGGCAGGAGATTGCCCGCCTGCTGGCGGACAGGCAGCCGGTCGAAGTCCCTCCGGTGGTGGTATTCAGCCCTACCGTTGCTGTGGAGCAGCTACGCAATTGGCGGTCGCTGGTCGAGCGCCCACCCTCGCCGCCGGTTTTACGCTACGTGGATGGCGAATGGCAGGCTGTGCCGGGCGAGCCGGGCTTGACGCTGGATGTGGAGGCGACTGTGCGCTGGCTGGAACAACATGCGGCCCTGGCGGCGCGCAGCGGCCTGCTGACGCTGGCAACGCATCCTCAGCCCTCTTCCACTGCGCCGCTGGAAGCCCACCTGCCCGAGCTGCGCGCACAACTCAACCGCCCGCTGCGCGTGGAGGGCTACGACCCGATTTTGGACCGCAGCGAAGTGTGGGATGTGCCGCCGGCTCAACTGGCCGATTGGGTCAGGCTGGAGTGGCAGGACGGTCAGCCGCGCCTGCTACTGGATGAGACCGCGTTTCCGGCCTACCTGGACGGGCTGCAGGAGCGTCTGACCGATGGACGGACGGTTTGGCTGCCGCCCGATCCCTACCGCCTGACCGAACGCTGGATGAACGGCCAGCCCTACACCGTCATCCTGCGCCATCCGCCCACCACCTACACCGTTCAGCCGGGCGATACTCTGCTCTCCATTTCATACCGCACCCAGATTCCGGCTTGGATGATCCTCCGCGCCAACCCGGGTTTGAACGCGGATGTGCTGCCAGCGGGCAGTTCGCTGACCATTCCCTCGCGCAGCGACCTACTGCCGCTGCCGGTGGCGCTGGGCAAGCGCATCCTGATTTCGATCTCGGCGCAGCGCATGACGGTTTTGGAGAACGGCCAGCCCATCCGCGAGTTTGTGATCAGCACCGGCATTGACCGCTCGCCGACCCAGCCGGGCGTGTTTCAGGTGCAGAGCCACGTGCTGGAGGCGTATGCCTCGGTGTGGGACTTGAAGATGCCCTACTTTTTGGGGATTTACGAAGCCTGGCCGGGTTTCATGAACGGCATCCATGGCTTGCCTACCCTGTCCAGCGGGCGGCGATTGTGGGCCGGCAACCTCGGGCGGCCGGTTTCGTACGGCTGCATCATCCTTGACCTGCCGGCGGCCGAGTGGCTGTATGACTGGGCGCAAAACGGCGTGGTGGTCGAGATACGCGAGTAGGCAGAAGAGAGAAAACGGTTGGAGTTCAGCGCGCCGCTTTCGCGCACAGGACAGCCGGCTTGTTAGCTCAGGAGAGATTTCTTGCAGGCGGCAATTTGGGCGGTTTTTTTGCAAAGCCGTTTTAGCCGGCTGTGCTAAAATCCTCGGGGGAGGGCAAATTTTTGCTGGGTGGGAGGCTGGCAATGAAGTCGCGACACGGGGAGATTTGGATCGGTCGGCGGGTGATGGTGTGGCTGCTGATCGCGGGGATGACGGTCAGCGCGTTGTTGGCAAAAAACGATCCCCTGGGCAGAGCCGTATCGGCTGGAGTGGCCGAGGGGGTTTTGGTTAAGACAACTGACGCGAGGGTATCCGCTTCCAATTCCCCGCGCTATTTGATTATTGCGCCGGATGAGTTTGCGCCGAGCTTGGCCGGTTACATCACTGCCAAACAAGCGCAGGGCTATGATGTCCTTCTCAAGACGTTGTCGCAAACCGGCCCAACCCGCGAACAGATTCGCGCCTCTATCCTGAATCTCTCGCCGCAGTTTTTGCTGTTGGTGGGAGATGAAGACATCCTGCCGGCCTGGCCGAGCCGCAGCGGACTGGAAACCCTGACCGATCTGTACTACGCCACCCTCGATGGGCCGCTCGATTACACCCCCAACCTGGCGTATGGACGCCTGCCGGCGCATTCAACGGATGAGTTGGAGAGCGTGCTGGCAAAATGGGCGGCTTACGAGGCTCTGGATGGCAGCCAGGCTTGGCTGAGCCGGGCGGCCTTCATTGCCAGCGGCGAGGGTGATGACCGTCCGGTTGCCGAAGCCACGCATGACGAGATGATCCAACAGTACACCCGGCCGTTGGAATTTGGCGGGCAGTTTCCAAATGACCCTCAGCCGGGCGGTGACCGCCTGTACGCCCACGCGCACTCCGCAACGACTGCCGATCTGACCGCCGCGCTGAACGCCGGGCGCGGGCTGGCGGTTTACTTCGGGCAGGGCTGGGCTGGCGGGTGGAATTCCCCGCGCTGGACGGTTGCGGAGGTGAACGCCCTCAACGGCGTGCCCCTGCCGCTGCTGATCAGTTTCGCCAGCCGCACCGCCTATCTCAAAGGCGATCACCTCTCTCTGGGCGAGGCGTGGCTGCTGCGCCCGACTTCCGGCGCGCTGACGCTGATTGCGGCCGGCAGCGACACGACCCGCACCGCCGACCAGCGCTTGGAAAGGGAGCTGTTTCGGGCGTTGTTTGACCGCCTTTCGCCGTCCCCGCCGGTGGGCGAAGCGTTGCGCACCGCCCTGCTGGAATGGAGCAGTTCCTACTGGCCGAGCGAGCCGCTGGTGCGCCAGTATTTCGAGATGTACGGCCTGTGGGGCGACCCGACCCTGCGCCTGTGGCTGGATGCGCCGCAGCGGTTCGGCTTGGAACTCAGCCCAGCGGCGGTTTCGCGGTGCAGCGGTCAGGCGCATTCGCTGGATGTGACGGTCAACCTGACCAGCGCCGCCTCGCCGATGGTCAATCTCTCGGTGAGGGGCGTGCCGAGCGGCGCAACGGCGCGTCTCGACCCGGCTCAGCTGACATTGCCCGGCGCGGCAAGGCTGACGCTTGACCTGCCAGCCAGTCTGCCGGCCGGTTCGTACGCGCTGGCGGTGCGCGGTGAGAGCAGCCGCCTCGCCCAGCAGCGGGAATTTCGGCTCACCCTGAACCCGGCTGCGCCTTCTGAAACGCCGCTGCCGTTGCTGCCCGCCAACCGCCAGAATCGGGTCAGTTTGCGCCCGCAGTTGCGCTGGTCGGCGGTCAGCGGAGCGTCCGCTTACGAATTGCAACTGGCTGAGGATGCCGGCTTTGAGCCGCCTCTGTTCACGATCAGCGACATCCCTCAAACGGAGTACACGCTGAACGAAGATTTGCAGCCCAACCGCGTCTATTATTGGCGGGTAAGGGCGGAAAACAGCTGTGGGGCGGGTGAGTTTTCCCCGCCGGCGCAGTTTGCCACCCTGCCGCCGCCGGGCGAATGTCCGCTGGGCAGCCGCGCCGAGACGCTGTCTGCCCAATTGTTTGATGCCCTGCCAACCGATTGGCAGCTGGGAGCGGATTGGCAGGTGGGCAGCGCTTTTGAGCGCGACGGGGTGGTCAAAGCCGCTGCGCCGAACGCAATCGGCTTGCAAACCCTCACCTCGCCGCGTTTTGCCTTGCCAGCCGAAAACCTTTTGGCGGCGCAGATGCGCGCCGAGATGGCCTATGACTTCGGCGAAGGGCCGGCCTGTTTGGACGGCGGCCTGCTGGAAATTTCGACCGATGACGGTCAAACCTGGCGCGGATTGGGGGAGGAAAACCTGCTCACGCCGCCGTACGAGGGCAGCCTGGCGGTTTCTTTTGGCAACCCGCGCGCCGGTCAGCGCGCCTGGTGCCATCAGCGGGTTTGGTCGCTGCTGGCTGCCGACCTGACCGCCTGGCAGGGACGGGACGTGCGCCTGCGCTTCGTGGTCGCAACCGGTGAGGATGGGCAGTCCGCGCCCGGCATGGCGCTGGACAACTGGCAGGTAACCGCCTGCTACGCGGAAGCGGCTGCCGCTCAACTCGGTCTGACCCCAGCGGAGCAGTCCGTCATCTTGCCGGCCGGCGGCAGCGCAAGCGTTACGTGGGAAGTATTCAACCAGAGTTCATTGACTCAACCCATTGAGTGGACGGTAAAAAGCGATTCTGCGCATTTATCCGTTGACTTTCCGCAAACCCAAATCATCCCGCCTGGAGAAACAGCCGTGTTCGAGGCGCAAGTTCGCCTGTCCGACTCGGCTGAGCCGGGCGCAGCATACAGTCTCTCGCTGCTGGCGCGAAGCGCAGCGGACGCTTCCCTCTGGGCGACGGCCGAACTGCGCATCACCGTTCAGCGCTGCGGCTTGACCCTGACCGTCCCGCAGGAAATTCCCGCAATTCCAAAGGATGAGACTGCTGTCTTTTATGCCAGCCTCGCCAACACCGGCAATGCCGCCGATACCATCCGGTTGAGCGCGGCGATTGAAGGCGGGTGGACCGTCAGCCTGCCAACCAGTCTCTCTCTGGCGGCCGGGCAGGGGGTGGTCGTATCCGTGTCGGCACAGCCTCCCGCCAATGCGCGGCCGGGCGAACGCGCCAACCTGTGGATGACGGCTCAGTCGGCGGCCTGCCCCAGCGTGGCGCAAACCCTGCAACGCTGGGTTGTTCTGCACGTCAGTGCGCTGTTTCTCCCGCTGATTCGCCGCTGAAGGCGGTTGGCTTAGCCGCTTTTCACCTGATTTCCGCCGTGATGTTTGGCGGCATACATGGCCTGATCGGCGCGTTGGAGCAGTTTTTGCAGCGTGTCGGTTGAGCCATCCAAACTGGCCGCGCCGATGCTGGCGGTAATCGAGTGAAGTTGGCCTTCCAGCCGGAATGGGCGTTCCCGCAGGGTGTTCAGCAGACGCTCGGCAATCCTCGCGGTTTCGTCCGGGCTGGCTTTGATCAGCAGCGCAATGAATTCGTCACCCCCGAGTCTGCCGAGCAGGTCGCTGGCGCGCAGCGCGTGTTTCATGCGGCGGGCGGCCTGCTTCAGCAGAAGATCTCCGATCCAATGCCCGCGCGTGTCATTGATCTGCTTAAAGCCGTCCAAGTCCAACACCAGCAGGCTGAAGGGCTCCCGATAGCGTTGAGCGCGCAGCCATTCCCGTTCAGCCGCTTCAAAGATGGCGCGACGGTTGAGCAGACCGGTCAGCGGGTCTGTGGTGGCCATGCGTTGGGTTTTACTGTATAGACGGCTGTTTTGTATGGAAAGCGCAGCCGGCCCGGCAAAGGTAGCCGCGAGGGCCACTTCACTGGGCTTGAAGGCAAAAGGCGCAGCCCGAATCAGCCACACGAAGCCGATGGCGCGGTCATTCCAGCGCAGGGGAATGCCCATCCAGGCAATTCCCGGACTGTGTTCACCCAGCCATTCCAATTGGCGCTCGTCCGCGATCTGGTTGATGAAGCGCACGGCAAACTGGGCTTCTCGCACCAGCGGATGATCGGCGGTAAGACTTGCAGGCGGCCTGCCGGAAGAATAGCCGATATGGCTTGCCAGATAAAACTTCCCGTTTCGCTCCAGATACAAAGCGCAGCGGTCATAGGGGAGAATGCGCGCCAGTCCGGCCAGCACCTGCTTAGCCGCTTGGGTTGAATTCAGGTCGTGAATCAGGGCGCTGATCGCCTCCCGCATGGCTTCTGACTCGCGGCGGTAGGATTGCTCGATCATCAGCAGATTGCTAATGCGTCGCTCCATCTCCTTCTGTTCGGTGATGTCGTGGAAGACGCCAAACGCTCCCATGAAGCGTCCTTCGTCGTCGAAGTGAGGCGTGGCATGGACGGAGAGGACGCGCCGCTGTTGATTGGGCAGGATAATCTCCAAATCGTAATGGCTGCGGAAACCTTTGCGGCGCAGACCGGTCTGTTCCCGCACAACCTGCATTTGATCCGGCGGGAGAAATTCGCTCAGGTTGCGTCCGGTCAGCTCGCCCGCATTGACCCCAAAAAGTTTTTCGGTTTCGATATTGGCATACAGGAAGTTTTCGCGTTCGTCCACCAACGCCACGCCCAATCCCTGATTCTCGACCAGCATGCGGTAGAGCTGCTCGCTGGCGCGCAGAGCCGCTTCGGCTCTGCGGCGTTCAAAGAAGGCGGTAAAAAGGTTGGCAGCCGTGCGTAAAGTATCCACTTCAAAGGGCTTCCATGTCCGCTCGCTGCGACATTCGTCGAAGCCGATAAAACCCCAAAACTGACGCTGCACGAAAATTGGGATGACCAGAATGGACAGAATATCCTGTTGACTGAATTCGATTTGTTCGGGAGGTGGTAAATCGCGCACCTTACTGGCCAGCACTTCACCGCGCTGCATGATCTCCAAAAAGTAGGTTAGTCCCTCCTCAACGAAATCGAAATTCTGCAAATGTGGATTGTCAATTTGGGCTTCAATACCCTCCGCGCACCATTCGTAGCGCTGGCTGGTCAGCAGCCGTTGACCGTTTTCCCAGTGATTTTCAAAAATGTAAACCCGGCTGACCTCCGCAGCGCTTCCTAACTGCGCCAGCACCTGCGGAATCACCTCGTCCGGCTGGGGAGAGCGGAAGAGATGGTAACTGGCATCGGCTACCGCGCGCAGGATGGCGGTCTGACGCTGGTTAGAATTGTGCTCTTCTTCAGGGCGCAGTTCGCGCAATTCGATTCCCAACAAGTCGCCCGGTAGAGGGGTGATGACCGCCACAACCGGGATGATTTGCTGCTGGCTGTCTACCAAAAGCCATTCCTGTTCGACTGCCTGCTGCTGAGTGGGAAACCCGTCTGCCTGCCGGAGCAGACAATGATGTTCCGGTTTCATTAAGTCCTGGAGGGTCAATGCCGGTAATGCATCGGCAGAATATTGCAGCAGAGAAGCCAGCAGGGAATTGACGGCCACAATGCGGCCGTTACGTCGGGCGAGCAGGGCGGGAAGTGGACTTTGGTTGAGAAAATCGGGGTGGTCGGACTGGTTCATTCACGCCACTCCGTTTGAACGAATTAACTGGAAACAGGTGATTTGGGTTGGTAATGCTGGCATTGACCTTGCACCCCCTCGTTGTAAGTCATTGACGCAAGCATCCAAACGGATGGGGAAAGTAGAATTTCCCATTATTTTACTCAAAACAAACTGGTTTTCAAGGAATTTTTTCGATTTTTACGCGGTTTTTACAGCTTGTTTTTAGGAAATTCAACCCCAGAGAAAGGCAAACAGAACCTGCTCTATGAAACGAACCCTGTATCCCCGCCACAAAACAGGCTTTGCGGCCTCTTACTTTGAACAAGCCCTGCACCACACCCGTCAGGCTTTACTGCGCCTGATCGAAACGGTGCCGGCGGCTGTTTGCATTTTGGACAGGCGCGATTTTACCTATCTGGAGGCCAACCCGTGGTATTGTGACCTGATTGGTGTTCCGCGCAGCCTGTTGATTCATCAACCGGAAAGCAGCCTGCCAGCCGGGTTGGGTGAGAGCAATTTGAAGAAAATTCTGGCGCGCCTCGCTACGGATTCATCCCTGCGCGGGTTGGAATTGTTCATCTACGACCAGCAGGGCAGGTTGATTCGCAGTTTTGCCAATGTGGAAGCCATTCTTTTCAACGGACGGGCGGCATTGTTGATCACCCTGACCCGGGAACAGCCGGAAGATCATCGCCCGGCTTGGAGTTGGAGCGAAAGTAAACTGGCTGCGGTGGGCGAGGTGGGACGCGCGTTGGCGCAATTGGATGATTTGACCGAAATCTACCGCCGTTTGAGCGCCGCTGTGGTTCAGTTGTTGCCGGATGTGTGTACGGTGTACATTTCTCTGTATGAAAACGAGGCTCAGGAACTGGTTTGCGCCTACGGCGTACATGAGGGCGAACTGGTGGATGTGAATCAGGTGCCACGGCTCAACCAACTCACTCATCCCGAATCGCATCAATTCAAAGTGATTCGCAGCGGCAAACCGCTGGTGATTGATGATCTACTGGCCCAGGCGCCCCCCGGCACGGCCCGGCTTGCTTTTGTGCGGCCTGGCCGGCCAGTGCGTTCAGGGGTATACGTTCCCATGCTGACCCGCGGGCGGGTGATTGGGCTGGTGCAGGCGCATAGTTACCGGCCGGCGCGTTTCCGCATGACGACCGACACGGCTTTGCTCAGTCTGGTGGCTAACACGGCGGCGGTGGCGATCCAGAATGCCCAGTTAACCCGCTCGCTGGAACAATCGCATCTTGATTTGAATCAGACCTATGAAGCCACCATTGACGGGTGGACTCGCGCGCTGGAATTGCGCGATTTTACCACCGAGCGTCATTCCAGCCGTGTGATTGAGTTGACGGTAGAAATGGGCAAACGGATGGGACTTTCCCCGCAGGAAATCCAGCGGTTGCGCCGCGGCGCTCAACTGCACGATGTTGGAAAGATCGGCATTCCAGATGCCATTCTGCTCAAACCCGGGCCGCTGGATGAAAGCGAATGGAAGGTGATGCGCCGCCATCCGGTGTATGCCTATGAATTGCTCAGTCCGATTCCGCACTTCTACGATTTGTTGGATATTCCCTACTGCCATCATGAGAAATGGGATGGGAGCGGTTACCCGCGCCGGTTGCGCGGCGAGGAAATTCCGCTGGCGGCGCGTATCTTTGCGGTGGTGGATGTGTGGGATGCACTCAATTCCCATCGGCCCTACCGCTCGGCATGGCAGCCGCACCAGGTGGTGGATTACCTGCGTTACCAGTCCAACCGCCATTTTCAGGCGGAGGTCGTGGAGGCATTTCTCGACCTGATTGGCGGATACAGCGGTGGCAGCGCCGGCCCGCGCGGCCCGTTATTTACCCCCGGCTGTTTCTATTCCACGCGGCTCGGATAAATTAATTTAACGTGAATTCGGGATAAGGGCAAGGATCTCCAAAAGGAAGTAAACTTTTGTCACCACAACAGAAGCTCTTCCAAGGA
>FWPU01002842.1_pt1 | contig 45968 bp, 34 predicted proteins | sample 2228361 | NCBI WGS metagenome assembly FWPU01 (sample SAMEA103939777, study PRJEB20133) | metagenome
TAATTTCAAAATATGGGCATAAGATGGCAATTTGGTTTGGGATTCTCCCCACCCCAGCGCCTGACGCGCATAACTATTGATGTACTCAATCGTCTTTTCACTGGAAATCAATATGATTAAGTCACGAGAGGCTTCTGCCAGACTCCTGTAGAGATTTTCACTCTGGCGAATTGCCTCTTCGTAATTTCTTTGACGCGTAACATCAATGAAATAACCGATTCCTTCAATCGGATGACCTGTTGTATCACGCAGGACCTTTATTTCTTCGTGGAGAAAATGATATTGTTCATCAGCACACAAAAAGCGGTATTCCATTTCTAAAAAGTCGAGCAATTGCATTTTGTCCAGCTGCTCCAGCACCATTAAGCGATCTTCGGGGTGAACTCTCGACTTCCAGAAGTTGGCATCTTCAATGAATTGATCCGGTGAATAGCCCGTTACAATTGTCACATTTTCACTAATGTACCGAACTTGATAAGGAGGAAATGGTGTTGTGGAATAAATTACGGCAGGGCTTACCGCCAAAAGCCGATTAAGAATATGACGGGTATCCCGCAGTTCTTGCTCAACCGGATTGTTTTCACTCATTCCCACAATCCTCGAATAATTCAAACACCTTTTTCATTACTTCTTCAATATTCATTCCATCCGTATTTAGGACGACGGCGTCTTCTGCCGCTTTTAATGGCGCCACCTCACGGGATGTATCAATTTGATCACGTTGCTTCAGGCCAGCCAATACATCTTCGAACTTGACAACCTCACCCCGTTGAACCAGTTCCAGATAACGCCGTCTTGCCCGTTCTTCCAATGATGCATCTAAATAAATCTTAAGATCGGCGTCCGGCATGACCACTGTACCGATATCTCTGCCGACCATCACGACCCTACCTCGTTTACCTATCTGGCGCTGCAACTCGGTCATCGCCTTACGCACCCCTGCATAGGCAGAAACTTTGGAAACCCACTTTTCCACCTCGGGTTCGCGGATTGCCCAGGTGACATCTTCACCATCTAAAAGCACGTCCTCTTTTCGCCCATCAGCTACAGTGGGCGGACGAACGTCAATCTGAACATGCCGAGCAAGTTGAGTAACCCTGTTTTCATCCTCGACGTTGATCCCTGCACGGATGACTGCCAGCGTTACAGCACGGTACATAATTCCTGTGTCAAAAAACAAATATCCCAATCGTTCAGCAAGTCTCAACCCGATTGTTGATTTACCGGACGACGCCGGCCCGTCTATCGCAATGCTTTTGGGTATGTTCAAGGCTGCACCTCGTTCGAAATTTCACTCCCCGGAAAGAGACTTTCTCTTGCCCAGAGGAAAACCATTTTGTTTTCCAGTGGAGCAACTTTAAAAATTGCCCACCTCGCCCACTCCTCGATCGTCATCAGATTCCAAATCGGTTGTACTTGCCAATGAAAATCCTGTCCGCGATAATTTTCACCAAAAACAACTCCTTCAGATGATCCGGTTAAAACAACCGAACTCTGATGTTGAGGTTGGAAGGTGTTTTCAAAAGAAAATTTTGGATAATCTCTGGCCAGCCAGCGCATCGCCGGTTGATCTAATCCAATTGCCACCACATCCAGTCCCGTACGTGAGCGCACATTCAATTCCGCTAAATCTCCAATGGTATCTTTGATCAAATCCGCTTCGCTGATGAACCAACCACGTCGAAATGGATTTGTCTCAGGATTGCCGCTAATACCGGCTGCATGAAAACTCCCTGAAAGCCAAAAGAGGATTAATAAGGTCAGCCCACCCCATAATGCGCCATAACCAGACACACGAGTTGACCAACCCCAGACGATCAGGATGATGAAGATAATCACAAACAACAAATCCGCTTCTCTGATTATCCCCCGCAAGGGACTCGTTTCCGGATTTTCACCTATACCGGCCGCGTATAAACTCCCGGAAAGCCATAAGTAGATTAATAACGTCAGCCCACCCCATAGTAGACTGAGCCATTTTGCGCCACAACCAGACACATGAGCTGACCAACCCCAGCCGATCAGGATGATCGAGATAATCACAAACAACATCGCAGCCAGAACAGCGATGAGTTCAGTCTGTAGGTTAACAGCCACCCGCCCTGGGCTTAACAAACGCATGATGTTTTGTGAGATAAACAGTAAAAACACCAGAACGACCGCACCGTACACCAGCGCCTCAGTACGTTGCTCAAAATCAAATTTCAGCCGGGATGAAAGAAAACGTGCCGCCAAACCAAAGAGTGGCAGGGAAACCCACACCAAATCCAGAACTTCACGCGCTGGATAAAGGATGGAATGGAGCAGCGCAAAAAAGCTCCAAATCGTCAAAAAGATTTCCAGATTCACAGATATTTTGATCTGCCGGCGCAAAGCGGATAAACCAAACAAGGTGCTGATTGGTTGATAAACCAGCATGGCCGCTAGGATCAATCCTGCCGAAACACCTGTTGGGTTGATCCAGCCGCGTAAATAAGAAACTAAACCACCCCCTACTGCACTCCATCCCACTGGCAGGATCAAAAACAGGCTCCCAAAAACCAACAGGGTTCCGCCTGCCCAAATTAGCCATTCTCTCCAATAAGTCTTAATCGAGTGCCACACTTCGTTTCCCTCAAAGGGTCCCCGATTAACCCAGCGATGATATACCCAAATGGCGACACCAAAAGGAATCAACCCTTTCCAAGCTTCCATCCCCCCAAATAACAACAGACCACCAAAGATACCCGCCATTCTCCAGCGCCGAGAGGATATCGCCCAAATCGTGGCTAAAAAGAACAGGACTGCCCAGGTCTGGCTGCCAGCCTGACGGGAAGCCGCAAGCCAAACGCCGTCAAGCGCTAAACCCAACGCGGCAATTAAAGCCGCTTTTCCCCCCAGCCATTTTCGAAAAGCCAAAGGCATCAGACAAACCAACGAACCCACGAATGCTGGCACAAAACGCCCCAGAAACTCCGTGGCAGAAAAAACGAAAAATAAGGCGGCAGTCGTAATTAGATACCCCCCATCCGGATTCATAAACGGCGAATTTTCGCCGCGAGCTAACCAGTAGGCCTGTAAAGCTAATCGGGCTTCTTCATCATTGAACGGTAACCTGTCCAATTGCATAAATCTTAACAATAGCCCAACGACTAAAACCAGTCCATACAAGACCTGTTCGACATTCAGTGTAAATGTCTTTTTCTTCATCATCTCAACGCTCACGGTGTTTTTTCTACCAATGAATCGGGCACTTCATAAATCCGGACATTTGAATTCGCAAAGAGCAAACCCAGGTTGGTGGAGAACTTGTTTTCGGATACGCGGTAGGTACTTCGTTCGACCGGCCCAATATAAATATACCGGATGCCATACTGTTGGATGATATCTCTGGCTCTTAACCAATCACCAGTTTGATAGAGCGTTTCAATATCTGTCCGGCGCGAACCCATTTCCCTGGCACTTCCGCGCCATTGAATTTCATGACCCTCCCAGCCCAGCAAACCCGGTTGACCGGCATGGGTGGCAACCCGCGCAAATTGAGGATTATATTGAGGACCAACCGCTTCAACTACATATCCCAACGGCATATTCCATAAAAATTGGAACGCCTGCCACTCTTCCGGTTCATCGCGCTGCAAATAGGCTTTACCATCAAGCGTCAACTGGATGGGTTGGCCGCGCAACAATCCTGTTTTTGCAGGCAACATCACCCCCGGATACACCAGAGAACATGCCAGCAGAATCACCCAACCCGTTTTCACTATCCATCCCCATTTACTGTTCAAGGAGTCTAATAGCAAAGCGCTGGAAAAAGCCGCTGCAATTCCCCACAAAATCCAAGCCTGAAAATAGAACTTAAAAATCGTATTCATCCGGGTGCCAAAATCATCCTGTAAATAGAAAAATTCTGGCACAAGCGTTAAACCCGCACCCAATAAAATTACCAACAAAACAAAACCACGATTTTGGTCTTCTTCTGGTTGTAAAGAAGAAAGATTTTCATCTTCACCGGAAGAATAGGGGTGTGACCGACGCAGGGGGACCATCATCGAAAAAACCAATATGAGGATAATCATCAAGGTCAGCCATGTACCAGGACTGGTTATCCGCCTGAGGAAGGCAGCCTCAAATAATTCCGCACCAGATCCACCTTGTTTAATAAAAAACAAACTGCTAAGACCACTCAGAGTCTGTCCCATCCTTGCCAGATTGCTGTCGGGGGAAGCCATCCATCCTTGTCCCAATAATCCAGCCAGCTCGATAACTTTGCTGGCTACCAACATCAAAATCCACCCAACCGCCACAATCCCGGAGCCAATTAATGCACCCCAGCGCAGCTCAGAACGCAGGTCAGTTCTCTCCTGACTGATCAACCACGCCAGGATGGGTATCAACAAGGGTGCAAACATAACCCAAAAGTGCACGCCGCGGGTGTGGAAAATCAGGCTGGGTAAAAAGCCGCCTGCTTGCGACGAAAATCCAAAATAAAATGGTAAATACAACAAAATGCCTAAAAAACCCACCGCAGCCGCAATAAACACAAAATCACCAACTCGCTGCCAGCTCCATCCTCCACGCAGGTACCGATGAAGGGTGTAAACACCGGCAAACAAAGCCAGATAGATAGGAAAATCCCATGTATTCAAAAAAGAAAGACCGCCAAAAATCAGAGCGCCCAGCCAGATATTTGTATCTTTGAACCAAATTACCAACGATGGTTTCGGAGGGGGTTGTTTCTTAAAGGAGTAATAATAGTTCAACGCTAAGCCAGCAGCCAAAAGGACAAAGGGCATTCCCAGTACATGCGGGTGCATATCAGCTAGAAGATAGGAGAAAAAAGGAAATTCATCAATGACTTCCTCGCGTTGATTGACCAGATTAAAATCCTGCAACACCCGTGAACCGCGCCACCATAACCAGTAGGTACGCTTCGGCGTCCAGGAGAGCGGTTCCGGTGGAGGCTGGTCAAATTCCTGAATCCCCAACCATGTCCAGAAGGATGATTCCAGAACACCTTGCTCATTGCGCTTCCAAAAGATACCCCGTGCATGAAGCACATCTAACAATCCAGCCAGGTTACTCACAACTAGAATAAACAACGGTCCCAATAACGCCCACCCAACCGCTTTTCGGCTCGAATACCCCGGTTTCCCCCCTTTAAGGACACCGCTTAATAAATTGAATACAACCCCATAAGCAGCCAGGGCAGTTAATCCAAACCACATGGCAATCCCCAAGTTAAATCCAATTGAACTGGGAACTCCGCTCAGGTGAATCAACATCGAGACAATGATGTACCCGAAATAGTAGTAGGAAATCGCATAACCCGCCAACCAGGGGTCGAATGGAGGAAAGGTCGGTGACCGGAGGATCGCATTAATAAACGCCAATTCCATTGGCTTTTCGGTGTAGATGATTTCCGGATTGGCCGCTCGCACGATGACCCAAAAAAGGTAGGCAGTGAAAAAAAGGCTTTCGGCGGTTATGATCAATCGCAACTGCCCTTTAAGCCAGTCACGGAACTCTTCCCATTTTCCGCGCATCACAAGGACGCTCACCCCGCCCAATAGAATCAGCCCAAACACAACTCCACCGGAATTATTTTGCAATAAGCCGAAGCTAGTCAGCAGCCAGAAGATATACCCCCACAGCAGCAACCCCAACGGACGGCTTAATGTATAGCCACGATCTGGCAAGAATTTCAGAAAGCGATAAGCCAGTGGCAGGGCAATAAATCCCACCCCTAAAACAATCACGTACCACACAAAGGTCATCAGAATCTGGCTCATCACTTCACCTCAACACCTCACGCAGACCGGACTTCCAATGAGCGATTTGTCCAATCAATTATAAATACGCGCCGAACTGCTTCGAGAGGAATTTCGCCATAAACATGCGGGTAAGATTTTCCATTTGGAGCCGTTTCATACTTTACTTCGATCGGCAGGTTTGTTTGCTCAATTTCCAACACCACCACATCTGTTCGCTTAGAGAATAACCGTTCTGCCACTTCCATGACCTGTTCACGGGTTGAACAATGAATGAACCCCTCGCTACTCAGAGAATCGGCATAATACGAACCCGATTCGATGGCATTGAACCACGCCTGACTTTCTGCTATATGATAAATCATTTCCGAAAATTGTTCGCTTCTCAAGGAATTACCTCGTAAATTGCAGTGTCCATATCACGGTAAACTTCTTTCCAAAGTTCGCCGTCCCATTGTGGGAATTTGGATAGTCCGGCTTCCTCGTAATAGGCCTGTTCCAGCTGTCCCACAATAATATATTGCACATCGTAACGATCTAAAAGTTCTCTGATGGTTTCCTTTGAAAGACTATTGTAAATTTCGGCAACATCCAAAATCCGATTTTGTACACTAAAATCATTCGGTACGGCCGCTCGTTGCTGCCGTTGATGCCAGTCCCAGCCAATGATGGTTGGCAGTCCGGTGTAAATCGAAAATCGCGATCCCCACCGATACAATGGCGTGTTTGCTTCGACAATCACTGGTGAACCTTTCACGTTTTCCTGCATCCAACGAATCGCCCGGTAATCCTGACCCAAATCCATCGTCCGCCCCTGATCGGAGTACTCCGCCGTCCGCATATAGGCCATTCCATCCAGACCATGTGGAGCAATACTGCTCATTCGATCGCGAACCTTTGCCACACCAGCCATCAGTGGATACAGCATGGCCGCCACAATCAAAGCACTCAACCCAAGCTGCCAAATGGGTTTCCAGCCGGATTTCCACTCCCGTTCGATTGCAGGATACAACCAACCGGCGGCAGCCGCTGATCCAATGGCGAGTAAATTCCATGCCTGTAAATAAAACTTAAACACCGTGTTCATTCTACCAATATCGCCTACCAAAACAATAACCTCTACCATCAGCGTAAGAATGACACCGGTACCAATCAAAAACAGCACCGCACGTTTGGCATCCGATTGATTTGGGCGCAGCAACAAAATCAAACACCATACTGCTAAAGTGAGCGGGTAAAAGGCAATTTCGACTTTCAATGATACATTCAACAATACAACAGCCAGTAAATAAATCCCCAACCCGCTAAAAATCCAGAAGCGCCAAGGGCGCAATTTTTCCAGGGCCGAAAGCGGAGTATTTGCCATCCAGTTGATGGTTTCATAAATCAGCCACGAGGCAATCACAAAGAAAAACAATCCCCAATGCGTGAGGTACGAAGCCACTGGTGAGCGGCCACCTTCCCAAATTTGCACACTGCCATAGCCTTGCGCATACCAGAATGAATATGGCATAAACAATAGAAAAGACATGCCCGTCAATAGCAAACTTGCTCCTAAGGCAACCCCAAATCGTTTCAACCAAACCGGAAAACCCTTTAAGTAATTACCGTTACTGATTCCATAACGAATAGCGGCATAGAACAGGGCGGAAACCCCCAAACCCAGATATGTCGGCATATCCCACGTGTTTGTGGGTCGTAAAACCCCAATGGCAAGCCCGCCCACCAGCATCGAAAGCAGAAAACCTGCAACCGGCTTTATCCGCCCAAATCCCCAACGCCATTGACCAAATACCACCGAAAGACACCAGCCCAGTGCCAGCATTGTCAACGGCAAGGCAAACAGGTGAGCATGTGGATCGGCATATAAGAAGGTAAAAAACGGGAATTCAGTGATGGCTTCGCCCGGTAATGCCCGACTTGGAATCCAGTACCAGTCTCCGGTACTGTAAGGCAGACGTGCTCCGGTCAAAAAGCGTGAAATTCCCTGAACAGTCCAAGAAAGTTTTAAGAAAAAGTTCGCCTCTTCCAGCGACGATCCGGTCATTGCAAGCCGCATCAAACCATGCCAGATCATTCTGGCAGTTCCCAAATTACCCAGAATCAAGGCTGCTATGGCAGCCCCTATCCCAACCCAAAGTGGTTTTCCGAAGGAAAACCGTATCCCCGTGGTTTTTTCATCAGATTGACTGCTCTCTTTGACAAATTGAGCAGCGATATTCCAACCCGCGCTGAATGCTCCCAATGCAAACGTGGCGAACATGGTCGGCAGAATCAAATTGTAGGCTATTGAAGGGATAATACCCAGCCATTTGGTGGGCACACCTACCAAAACAAATCCGTAGTAATAGTAATTAATGTATCCACCGCTGAACCATGGGTTATAGGGAGGAAAAATGGTACTTTTGAGTATGGCGTTGAAGTAGGCAAAATCCATTGGTTTTTCACCACCAAATGCAGGATGCCATAAATCCGGATTACCTACCCGAATCAACGTAAAAAAGATAAAAAATGCTAAACCAATCCCTTCAACCCACAGGTAGTACCTTTTTCGCTCACGAAATTCCTGAATTAAGTCATCTCGCTGCCAGAAGGCTGCCAACCCGCTGAATACCAGCAGTATCAGAAAAACAATGGTTATGGTATCCCGCTCAAACGTCCCCCCTAGCGACGCAATCAACCAAACCCCCCAAGATAAGGACAGCATACCGGCTATCTTAATCAGAGGATAACCACGATCGGGCAATCCTCTCATGGCTATGCGCAAAACCGGATAAACAATCCATCCCAAAATACTAATGACCAGATACCATACCACCAAACCCAAAAACGGATAGCGATTCAACAAACCATCACTGTTGAATAATTCTGCCCAGGTACCACCGATGCGTTGCTTTGCCAGCAAATGGTCAGGAAGCATTAAGTTCGCGGGAAAAGAAGGCGCCTTTCCGGGTAGAACATGAATAACGGATGATAAATCCACACCCCTCAAGATGCGGACGGTTTGCAGGGGGTTATATCCCTCGCTCTTTTTAAAGATCAACACCTTTGGGTGATCATATACCGTGAAAGATTCTTCGGCAAACTGGGTATTGATTTCAATCCCACCCAATTTCGGGTTGGACTGAAAAACGGCTGCCAGTTCAAAACCCAATTGACCGCTGAACATGCCCGGTTGGGCAACGCGGTAGCACCATAAAAGGTCTTTCTCCGCCGGACAACCCAGCAAGTAACGATAATAAGCGGTGGTTAAGGGATACCGTTCGGGTAATCGGGTAGTCGTTCCCCATTGGCGATTGGATGAAATAAAAATATAGTCTGCCCGATTGAGCAGATCAATCATTCGCTCGCGTTTTTCCATTGTATCATCTGCATACAGATCGAGCGTTAGATCGCGTGGGTAAATTCCCCCGTAGGGGTCATACCCCTCTAACCGCAAAGGCAGACCATCATCCCACACGGTTTCATTTACGCCAGCAGCCGGGAAAAATGCAATTTCTCCATCTCCCTTCACCACATCCATATGAATGGTGTAGGTTTTTCCTGCTTCCACGTTCAGAGGTGGATTCAGTTGAAAACTCACCCTCTCACCCCGCGCATCCAGACCATTCGCTATAAACTCATCCGTTAGGGATGCACTGCTGAGCGGTTGACCGGTTACACTGCGGTCATACACCGCAACTTGAATTGTTTTCAATCCTTGCGAGGCAGCCCGGTCCACCAACCGATAAAACACAATTTCTTCCAGTACCCCCGTTCGCAACGGCTGGAAAGTCAGTTCCAGCGGGTGATTTGCCCGGACAGATTCGGTCCAATCCGGCAGGATCTGCCGAAAAGTCCCATCTTCATTTCGGATCAGAACTGCACCCCCGCCTTGTAACGTAAGGGCTGTTTCGGCGCCATCAAACTGAACCGAAATCGTATACAACTTGCCTTCTTCAACTGCCAACGGAAAATCCAGAACGATTCGGTATGGTCGGGGTTGAGTTTCCCCAAAGCTTTGCATCAAAGACCCCGAACCAATGGCAGCATAGGGATTGCCAGCCTCATGGATGGTGACCACGAGGGTTTTGAGACTATCATTCAAGGTCAGGTCACGGATTGAATCGAAGTAAATTTCGCTGATCGTCCCATTTTGAGTCGCGCGAAAACTGGTATGAATGGGCTGCTCACGTTGTATCACTACCAGAGAGTTAAAAGCCAGCGGTTGATGAAATTCTCCCTCTAAGGTTTTTATCGAAAGATTCACCGCCCCAGGCACATTTTGATAAATCCAATGCGACGCTTCAACCCGTGTAATTGGGCGGGTGTAAATCCCATCAAATGCAATAGCCCAGCCGGCGGTCAACCCCAAAACAGCTACACCAAGCCCAATCACCCCCCATCGGTAAACTTGTCTCCTGATTGAACTCCTCAAATAGCCTCGATTAACCTTTTCCCACATGGTTGGTAGAGTCCAGCCAGCTGCAAGCGCCAAAATGGGATAGATCGGCAATTGATAACGCATTGTGGGATTGCCCTGTAAGGATTGCCAGAGGAAATAAAGGATTGCCCATCCCCATACAGCCGTAAAGGGGTGACGGAACCGATACTTGAAAATCTGCCACCCCATCCACAGCATTCCCGTCCAGGCCAGCAAACCCATTGGCAGCCCCATTCCCCATAACACCATGTTTTGCAAGGAAAAAGTAACGGGACGACGCGCCCATTGTAAAGCGGGTGGAAAATCCACATCACCGCCCGTCTGAGCAATCAAACTTCTCAAATTTTCCACCCACAAAGGATTTGGCAGGATATTCCAGATTTGTGGTCCTTGAAAAGCATACGGCTGAAAAACGCGAAAAATGATGAAAGCGCTGATCCCTCCTGACAGCAAACCACTCAGCACTGCCCTCAGGAGAAAATTCCTGTTATTACGCTGGTGCTGTATCAATTTCCATAACAGGACGCCCGGCAGAATCAAAGCCACAACACCAACATGAATCTTGGAAGCAGCCGCCAAACCGGCTGCTGCCCCAAAGGCAACACAATTCCAAACGAATCTCGTAAAATGCTTTTTATCCAAATTGCCGGCGAATATCCTATTGTCCGTTATTTCTGGCATGGTTGCCAACCGAACAGCAAAATAAATCGCCAGGGTGGAGAAAAAAGCAGCGAATGTGTCGGTTGTATAAAAATGGGCTTGCTGAATTTGTAATACCGCCAGAGCAGAAAAAGCCGCCCCTAAAATCCCTGTCATTTTTCCCCACAGGTGTTCCCCAATCAAAAAAACCACCAAAACGGTTAATAAATCAACCAGCGCACTCAGACTTCTCCCAACAATTAGGATTTGTTCCCACCCACTACTTGAAAAAAGCCATTCGGTCAAATAGCGAGTTAAGAAAATTGGGAATGTACCATATACAAAAAAGCGATGACCGACATTATGAGGGTTCAATGTGGATTGAGCCGTATCAAAATACACTCCTAGTTGATCAACCGGTTTCAAATCGGCTGTAACCCACACCAGAAACCGCTCATCCGGGTGGAGAAATTGTCCCTGACCCCAATCCAAACCTTTGAACCTGAGAAATAATCCAAGCAGTAAAATACCAAGAAAAGCAGCATCTAAAAGCCAGCTCAATCGCACCGATTCAAGAAAAACCCGGCTTTGTACTTTCCTGGATGTTGTAACATTCTCGCTCATGGCTGAACCGTATCCTCTACTGCACCAGCCGGAGGCACAAAGTAGAGCAGAAAATCTTTTCCTTCCAATTCAACATCATAAAAATACAACCAGCCAGTCGGGTATAACTCCTGCAATTTATGAACAGCATCCTCATCACGTGGATTAATCACAAATAACTTTGCCCGTTTCTCGTTCAATGTTGTTTCAAATTGATCAGGCCACAGGGCATAATCTTTCATTGGATAACCCGCATTGATTCCCACCAGGCGGGTATCTACCCAATGGGGATAAGGCACCACATACGCTGTATCCGGGTTGCCCTGCGACTCGCTGAAACCACGAATCACCGCTCCAATTTGAGAGGTATTCCACGCCCCAGCCATGAACTGCCGGTCAAATTGCCGGAATACCAGATCATAATTGGCAGAACCAATGAAAAAGAGCAGGAAAGCAGTTACCGCAACAGGAATGACACGGGAAAGGCCGACCGAATAACGCCGTTCGAAAGAGCGCATGACAGCATCCAATCCCACCGCCGCTAAAATGAAAACCGGGATGATTGCTCCGCCGCTGCGGTTTAGGGATGGATTTTCTTCCGGAAAAGCAAGCGAAAGGATCGAAGGCATCATCAAGAGTGGGATAGATACTAACAGGAAAAGGTCAAGCCAGTGGCGTTGACGAATGTAACGAATGACCACAAGCGCACTGCCAAGAAAAAACAGTGCCGCACTAATCACATCCAACGCCGGACGATTGGGAATAGAATGAACCCAGATATTCCCATTTTTGTAGAAGAACATAATCATGGACTTCCACAAATTATTGAGAAAAATAATCCAAACCGGTGCCGGATATACCGTTTCAGTCTCACCAACTCGGCTCAAAGCCCGATAGGCAAACATTTCCGGCTCACTGAGTGCGTAGCGAAGCAAGGGCAGGAACACTACAAGAGAAGTCACTGCCAACAGGATAAGGCCCACAACGGCTTCGCGCCGATTCCCACTGGATTGACGGTGAAACAGATAAATCAGAACTGCCGCAACAACGACAAGGGGGACGAGACGTGCCGGACTGTAACCATGTAATCCTAATCCCAGAAAAATTCCCGCCCAGATAAAATCATTCCGGTTACGATATTTCAATCCCTTGACCAGAAAGTAGAGCGTTGGCGCAGCGAACAGTGGATACAGCGGAAACCGCAACCCGATTCGAGCGATCACATTTGCCCAATAAGCAACGCCCGCCAGCAAAAATGCAAACAGCGCAACCCGCTTTCCACCAACTTCCTTTCCCAGTAAGTAAATGAAGGGCAAAGTCAGCACACCTGCCAGAGCAGTTCCAATCTTTAGACTCATAAACGAAAGTTTGGTACCTGCCACAATGGCAATCAATGCCGTAAGGTACATTTGGATGGCTTCACGCCCGGTGTTACGCGGGAAAAAGATGGAAGTTTGTCCCTGCAGCACATCCGCCACATCCATTAATTTTTCAGCATGGTCACTGAACATTTCTCCCGGAACTTCACTCAACCGGTAAAAACGGAAAAAAACCACAACTCCAATCGCCAGCAAAACCAGCATACTCCAGGGTGTGATCCGGATTATCCATTGCGGTGCGTGAAAAAACGATCTGATTTTACTTTTCAAACTCACCCGGCTTCGAGAAGGGATATAAAACGCTGCTACGAGGGCTGCTGTACCTGTCAGCCACAGGGTGAGGTTTATTGTATTAAAACGGTTTCCGCTGAAAAAGATAAAAGACAGGAGCAATAAAGGGATTGAAAGCACGAGCGGATTCCGGCTTATCGTTACCGGCATAGGGATAGAAGATGGATCTTCGTAATCCGGCACCAGCCACTCTTTGGAGAACACCGCAAAAAGCAGGGAAGCAAGGGCCAGACCATAAAAAATCAAAGCAACGTTGACTTGCTGACGAGGGGGTTCTAAAAAAGATTGCCCAACCACTGCCAGAACAAACGCCACCAGTGTCCGCCACCCAAGGGGTTGTTTATCTTGGCTTATGGGTTGCGATGCAACCTTCACCGGTTCGAGCTTTTCTTCAACCTTTTCTTCAGTGAACCTGGAAGAACTGGTTAAGTCTTTTTTTGCTTCAAAAACAGGTTGATCGGGGGTAGCCTCTTTATTCCTGGCCAAAAGAGTCGGTGGCTTGCCTTTCCAAGGCATCAGTAAGGCTTTGACATAATCCAGAACAGTAGGTTCTTTCGATTCGTTCATGGTTCGGAGGAAGAATCAATTCATCACTACGATGGTATATCTTACATCAGGCTCTAATTACTGACAAGCGCTTCCAGGATCAAGTATTTTTTAAATGCGTTTTTCGAGCAACATAAAAAGAATAAACGCCATTGTCTTGTTCAGGTGACTCCAGGTACACTCCCTCACATATCTTGCGAGTGATTGCCAGATTCCATGGTTGACTCACCAGAATCCATCGCTTAAACAACCAACGCATGATTAAGGATGGTAGACCAAAATAATGGCCCCATTCCAAAATGGCTAAAGCACGTGGTGAAAAATAATCCCAATGACGCAACACTTCAAAACCTGCATTATGCAGACGATTTTTCCAGACTGTAAAATCATCACAATGGTAATGGCGAGAGATGCGGTTAAAAAATCTCCGGTATTGTTGCGCCACACCTGTCAAACCAACTTGATCGAATAACCGGGCAATGGACAGATTTTCCAGAAAACGGTGATTGGGAACACAGAACACAAACAAGCCACCCGTTTTGAGAACCCGTGCGGTTTCTTCCAGCACAGGATTTAAGTCGGTTATATGTTCTAACACCGAATTACTGACCACACTGGCAAAAGTTTCATCCTCGAAGGGCATTCGGGAACCACTGCCCCGTAAAGTAAGGCGATAAGTGCTTCTCCTGGCTGCCTCTCTGACCGGATTCCACCACGGATCCAAACCAACTGTCAGGGGCTTTTCAAAAGCAATCGTGGCGAAGTGTCCATCTCCACAACCCAAATCGAGAACCGGCTCATTGAGTTCAATGATTTGGTAAAATCGGGCTTCAACTGCGCGAAGCACACCCCGAAAATAGGGTAATTCACGGATATTAAGCCACAAAAAATCTTTCTCAATAGATGAAGTCTGCCCCAAAGCCTGTCAACCTCAAAAATCAGAATTTACGAAGATTTTGTTGTATCTCAGCAAATAATTTTTCATATTCTTCAGCAATCGTATCTGGCAGATACCGCTGGCGAATAGGTTGAGGATCTCGAATATAAGCCTGCCGATTACCCAACACCTCCAACAAAGCATTTGCCAGACCGTTCGAATCGCCAATTTCAACCACCTTTCCCATTTCGTGAATCCGGACAGGTTGCCGCACGCCGGGTAAATTGGATGCAATGGAAGGGGTTCCACTGATCATGGCTTCAATTTGAACAAGACCAAATGCTTCGGTTGAATTCAACGAGGGTAATACTAAAACATCCAAATTGGGGTAAAAACAAGCCATCTGTTCGGAAGGAAGATTTCCAAGAAACTGCCATGCCCCACTTTGTTGAAAACGAGCAATGCGAGGCATAATTTTGGCATAATAAGCCTCTTCTCCTACAATATTTTGGTAAGTGCCAGCAAATTGCACCTGAGCATTGGGATAAACCTCCAAAACCCTGGGCAAGGCTTCAACCAGCACCTCCACACCCTTTTCGGTTGCCAGCCGAGCAGCCATCCCAATCACAGGTTTGCGATTTTGTGGATTTGTGCGCTGACGGAATTCTCGAATCATCTGAGGTGAGACTTGCGGCAATTCCACAGGCGGGGGAATAACCTTCAATTTATGCAGATAACGGCGAAGATAAGGAGAATTTTCCGCATAATCCTGAGTATAAGTCACAATCCGATGAGTAAACTTAGCAGCAAGTTCATTCATCAGCAAAACAGCCTGGTTTGCCGCCCAGCTAAGCACCCCTGGTGGCATTCTCAAATCACAATGGTAGGTGATCACAGTGGGTTTCTTAAGCAACCGACCACGTAAAGCCACCCCCGCCGCATCAAATTGCGGCAGGTGCAGTTGAATCACATCGTGTTCGCTCACCAGCCGATTCGCAGTAATGCCGAACGAAGGCATGATCACCCCCTTGCTGACCCGCATTAAAACCGGCACTCGTACAATTCTTACCCCGGCTGCCTCCTCTTCCACTGGCAGCGATTTATCATACTGCGAGGTCATTACCGTAACCGTATGCCCCCGGCGAGCAAAAGCCTGCGCCAATCTTTCTGCGTATATCGTCAACCCTGAGGTATGAGGGCGATAATAAGTCAGGATGATCAGAATACGCATAACCCTAGAATAAATCCTGATTGGTCTTGACCCACTCAAATAGGCGTTGTATACCTTCTTCAACGCCGACTTTGGGTTTCCAGCCCAGCAGCTTCTGCGCTTTGCGAATATCTGAAATAAAAACTCGCTGATCGCCCGGCCGCCAATCCCCTCTTTTTATGGGGATATTTTCGCCGAGGAGTTTTTCGAGCAATTGGCCAAACTCTTCCCAAACGGAAATGGTTAATTCGGCTCCTCCGCCAATATTAAAGACCTGGCCAGCAGCAAGGTCTATATGTTCAATGGCAAGATCGTAGACATCGCAAAGGTCCTCAACAAAAAGGACATCCCGCACTTGCTTGCCATCACCATAAATTGTAATTGGCAGCCGTTTGACCGCCGCAATCACAAACCATGCCACCCAACCCTGATCTTCAATGCCAAACTGCCGCGTGCCGTAGATACAAGATTGGCGCATGACCACTGTACGCAAGCCGTAAATCCGGGCATAATCGCGGGTGTATTGGTCTCCGCACCCTTTCGAGCAACCATAGGGAGAATGAAAATCCAGTCCAAAGGTTTCTGGAATGCCCAAGGGATAATCCACATACGCATAACGACTTTCCAGCTCCTTGACCCTTACCTCCTCCATTCCGCCGTATACCTTATTCGTAGAAGCATATATCACAATCGGATCGCGACCGGAAAGCCGGGCCGCTTCTAAAACATTGAAAGTTCCCAAAGCGTTGACTTCGAAGTCGTTTCGAGGGTCAACCACCGAGGTCGTCACTGCAACCTGCCCGGCCAGATGTACAATCACATCCGCTTGTGCGGCAGCCTCTTGAATTGATTGAAAATCACGAACATCCGCCCGAACAATTCGAAATGAGTTCTCACCATAGATATTTTTCAACCAATTCAGATTGCGGATAGCGCCGGCACGGGACAAATTATCAAAAACAGTTACCTGCTCGCCTCTTTGTAAAAGCCGGGCAACATAATTTGAACCGATAAAACCCGCCCCGCCGGTGATTAAGTAGTTTCTCGGCATATACATTCCTCCCCGGTTTCAGTATGATGATGGATTAATGACCCTGGCTTGAATATCCTTCAAAAAAGTTCCAACAGATTTTCCCTGTCGAACGAGGGCAGTTAGACCTAAAATGCCGGTAACCACGAATTGAATGAAGTGAAGAGTAATCGCATAAGCCAAAGCCGCAGTCTGATCAATCCCCAAAATGGTTAGCGCACCAACTATAGAAGCCTCAAAAGTCCCCAAAGCCGCCGGAGCAGAGGGAATGGCGATTCCCATTGCCAGGACTGCATCGGTAAACATTCCCCACCAGAACGGTGCTTGAGGATTAATTGGAAGCAGGAAGACGTAATAAGTGGAAACGGCTACTCCCCAAGAAACGCCAACCCAAAACAGACTGAGGAGAAACTGGCGCGGCTCAGACAAAGTTGACAACCCCTGCATGAGCGCGTTTAATTGGGGAACAACCACCCTGCGGACGAACCCCCACTTTGCCCCAACTTTCTCTACAATGCCAATAACCCATTCCTGGTTACGGGACATGAGAAATAATATCAATAAACCGGCGATCACCAATCCTAATGTCAGGAGAGCAACTGACCGCGCCCAGGCCATGCCCAAAGCCAGCGGTAAAGTTGCCAGCAATAACCCTGCTGCAATCGCCAGATCAAAGGCTCGTTCGATCACGATGCTGGAAAGTACGCGAGCAGGTGATAGATGCGCCGCCTGTCCTAACAACAAAGCCCGTCCAAATTCACCCGCTCGAAACGGGAATAAATTATTTAAGAGATAACCTTGATTAATCGCCCAAAAGGTCTGGCTGATCGTGGCATGGTTGCCCAGAATAGCCCGCCATGCCACAGCCCGCACGATCAAGAAGAATATAGTCAAAAGCACCGCTGCCACGATGAAATGAATGGGTATTCTGGCAATGGCTGGCCCCAACTCATCCCATTGAGCCAGCCGAAAAACCACAAATAAAGCAATCATGCTGACCAGAACACCGGGTAGCCAACGTCCGATGTTTTTGACAGTTCCTTTTTGTTGAGTGTTCAATCTTCCTCCAAGCGAAGAATGGCCATAAAGGCTTCCTGAGGAATTTCCACATTCCCCACCATTTTCATGCGCTTTTTGCCCCGTTTCTGCTTTTCGAGCAATTTTTTCTTTCGAGTGATATCGCCGCCATAACATTTAGCCAGCACATCTTTACGCAGGGCTTTGACATTAGCACGCGAGATAATCCGCCCGTTTGCAGAAGCCTGAATGGCCACATCGAATAATTGACGGGGAATCAATTCTTTCAATTTGCTGACCAGCGCTTGTCCTTTGTGATAGGCATTATCACGATGGACAATTGTTGCCAGCGCATCAACCGGTTCGCCTCCCACCAGTACCTCCAATTTGGTCAGGTTACCCGGCCGGTAATCCGCAAAATGATAGTCCATGGAGGCATAGCCGCGAGTACGGGATTTGAGCTCATCAAAAAAATCTACAATTAACTCGGATAGAGGAATTTCAAAAGTCAATTGGACCCGCGTAGGGGCAGGATATTCCTGTTCTTTAAATATCCCTCGTCTTTTCTTAACCAATTCCATTACGGTGCCATAGTAATCTACTGGTGTAATGATCTGAAGAATCATCCATGGCTCACGAATTTCGGCAATCTGAGATTCTTCCGGTAGTTGCGCCGGTGAATCAATTCGGATCACTTCGCCATCAGTCAACACGATTTCATATTCAACCGAAGGTGCCGTGACGACAATATCCAGATTATATTCGCGCTCCAATCGTTCCTGAATGATTTCCATGTGAAATAAACCAAGGAAGCCACAGCGAAAACCGAAATTCAAAGCCTGAGATTTTTCCGGCTCAAAAACTAGCGAAGCATCATTCAACTGAAGTTTTTCGAGTGCTTCCTTGAGGTCTTCGTAATCCTCACCCTCAACCGGATAAATGCCGGCAAAGACCATGGGTTTGGGGTGTCGAAAACCCGGTAACGGTTTTTCCGCTGGTCGGTTTGTCGCAGTTATTGTATCGCCCACGCGGCATTCCGAGACGGTTTTTAAACCCGTGGCAATATATCCCACATCGCCGGCTTGCAACTCTTTAACCGCTCGCATATCGGGTGAAAAAATTCCAATTTCAACCGGGCGTATATCTACATTGGTAGACATCATCCGCAACATGTCATTGGAATTTATTTTTCCATGCATCACCCGCACATACGCTACCACCCCTTTATAGGAGTCGTAGTGTGAATCGAAAATTAACGCTTGTAAAGGAGCATCCAAATCGCCTTTTGGTGGTGGAATTTCCCTCACGACTGTTTCAAGGACTTGATCAACATTAATCCCTTCTTTGGCTGAGATGCGTAAAATTTTCTCCGGTTCAATCCCCAGTAAATTATGAATGTCCTCAGCAACTTCATCCACCCGTGCCGAAGGTAAATCAATTTTGTTAATAACCGGCACAATCACCAAATCCGCATCCAGGGCAAGGTATAAATTGGCCAGGGTTTGAGCCTCGATCCCCTGAGTTGCATCCACCACCAGTAAAGCCCCCTCGCAAGCCATTAAGGCTCGGCTGACCTCGTAACTAAAATCAACATGGCCGGGAGTATCAATCAGGTTGAGTTCATACGCCTCGCCATTTTTAGCCTGATAAATCATCCGCACAGCCGAAGCCTTGATGGTGACCCCCTTTTCTCGTTCAAGTTCCATTGAATCCAGCACTTGCTCCATCATCTCCCGATCTGAGATCGTGCCGGTCAATTGCAACATCCGATCGGCCAGGGTGGATTTACCATGGTCAATATGAGCAATGATGCAAAAGTTACGGATATGTTCCTTTTCCATAATCGAGGCTAGTATACCCTAATTACCCTCAAAGCAACAGAGCGCACCTTCTCGGTGCGCTCTGTGTGATACGCGTTAGAACTAATCCGGTCAGGCAATTGAAAACAAGCGCATCCGAACCTCGTCAGAGCGCTCAATTGCAATCCCTCTCTTGCGAACATTTTCCGCCAAAGTCACAATCGCCTGAGATAATTCTGCACCTTTATTCACCCTCAAAACCGGTTGGCCAAGGGCGTCAGATTTTTGAGTCAACTCCGGATCGTCGGGTAAAGTAACGGTCACAGCGTGTTTTAGTCGTTCGCTAATCTTTTCGACTGTTATCGGATTGTCTGGATTAAAGCGATTAACCACCATGGCAACTCGATCGCGGGACATTCCAAAGGCATCCCACAAATCCAGGAATAAACGTGTATTCCGAATGGCGTTAATCTGTTGGGAAGTGACCAGCACCACCACTTCTGCCGCATCTAATGCCGCCAATACCGGATCGGAAATGAACGAATCGGTATTCACCACAATATAATCGTAATAACGGCGCAGGAATTCGAGAATGCGAGTGAAATTTTCACCACTGATTTTTTCAGCAAATTCGGGACGTGGGGGTGCCGGCAAAATATATAAACCTGTTGCTCGATTCAAGAGCATGACACTTTCAACGAGTTGTAAATCCATATCATAAATGCGCGGCACCAAATCCAGTACCGATAATTGCCCCAATTCATTGAAGAATAAATGAACATCGCCAAACTGCATACTGCCATCCACCAAAACAACTCGCGCTTCGTGATCAATATCCATCAATGCCAGGGCAAGATTGGCCGCAATCGTTGTCGTTCCCACACCTCCCTTTGGACTATACACCGCAATCACCTGACCATTGGCGCCTTTGCCACCCATCGGTGTTGGAGCAATTCCGCCAGGTCCCAGCGCAGGAGCATTGATCTTTTGTCGCTCGGAACGAGCCAACGCAGCCGCGCGGTGAAGGACATCCGACAACTCCTTAATGGAGACCTCATGGGTGATAAAGTCACAAGCACCTGTGCGAATGGCTTGCAGAACGATATCGGTGTAATTGTCCTGCGAAATCAGCACCACCTGAGTTTGCGGGAATTCCTTTCGAATAATTTCTGTCAGGTTGATGCCGTTCATGTCCGGCAGGTTATACTCGATCAGAGCCACCTCCGGTTTCAAGTCGCGAATCGCCTCAATGGCTTCCTGAGCAGACATACATGAATTCACCAAATCAATGTCATCAATCAAGCCAATGGTTTTTTGTAAGTGTTTGATCATTTGGGGGATATTTTCAACCAGTATGACCGATATAGAACTCAGATCACTGTGCATACCCACCTCCCGATGGCCAGTTCCGTTGTTTTTACTTTCATCAAGAAATTGATTCATGGCACACCCCCGTAAAATTCTTTCTCATTATACAAACAAAATTGATTGAAAACAATGGACAATATTGAAGAGTTAAGAAAATTATAAACAATTTTTGAAGATAAAGTAACTATAATAAGGGTAATAAATTTTCGCGCAGGCAAAATTCAGGGGATTGTATTAGACAAATTTTGTGTATAATGAAAAGGGGGATTAAGGTATGAACACCCTCCACAATCAAAAATCATCGGATCACCCAGAATCTTACAGAGAGCCAGAACAGAGGGCGGACGTGAGTGATTTATCTTCTATTGAAACGGATCATCCGGAATTAGAAACCGGTAATATTGACCATTCTCTCAAGTCGGAGGCGGGGGACATCAGCGTGGTAGAACAGAACACCATCACGGATGAATCCACCCTCGTCACCGATACAGTGCAAGAAAAATCTGCCGCGCCAAGGCAAAATTGGTTGCATAGCCGAATCCAGTCTATAACTGGCTCAATCGAGGAGTGGAAATGGCTTCGCCGCGAGATTCGGGCTTTCCCCTCGCGGACACAGCAGCGGATGAAAGAAATCGAAAAACACTTCATGGTCTACCGACTGACTTTTGCCAATCTGACTTACAAAGCCCCGCGGATTGAGGAAGAAATTCAGGAAGTATATGATAGGATTGTCGGCCAGATTCCCCTCCTTGAAGAAAGGACCAAGAAGCGTTCGTTAATCTTTCGCAACCTGCAAACTTTGCGCAATTTGCATCAAGAATGGCTCAAAATATCTGAACAACAGGATCACTTAATCGCCCTGTTACAAAAAGCCCCCAAAGGCATGGATTTTTACAATCGCATGCAAATCATTCGAGAGCAGCGCCGACAGGAAGAACTTCGCCAAAAAGAAAATCAGGAACGCATCGAAGCTGCTTATGAGTCCCTTAAAAAAGCTTTGAGCTATGTTGAACATCAATGCAAAGACGACGAACCAATTGTATACGGCAATGAAGTTCTCACCCTGGAAGATGCTCAAAAAGTTTGGAACGAGCATATTACTGAAATCCTTACGATGAAGGATTTGAAAAATGCCAGTGTAGAAGCCGTCCTTGCCCGAATTCGGTCACTGGAAGAAACCATTCGCGAATATCCTACCCTCTCCAAGCAAATTCAACGAGTAGGCGAACGTTTTTCGCGACTGATTGCCTTGCATGATCTGCTGTCCTCTTATGGAAAGAGGATTATTCCGCAAGCCGAAATCTCCCGCTCTTCAACCATCATGTTTGAACAAATCCCGGCGCTCTGGTCAACTGGTCAATATCAAAACCTGAAAATTTTGTTGGAGCGCGTGGAAAACTTCCTGAACTTTTACGAGAACACCGTTGAGCTGGAAGTTGCCATTGGCGAACGTCGCCGCTCCGGCTTTACCCAAGGGCTGGCACCTTCCATAATACCCGGCGTAGGTGGTTTATCCCCATTGATTGGGTTGGCGCGGGTGCTGGTTGCCGCTATTGATCAACGCGACCGTTACATGATTGGACACTCCGAAAAAGTTGCCCGGTTAGCGGTGGAAACCGGAAAAAAGCTAGCCTGGTCGAGCGGTGACCTCGAATTCCTCGAAATTGCTGCGTTACTTCACGACATTGGTAAAATTTCCATACCAGAAACCATCTTGACAAAGGTAAAACCCCTTACCTCCCAAGAATGGAAAATGATTCAGATGCATCCGTACTACGGTGCCCAAATCGTCAAACAGATGAATGTCTTCAACCGTATTGTGCCATGGATTTATCACCATCAAGAACATTGGGACGGCACAGGGTACCCCGATCAACTAAAGAAGGAAGACATTCCTCTTGCCAGTTCCATTATCGCCGTTGCCGAAGCCTATACGGTTATGACCGCAGAACTGCCTTATCGGACTGCTGTAACAACCGAAGAGGCACTCAACAACCTGAAAGAATCGGCTGGTAAACAATTTGCCCCCGAAGTTGTTGAAGCATTTGTGGAAGGCGTGATAGAATCAACCCAAGAAAAATCAAGCAATCCTCAAAAATAAGCCCTGATACCCAATGACCAAAATTCAACCATTCATTCATTATGCACCCGAAACTTGTGCTTTTTGCAATGGCAATGGCAGCGGTCGTTGCCGGGATGGTAATATTTACGAATTATGCCCGGTGTGTAAAGGAATCGGCACTGTTTTAGTTGCCCAGGAACCTAAAAAATGTGCCTTTTGTTCGGGTGGCGGTAGCGGGTTATGTAAAGATGGGTATGTTTATGATCGTTGTCCCGTTTGTAAGGGCTCCGGTTGGGCTTATGTTTACGAGGAAGAGACGGAATAGGGTTAAATTCTTAATTCGCGGGGGTAAGAACCAACATGAGATTCTTCAAACCGGTCTTAGCAGCAGTTCTTGTTGGTGTCATTTTGGGTTTAATCCTCAATATTGTCCCTCTTAAGAGTCGTCTTCAACATTTACAACAAACGTCCACCATTTCCACTCCCGTTCTTCCCCTTCCTGTACTTCGGAAAACCGAACAATCCCCTTCCATTAACCCAGCTTCCTTGCAGAATGTTGACAGCAGTCTTTCTGTTCAACAACCTCAAAATCAGACCGATGCAACCCCTACACCGAGTGCATCACCGACTCCCTTCACCTCAACCCCAACTTCTTCATCGTTTGAAGAGTTTGAACCTCTTCCGCCGGCAGAAATTACTACCTGTGCCGAAATATGGTCAGTACCTGAATTGCCCCTCAACTTACCCTTGGTGTTGGAATATCCACGCAGCGTTGAGGAGCTGTATACCGAATACAACTATTATTATCTGGCAGCCATGTTGATCCAGAATAAGGTTGTGGATGCCAGTCAGTGTCCATATAACGGATTGCAATCTGCAACCACGGCAAATCAATGCGGGGTTGAAGTTGCCCGACCAGCGATCATTGAGTGGCAGAACCAATATGACTCAAAAATCTTTGAAACCAGTGTCAAACACGGCGTGCCGGCTCGCTTACTGAAAAAGATTTTCGCCATTGAAAGTCAATTTTGGCCGGCAATTTACATTGATATTCTTGAGAGCGGCTTCGGTCAATTGAATGATACAGGAGCAGACGCCCTTTTATTATATAGCCCTTATTTTTATGCCCAATTCTGTCCGCTCATCCTTCATCCAAGAACTTGCGACCAGGGATATCTTGGAATACCCGAATCAGCTCGCGCTTTACTGCGAGGGGCGTTAGTACGTCAGGTCAATGCTACCTGTGCTGAGTGCCCCCAAGGAGTTAATCGCCAGCGTGCATTAAGCAGCATTCCAATTTTCGCAGAAGTGGTCAAAGCCAATTGCAGTCAAATCAACCAAATTGTACAGAATACCACAAACCAAAAAGCCGGTCAGGTTGCCGATTACGTAGATTTATGGAAATTGACTATGGCAAACTACAATGCCGGCCCCGGCTGTACTGCCCGTGCAATTGAAAGCGCCTGGAAAGAAGAGGGGGAGCTTACCTGGACCATAGTGGCCAGTTATTTCACCTCGAAAGAATGCCAGAGTGCGCCTTTTTATATATCCGATATTTTCAAGGACTGATTCGGTGATTTCGTAATATGCTCGATCACCACACCAGTATTTTCCAACCCTGTTCCGCTTAAGGACAACCAGATTAAGAATTCCACATTCCCTTTTGGGCCAATCAGTGGTGAGCGCATCAGTCCGCAAACAACCCACCCCTCTTGCTGACAAAACCGGATCATTTCTTCCAGTATCTGTCGGTGAATCCGACCATCACGAATAACCCCTTCACCACGGGCAGCTTCCTGTTGACCTGCCTCAAATTGGGGTTTAATCAGGGCAATCACATTGCCTTTTTCCCCACGAAACCACCTGCGGATAACCGGTAATAGAATTTTCAAAGAAATAAAAGAAGCATCAATGGTCACAAGGTCAATATTTTCCTCAAATCCTTTAAGATAACGGGCATTTGTTCTTTCCATCACCACCACGCGTTCATCCCGGCGTAACCGCCAGTGCAATACGCCATAACCTACGTCCACGGCATAAACCCGTTTTGCTCCGTGTTGAAATAAACAATCCGTAAAACCTCCAGTTGAAGCCCCCACATCTACACACACTGTACTTTCGAGATTGGTCAAACCAAACTCAACCAAAGCCGCTTCTAACTTTTCTCCCCCTCTGGAAACAAACCGAGCAGGCTGGATGATTCCAATATCACAATCGGAATCCACCATCTGGCCGGGTTTCAGTGCGATTGCATTGCCCACCCGAACCTGACCTGCCATAATCAACCTTTGGGCCTGACTGCGGCTTTCGGCTAAGCCTTTCTCTACCAGCAATACATCCAGTCTTTTTTTCATTTGACCATATTCTATCCTGCTTTTTGTGAGCAATAACATTTCTTTAACCAAAAGTTCTTAAAAATTCAGGATACTTATTTATGGTTGTGATATGATTGGAATATGCTTTCTGCGTTGATCAAAAGCATGCGACCGCGCCAATGGAGTAAAAATGTATTCGTTTTGGCTGCGGTTGTTTTTGATAAAAAACTGCTTAACCCTGAAGCGGTGAGCAAATCGCTGGCAGGTATGATCCTGTTTTGCCTGATTTCCAGCAGTGTTTATCTGATCAATGATATTCTTGATGCTGAAGCAGATCGCAACCACCCTCAAAAAAGAAACCGGCCAATCGCTTCCGGGAAATTGCCAATTCCAGTTGCAGCAATCGCTGCCATTGGTATTATTGTCGTTACAATCCCAGTGTCATTTTTACTTTCAACCTTATTTGGCTGGATAGCCTTAGTTTATTTTCTGGTCAATCTGGCTTATTCTACTCGCCTCAAACATATTCCTTTGATTGATGTATTAATCATAGCAGCTGGTTTTGTCCTCCGGGTTGCTGCAGGGGTTTCATTGATCGAAGTGGAACGCTTTTCACCGTGGCTATATGTGGTAACCACTTTGTTAGCACTTTATATCGGTTTTGGTAAACGCCGTGCCGAACTGACTCTGCTTCAAAATGATGCAAATAATCATCGCCGTGTTTTGGATGGCTACAATCTGACATTATTGGATCAATTGATCACCATTGTTTCTGGCACAACGATTGTAGCTTATAGCCTTTACACCTTCTCTGCACCCAACCTTCCCGATAACCACAGCATGATGCTGACTATTCCCTTCGTCATTTACGGAATCTTTCGCTATCTGTACCTGATTCAAGTGGAACAAGCTGGTGGCGCGCCGGAGGATATTGTTCTCACCGATAGACCCTTACAGGCCACTATTCTCCTCTGGGGTATATCGGTTTTGTTTGTGTTTTACTTAAACTGAAATTATGCCTGCTGTCTCCGCATCAGCCCCGGGAAAAGTCATTCTGTTTGGCGAGCATGCTGTCGTATATGGGCAGCCAGCCATCGCCGCTCCCGTAACGGGGGTTGCGGTAAAGGTTATCGTACAACCAAACCTGCTTCAACCCCCTGGCAGTATTGAGATCGACTCACCCGCAGTAGATTTTCATGCCACCAGGTCTGAACTCCCCGAACAGCACCCTCTGAATATTCTCTTTCACCAAATTGAACAAACCCTTCACATCGCCCGCCTCCCGGCAATGAAAATTCGCATCAACTCCACATTACCAGCAGGGGCAGGAATGGGTTCTAGCGCAGCTGTAAGCGTCGCAATGATCCGCGCCATAACCCGGTTTATTGGCCTGCCGCTAAATAACGAACAGGTTAATCAGATTGCTTTTGAGGTAGAAAAAGCCTTTCATGGCACCCCCAGCGGAATTGACAATACGGTTATTACCTACCAGATGCCAATTTATTTTATAAAAAACTATCAGCCTCGCTTAATCCATCTTAAAGAACCCATCACATTGGTGATTGCAAATGCAGGCGAAGCCCCTTCAACCGCAGAGATGGTTGCCGGCGTTCGTCAGCGCTGGCAGCAATTCCCGCAAAGATATGAACAGATCTTCCGTCAGATTGGGCGTGTGGTCGAAGCAGCCCTTCAGATTCTCGAAAATGGCAACTGGCAACAACTTCCGCCCTTGATGAGAGAAAATCATCAATTACTTCAGGAAATAGGGGTTTCTTCCCCATCCTTGGACAAACTGGTAAGCGCCGCTTTACAATGCGGTGCATACGGTGCAAAATTAACCGGAGGAGGTGGAGGCGGCAACATAATCGCATTGGTACAACCTGAACAAGCCGACTCAATCGCTCAAAAATTACGTGAAGAAGGGGCTTTGCACACCTGGTTGACCACACTCCACCCATCTGAAAATGGTTGATGAAAATGAGACGCATCTTTCTAAAATTGGGTGGTTCCCTGATCACTGACAAACATCGTCCCTCAACCGCCAAACCAGAAATCATTGAACGATTGGCTGATGAAATTCTTTATGCTATACGAAGCGACGATAAAGTTCAACTGATCATTGGCCATGGTTCTGGTTCCTTTGGTCACATCCCCGCCAAACAATACCAAACACGTCAGGGTGTTCATACACCCGAAGAATGGCAAGGATTTCTGGAAGTCTATCGTCAGGCACGTAAACTGAACCAAATCGTTTATGATATTTTCAGTCAAAAGGGTTTACCGGTTATCGCCTTTCCGCCTTCTGCAATGATCCTGGCAAATAACAAACACCTCTCCAAATGGAATCCAAAACCGCTGGTTGCTGCCTTACAAGCAGGCTTCATCCCATTGGTCAACGGCGACGTGGTATTTGACACCAAAATTGGTGGAACCATTTTCTCCACAGAAGATGTATTCGCGACGTTGGCAGCTACCCTGCCTCCCACCGAAATTTTGTTATGCGGTATTGAAAATGGCGTATTTGCAGATTTTCCAGTATGTTCACAGCTACTGCCCAAAATCACAGCCACCGAAAAAGCCAGAATACTCCCGCTTTTACAGGGTTCAGCAGCGCCTGATGTAACCGGCGGAATGGTTGAAAAAGTCCGTCTGATGTTCGAATTAATCGAAACTTATCCGCTTTTGCGCGCGATGATTTTCTCCGGCTTGTATCCGGGTAATTTGCAAAATGCGTTATCCGGCATCCCTGCCGGCACCCTCCTCACCAAAAAGTGAAAAGAAAGGAGTTCTTAACATGGTCACCCGACAAGAATTAGAAGATATAGAAGATAAAATATTAGCCCCCTACGCCAGTCGCAGCAAATACTCCCGCGGCAGATTTTACCCCGAAGATGAACCAGCTTACCGCACCGTCTTTCAACGCGACCGCGACCGAATTTTACACACTACCGCCTTCCGCCGATTGGAATATAAAACTCAGGTGTTCATCAATTACGAAGGAGATTACTACCGAACCCGCCTGACCCATACGCTCGAAGTGGCTCAAATTGGCAGGACTCTGGCTCGTGCATTAGGCGCAAACGAAGACCTGACAGAAAGCATCTGCCTGGCCCATGATTTAGGTCACCCTCCATTTGGGCATTCGGGTGAAATTGCGCTGGCTCGTTTGATGAAGGACTATGGCGGTTTTGAACACAATAAACAGTCCCTGCGCATCGTTACCGAACTGGAACAACGCTACCCCGATTTTCCCGGTCTCAACCTCTCATGGGAAGTACTAGAAGGAATCGTCAAGCACGAGACCGAATACGACAAAACCGATGCCCGTGACTTCAACCCTGAATTACGTGGGCATATCGAAGCTCAAATTGCTAACGTAGCCGACGAACTGGCTTACACTGCCCACGATTTGGATGACGGCCTTCGTTCGGGAATGATCACTCAGGATATGCTGGAGGAAATCGAAATCTGGCAGGTAATGAAAACCTCGATTGGCTGGCAAGGTGATGGCCTGGACGATTTGACCCGCCATCGCATCATCCGCCGTCTGATAGGTAAAGAAGTGGATGATATTGTTGAAACGACCAGCCAAAAACTAAAAGAAAGCGGCGTTCAGTCCGTTGAGGATCTGCAGCGTTTGGAATATAACGTCGTTACCTTTAGCGAAACTTTTCACCGCCGAAACCGCCAGTTAAAGGATTTTCTTTACAAGAATCTCTACCGCCATTACCGGGTCGTTCGCATGGCGGTTAAAGCAGAACGTCTGATCGGCGAGCTATTTAATGCTTATTGCTCTGAGCCAACCATCTTACCGCACCATGTGCAAAAAAGAGTGGAAAAATTTGGTATCCATCGAACAGTTTGTGACTACATCGCCGGCATGACCGATCGTTACGCGACAGAAGAATACCGTAAATTATTCAATGCCGAAACCCTCCCTTAACCGGTTAAATTTTCCGCTTTTAATTTTATTTCGAGAAAAATCATGGTATCATTATCGCTGTTAACGTTATTGCTAGGAGAAAGTTTGTATGGCTGAAGCATCCTATCTGACCCAAGAGGGTTTGGATCGTCTTAAACAAGAACTTGAATACCTCAAAGGCCCTGCCCGCGAACAGCTTGCCAAACGCCTGCGTGCAGCGATCGAACAAGGTGATCTTTCCGAAAATGCGGATTACTCCGCAGCGAAAGAAGAACAGGGCTTTCTAGAAGGACGCATTCGCGAATTGGAACAGTTGCTTTCCAATGTCATCATCATTGATCATGTTCAGAAAAATTTAAATGAAATTGGCATTGGGGATTACGTCACCATTCAGGAAGATGGCTTTGAACCCGAACGCTACCATTTGGTTGGCCCCAAAGAAGCAGATCCCAGTAACGGTAGAATCTCCCATGAATCCCCAATTGGCAGGGCTTTGATGGGGCATAAAGTCGGTGACGTGGTTATTGTGGATACGCCTAACGGAGAAATTCGCTTAAAAATTCTCAAAATCGAATGATCCTTTTTAGAGTCAATCATAAAGCGGGGCTGCATATGAGCAACCCCGCTTTCTTCGTCAATCAGTATGTTTTTATGATTTAGGCCACACAGCCAGTTCGAGTGTCAATCGTTCAAAATAACTGTTTTCGGGCAAAGCACCACCGCCCAGGCTGACATCTACCACTCTCGCTTCCAGTTGCAGGGTGGCCGTCTCCAGCAACACCCTTCGATCTTTGGCGACCTCAATCGGTTCACCTTTTGATTCCAAACGCTGGCGAATGGCTGGATCATTGAAGGCATGGGGTGACATAAGCACTTTCGTTACCGTTTGAATGTCATTCTTATCGAACAGCCATACTTCAAACGCGGTAACCTTCTTGGGATCCCCAACTCCAATCGTCTCTGAAATTCCGACCCCGCACTCCCCTAAGAACTCACCGGTTGGAGAGTCAATGCTGAACGAATCGTCATACAGGTCATCTCCCATGATGTAAGTCGTCATGAATTGATTGATGGGAGCTTCTTGTCCCTCAGCAGTATAATCGGTACGCTCAGCCTGCCGGTTTAGATCCTGAGCCACCCCTGCCGGACTTTCAGTTTTTACTGGCCGCTTGCGAAGTACCAGGAGATAAACCAATCCTGCTCCAACTGCCAAGGTGACCAAACAGAGCAGGATAACCAAACCCAGGCGTGATCCACCTCCCGCCGCAGGTGGTGTGGTCGGTACAGCCGTTTCACCCGGCAAAGGCACTGTTGGTCCCATCACCAGCGCCCGAAATGAGTTGATGTCTCCCTCGCTCAAATTACAGGTACCGGGTTTCAGCGAATCAAGGAGGTCACCGCCTCCTTCTCCCAATGCTTCAAATCGCTGCAGGGCAATTGCAGTATCGCCTTTTCTGGCATACGAATCAATGACCAGACACAGGTATTCCTGTTTGAAATCATCCCGCAACTGACTGGGATCGGCATTGACCCACTTAACCGGCCATAATCCCCACCCCAAGACAGGCAGGCCGATGATCAGACCGATCACGAAGCCTGTAATTGCCGAGATGAGCGGATTGCGTAATTGCTCTCGAATCTTGTCCATGATTTTTTGCTCCTCACTGGCTGTGGTTATCTCTGCCGTGCAGTTTTCACCAGATACTTGAATTTATTGTAGAACAAGGTTTAGATTGGCGCAACTGCAATCAAGGCATGAATTTATGATCGAAAAATTGCGTTGCAATTTTCATGCCGATTCTGGAGAAGTCACTCCAATTGTCTCTTGCAGGAAACTCTCCTGGCATTTTAAGCATTGCAATTCCCGTTTATTTGAGATAACCAGCATCCCGCCACAGTTCGGGCAGGGGGTTGCCACCGGTTTCTTCCATGTGGTAAATTGACAGGTTGGGTAATTTGAACACCCATAAAACACCCTGCCCTTCCGTGTTTTTCGTTCAATCAAATCACTACCGCATTCGGGGCAGGCAACCCCAATTTTTTCCAGCCATGGTTCGGTATAACGACACTCTGGAAAATTGCTGCAGGAAATGAACTTGCCATATCTGCCCCAGCGAATGATGAGATCATGCCCGCATTGCGGACAGGCACGGCCAATTTTTTCCACAGTTTTAGTCACCGGCATGGCTTCCTGCGCTTTCTTTACACTTGGCTCAAAATTCTCATAGAAAGCGCGGATTACATCCACCCACTCGCGACTGCCAGAAGCCACCTGGTCAAGATCATTTTCCATCCTGGCGGTGAATCCGACATCCACAATGTCAGGGAAGTGCTGAACTAATAAATCATTCACCAATATGCCGGTTTCCGTGGGAATTAATTTTTTATTTTCACGAACGACATAACCCCGTTCTACAATAGTGGAGAGAATTGGAGCATAAGTAGAAGGACGGCCAATCCCATATTCCTCCAGGGTTTGCACCAGTGTGGCCTCGGAATATCGCGGTGGCGGTTGAGTAAAGTGTTGTTCCGGCATTAAACGCTCCAATTCCTGTAATTGCCCCTCTTCCAAACCGGGTGGAATGCGGACATTCTCATCCTCCTCGCTTTTCTGGTCTTCCTCGCGCGATTCTTCATAAACAGCCAGAAAACCGGGAAATTTCAAGGTCGAACCCGTAGCTCGCAAGAGATAAAGATTGGCCTGACCTCTTCCTTCCACCTCAACGGAAACCGTATCCATCACGGCTGCTTCCATCTGCGAAGCAATAAACCGTTGCCAGATAAGCATATATAACTTGTACTGTTCAGAACTTAGGAACGGTTTAACTTTTTCTGGCAGTCGCAGCACCGAAGTGGGTCGTATCGCTTCATGCGCTTCCTGTGCACCCACTGCACGGGTTTTATATTGGGGTGGTGTAACGGGGAGATAATCTTCGCCGTAGGTGTTAAGGATGTAATCACGTGCTTCTTTTTGCGCCAGTTCGGATATATTGGTCGAGTCGGTACGCATGTACGTGATCAAACCGGTTGAACCGCCCTCACCCACATCCAATCCTTCATACAATTGTTGGGCAATCATCATCGTGCGGCGGGCAGTGTACCCCAATTTTCGCGAGGCTTCTTGTTGTAAGGTGCTGGTAATAAATGGAGGCTGGGGTTTTCGTTTACGTTCACCTCGCTTAATTCGTACAATCCGGTATATGGCCGACTCCATATCTTCAAGCAATCCCTGTACCGTTGTCTGGTCAGGTAACTGAGGTTCTTCTTCGTTAACCCTGACCAGTTTCGCAACATAGGATTGTTTGCCACCCTGCGGCTTTAATTCAGCGGCAATCGTCCAATATTCAACCGGCACGAAAGATTGAATTTCACGTTCCCGTTCCACAATTAACCTTAGGGCAACCGACTGCACCCGCCCGGCCGAAAGCCGACTGCGTACTTTCTCCCACAATAATGGGGTGAGGTTATAACCAACCAATCGGTCTAATATTCTTCGACCTTGTTGAGCATTGACCAGATTCATATTGATATTGCGTGGGTGAGAGAATGCTTCTTCAATCGCTGGTTGGGTAATTTCATGAAACACCACTCGCCGGGAAAGATTTTCCGGAATTTCAGCAGCCTCCATCAGATGCCAGGCAATTGCTTCCCCCTCACGATCCGGGTCGGTTGCCAGATAGATTTCCTCAGCCTTCTTCACCAGGTCTTTTAGTTCTTTCACAACTGCCCGTTTTTCATTGGGGACACGGTACTTTGGTTGAAAATTGTTTTCAACATCTACCGACAGCTCCGATCGCAGTAAATCGCGGATATGCCCAACAGAGGCTTTGACGGTATAGCCTTTTCCCAAAAAACGTCCAACCGTGCGCGCTTTTGCAGGAGATTCAACGATAACCAGTTTTCCGCTTCGTCCCTCAAAGCCGTCATCTTTTCGATCTTTGGCTTTCCGCTTTGAATGGACTGCATTGGGTATTTTATCCGCAGATGTTTCCTTTTTTTCTGGGACAGGTAAATTTTCATGTTCGGGAGTATTTCCCATGCGAAATAATTGTGTGCCACATACCGGGCAAATTCCCCGCGTTACCGGCCTGCCTGCTGCATTAAATTCCGCTCGCGGAGAAACCATTTCTCGTTTTTCTTTACACTTTACACAATAGGCTTCCAACGCTTACCTCCCTGGATTAAAGGTAATTTTCTTTTCCGCTTTGTTTCAAATTCTGGACAATCTTGCGTACAGACTGCGCTTTGTCTTTATGACAAACCAGCAGCACATTTCCACTATCTACGATGATCAAATTTTCAATCCCAATCGTTGCAATCAGGCGCTGATCATCCTCACAAAGCACAAGAGTCCTATAGGTATCAAATGCAACCCACTCAGACGCTAATCGAATATTTCCATTTTCATCACGATCCAGCACCTCAAACAGCGAATCCCAGCTGCCCACATCATTCCAACCCAAACCGGCTGCGGGGATGACAACCACATCGCGGGCATGCTCCATGATTCCGTAGTCAATGGTTTCGGATTTCAGTTTCATCCATTGAGGCAACCAGGCTTCTTTGTTGTTGAAGCCGGCATTTTCAATTTTCAGCATTACCTGATATAGTTCGGGTAATTGTTCCGCTATTTCCTGGCGTATCTGTTCAACCTGCCAGAAAAACATGCCCGAATTCCAGTCGTGATCACCGCTTTCCAACATCCGACGGGCAGTATCAGCGTCCGGTTTTTCTTTGAACCTGACCACACGATAGATCGTTTGTTGGTTAATTTCAGCCAATGCCTGCCCGCGCTGAATATAACCATAGCCGGTGGAGGGGTGGGTGGGGTGGATTCCCAACGTAACCAGGTAACCCATGCGGGCGGCCTCATCCGCTGCCTGTAAAATTTTTTGAAAGTAAGCCACATCCTGAATAACATGATCCGCTGTAAGGATAGCCATTACAGCCTGTCGGTCTTTTGGATACAAATAAGCAGCCGCCATTCCCACGACTGCAGCCGTCCCTTTGGGGGCCGGTTCTACCAAAAAATTTTCGGGCGGGATTTCAGGACAATCCCGCTTCAAATCTCCTGCCATTTCGAAGCCGGTAACCACCAGAATTCGTTCAGGGGGGACCAGGCCATACAAACGGTCAACTGCCTGTTGAAACAAGGTGCGTTCCGAGCCCAATTTAAGCATTTGTTTCGGGCGCGCCGAGCGCGAAAGGGGCCACAAACGAGTTCCTCCTCCTCCCGCCATAATCACCGCATAAAAGGATTTATTCATCATTCCTTCCGTAGTACTCCATTTCCTCTCGAACAGCTTGGTAATTTGTTCCACCATGATTCCGCACCAGCCCTTTTAGTTCCATCATCATCAAGCAAGCGGATACTTTTTCAATCGGCACACCCGAAAGGAAACTGATTTCATCTGCTGAAAGATTATCTTCGCCCAAGACTTGCAATAGTTTAGCCTCAGTTTCATCAGAAGGCAATACCTTTCTGGCAATCCGCCGGGTATTTACCTGCTGGATATTCAACGCTTCCAGTACATCCGAGGGGTCAAGCAGCGGACGGGCACCATTCTGGATTAGGCGGTTTACCCCTTTCGAATTGGGAGAGTGAATATTCCCCGGTACGGCCAACACCTCGCGCCCCTGATCTGCTGCGAAAGAAGCCGTAATCAACGCTCCGCTGGTGTCACCGGCTTCAATCACAACAGTTGCCAGCGCCAAACCAGAAATAATCCGATTGCGGGGTGGAAAATTACTGCTATCTGGAGGAGTTCCGGGGGGATAATCACTGATCAGTGCACCGCTGGCAGCAATTTCCTCCGCTAATCTGGCATGTTCCGGGGGATACACCAGATCTACCCCGCATCCTAACACAGCAAGCGTGCGTCCCCCTGCTCGTAAGGCAGATTGATGAGCCACTGCATCTGTACCGCGTGCCAATCCGCTTACAACCGTGACCCGATTGCGAGCCAGAAAGGCGGCAAGTTCTTCTGCTACTTGTTTGCCATAGGCAGATACTCGTCGCGTCCCAACCACTGCCACAGCCAGTTCATCTTCCGGCAGATATTCTCCTTTGAAATAAAGCACAGGCGGCGGCTGATCAATTTGACGGAGGATCGAGGGATAATCATCATCATCCCATGTAATCACCCGGATTCCCTTCCGTTCAATATTTTCCCAAATTTTCTCCAAATCAAGCTGGGATCGAATTTTCACTAACCTTTCCACCAGAGTGGGATGCAGCCGTGCCGCAATCAATTTTTCGTAGGATGCGTGCCATGCGGCTTCCAAATCCCCCTCAAAGGTGTGTAAAATGCGGCTAAGGCGGACTGATCCAATCCCTTTGACGTAATTGAAAGCAACCCAATAGGCTTTGGGGTTCATCCATTTCGCTCCAGATTACAACCACTCTGGTGGAGAAATGATTAGAATGCGCTCTGCCAATCGTATTTCAAGGAGAACTTCAGGGATTGCCGGTACCAGCAGTTCTTTTTCGGAGCCTTCATCCCGGATTATATAAACATCATTTGCGCCAGTCTCGAGGATCTCGACAAGCGTTCCAAGTCGTTGACCATCGGGTGTAAAAACATTCAACCCAAGCAATTCATGATGATAATACTCACCCTCAGGTAAAGGTGGAATCTCATCCGATCGAACGAACAGATATTGATTCCGGTAAGGCGCAGTGGACTCGGGATCTCCAATTTCTTCGAAGGCGATTAATACCTGCTTTCCTTTGGAGCGCAGTGAACGAATGGTCAGGCGGTTGTGTTCTTCTCCGGCGTAAACCACCTTGCCCCGCACCAAACGTTCAGGGAAATCGGTCAAGACGTCCATAACCATTTCGCCCTGGAGGCCATGCGCCCGCCTGAGAAAACCAACAGCCAGAAAGACAGGCTCGCCTAAGGGAGGCGAGCCTGACGGTTCCCTAACATTGTCCGATTGAGGCGGACGACCTTCCATCAACGCGGCTCCATCACATCCAGGGTTGCCTGTTTACCTTCACGAGCAGCTGCTACACGCAATAAAATCCGCATAGCATTGGCTACCCGCCCGCTTTTCCCAATGATCCTGCCCATATCTTCTTTGGCAACCCACAATTCAAGCCGGGCTTTTCCACCAATCCATTCCTGGCGCACCCGCACTTGAGTGGGGTCATCCACTAATGAAGCGGCAATATATTCAATCAATTCCTTCACGATTCATCCTTTCGCACAATGGCTTTGGACGATGTTTCAACCACAGATTTATACGGCGTTGGTTTTTACATCTACTTTTCGGGAAGCGTAGTAGGCTTCCGCTTCCTTCAAAACTTCTTCCATTGGCTCGCCAGCTTTGACGCGTGCCCAGCGCTTGCTCAAACCCACGCTATCGAACAATTTTTGTACGGATTCGGTTGGTTGAGCTCCGTTCTTCAGCCAATGGTAAATCCGTTCTTCATTCACCTGGAATGTAAACGGCTCTGTGCGCGGGTTGTAAAAACCAAGAATTTCAAGGAATCGACCATCGCGGGGGCTTTCTTTATCAGCCGCCACAATTCGGTAACTGGGTTGTCCTTTTAAGCCAATTCGGCGCAATCGTATTCGAACCATAGTTGATCTTTTCTCCTCATTTCTACAGGATTATTTTAGCATATACATGGCGATTCAAGTTGTCCTCTAAAAGTTGAGGGGCGCCGAAGGAAGCGCAATCTTTCAGAGGCATTGATCAGCCAAACAGGCGCGGTAAACCCCGACCTCCTGTTTTTTGTAAAGTCTTGAACATTTTCTGCGCATCACGAAACTGCTTAAGAACCCGATTGACATCCTGCACCTGAGTGCCGGATCCGCGGGCAATCCTCCTCCGCCGGCTGGCGTTGAGGATTTCAGGATGACGGCGTTCTTCGCGAGTCATCGAGTTCAATATTGCTTCCGTAATTTTCAAGGAACGCTCGGCCTCTTGCGGTGAAATATTGCGTGCCATTTGCCCCAGTCCGCCGGGCAACATTTCTAAAATCTGCGCCAGAGGTCCCATCTTTCGGATTTGCTTGAGCTGTTTGGCAAAATCCTCCAGGGTAAAGGAACCAGAAAGCATGCGTTCAGCCTGCTCCTGCGCTTCTTTTTCATCGAAGGCCGCTTCAGCACGCTCAATCAGGCCGATCACATCTCCCATGCCCAGAATTCGCGAGGCTAACCGACCGGGATCATAAACTTCAATGGCATCAATGGCCTCACCGGTGCCAAGGAATTTGAGGGGGACTCCAGTAACGGCCCGAATGGAAATCGCCGCACCACCGCGTGCATCCCCATCCAGTTTCGTAAGGATCAAACCGGTCAGAGTAACAGTATCCCGAAAGCCTTCCGCAACATGCAGAGCCTCCTGACCGATCATTGCATCCACGACCAGCAAAATTTCATTGGGGGTTACTCGCCGTGAAATCGCTTTCAGCTCCTCCATTAGTGCATTATCCAGCTGAGAGCGCCCCGCCGTATCCACAATTAAAACACTGACACCGCTCTTTTGCGCCTTCTCAAAGGCTCGCGCCACCAATTCCGGAGGTTTTACACCGTTTTCTGTGTAAACCGGCACACCAATCCGCTCTCCAAGCGTTTGTAATTGCTTGATGGCAGCTGGTCGGTAGGGATCCGCAGCAACCAGTTCAACTCGTTCGCCCTGAGAGCGTAACAGCGAAGCCACTTTTGCGGCTGCTGTAGTTTTACCGGAACCCTGCAAACCAACCATCATGATGACTCGCGGTTTGGGGCCAGTTAAGTTCAGCCGGGCTGGTTCGCCCAGAGTCTTAATCAACTCTTCATGGACGATTTTGATAACTTGCTGGGCAGGATTTAGAGCCCTTGAAACTTCTGCCCCAACTGCCCGCTCACGCACACGGCTGATAAAATCCTTCACAACGCTGAAATGAACGTCTGCCTCAAGCAGCGCCAAACGAACTTCGCGCATGGCGGCATCTACGTCCTGTTCGGATAGTTTGCCCCGCCGGCGAAGTTGTTGGAATACCTGTTCCAGCCGATTTGAAAGCGATTCGAACACGCTGACCTTAATCCATAAGAAATCAACACCCCTGAGGGGCGTTACGCCACCCAATTCTAGTCGGATAAATTGCAATGGTCAAGGTTTAGGGGAACGGATTTTTACTGTCCGGAAAGCGAAACTTTTTACAATAGATGGGGTTTAATGGACAGAAATACTATAATAACAAAATAACCTTGATTTAAGGAGAGAGAACATGTCAAAGGTTGCCGTCGTAACCGACAGCACTGCCTATATTCCAGAACATTTATCCAATGGTTATGCTTTACATGCCATTCCTTTGCAGGTAGTCTGGGGAGAAGAGACTTTTCGAGATGGGGTGGACATTACTCCGCTAGAATTCTATACACGGCTTCAGCACGCCAAAGTAATGCCCACAACCTCACAGCCTTCCCCCGCTGCATTTCAGCAAGTGTACACCTCCCTCCTGGAACAGGGATACGACATTCTGTCCATTCACATATCCGCAGCACTTTCTGGCACAATCGATTCTGCAACTCAGGCCAGGCAAAACCTACAAACAGATCGGGTGGTTATCATTGACTCTTTATCTGCGGGCATGGGGTTGGGCTTTCAAGCCCTGCAAGTAGCCCGCGCGGCGAAACAGGGGGCTTCCCTCGAGGAATGTAAAGCAATCGCCGAAAAAGCCGTTCATCATACGGGCGTTTTATTTGCGGTCAGCACTCTGGAATTTTTACACCGCGGCGGGCGTATCGGCGGGGCTGCTGCATTTCTCGGCACTGCCCTGGGGCTGAAACCAATCCTCGGTCTGGAGAATGGAAAAATTGTGGCCGTGGAAAAAATCCGCACGATGAACAAAGCTGTTGACCGGCTGATTGACATTTTTGTCGAGCGAGTTGGCAGCCAGCGCCCGGTGCGAATTGCTGCTTTACACGCCAACGCCCCTGTCGAAGCAGAACGCCTGCTCGAAAAAGCCTGCCAGCGTTTCGCACCATCCGACATTGCAGAAGCCTTTGCAGCCACGGTATCCCCGGTAATTGGAACCCACACCGGACCGGGAACGGTGGGCATTGCCTACATGGCAGGAATGTGATGGGTCAATCTTCCTGATATTGATTGACAGATTTCCTTTCCGCTTCAACACCTCTTTATTCTCAAACGGTCTTTGGTAAAATGAAAAAGACCGTTTTCTTTTTCCCTGTATCTCACCTTGAGGTTTTTACAATGCGAATATACTCCGATATTGGCGTACAAGTTGCGGACATCCTCCTCCCCAAAAAGGGAATTGATTTACGGAAATGGGCAACAATTGCCTGCGATCAGTTCACTTCTCAACCCGAGTACTGGGAACAGGTGGCCAAAGAAGTGGGCGATGCCCCTTCTACTCTTAACCTCATCTTACCCGAGGTTTATTTGGGCAAACCGGAGGAATTGGAACGCATCCAAACCGCCCAAACAACCATGCGCCAGTATTTAGATAATGGCATTTTCGATGTCCACAGCGGTTTGATTTATGTGGAACGAACGGTCAATGGAAAAACCCGTCATGGTTTGATTCTGGCGCTCGATCTCGAAAAGTATGATTATTCCCCCGGTTCACAAACCCTCATACGCGCAACTGAAGGGACCATTGTGGAACGTATTCCTCCCCGCATGCGTGTTCGGGAAGGGGCTGTGATTGAACTACCACATATCCTCGTGTTGATTGATGACCCGGAGAAAACGGTCATCGAACCGGTTGGTCAGCACAGCGACTCATTGATCCCCCTCTATGATTTTGACTTAATGCAGGGCAGCGGCCATCTCAAAGGTGCTCTTGTCGCCAATTTAGAAGTTGAAAAACAAGTCATTCGAGCGCTGGAACGCCTGGCTTCACCTGAAGTCTTTTATCCCAAATACGGGGTTGGCTCGGAGAAAGGCATCCTTCTCTTTGCCGTGGGAGACGGCAATCACTCTCTTGCCACTGCCAAAGCCTGTTGGGAAAAATTGAAGCCTTGCGTCGGGATGTATCACCCGGCCCGATACGCCCTTGTCGAAATTGAGAATCTCCATGATCCCGGTCTGGTCTTTGAAGCCATTCACCGTGTGATTTTCAACGTGAAATATTCCCCACTCACAGCACTTAAGCGCTTCTTTGGTGAAGAAAGTATCACCTTAACCGCGTGTCCAAACGCTCACGAAATGGAAAAGACGGTACAAGAACAAGTCGGCAAAAGTCAGACCTTTGGCATCGTTTCACCCGAAGGTTACTCCACCGCCACTATCCATCATCCAATGTCAAACCTGGTTGTGGGAAGTTTGCAGGCATTTCTGGATGACTGGCTAAAACAAGGTGGAGCAGATAAAATTGATTATGTTCACGGCGAAGATGCGCTCTATCACCTTTCCAAACAACAAGGTAATTGTGGTTTCTATTTACCAGCGATGGATAAGAATGAATTATTCCGAACCGTGATCCTGGATGGCGTTCTTCCCCGAAAAACCTTTTCGATGGGAGAAGCAATTGAAAAACGGTTCTATGTGGAAGCCCGTAAAATTATCTAAATGAAGCGATTTCACCCCTTACAACCTCATCCACATGCTGTCCCACCAGAACAGGTCAGGTTTTTGGAATTAATGGTGGATCCCCGCGAAGACCGCCAGCGGGTTCGGGTACATGCCCGGCTCACTCCCTTTCAAAAACCACCCAATCTTGAATTTGAAATTCGAGATGCCAGCGAAACGGTGGTTGCCAGTGCTTACATTGTCGAAAACATAGACTTTGACCTGGTCATCACCATGCACCTGCGGGGGCTTGCACCACAGATGCAGCAATTTACTCTCTATGCCAATGTCCAGTATGAGGGTATTGGGCTGGTTTGCGAAGGCAAGACTGTTTTCTCACTGTAAAGAATAGAATTACTTTCTAGTATACATGAGGATCGGACTGAATCGAACTGAGCAATGAAGAGACATCTTCTCAATCTGAAATCACTGGTCAAGCCGTATATTCGTCAAATCGTGCTTGCCAGTGTTTTTCTGCTAATCCTCACCTCGATTGAAATGGCTTTTCCCGCCATTATTCGGCAAGTGATTGATATCGGTTTGAAGGGGGGCGACAACCGATTTCTCGTCATGGCAGCTGGCCTGATTCTGGGTTTGGGGTTGATCAAGGCCCTCGTTAATTTTCGTGAGCAATACCTGACCGAATGGATTGCCCATCACGTGGCTTATGATCTGCGCAACCGCCTGTACGACCATATTCAACGTCTGTCATTTCAATACCACGACCACATGCCGACCGGTCAGCTTATCAGCCGGGTAATTGAAGATGTGCGTTCTTTGCAAAATTTTGCCGGACACGGTTTGGTTGAATTAGCCCGAATTTTGATCCTTCTGATTGGAATTGGTATTTTGATGTTCAGCCGTCATCCTGTTCTGGCGGCAATTGCTATTTCACCCCTGATTCCGATGGTGTTATTGACCACCGATTTCGGCAAGCGGGTGGGCAGGCTATTCCTGGCTGTGGACAATACTCTTGGTGAACTATCCTCGATATTGCAAGAAAATGTAGTTGGTGTTCAGGTCGTGCGGGCTTTTGCCCAGGAAAAATACGAGACCGATCGTTTTGATCAAACCAACCGCAAGCTCTTTGACCGCCAGATTACGGTTGTCCGCGAGTGGGCTAAAGTGATGCCCTCAACCATTTTTCTGGTTACTCTTGGCACGATTTTGATCCTGTGGTTCGGCGGTCAAATGGCGATCCGTGGGGAAATTACCATCGGAGAGCTGGTCGCCTTCAACAGTTACATGCTTTTGCTCGCTAATCCCGCTCAACAACTGGCCTGGTTGGTTAATGCCGCTGGCGAAGCCTATGCGGGTTTACAGCGAACCTTTGAAATTCTCGAAACCGAGCCGGATATCCAGTCTCCTCCGAACCCAATCGTTTGTTCCACCTTTCGGGGTGAGATTCAATTTGAAGGGGTTTCATTCTGTTATAGCCAAAGGGACAAGCCAATCCTCTCAGACATCAACCTGAAAATTGAACCGAACCAGCGGGTAGCAATCATCGGCTCAACCGGGTCGGGCAAAACTACACTGGTCAACCTGATTCCTCGTTTTTACGATGTAAGCGAAGGTGCAGTGAAAATTGACGGCATAGATGTTCGACAGATGGAATTAACCTCATTGCGCCGGCAAATCGGTATCGTTCTGCAAACATCCTTGCTTTTTTCAACTACCATCCGAGAAAATCTTGCCTACGGGCGACCGGACGCCAGCGAAGAGGAAATCATTGCCGCAGCCAAAGCTGCTCAGGCTCACGAATTCATCATGGAATTACCCCAGGGTTATGACACAGTTGTGGGTGAAAGAGGGGTTACATTATCCGGTGGACAGCGCCAGCGAATCGCGATTGGACGCGCTTTATTGATGAATCCTCGCATCCTGATACTGGACGATTCTACTTCCAGTGTGGACACCCACACCGAACACTTAATCCAAAAAGCCCTCTCGACCTTGATGGAAGGACGCACAACTCTGATCATTGCTCAGCGGTTATCCACCGTCAAACAGGCCGATTTAATTTTGGTTATGGAACAGGGTCACATCGTTGAGAAGGGTACTCATTCCCAATTAATGGCATTGAACGGGCTTTATCGTCAAATTTACGATCTCCAACTAAAAAATCAGGAGGAATTGGAGGAGGACCTGATCATCCCCCAGGTAAACTTTTCCAAAACCAATTTCCGTTCTGGGAATTCACTGGAGTAAAACAAAAGCATGGCAGTCACAGCCTCACCCAACATTCACGAGGATGTCCAGTTCAAGGGATACGATCCGCAGGTAGTTCGTGGATTACTGGCATTTGTCAAACCTTACTGGAGGCCGCTGCTTTTCTCCCTTTTCCTCATGGCAATCACATCTGCCGCTTCGGTTGCCGGGCCATATCTGGTCAAACTCGCCATAGATGAAGGTATTGACGCTGGCTCACTCCCTGCCCTTCGCAAGATTGTCCTCATTTACTTAACCATCGCCATCATGCAATGGTCGGCAATTTATGGGCGGGTCTTCATCATGTCCCGCGTTGGACAATCTATCATCTATGATATCCGCTCCCAACTTTTCCATCATCTTCAGCGTCTTTCGCTTAGTTTTTTCACTCACTATTCTGTAGGACGCATTATTGTTCGTGTCATCAATGATGTCAGTGTCTTGCGGGAATTTATTACCTGGGCCATGCTTGCCATCGCGCGCGATCTGTTTGTGCTGATCGGGATCGTTTTCACCATGTTGAGCATGAATCCGCAACTGTCATTATTGACATTCAGTGTATTGCCGCTCATCATCCTGATCACCCGCCTGTTTCGCAGTCGCGCCCGTGAGTACTATCGGGAAACACGCAAAGCCATCAGTTGGGTGAATTCCATCCTTGCCGAAAATATCAACGGACTTCGGGTTGTCCAGGCATTTTCGCGCGAAGATCGAAATTATGCCTATTTTCGGGATGTTGTCAATCGTCATAATCTTGATGTGAACCTCAAAGCAGCTCGTCTCGCTGCGCTCTTCTTTCCGAGTGTAGATTTTCTTGGCATAACTGCCATGGCGTTGGTCGTCTGGCTGGGTGGCAGTGCTGTGCTGGGAGAAAAACTCTCACCGGGAACACTGATTGCGTTTGTTTTGTACATCAACCGATTTTTCGATCCCATTCGCGATTTGAGCCGCCGCTTTGACTCGTTTCAATCCACCATGGCCAGTGGGGAGCGCATTCTCAACCTTTTAAACACCCCTGTTGAAGTTCAAGATGCACCAGATGCCGTCGAAATGCCCCCAATTCGGGGTGAAATTCGTTTTGAGAATGTAAGTTTTCATTATTCCGACGATCCTACCCCCGTTTTGCGCAACATCAATCTGATCATTCCTGCCGGTCAAACCGTTGCACTGGTTGGTAAAACTGGCGCTGGAAAATCTACCTTCATCAAACTTGTTGCCCGTTTTTACGACCCCACCGAAGGAGTTGTACGCCTGGATGGTTACGATCTTCGCAAAGTAACCCAACAAAGTCTCCGCCGTCAGTTCGGCATCGTCCTGCAAGATCCCTTCCTGTTTTCCGGAACGGTGCGTGAGAATATCCGTTTTGGCAGGCTGAACGCCAGCGACGAGGAGGTTGAAGCCGCTGCGAAAGCCGTTGGAGCCGATGAATTCATCCGCCAATTACCACACGGCTACGACACCCCTGTGGAGGAGGGTGGAGCCATTTTATCCGTCGGCCAACGCCAGCTGATTTCTTTTGCACGTGCCTTGCTTGCCGACCCCCGTGTTCTCATCCTCGATGAAGCCACGTCCAGCGTAGATACCCAAACCGAACGCATTATTCAGGCAGGCCTTAGTCGCTTGTTGACTGGCCGCACATCTCTGATTATCGCCCATCGTCTCTCCACCATCACCAATGCCGATCGTATCCTCGTCATCGAAAACGGACAAATTATCGAGGATGGTACTCATTCCGAATTGATTCAAAAAAGAGGGGTTTACTACAAAATGTACAGGCTGCGGTTCGAGGATGAATAATGTGAAGTTAACAATATTGATAACCCAACCTTATTGAAAGCCAATTTAATTGACCCTTCAATTTTTTGAATGCTACAATAAACCATAAGTGAATTCAACCTTGAATTCACCCGAAGAAAACAGCATTTCTGAAAAAAAGATTATATGGATAACTTTGAGAATTTCAAAGGAGGGCTGCTTTTCTTCTTCACATTACGCCTGAATTCCGTATTGGGAGATAGATGGCTACTTCTCCGAAAGAACATAACCAAAGACAACCTTTAGGTTGGTTGACCTTATTCTTTGCGCTATTGGTAGCAATTCTCTGGATTGGTATACCAATCCTCAGAGATCAATTCTTACTACTTCCCACCCCAACCTTGCCATCACTTCTGCCAACCATTCCACCCATTGGGACAACCGTTCCATCAGACATTGCCTCACAAGCCAATCTTTTGAATGTAGCCCTTGGCGAATCAATAGCCCCACAAAACGGTTCGAATCCGGATGGGTTGATTGTTTTCGCAATGAGTGATGGTCCATTTACTCACATCTTTGCCTTTCATCCCAACCGATTACCCCTCTCTCGTTTGACCAATCATCCGTGGGATGACTTACATCCCGCTTTAAGCCCGGATGGCACTCGAATGGCCTACACTTCTCGCCGTAATGGGTATTGGGATATCTACATCTTCGACTTTCGCGATGGCAACTTAGTCCGGGTGACCGACACACCAGAATACGATGGCTGGCCAACATGGTCTCCAGATGGACAATGGCTGGCTTATGAAACCTATGCCAATGGCAATCTGGATATCCTCATCCAGTCTCTTGCTGATTTGAATCAGAAGCCAATCCCTCTTACCAACACCGCAAGTGCTGACCATTCCCCTGCCTGGTCGCCATTAGGACAGGAGATTGCCTATATTTCTGACCGGAACGGACAGGATGAAGTCTGGACAGCTCGACTGGATCAAATTGGAGAACGCTATACCAATATCAGCCTCGGTGTTGGCAGTCCCAATCGCTCCCCAGCCTGGTCACCGGACGGGCGCTTCTTGACATGGGGAGGGCAAAATAATGCCACAGATACCATCTTTCTTTGGGATAGCAAAGCTCCTCAAAAGCCTGCTGTACCGGTAGTGGCAGGTCACAATTCAATCTGGAGCCCAGATGGGAAAGTTCTCCTCATACGTCAAACCGATTTTTTGCAGGATAATCTGG
>FWPU01002843.1_pt1 | contig 45952 bp, 38 predicted proteins | sample 2228361 | NCBI WGS metagenome assembly FWPU01 (sample SAMEA103939777, study PRJEB20133) | metagenome
AAACCACGAAGGACACGAAGGATACACAAAGGACACTAAGGATACCTTTGTGTAGCCGTAGTGTCCTTTGTGGTAAGAGTCCTTGCTCATTGTGCAAGAATTTCACGTGTAACGGACTAACAACGCCGCTCGACCAGATGTATCCGCTGGTGTTACCCCTGTAGGACATCGCGTCGTCAATCCCAACCCTGTGCCACTTGGCGTCGGCAGAGTCACCCCAAAGTCCGTAGGCCAGGCGGAAGATGGCCTCTCGGTGGTGATTGTACAGAGATCCGGCGGCGTGCTCGTTGCCGCCCTGCCAGCGTTGGATCCGCACATTGAAGTCGGGCGCATCGAGACCTGGTGTGCGGCGTTGTTCCTGATCGTGGAGCAGAATAGTATTATGTGCGTGAAATGGAATGCTTGACCACTGCGCGAATCCGAGCGGGCGGGTGGGCGGATAGAACTGGGGATCGCTAAGCGGACAACAAAATACCCTTGCGAGGGTCTCACGCGAGCCGTTTGTCCTGAGCAGCGAAGGGCTCAGTCAGGCCAGGGGATCTTCGCAGGGGTATGAGGGATCGTGGCTGGCTGAACTGCCTATGCCTGCGGCGGCTTGGACGTCGTCTCTATAGTGATCGCGGTACCGCGCTTGAAACTCTCGAGTTGGCTCTCCAATTCGGCCCGGCGAGCGGCGGCAGCCCGCTTGCCCTCCTCGATCAAGTCCAGGATGCGGGCACGGATACGCCCTTGCAGTTCCGAACCCGAATACGGAGCCAACAGCATGGCGGCCGCGACCCCGATGATTGCCCCGGCCAATAGCCCGATCAGGAAACTGATGACCTTGCGCATTGTCTACCTCCTCGTATAATATGATTGGCGACGGCGAAGCTAGCATCGCCGTCACTTGCCAAATCGGGATAACCCTGGCATACTGATCTGCACCAGCGGACAGTAGCAGGGACAGTTCTTCACCTCCGAGTTGCACAGCTCAGCTGTGACTTCTCTTTCAGTCTGTTCCCCTGGTCTGGAGGGCACTTCTGACGCGCATACTGTGCCACCTGTCGTGGCGTCCCCGGGCAGCAGGCAATGGGGTGTCTTCACGGCGCGACAGGGAGCTCTCATTGGCCGCGAGGCTGTTGCTCCCCCCAGGCGTCCAGGGTCATCCCGACCATCTGCTGGCAGGTACATCAGAACATTTCGATCAATGAAAGGAGCAAAATGTCCAGACGTTTGAAAGTAGGTCTCGATATCAGTCTCAAGTCCAACGATGTCTGCATCGAGACCGAGAGTGGGGAGATCCTGGTCACACACCGGCGTTTCGACAATGACTGGCTCGGTTTCCAACGGCTGCTGGAACTGCTGTTGACCACCTTGCGCCAGGGAGAGTTCGACGGCGTAGACATCGCCGGTGAAGCCACCGGATTGCTCTGGTTTCACAGCTTCTACCATCTGGCTCAGTCCGATGGCCTGGCCCTCTTCGACCCCCATCTCTATCTCTTCAATGCCCGGGTCACCAAGCATTTCCGCAAGGTGCTGGCCGAGCGAGACACATGCGACCCCAAAGATGCCTACGTGGTCGCTGAATGTCTCCGCTTCGGACGCTTGCCCCACGAAGTGACCTTCGATGAACGTTACCTCCCCCTCCAACGCCTGACCCGCTATCGCTACCACGTGGCACACACCTTGGCGCGCGAGAAGGTCTACTTCATCACGGTCGCCCTCTATCTCAAGGCCAGCGTCTACACCCGTCTCAAGCCCTTCAGCGACCCTCTGGGCGTCACCAGCCAACACATCTTGAGCCACTATGTCACCATTGACGAGCTCGCCTCCATCTCTGTGGATGACTTGGCGGCCGAGCTCGACCTGATCGGCAAGCGCCGCTTCGATGACCCCGCCAACAACGCCCGCCGCCTCCAGCAGGTCGCCCGCGCCTCTTACCCCCTGACACCCTGCCTGATCGAGCCCGTCAACCTCATCCTCGACTCCCTGCTCCAACACATCCGCTTCCTGGAAGCCATTCTCCAGAGTCTCGACGAGCCCATCGAGGCGGCGCTTCGAGAGACGCCCGGCGCGGCCTATCTCCACTCGGTGGACGGCTTGGGCCTGGTCTATACTTCCGGCATCCTCGAAGTCCAAGCCCCCGGCCGCTTCTTCGATGGTCTCAAGCGCGATAAGCAAGGTCTCCTGCGTCCCAAGACCAAACACGATGCCCAAGCCGCCTTGGCCAAGTTCGCTGGCCTGTGGTGGCCACGCAACGACTCCGGCGATTTCCACGCCGAGGACCGTCGCCTCCCTCACACCGGCAATTGCTACTTGCGGTATTACCTCGTGGAAGGTGCCAACAGCTTGCGAAGACACAATGCTGAGTACACCGCCTACTATGACCGCAAGTTCCAGGAATCCGCCAAGCACAAACACTGGCGCGCCACCATCTTGACCGCTCGTAAACTGGTCCGTCTGGTCTTCACCCTGCTGCACGAGGAACAGATGTACCAGCCGCCGGAGGTGCGCTATCGCAAGTAGTTAACGTGCCACCCTGACCACTCCGGTCAGTGCATACCTCTCATCCAGGCTCGCCCGCATTTAATAGATGACCCTCTTCAAAACCTAACGGATCGGGCAGGTCTGCTTTGCCTTGTCTGAAATCAGCCACCTTCACAGTCTCGAAAGGTGTTCTTCACCCAAGGTGTTCTTCACCCCTTGACATTTCACCGCATTTCTGAGTGCCCATTATACACTACGTTGCGCCGATGTACAACATCTCGCATCGAACCGCATGCTCCAACCTCTTGCCGATGGTGCTGATTTGGGGTACAATACATTGAGTGGCCAGAGCGCCGCTTGAGGGTGACCCTATGGAATCTGTCTTGCTCAACAACCGCTACCGCCTGCTAGAGTTGATTGGTTCGGGTGGCATGGCTGTGGTCTATAAGGGGGTTGATACACTGCTCCAGCGGCGGGTAGCGGTCAAGGTCCTGCGCGAGAGTTTCGCTGGCGACCCGGCTTTTCTGGCACGCTTCCAGCGTGAAGCCCGTGCTGCGGCTGGCCTCGATCATCCCAACATCGTCACGGTCTACGACGTGGGGCATGACGGTAACCGGCACTATATCGTGATGGAGTATGTGGAAGGCGTAGACCTGAAGACGCTGATTCGCCAGAAGGGCCGCCTGAGCATCCATGAGGCCCTTAACATTGGTATGCAGATTGCTGCCGGGGTGGGGCATGCGCACAAAGCGGGCGTGATCCACTGCGACATCAAGCCCCAGAACGTGCTGGTGACCTCCGACGGACGGGCCAAGGTGACAGACTTTGGCATCGCGCGGGCGCTTTCGGAATCAGGGCTTACCGAATCGGAGACGGTATGGGGCAGCCCGCCCTACTTTTCGCCTGAACAGGCAGCCGGCGACCCTCTGACCCCGGCCTCCGACGTGTACAGCATCGGCATCGTGCTATACGAGATGCTGGCAGGTGAACCTCCCTTTCAAGCCGAGAAACCAGCCGCACTGGCCCTGATGCACATGCGGGAAGAACCGCCGCCCTTGGCCGTGCGTAATCCCCAAGTCCCGCCACGATTGGAGTGGATCGTCCGTAAGGTCCTGGCAAAGGAGCCCTCGGCGCGTTATCGCACCGCCGACCAGTTGGCGCTCGTTCTCGAAGAATACCGCCGGCACGGAGAGCAGGCGACCGGTTGGCAGCCGGCGGTGGTCGCTCCTCCTGTTAGGCCTGAGCCGGGGCTGCGCCCCGCGGCGCGCGCTGGCCCCGATCGCTTGACGTGGGTTCTATCTGTCATCGCGCTGGTGGCCTGGTTGGGCCTTATCCCATTGTGGTGGCTCGTCATCCAGACCTATTCGGTTCAGCCATCCCTGCCGCCTACTGTCACACCTGTGCCACTGGTGACCATGACGCCAGTTGTCCAGATGGTGCCGGTCCCAGATGTGCAAGGAAAATCGTTGGACGAGGCACGCGCGGCGTTGGATCGTGGTGGGTTGCGCCTGGTAGTGCTGGAGGAACGCGACCAACCGGGTATCCGCGCAGGGATTGTGCTTGAGCAGAACCCGGCTGCTGGCGTGTCTGTGCCCCTTGATTCGGAAGTCACTGTCATCTTGAGCGGCCCCGGCCGGGAACTGACGATGCCTAACGTGATCGGGTATATGCTCGATGTGGTACGGGGTGGCTTGGAATCGGATGGCCTAAATGTCGTTACCGAGGAGAAGTGGAGCACACAGGCGCGAGGGATGGTGCTGGGACAACAACCGCTGCCGGACACGAAGGTACATGTCGGCGATGTGATAACATTGACCGTGAGCGGGGGCACTAGCGTGCCGATCCCGCTCGACGTCAACCTGGCTGACATCATCAAACTGAAGAGCGCCGAGATACGGCAAGAGTCATTCCGGCCTGGCAGCATCCTCGCAGTTATCCTGCGCTGGCAGGCAACGCGGCCCATCGGCACACACTACGTCGTCTTCGTGCACCTGATCGGCCCAGGCGGCAGGTTGGTCTCCCAGAAGGACGAGGAGCCATTTACCCCCACCACGCAATGGGCCCCGGGCATTGAAATCTCGGATCCTCACATAGTCGAGATTCCCGGCGATCTGCCCGCCGGTTGGTACCAGTTGCGAACGGGAATGTATCCTCAAGGGCAGCCCGGTTACCGGCTGCCGGTCTTGGATCAGGGCCTCACAACGGCCGAATCGAACAGTATCCTGGTTGCCGAGATCGAGATCAAACCCTAACCCGGACAAGCCGGATCGAGTCAGGATCTGGATGTCTCAGGCTTCGCTAGCGTCCGTCAAGAGAACACCTCTTTCCGGAAATGGCATTATCTACCGTATCGGTTGTCCGTTGTGATACCTACGAACTCGAGGCAGTGCGTCGTGCTGCGGCGGCTGTGCTGGCACCATTAGGCGGCATGGGGCGCTTTGTCCGCCCAGGTATGCGCGTGCTCCTCAAGCCCAACCTGCTTGAAGCAGCGGAGCATCAACAGGCCGTTACCACGCATCCGATGGTCGTACAAGCGTTGGTCGAACAGGTGCAAGAGGCCGGAGGCAGCGCGCTCATCGGTGACTCTCCCGGCGGCCCGGTCGAGGTTGGCCCGCGCGTCTACCGCAAGAGCGAGATGACCGCGGTGGCCGAGCGCACCGGCGCTACTTTGGTGCCGTTCGACAAGGTGACGTGGAAGCGGCTGAACGGCGCCGACTATTTCATCGCCCGTCCCATTTTCGAAGCCGACTTGGTGATCAATCTGCCCAAACTCAAGACGCACAACCTGGTCCTCTACACCGGTGCGGTCAAGAACCTTTTCGGCACCATCCCCGGCACCCGCAAGCGCGAGGTCCACTGCCGGGCAATTGGCGTGCAGGATTTCAGCCAGGTACTGGTGGACGTGCTGGAACTGGTCCGGCCCGGATTGACGGTGATGGACGGTATTGTGGGCCAGGAAGGCTATGGGCCGGGCAAGAGCGGCACCCCGCACCGCTACAACTGCCTGGCTGCCTCGACCGATGGGGTCGCGCTTGACGCGGTGATCACACACGCCATGGGCTATCGTCCCGGCGAGGTGCTGCACGTGACCCTGGCAGCCGAGCGCGGGCTGGGAATCGCTGAGGCTCAGGCTATCCGTATCGAAGGCGAACAACAGGCGCTCGAGTTCGGACAGTTGCGCCTGCCGCGATCTTATCTCTTCCTTCGCGTCCCTTCCTGGGTCGGCGCTTGGCTCGGCAAGCGCATCCGTCTGCGCCCCCGGCTGGACACCGCCGAGTGTATTGGCTGCGGTGAGTGTAGCCAGGTCTGTCCACCGCAGGCCATCGCCAAGGGACGCCCGCCGCATTTCGACTTGACGGCGTGTGTTGGCTGTATGTGTTGCGCCGAGATCTGCCCGCAGGGGGCCATCAGGCCCAAACGCACCTTACTGGCACACTGGATTGGGTTGGGGCACTGATCGGGCGCAACACTGCATCAAGGTGCGTGTTCTTATTTGCAGACTGTTCGAGAGGAGCGGCCAATGGACCTATCCATACGCGTCGTGACCGACAGTGGTTGCGATCTACCACAGCAACTGGTGGAGCGTCTCCAGATCACAGTGGTGCCGCTGATTGTCCGTTTTGGCTCAGAGGAGTATGAGGACGGCGTGCTCTCCGTGGATGAGTTCTGGGCAAAGGCCGCTCGAGTTCATCCTTCTACCTCCCAACCCTCGGTTGGCAAGTTCGAGGAGATCTTTGAGCGGCTGGTCGCCCAGGGGAAACAGGTGCTGTGTCTGACCATCACCAGCAAGCATAGCGGCACGTTCAACGCCGCTCAGCTGGCTGCCAAGCGTTTTGGTGGAGTAGTCGAGATTTTTGACTCCTTATCGCTCTCCCTGGGCTTGGGGGTGCAGGCGCTTGCAGCGGCCCAGGCTGCGCAGGCCGGGCGCACGATGCAGGAAATCAAGGCCCTGTTGGAAGACCTGCGGGCGCGCATGCGTGTAACGATCCTGCTCGACACGCTAGAGAATCTGCGCCGTGGTGGACGGGCCGACGGTTTCATCGCCATCGTGGACCGCATGACGCGGGCGCTCAACGTCAAGCCCCTCATCAATCTAGTGGACGGTCAACTGCGGCTACTGGGAATGGTGCGCTCGTTTCAGGGCGGGATAAGGCGGCTCTCCGAGGTAGTCGAGCGACTGGGCCCGTTGGAGCACCTGGCGGTGGTCCATACACGGATTCGGGAGACGGCCCAAGAAATGGCCGACCGGCTGGCGGAGCGCACTGGGTTTCCCAGAGAGCGCGTCTGGATAGCCGAGACCGGGCCTGCATTGGCCTGCCATGCCGGCCCGCGGGTGCTGGGGGTGGCGGCAGCGCCCGTTCACCAAGGTGGCTAAACCAGATGGCGAGAACGTGGTGTTGGAGGCGTTATGGCGCGAACTATCCTCGTGATCGAGGATGATCCCCTTAGCGCGCGCCTGGTGAGCCTGATGCTCGGAACCGAGGGGTATGAGGTGATTCTTGCGCCTGATGGACTACAGGCGCTTGAACTGGCCCAGGACACGCTACCCGACCTGGTCGTGCTTGATCTGATGATGCCTCAACTGGACGGCTATGAGGTCCTGAGGCGGCTGTTGACCGAGCCAAAGACGGCCGGCACACCAGTCGTGGTGGTATCAGCCAGGGCACAGCCTGCCGATAGGCAGAAGGCGGCCCAACTCGGCGCCAGCGCCTATCTGACCAAACCTTACCGGCGAAAAGATCTCTTGGACGTGGTACACTCGTTACTGGATGGCAGCCTAGAGGGAGCGGGAGAGCCGAGCGACCGTTGACCAGCCATAGACGCACTGAGAGCCGGATTCTGTGTATCCGGCTCTCACCAAAAGGAGGAGAAGAAGAAAAGAAACCACCCCTGACTCACTTACAGGATACTCCATTTTCCATTATGCGGCTTGACGGAAACCCTACGGAAACCCTACGGAAATCCTACGCCGCTCTGCTGGCCGTGGCTGCCTCATGCCTTCAATACCGGTAATATGAAACTGAAGGTACTGCCCTCGCCGGGTTTGCTCTTGACCCATACCCGACCGTTGTGTCTCTCAATTACTGTCTTGACAATAGCCAGACCCAGCCCACTGCCTGTGACCCCTGCTGTCTCCGGCGACTCGACGCGATAGAACTTGTCGAAGATATAGGGCTGTTGGTCCACCGGGATACCCACGCCATTGTCTGCGACGTGTACCACGATGTAGCCGCTTTCCTCACTGGCGCTGACCTCGATCCACCCCTCTTCGTGCGTATATTTTACCGCGTTGCTGAGCAGGTTATCCATGGCTTGGCGCAGTGTACGGCCATTGCCACGCACCAACGGCAGAGTGCCGGGTGATTGCCACCGCAGTTCCTGCCGTTTTGCCTGTGCCTGCGGTTGGGCGTTCTTTATTGCCTCTTCGATGACGGAAAGCAGGTCGCAGGGTCCCATATCCAGATCGAAACCGGCTTCGATCCGCCCAATGTCGAGCAGATCGCCGATCAGTTCGGTGACTGCGTTCATACTAGCGCGCGCGCGTTGGATGAATTCCTGCTGTTGTTCGTTGAGTGGCCCTACGCGGGGCAACAGTTCGATATACCCCTGAATCGTCGTCAGCGGCGTGCGCAGATCATGTGAGACGGTGGCGACGAACTCGGATCTAACACGGTCCAGTTCCTTGATGTGCGTAATATCCTGCATCACAAGCAGCCGCCCGACTCCCTGAATGGGGGTCACTTGCGCATTAAAGGTCTGTCCATTCTCCAACAGCACTTCACCGCGTGCCACCTGCTTGGTTTCACAGACCTGGCTGAACATTTCGAGCAGGGTTGGGTGATGCAAGATGTCGGCAATCGGCCGCTGCTGCAGATCGCCTGCACCCAGGCTGAGCGCGTGGCAGGCTGCCGCGTTACACAACAGGGTATTGTCCTGCTCGTCAACGACGATGACTGCCTCTTGCGCCTCTCGCAGGATCGCTTCCAACTTGGCGCGCTCGAATTCAGCCGTTTCATACAGCCGGGCATTCTCAATGGCTATGGCGGCGTAATCGGCTAGGGCCGAAAGCAAAAAGACGTCGCGTTCCGAGAACGTGCGATCGGACTCGCGGTTGAACACCCCCATCACGCCGATCACTCCACGCTCGGGCACCCGCAGCGGCAGGTAAAGCAGGGACTTGGCGAGGTAGCCGGTGGCAATCTTGGTAGGCTTGCCGGTGATCAGCACGGGGCGCTTGGTCTGGATCGCCCTGCCGGCAGCAGTGTCTTCCACAGGCACACGCAGGCTGCTTGCCACGTTCTCGTCCACGTCCTTGGCTGCCCGCAGGTAGAGCTCACCACCTTCCTCGTCCAACAGGAGAAGCAACCCTTCCTCAGCCCGAGCCACGTAAACCGAGGCCTCGACCACGCGGTTGAGCACGCGATCCAGGTCCAAGAGCGATGTGACCGAGCGCCCGATCGTGTAGATGGTGTTCAGTTCCTGAAGTTGGCGTTGGAGTTGCTGATTGATCTCCAGAATCTGCCTTGTCAGTTGTTCCCGTTCCGCTGATGGTCTGGCAGAGGAGAGAACTTGGCGGATCGCTTCTTGCATCTCCTGGGGGGCAAAAGGCTTGACAATGCATTCGCGTGCTCCCTGCCGGAAGGCCTGTACGGCCGCCTCGGCGTTATCGCCGGCGGTCATGGCGATGACAGGGATATGGGCTTGCTCTTGCCGCAACGCTTCCAATACCTGCCCCCCCTCCGTGCACGGCAGTTGCATGTCAAGGATGACGAGGTCGGGCTGTTCCCGGCGGGCCAGACGCAGTCCTTCTTCACCGTCGGCGGCTATCATGGCCCGGTAGCCGTTGGGTTCAAGCACCAGGTTGGTCAGCAGTTGTTGGATCTCGACGTTATGCTCTATGACGAGTACACGCTCGTTTGCCATAGCCTTCCCCTAGATTGCTTTTACTATACACGGGTTTGCGCCGCACGTCAAACGCGCACTGAACTGTACCGGCGCAGGAACTCGTCTGCGGACATCCATATCTCCGCCAGGCGCAGATGGCTGAGCCGACGTCCACGCAGGCTAGCTGGATTGAACGCCCACATCAATCCCCACACGTACAGATTCTGCCAGAACTCGCCCACGCGGCCCAGGGGATGGCGATGCGGCTCGACGACGAACCCCGACCGTTCCATCAGGTGTGTGCCACCGGTGTGATCGCTGGAGAGCAGCAAGACCGTGACGCCGCCGACGGCGCGCACCTGGCCCAAGCGGGGGTTGTCGCGCAGCCACTGGCCTGCGCGGCGCAGTGAGGCCAGCCACATCCGCCCTATCCGCAGAGCCCACGCAAGGTCGGGGCCATCTACAGGCGGCGGCGGCAAATGCTCGTTCCACAGATGGATTTCTAGCATCGGTTCCCCCTTGCGGACGACTCCGCCCGTCAGATGCAAATCGCGTGGGGTGCGCGTGAGGCGCAGGCGCAGGATACACTCCGGGTCGTCGCAGAACTCAAAGACCCCGCGTGCTTGTCGCACAAGGCGATCAAAGGCACGAATGACGGCGCGCATCACTTGCTCTTGCAGATCAGGAAAACGCCAAAAGCAATCAGTAACGTTCCCAGCCACTGGACAGGCGCGATGGATTCGTGGAAAAGCAGCCGTGCCGCTGCCACCTCTACGCCGATCACCGCTAGCCCGACAGTGAGCGGATAGGCCACGCCGAGCGGGATGAAGCGCAACAGCCCGGTGAGCGTGAGCACGGTGATGAACCCGGCCAAGTTACCGGCGATCTGCCAGGCCAGAAAGCCGCGCCAGTTGTGGCTGTCTGCCGAGATCTTGAAACTGGCCTGCGCAGCGATGTTGAAGAGCAGATTGCCGGCAATCAGAGCGGTAAGCACAAAAGTGTCACCCAGCGATGCGGTCTGCGTGATAGCCGGAAGATTCGTGCGAAACATGGGATCACCTCCTGTCAGTAAACAGCGCCCGCTCAAGCCAGTGCCGCGTAGACCAGCCCGATCGGCACCGACACGTCCTTCCTCCCGGCAAGGGAGCATGTGCTTGCACAATCCCTCGTTTTGTGCTATATTATATCACGACTTGTCGCTACCTCGTTCAGTGTGGATGCCCAAACACAGGGAGGAAAACATGCCCAAGACATATTGTCCCAATTGCGATGCTGTTGTCAGTATAGACAATCCTCGGGTGGGTGGCATGGTCACCTGCCGTGAGTGTGGAGCGAGGTTGGAGATCGTTAGCAGCAGCCCGTTCGAGGTTGATTTCCCCCTTGAGGAAGATGAGTGGGAAGATGAATGGGAGGATGAATGGGAATGGGAGGACGAGGAAGAGGGATGATCTTGCGTCTTGTGTGATAGCGAAGAGGCTGTTCTCGGCACCCCGACGTGGACCGGGGTGTTTTTTTGCCTGGCGGATGGGAGGACGACCGCGCGAATATGTACGATTTGCTCGTGAATCGCGCAAAATCGCGCAGAATTGTTGACAAATTGTGCATTATATAGTAGAATAATAGGCGTGGGCCAGCGGTCAATGCCTGCTCTGACTGCCGAGAGACGCGCTGCTATCGCCAAGATGGTGGCACAGAGTAGCGTTGTCCGTATCGCGGACCTGGTCAGCCATTTTGGTGTAGACGCGGCGACGATCCGCCGCGATTTGAGAGTACTGGAACAGCAAGGGAAAATTCGGCATGTGCGTGGTGGCGCCATGCCGATCGAGGGGGCGACGCCGCAGGCGGCCCCGGTTTCACCCGAAACCCAGGAAGCCCGCATTGGTCAGGCTGCGGCCAAGATGATTGCCGATGGTGAGACAGTCTTTGTGGGGCCGGGACGGATTGTGTTGGAAATGGTGCGTGCGCTGGTGCACCGCGTGGATCTCACCATCGTCACCAATGGACTTGCCGTGGCCCACTGGGTCGCCAGCAACACATCCCACAATCTGATCGTCGCCGGCGGGCAGATCGAGAGACGTGACCTGGCGTTAGTGGGCCAGTTGACTCGGGCGGCGCTGGCCAATCTGCGGGCCGATCACGTGGTTCTCGAATTGGGGGGCATCAGCGCTGTAGGAGAGTTGACCGATGACAGTCTTCCGCAGGCAGAGATCGCCCGCGTGTTGTTCGAGATCGGCTCGGAGGTCATTGTTCTGGTGCCGGCCGAGCGAGTGGGGCGAGTAGCGGCGGCCTATGTTGCGCCTGTCTCAGATGCGGACGTTATCGTCACAACTCGTGAAGCCCCTGTACCCACATTGTGGGATCTCAGCGAGTCCGGTGTGCGCATTGTCCTGGCTTAGGTCAGGACGGCACATTGTATCAAACAATGATTTTTGAAAGGAGATCAAGAGTATGGCAAGCGTCACCTACGACCATGTAACCAAGCGTTTTGGGGATGTGATTGCCGTCAACGATCTGAGCATCTACATCCCCGACAAGGAATTTCTGGTCTTCGTTGGCCCTTCGGGCTGCGGCAAGACCACCTCCTTGCGCCTGCTGGCAGGCCTTGAGGAGGTCACTGAGGGCAATATCTACATCGGCGACCGGCTGGTCAACGACGTCCCGCCCAAGGATCGGGACATCGCCATGGTCTTCCAGTCCTACGCGCTGTACCCCCACATGTCGGTCTATGACAACATGGCGTTCGGTCTCAAATTGCGCAAGACGCCCAAGAAGGAGATCGAGCGACGCGTGCGCGAGGCCGCCAAGATCCTGGGCATTGAGGACCTGCTGGATCGCAAGCCCAAACAGTTATCTGGTGGTCAACGCCAGCGTGTGGCGGTGGGCCGCGCGATTGTGCGTGAGCCGCAAGTGTTCTTGATGGACGAGCCGCTCTCCAACCTCGACGCCAAACTGCGTGTGCAGGCACGCGCGGAGATCAGCAAACTCCATCAGCGCCTGGGCACAACCTTCATCTACGTGACTCACGACCAGATGGAGGCGATGACGATGGGCACGCGCATCGCGGTGATGCGGGACGGCATTCTCCAGCAATTGGATAGCCCCCAGGTGCTCTATGACACGCCGGTTAACATCTTCGTCGCCGGCTTTATCGGCAGCCCGGCGATGAACTTTCTCGATGCCCGGCTGGTCGAACGGGACGGTAAGGTTGCTGTAGACTGCCAGGACTTTATCCTGGAGATTCCTGAGGACAGGGTCAATGTGTACCGCCCGCATCTAGGCAAGGAAGTGGTCTTTGGCATTCGCCCCGAGGACACGCACGACCCCATGTATGCTCCGCCAGGCATCAAGACGGCGCTGATTGAGGCCAAGGTAGACGTGACGGAGTTGATGGGTAACGAGGTCATCATCTACCTGGTGACGGAGCATCATCCCGCCATCTTGGGCCGTTTCGATCCCCGTACGAGCGCGCGTGTGGGCAACACGATCCAGGTCGCTTTCGACATGGACCGCATGCACATCTTCGACAAGCAAACCGAAATGGCAATCCGCTAGTCAAGTAGACAAGTGGTCAGTAGACAAGTAGACAAGGGCAGGTATTCCTTGTCTACTTGTTTACTTGTCTACCGGCAAAGGGGCAACGATGAATGATCTAGACTTGATGCGCGAGTTGTCAGTCGAAGGCAATACCAAGATCGTCCTGCTGGTGCTAGATGGCCTGGGCGGCCTGCCGCAGACTCCGGATGGAGCAACAGAACTTGAGGCTGCCCATACGCCTAATCTTGATGCACTGGCCAAGGGCTCTATCTGCGGAATGAGCACGCCTGTCGCACCGGGGATCTCGCCGGGAAGCGGTCCGGGCCACCTGGCGCTCTTTGGTTACGACCCGCTGAAATACGAGATCGGGCGTGGGGTGTTGGAGGCGCTGGGCATCGGCTTTGACCTGCAGCCGAACGACATTGCGGCACGCGGCAATTTCTGCACGCTCGATGCCCAAGGGCTGATCACCGACCGGCGGGCGGGCCGTATCCCGACGGAGGTGGGTGCCCGCCTGTGCCAGAAGTTGCGGCAGATTCGCCTGCCCGGTGTCGAGACGTTCGTCGAACCGGTGCAAGAGTACCGTTTCCTGTTGGTACTACGAGGCGAGGGGTTGTACGACGGCCTGACCGAGACCGATCCGCAACAGTTGGGCAAGCCGCCATTGCCGGTCAAGCCGCTGCGCCCGGAAGCGGCACACACAGCCGACCTCCTCAACCAGTGGATGGCCGAGGCACGCAGGCTGTTAGCAGACGAACACCCGGCCAACGGCTGCAACCTGCGTGGCATCGCCAAGGATCCGGGCTTGCCCAAGATGCCGGAGGTCTACAAACTCCGTTGTGCCGCTATCGCTACCTATCCGATGTACCGGGGCGTCGCCAGACTGGCCGGGATGGACGTTTTGAAGACAGGAGAGACCATCGAGGATGAGATCCAGACCCTGAAGCAGAACTGGGCCGGTTATGATTACTTCTTCTTCCATGTCAAAAAGACTGACAGCCGCGGCGAGGATGGTGACTTTGATGCCAAGGTGCAGGTGATCGAGCACTTTGACGAACTGCTGCCAGATATCCTAGCACTGAAACCGGACGTGGTTATCGTCACAGGCGACCATTCCACCCCGGCCATGTTAAGGTCGCATAGTTGGCACGAACTGCCGGTGCTCCTGTGGGCCAGGACTATTCGGCCCGATGGTGTGACCAGTTTTGGGGAGCGGCCTTGCATGGCCGGTGGACTGGGGCACATCCGCCACATTGATCTCATGCCCCTGGCCATGGCTTATGCAGGGCGGCTTGCCAAGTTCGGAGCCTGAGCGAGCCGCGGGGCAGCACTTTCATGGGCCGTCCGACCATATCGGTTTGGACGGCCCGACTGTTTTCCGCGCTCGAGGCCCGTGCGTGGTGGACTGGCATAGGCGCGCGGTTTGATATATACTTTTAAACCGAGGTGTGTTATGGCTACGATCCGATTGGAGGATGTCACGAAAGTCTATCCCAGGCCACACGCGTTGGATCGCCTGGTGACCCCAAGGGGGGTTGTGGGCGACCAGGTGGATCGCGCCTTTGCTGAGCGCGCCGCTGCTCGTCCGGGTTGGGAGGCCGGAGGCGCGGCCCAGGGTGAAGGCCCGGTGGTGGCACTCGACCACGTGAATCTGACAATCCCCGATGGGCAGACTTTTTCCGTCGTCGGGCCGTCGGGATGCGGAAAGAGCACCTTGCTGCGGGTGATCGCCGGATTGGAGCCGGATTATGCGGGATGTGTCTATTACGACGACCAGGACATGAGAGATGTCAAGCCTGGCGACCGCTATATCGGCATGGTGTTCCAGAACTATGCCCTGTATCCTCATTTCGAGGGCTGGGGCAACCTGGCATTCTTTTTTCGGGTGCACAAAGCACCAGACAAGGAGACGGAAGAGCGTATCCGCGCTACATCGGAACTAATGGGCATTGGCTTCAATGAACTGCTCAAGCGCAAGCCGGGGACTCTTTCCGGTGGGCAGCAGCAGCGGGTCGCTATCGCCCGTGCGCTGGTGCGTAAGCCGCGCTTGTTTCTCTTCGATGAGCCGCTCTCTAACTTGGATGCCAAGTTGCGGGTGCAGACCCGCGTCGAGATCAAGCGGTTGCTGCGGCGTTTCCAGATCACTGCGATCTATGTCACACACGATCAGGTGGAGGCGATCACGCTCGGTGACCAGATTGCCGTCATGCGCGCGGGCAAGATCGAACAGTTGGGCGCCTATCAGGACTTGCGTGACAACCCGGCCAATGCGTTCGTTGCCGGGTTCCTGGGCACTACGCCGATGAACCTGCTAACTGGGGGTATGGTTGCCGATGACACACTTCATTTGAATGACCTTGTCATCCCCTTGCCCGAGCAGGTCAGATCGCAGGTTCGGGCCGGGCAGAAGGTGACTCTCGGAATACGCCCGGAGGCTGTGCGCCTGGTTCGGGGTGATCAGCCCCTGTCGGATGGGGTCCGTGTGCGTGGCGTGGTGGAGGTGATTCAGCCGGATTTTGCGCATCGTGCGCAATTGGTGTACGTGCGCACGGGGACGCTTTCCTACGCGGCAACCGATGTGCTGGACATGTCGTTGAGTGTGGGAGAGACGGTCGAGGTCATCTTCCCTGCCAATGAGAGTTACTTCTTCGATGGCGAGACCGAGCGGCGCATCGGTTGAGGCGGCATCAAGAGATGGCTGTGCAAGCACAGCAGCGCTGGGTTCTTCCGTCTCGGTTTGTTCTTTCGGCAGAGATGATGTTGAGGACTCACCATACAAGAAGGATGGACGCTCTGATCAAGGGTGCTTGTGAGTTGGGTGTTACGCTCACCAGTCGCCACATGGCTGCCTTCGAGACCTGCTACCGAGAACTGGTGGATTGGAATCGGCGCTTCAATCTGACCGCCATCACCGATTGGGAAGGGGTGCTGGTACGCCACTTTCTCGATTCCCTTTCTTGTCTCAAGGCATTACCCCAGGTAGAACTGGCGGCCGGGGCAAGGGTAGTTGACGTGGGTACGGGGGCGGGCTTTCCAGGCCTGCCGCTCAAGATCGTTTGTCCAGAGATGCAGTTAACGTTGTTGGAGGCAACGGGCAAGAAGGTCGCCTTTCTGAGGCACATGGTGGACCTTCTGGGCTGCAAAGGGGTCGAGGTGATTCATGCGCGAGCGGAGCAACTGGGGCGGGATGCAGCCCACCGTGAGCGATACGACTGGGCGTTGGCACGCGCTGTGGCCGAGATGCCGACGTTGGCGGAGTACTTGCTGCCGCTGGTGCGTGTTGGGGGCGCGGCATTGGCTCAGAAAGGGGAGAGTGCCGCCGCCGAGGTACATGAAGCCGAGGCGGCCATCGCCGTGCTGGGGGGACGCGTGCGGCAATTGGTGCCGGTGGAACTGCGCGGGCTGGCCGAGACGCGTTATCTGGTGGTGGTGGATAAAGTTGCCGCCACGCCGGATAAGTACCCGCGCCGGCCGGGCATGCCCCAGAAAGCGCCGCTCAGGTGATCGCCAATCGCCTATTGCCAATCGCTTATCGCTGGCTTGCGACTAGCGATAGACGACAAGCGATACGCGATAGGCAACATTACCTGCGTTCAAAAATCAGCATCCCCTCCGAGCCATACATGTCCGTCTCGATCTTTTCTAGCAGCCGGTAGCGGGCCTGGAAGCGCGGATCGGGCAGCAACCCCAGCCGCCCATAGACTTCGAGTATGACGATGTAGTCAGGGTCGAGCGCCAGCACCAAGTCGGCGGGGATGGCATAGTTGATGACGTAGATGGCCGGGTCGGCAGGATAGTGGTGCGCGACCTCCGGCGTGACCAGCCCCACGGTGTCGAGGATGTGCAGGCCGGTGCGATAGCCCAACACACCGATGTCGCCAGCGCAGAGGGTGTCGCCGGGCGCGGCCTTGGATAACACGATGTCGGCAGCCTGGGCGTAGAATAGTTCCAGTTTGAACCACGCCATCTCCGGCGCCGGGCGATCAGGGCCATGGTCAGGGTGCAGAGTCCAGGCGTTGAGGGTGAGGGCAAGCGCGATGACGGCGAGGGCTGCGAACGGGTAGATGGGTAAGTTGGTAGTTGGTAGATTGTTATATTGGGAACCCGACCGACCAACTGCCAATTTACCAACTACCAATTTGCTAACTACTAATCTACCGGCCGCCAATCTACTGATGTCGTTGATGGTGCTCCACGCGCCGGTGAGGATCAGCAAGAAGTAGAAGGGCATCGGTGGGGCAAGGTACCAGCGGAAGATGAGCGGGTTGGCGATGGCAAAAACGGCGAAGTAGGCGAGCGGGTAGGCGCTGAGCGGCCAGGTTCTGTGGTTGCGCCGGCAGGCGTTGAGGCCGCCGAGGATGCTCAGGGCGAGGTATAGGACAAGCGCAACGAAGATGCCGTAGGGCGGTAGAAGTCCCTGCTCGAAAAACGGCGTGGCGTAGAGTTGCAGTAGGCGTATCGCGTCCGCTCCAGGTGGGATGCGGTAAGCGGCGGACTTGGCGGCGATGGAGGCAGTGAGCGGGCTGCCGAAGTAGAGGGTGCCAAAGATCAGCCAGGGAGCCAAGAACGCCAGCGCGATCAGCCCTTCCCGCCAGGGGATTTTTCGCCGCGCGATGACGAGGTCTAGCCACAGCAGCCCCAGCAGGATGGCCGTGTCGGGCCGAGCCAGGAGCGCCAGCGCCGAGAGGACGGCCATTAGGCGTAGTCGCCGGGCAATGTGGGCATAGGCAGTAGCCAGGAGCAACGCAATCGTCAGATCGGTCTCCATCCCGCCAACGGCGAAGGTGACGCTATAAGGACTCACAGCCCAGAGCAGCGCGGCAGCCACAGCCGGCGCGCGGCGGCCAGCCAGGCGTTTGCCCAGGAGGTAGAGCAACGCGATGGAGGAAGCGCCGGCCAGCGCGTTCACTCCCAGCGCCAACGCGGCAAAGTCGCGGGAGCCGCTTGCTAATGCCAGCCCGGCCAGCAGCAGAGTATAGAGCGGCGTGGTCGTGCCCAACACGTGCTCGCCAGCGTTGTAGACAAAACCGTGGCCCTCAACGAGGTTGCGAGCGTAACGGAACGTGATGTAGGCATCGTCCACTATGCGCTCGCCAGGGATGAGACGTGCAGCCAGCGCGATGAGCATCAGCGTGACGAGCAACAACCTATCGAATTGTTGGGAGCCCACCCTGTGGGTTCGTTTGCTCGTCTGCATCGCTCGTGATTATAACCTCGAATGACAGGATGGCCAAATGGCTGAGGTCATGCCGGGAGGGGAGATGCAGCGCGACCGCCGTATCTTTGTGCTGGTCGTCGCGTTGCTCCTAGCGCTGTATCTGCTCCTGGCGGCCCTGCGGATAGACAGCGGCGACGGCGCGACGATCTATCAGGTGACGCGTGCGCTGTTGACAGGGCGGGGCTTTGCCATCCCTGCACCATCTCCTGGCGCGGTAGTCGTGGATGCTTTTAGCGAGCCGATCCCACCGGAGCGGTTACGCGGCGGCGGGCCATACGGCGCCTGGGGGGTGGACGGGCGTTACTATGCGCAGTACGGCGTGGGACAATCGTTGCTGGCGGTGCCGCTCTACCTGTTGGGGCAGGCTGTCTATCGGATGACCGGCTGGGGGACAGAAGAGTTCGTCACGCAGGCAGCGGTCATGTTGCTGAACCCGCTCGTGCTGGCACTAATGGGTGGCGTGCTCTATATGTTGGCGCGTGGGCTGGGTTACCCTCCCGGCGCGGCGGTGGGCGTGGCGCTCGTGACCGGGCTGGCGACCCCGCTGTGGTGGTACAGTAAGACGTTCTTTAGCGAGCCACTCATAGCATTAGCACTGGTGGTGGCGATATGGGCAGCGGTGTGCGGTGCCGCGGTGGGCTGGTTGGTCTGTGGAGTGGCGCTGGGAATGGCAGTTCTGGTCAAGCCAGTGGCGATAGTCGTCGCCCCGGCCTTTCTGGTGTATGCTTGGGTACTTGGGAATAGCAAGTCTCGCTGGCAGGCACTGAGATTGGTTGCCGGGCCGTTGGCAGTCGGCGTCATTGGGGTTGCACTCTACAACTGGGTGCGCTTCGGCTCGCCACTCGATACTGGCTACCGCACCGCCGCGTGGGACGTGCCTCCGTGGATAGGTTTTTATGGCTTACTGCTCAGCCCTGGCAAGGGGTTGTTGTGGTACTGTCCGCCACTCGCACTGGGAGTGGCGGGATGTGTGCCTCTGGCGCGGAAGCACCCTAGAGCGGCGACGCTTATGGGGAGTATTGGCCTCTCCTACTCGTTGGTTCATGCGATCCTCAACCACTGGCATGGCGGCGGGCCGCCGTGGGGGCCCAGGTACATCGTTCCGGTCATTCCCTTGCTGGTCCTGCCGGCTGCCGAATGGTTTCAGCGGCTGCCGCGTTGCGCGTGGGGGCGGCTGGCGATGGCGCTGCTTTTGGCGCTAGGGTTGATCGTGCAGATCCCCGCCGTGCTGGTCAATCCGGCCCGCGCACTGCAGGCGCTCTATGATCGCTCTGCCTCGCCTACCGAATACACGCTGCGCATGCTCTACCGCCCGGCGGATTCGCCGCTGGCGGGGCAGTGGCGCAGCCTGCTGGAGGTAGCGGCGTTAATGCGTGATGGGGCAGCGCGCGCGATGGTCACAGACTTGGGGCGACAGACCGCGGTGCAATCGGGGATTGTGGAAGCGGTTGGGCTATTGTCGTTCAACGCTTTCGATCTCTGGCCCGTGTTGTGGGGACTGCTGGGCGCACCGCCGGCGCCGATGCTCACCGTCGAGGCCGTGTTAGGCGGGCTGGCCGTGTGGACTGCGTGGCGTCTATGCAAGGAGACTCGGTGAGGCGTTGGAGAATCGCGTTGTTGGTGCTTGTATTGGCAGCAACCTTTTTCTGGCGCCTGTGGTTCACGCCAGATGGCTTCCTCTACCGCCCCAACGCGCTCTACTCAGACTTGACGATCACTCATTGGCCGAACGCGCTCTTTGTCCGCGATTCGCTGGCGCGATGGGGGCAGGTCCCGCTGTGGCGATCGCTGATCCTGGGCGGCGAGCCGTTCGCTGCCAACCCGCTTTCGGGACTCTGGTATCCGCCGAACCTGCTATTGCTGATCTTCCCGTTGACTCTTACCTTCAACTTGCTTTTCGTCTTGCATACAGCCTGGGCTGGGTTAGGCGGCTATTTGCTCGCCCGCTCGGTGGGTGCTTCCTATGCCGGGGGCTTGCTTGCGGCCCTGGGGCTGATGTTTGCCCCTAAGGCAGTGGCTCACCTGGCGGCAGGTCACGTTGGGCTGTACTATGCCTGGGCGTGGCTGCCGTGGGTGCTGTGGGCGGTGCGGGGGTTGGGTGGAACACCTGCGGAAGGGGCAACCACAAGGGTCGCCCGCACGGCGGTGTGTATGGCGATGCTGATCCTGGCCGATATGCGGCTGGGGTTCTATGGAGGGCTGGCGGCGGCAGGGTATTGGATGGTCATAGGGATTAGGGATTGGAGATTGGTGATTGGGGATAACAAGCCAATCCCCAATCCCCAATCTCTGATCCTCAATCACTTGATTGTGGGTGCAGGCGCTGCTGTGCTGGCGGGGATGCTGATCGCAGTTCAGGTGTTGCCGCTGGCGATGATTTCGGGGCGGCTCAACCGCGGCGGACTGACTCTCGAGGAGAGCGGTATTGCTTCGCTCCCGCTGCGCTATCTGGTGGGGCTGCTGGTGGCCGACCACGGCGGTTTTCAGGAGTGGATGACGTATATGGGGGCAGTGCTCTTGGCCCTGGCTGTGGTTGGATTGGTGTGCTGGCGTAACCGGGAGCGCTGGTGGTGGGGCGGACTGGCGCTCATGGCGGGGGTCTATTCGCTGGGTCTCAATACGCCGCTCTATAGCCTCCTCTACCGCATCCTCCCGCCGTTGGGCTGGCTGCGCGGGCCGGCGCGAGCGTGGTTCCTCGGGGTGGTGGCGGTGGGTGTCCTGGCGGCGCAGGGGCTGACTGTGTTGACGGACGGACGTCCCGCTTCAGCGGGACAATCCCGGCTGAAGCCGTGCGTCCGGCGCTGGAGTGATCTTGTGGCTGCAGCATTGATGAGCGTGGTGCTGGCCGGTGGAGTTGGTGGGCTGGCGCTGCGGTTGCCGGCCAACGTCGTGATCGCGGCGGTGGTATGGCCGCTGGCGGGAATGCTGCTCCTGTTACGGGCCAGAGGTCGCCTGCGGGCGCCGCTCTTCGCGGGCCTCGCTCTGGCCTTGACCCTGACGGACTTGTGGATCGTCGGCTTCACGCTCTACCGTGTGCGTCCGGCAGAGGAGGTCCTGGCAGAAGGGCGGGAGGCGGCCCAGTGGCTGGCGGCACAGCCGGGGCCTTTTCGCGTCTATTCGCCCAGTTATTCTATTCCCCAGCACACCGGCGCCGCTTATGGTATCGAGACAGTAGATGGCGTGGACCCTTTCCAGTTGGCCGATTATGCTGCATTCATGCGGCTGGCGACGAGGGTGGACATCCCCGGTTACAGTGTCACCATCCCATCGTTTCCCGTATTGCCGGCGGGCCAGGATATGCTGCAGGCTCATCGCGGAGTAGTACCCGACCTGCGGCTTCTTGGGCTCCTGAACGTGCGCTACTTGGCCACGGCCTATCCGATGGAGGTGGAGGGGCTGGCGCCGCTGGGGGTGCGGGACGGGGTCTATTTGTACCGCAACGCGTTCGCAATGCCACGGGCATTCGTGCAGGAGAGGGGGGAAGCGGGGGAGCAGGGGAGCACAAGTGAGGCGCGCGTGGTGGAGTGGACGCCGAGCCGGGTCGTGGTCGAGGCACAGGGGCCGGGGCTGCTGGTGTTGAGCGAGATGTATGATCCCGACTGGCGAGCCGCCGTGGATGGGCAGGAGGCGGAGATTGTGCGCGTCGAGGGTGTCCTGCGCGGGGTTTATCTGGAGGAAGGGCACCACCGGATAGCGTTTGCCTATTGGCCGTCTGGTTTGACGGTTGGTATTGCGATCACTGGAGTGGGATGGGTGTGCGTGATGGTGCCGTGGGTGCTGAGGAGACTGAGGATATGGAAGACGGGGAATCGTGCCGAGGGGTAATCTCTCTGGATGCCTGGATGCTGCTACTGGTTTTGTCAGGCTATCTGATGGTGCGGACGCTGTTTTCCACCTCCATAGGATTAGGGGTGTTGGTGCCGCTGTGTATGCTTTACCTGGCTCTGGATGTAATAGACCGGGCCTGCCATCGGGCAGAGTTGCGCCGCTTGATTTTTCGCCTCAAGCTGGTGCTGCTCTTTGGAACCGTGCTGTTCCTGCTATTGGTGCCCATGGTGGAGCAGATAGCCTGCCGGCAGGCAGAGGGACAGCATTTGTGTGTGCACGATGGTTTGATCCAGGCCGAGGAGGCAGTGCGGTTTCTGTTGGAGGGTCGGAATCCTTACGTTGAAGATTACTTTGGGACGCCTTTGGAGCGTGCGCCTTTTCCTCGATATCCTAACCCGGCACTTTATCATTTGGCTTACTTGCCTCTGACCTTTCTCGTGCACGTGCCGCTGGCCTTGCTGAGTTGGCGTGTGTTGGGGGCATACGACGGTAGGGTGCTTTATGCTGTTCTCCTTCTGCTCAGCCTGCCGCTCTGCGCTGCGCTGGCCGTGCGTAGGGAGCGGAAACTGGGCATGATCATCGCGCTGGGACTGAACCTCCCCTTGATTTCGTTCACTGCCGAAGGGCGGAACGATATTCTGAGTATATTCTTTGTTCTGCTGGGTCTGTATCTGGCAAGGTATGGGAGACGAACGCTTTCTATGATTGCCATAGGACTGGCTTGTGTCACCAAGCAGATAGTCTGGTTTGGGATTCCCCTATATTTTCTTTATTTGTTCAGAGACAGTCTCTCATGGCGTTCGTTGGGCCGATTGATACTTCGGACTTGGCCGTTGTGCCTGACAGTGCTGCTTGTTATCGGGCCGTTTCTGCTCTGGAATCCCTATGCTTTTGTGGACGATACTTTCTTCTATCTAAGTGGCCGTTCCCAGACCAGCTTCCCTTTGTGGGGGATAGGGTTTGGATTCCTGCTTCGTCTGCTTGGGTTAGTGGCTTCGGAGAATGCCTATGTGCCTTTTTGGATTCCTCAGTTGGTTGTCGGCGTGCCCGTGTTCTGTCTTCTGACATTCTACCAGGTGCGGCACAACCAACTGGGGGTTTTGTGGTTCGGGTTTGCCACGATGCAGTTGGTGCTCGGATATCTCTCTCGCATATTTCAGGACAACTATCTGGCAATGATCCTGAGCGTCTTTTCCTTTGCCTTCTTGTCAGAAGAGTGAGGGTGATTGTCTGATGCTGCTCTTGCCTAAAGATGCGAATCGACAGCGGGCTTGTTTATACTTTCGTGACGATGATAGCCGCCAGCTCATTGTCTACTTCTTGTCCTTCCCGCCAACTTATGGATTCTTTCAAAGCGACTTGTAGACCCAAGTCTTGCGTTGCGTGTGGATGGGTGTGGGCGGCAGCGCTGTGGGCTGGCCCACGCCTTGCCTGCCAGGGATGGATGGCTGGCAAACGAAGGAGTCTCACCTTCAAGAGACTTGCCGATATGTTTTCTGATACTATTGATTTTCGCGTTGACAATGGGACATTCTGCCCCAGACTCAAGCGCGTTTTTGGGGTCAGACGTTCCTTTATCTGCCTGAACATCAATAATTGTCATTTCAAACACCGTGTTTGCTCTTGGTGCACCGGCCTGAAAGAGCCGGTGCTGGCGGGGTTCCCTGGGAGAAAAAGTGCTTCCAGCGCCGTCTGTTCACAGCGGCGCAGTTAGCGAAACATGGTCTCTGGCAAGGCAATTGGTATGAGGCCCCATTTCTCGAGATGGTGGTTCTGCACTACAATATCTGGCGAAGAACGACAGTTGGTGGTGTGTGCGGAACTCTGAGCATTCTGAATTTCGACAGCTGCAAGCGTCGTGGCAGCCGCTCGATCCATCTGTGCGTTGGGCAGCCAGGCTATATGGCGTGCTGCGCGTGTCTGTTTCGCTCTGAGGGACGGTTGCCGCCATTCATGGCCCTCAGCGCAGACGTGCTGTCTATTGCAACGGTCTTTGCCTGTTTCGTTAACCGAATCTGGGCGTCGTGAGAGTATATGCAATGGTTCAACGCTGGCTGCTCTGGCTGAACACCCGCCGTCTGGTCGTGGCGATCCTCTTCGTGGCGCTGTTCGCCATGGCGGTGCGCGTCCCGGTTGATACCGACACCTGGTGGCACCTCGCTGCCGGACGCGAGACGCTCAAGAACGGTCGCATCCTCCAGACCGATCTTTTTTCCCACACGCGCTACGGTTCCCATTGGATCAACCACAGTTGGCTCAGCCAGGTGATGCTCTACTGGCTGTTCGACCGTTTCTCCTACGCCGGGCTGGGGCTGTGGATGGCCGCCGTAGTGACGGCTGCCTTCGCCCTCGTCTACCTGCAGATGGAGGGAGACCCGTTCACGCGGGCGTTCATTCTCGTCCTGGCGGCAGCAACCTCGGCGGTGGTGTGGATCGCCCGCCCGCAGTTGCTCTCGTTCCTGTTGACGGCGGCAGTAGCGTACATTCTTTACCTTTTCAAGTGGCGGCGGGTGAACCGGCTGTGGCTATTGCCGCCTGTGTTTGTGTTATGGGTCAACCTGCATGCCGGCTATGCGCTGGGGTTCATGGTGTTGGCCGCGTTCATCGCAGGCGAGATGCTCAACCGACTGCTCGCGCTGATTGCTCCTGCTCAAGATCCGATCCTAGACTGGCGCGGGATCGGATTGGTGATCGGGATGGCGGCGCTTTCGGCGCTGCTGCTGGTGATCAATCCCAACACGACCCGTATGTGGACCTACTACCTGGACACGGTGCGCATCGGCGTGTTGCAGGATTTCATCCAGGAGTGGCGCTCCCCGGACTTTCATCCACTCTACACGCATCCGTTCATCTGGCTGCTGCTGACGACTCTGGCCGCGATGGGGCTTTCGGGACGGCGGGTGGATGGCAGCGACCTGGCGCTGGTAGGGATGTTCGCCTACGCCTCGTTGCTGGCCGGGCGCAACTTTGGGCCCTTTGCACTGGTGGCCGCGCCGGCCTTGAGCCGCCACGTGACCCCGATCCTGCGCCGGCTCGGCGTCGCGCTACGTGGGCACGGTATCAGACTATTCTCCACTCCCCCGCCTTCCCACCCCTCCACTCGCAGGGGTATGGTCAATCTGCTATTGTTGGTACTGATCGTCGCCCTGGCAGTTATAAAGGCGCACATCCCACTTACGGCAGCCTTTAACGAGCAGGAACAGCGCAAGGGGCTGCCGGTGGGCGCAGTGGAATGGATACGCCGACACCATCCTGCCGGCGAGATGTTCAACCCTTACAATTGGGGCGGATACCTGATTTGGGCGCTGTGGCCGGATTACCGCGTGTTCGTGGACGGGCGCACTGACCTTTACGGGGATGCGCTCCTGCGCCAGTACCTGGAAGTGCAGTTGGGCCGTCCGGGTTTCCAGGACGTGCTGGCAGAGCATCGTATCAACCTGGTGCTGACCTACCCCGACGACGGTTTGTCGCTGCAACTGGCCTGCTCGGGGGAGTGGCAGGAGGTCTACCGGGACGGAGTAGCGGTGGTGTGGGTACGCGGTGATGGAGGAGCACGATGAAGGTATCGAGTCTCTCAATTTTCTTTCCGATGTTCAATGAGAAGGCAACGATTGAGCGTGTGGTCAACAAGGCGCTCACCGTCCTGGCAGCGCTGGCCCACGATTATGAGGTGTTGATCGTGGACGATGGCAGTTCCGATGGCTCAGAGCAGATCGCGGACGACCTGGCGCGCCAGCATCCGCAGGTGCGCGTGATCCATCACCCGCACAACCTGGGCTACGGCGCTGCCCTGCGTACGGGGTTTCAGAACGCGACGAAAGATTTGGTCTTTTACACCGATAGCGATGAGCCGGTGGACTTGTGGGAACTCAGGCGGGCGCTGCCCCTGATCGGGCCTGATGCCGACCTGGTGATCGGCTATCGCATCAAGCGCTATGACACACTACGGCGCTTTATCTATTCAAAAGTGTACAATTTTCTGTGCCGGTTGTTGTTCGGCCTTCACGTGCGCGACGTCAACTTCTCCTTCAAACTGGTCAAGCATGAAGTGCTGCAGCGCGTGCGTTTGGGCGCGGGATCGACGTTCATTGATGGAGAACTGTTGGCTGAGGCCGTGCGTTATCGTTACCGCATCGCTGAAATCCCGATCGCGTATTTTCCGCGCCGTGCCGGCCGCTCCAGTTTCGATACACTGCGCGCTGCCTTCCACGCGCTTGGTGAGATGCTGGCGTATTGGTGGCGCACACGCGTGCGGCAGTTGCCGTGAACCGTGCCATGGAGGAACACGCTTATCAGGAGTTGTACCTGCTCCAGCAAAGACATTGGTGGTATCAAGGCACGCGCCTGATTTATCGCGCGCTCTTGCAGCGCTATGCACCCACGCCGCATGGCCTGGTATTGGACGTTGGCTGTGGTGCCGGCAGCAATTTCCGGCTGCTCTCGGACCGGGGCACTGTGGTGGGCTTGGAGCCGTGGCGACCCGCCTTGCTGCTTTGCCCCCCCGGCGTGGCGGCTCTTGTGCAGGGGAGAGCGGAGACCCTGCCTTTCCAGGATGCTGCATTCGGCCTGGTGGCAATGTTGGGTGTCATTGAGCACGTAGCCGATGATGTGGGAGCGTTGCGTGAGGCCCAGCGTGTTTGCCAGGCGGGCGGTGCCATTTTGTTGCTCACGTCTGCCTTTCGCTTCCTGTGGAGCCGTCACGACGAAGCCAATCGCCACGCCCGTCGCTATACGGCACGCGAGTTGCAGCAAAAGGCCGAAAGCGCGGGTCTGCGGGTACGCTACATCAGTCACCTGAACTTTTTCTTGTTCCCTGTGGCAGTGATAGTGCGGCTGGTGCAGCGGCTGCTACCGCGGCACAGTGAAGCGCACCTGGACATGTTTCCCGTGCCGGAGCCGTTCAACAAGGCACTGGTTGGATTGCTGGCGCTGGAGGGTGGGCTGATGCAGTGGGTAAGGCTACCCTGGGGCGTTTCGCTGGTGGCAGTGCTGGAGCGCTGATGGAACAAGCCATCTTGCGGCAAGCACAGGCACTCTACGCGGGCGCGCCCTGGCGTGACCGGCTGCATGTGGCAGGGCGATTGAATCTGTGTCCATTCGGGCGGCTGGCCGAGTTCGTGCCGCTTGCCGGCCTGATTGTGGATCTGGGATGTGGGCACGGGCTGTTCGCCAACGCCCTGGCACTCGAGTCGCCGGAGCGGTTCGTCGTGGGCGTGGAGCCTATGGCGCGCAAGGTGGCTCTGGCGCGGGCAGCCCGTCCGGCACACCGCCGCGTCGAGTTCGTACGTGGCGATGCATCGCGTCCGCCGTTGGCCGGCCCCTGGCAGGCAGCGCTATTGATTGACGTACTGTATTTGCTCGACCCGTACCGGCAGGAACGGCTCTTGCGCGCCTGTGCTGAACGGCTGACGCCGGGCGGAGTGCTTGTGCTCAAGGAGATGGACGAGAGCCCACGCTGGAAGGCGGCACTAAACAGAGTGGAAGAGTGGCTAGCGGTGCATGTGCTGCGTATCACATTGGGCGGAGACACGTTCACCTTTCGCCCGCTGACAGAGTGGGCGGCGTTGTGCCAGGAACTGGGCTTCGAGACACAGGTTATGCATCTCGACCGTGGCTACTACCATCCGCACGGAGTGGTAGTTGGAGTGCGACGATGAGCGACGTATACCTGATCGTCAATGCCGACGATCTAGGCCTGACCGAGGGCCATAACCGCGCCATTGTCGAGGCGCACATCCGCGGCATCCTCACGAGCACGTCCCTGTTGGCTTGCGGGATAGCCTTCGACGATGCGGTTGCGCGCGTGCGAGAGTTGCCGGCCTTGGGAATCGGCGTGCATCTGACGCTGTTGGAGGGTGTGCCGGTGCTGCCGGCAGCGGAGGTGCCGGATCTGGTGGATGGACATGGACGATTCGGGCTGCGGTATACGCGGCTTTTTCGCCCACTAGCGCTGGGGCGTGCGCTGCTAGAGCAAGTGCGCCGCGAGTGGCGCGCACAGATCGAGAAGGTGTTAGTGACTGGCCTGACGGTGACGCACCTCGACAGTCACAAGCACGTTCACATGCATCCACAGTTATTGGCGATAAGCCTGGATCTTGCTCACGAGTTCAGCATCCGGCGCATGCGGCTTGCACGTCCAGCGCAGGTTGTGTTGGCTGCCAAGCCGGCGCTATTGAGTCTGCTGGCACTGTGGGCACGACGGCAAGCGGCCAGTCGAGGCGTGCGCACGCCCGATGCCCTGCTGGGTCTGGAAGCCAGCGGGCAGATGACCGAGGCACGGATGCTTGCAATGCTCAAGCGTCCCTGGCGCGGCGTGCGCGAGTTGATGACACACCCGGCCTATCCCAATCCCGACCTCGATCGCTTTTTAGCAGAGGGATACAACTGGATCGCCGAGTATCGTTTTGAGGATGAGACTGCAGCGCTGTGCAGCCCGACCGTGCGGCAGGCGCTTGATCAAGCAGGTATCCGGCGCATCCATTACGGGAATTTGAGCATACGATGAAGGGGCTGTGGCTACTGGTTCTGCTCTTCGTGGCATTCCGTCTGAGCCTGTTCACGTTCTGGCCAGCGGATCAACTGGCATGCTGGTCAGATTATGACTATTACTACGAGACTGCCAAGTGGGTGGATAAGGGATGGTTGCCTTACGTCCACTACTGGGTCGAGTACCCGCCGCTGTTCCCTTTTCTCTCGGTCTTGCTGTATCTGTCCACGCTGCATTACCCGGCTTATGCGGCGATGCTGGCGCTGGTGCAGTTGGCCTTCGAGGCCGGTACGCTGGTGCTCGTGTATCGCTTGGCGCGATGGGCGCGGGGGGAAGTGCAGGCAGAGCGGACGGCGTGGGCTTATGCGCTGCTCTTTGCGCCGGTAGCCGCGTGGTGGCTGAGTTTCGATCCCATCGCCACGTTTTTTCTCTTGTTCGCCATTGAGCGTTGGCTGGCGGGACGCCGGCTGCAGTCAGCGCTGGCGTTGGGAGTGGGCGGGCTGGTCAAGTGGTTTCCGCTGCTGTTCTTGCCGATCGCTATCCGTTTTGGACGCCGTTGGCGCGAGGCCGCCATCTATGTAGCGGTGGCGGTCGGCGTCGTTGCGCTGGTATTGGGGCTGCTGGCTGCGTTCAGCCCGGTGTACACTCTGGCCTCGCTTCGCTCGCTCGCCAGCCGCGCCTCCTGGCAGACGGTCTGGGCGCTGGTGGATGGCAACCTGGGCACGGGCGCCTACCAGGCGAACCGGCTCGATCCGGCGGCTGCTGCGCTCCCGCAGGGCAACCCGGCGCGCGTCCCGATCTGGCTCACAACGTTGCTCTTCGGCGGGCTGTACCTGTGGCTATGGCGACGAACGCCTGGCGCCACGGATTCGTGGCGTGTGCTCAAGTTCACGACCCTGACGGTGGTATTATTCTTCCTGTGGTCGCGGGGTTGGAGCCCGCAGTGGTTGGGACTGCTTGCACCACTGGTGTTATTGGCCCTACCACTGGAACGCGCGGCGTTATTCCTCGTCGTGTTCACCTTCACCAACATTGCCGAGTGGCCGGTGTTACTTTCGCGGGGGCTGTTTCAGGGACTCTACTTGACGGTGTCCTTGCGTACTGCGCTGTTGGTGCTGTTGGCGCTCGAACTCTGGCAGAGATTGCGAGGCTCGCATGAAGCTTGGATGCAGTGAGTGGGCACAAAAGCCCGTCGTCAAGATCGTGACGGTCGTTGTCGTGTTTCTCCTGATGCTGGTCATTGACCGCCAGATCGTGCGCATCAACGGCGATATGCTCAATCGTGATTTTTTCTTGTTGTGGGCAGGTGGGCGCGGCCTATTGGAGAGAGTGGATATCTACGATCCCGCCGTATGGAATGATTTGCATGTGCGCTATGGCAGTCAATGGGTGGAAAACCGCATTTTCACGTACCCATTGCCAACCGCTTTACTATTTGCGCCACTTGCGCTGCTCCCCGTGCCTTGTGCAGCGACCGTCTGGGAGCTGCTCAGCCAAGTGATGTTGGTCGCTTCCGCGGTGGTCTTGCTTGCCGCGCTCGGAAATAGGCGGTCGCTGGCTGTAGTGCTTTTACCCCTCGTTCTCCTTTCCCGGCCTGCAATCATCATCTTTACCAGCGGGCAGTTTTCGGCGGTGTGGCCGTTTAGCCTCTGCCTGTTCTACTTCTTCGCCCGTCGTGGACGATATGGGCTGGCGGGTAGCGTGTTGACCTTGCTTATGCTCAAACCCTCGCTACCGTTGCTCATCTTGCCTGTAGCGCTGCTGTGGTTGTTGGCGCGGCGGGCATGGACGGGCTTGGTGGCTTTTTCGCTTGTGAGCGTAGGCGGCTTGGGCCTCTCGTTAGTCGTGGCACCAGGATGGCTTGAGCAGTGGGTGCCGTTCCTCTTCGCCAAAGGGGAGCGCATCACACCAATGGTACCCACGCTTTGGGGGTTGACCTACGAACTGCTAGCACAACGTCTGCCGGGGAATGGCTGGTTAGTGGTGTTCACTGTGGTGGTAGGGCTTTTAATCGCCGTATGTGGCTGGTGGCTGGTACGTACACGCGACCCGCGTGCCCCTGCCCTCTGGCTGGCCTGTGCGGTGTGCCTTTCCATCGCCGTCTCTCCGTATGCCTGGCCTTATGACCAGGTCTTGTTACTCTTCCCGCTAGGCGTGGTGCTCGTGATGGCGGAGGGGATGAGCAGCAGCCGGCGTTTCCTGGCTTGGGCCGGCGCGATCGGGGTGATGGGAGTGTTGCCGTATATATGTCTGGCCGTAGCAGAGCGGCGTGGCACGGACACGTTGAGCGCATCGGTGCCTCTGGCGATGCTCCTGCTGGTGATGGGCGTTGCACACTGGGGTAGTAAGGGCTGGCCGGTACCGATGTCCTCAGTTCAGGGGAGCGAGGGTTGAGGGACCGGGCTTGGGAAGTCGGTGTTCTGCTGCTGGCAGCGCTTGTGCGTTTGTGGGGCCTGGGCACGCAGTCACTGTGGCTGGATGAAGCCTTCTCTCATCTTTTCGCCACGTTGCCGCCCAAGATCGCCTGGCAGGCCATCGTCGTGGATGCGGTGCATCCACCGCTGTATTACTTGCTGCTGCGACCGTGGCTGGCGCTGGCGGGCGGGAGTGAGTTCGCGCTGCGCTTTCCGTCGGCGATGACGGGGGTGCTGACTGTGGCACTCGTGCTGCGGGCCGGGCGGCGCTGGCTGGAGGCGGGCGCCGGACGGTGGGCGGCGTTGCTGCTGGCACTCAACCCGTTTCACGTCTGGTACGGCCAGGAGGCGCGGATGTATGCGTTGCTGGGGCTGCTGTCGCTGGCGACCTTGCTCGCTTTCTGGCATGCGCTGCACCGCCGGCGACTGGGGGCGTGGGCTGTTCTGGCCGGGATAAGCGCCCTGGCTTACGTGACCCACTACTTTGCATTGTACCTGCCACTGGTACAGTTTGCCTTTTTGCTGGTGACGTTTCGTCGCCACCATGCTGCGTTGGCCCGCTGGACGCTGATGCAGGCGCTGGCGGCTCTACCGTTTGTGGCTTGGCTGGTAGCCCTGTACAGCACCGGCGGCGGCACTTTTGGCATCGGCTGGATCCGCGAGCCTCGGCCGGCTGACCTGTTGCGGACGCTGTGGTCGTTTGGCATGGCCTACGATGGCCGTCTGACCATTCTCGTCTTGATTGGGCTGCTCATCTGGTGTGGGCTGTTGGCGTGGGGGATATGGCGCGGACGGTTCGCGGGAAACGCACGGACGCTTCTGATCCTGATGCTGGCCTTGCCGCCTCTGGCCACGTTCTTGCTCTCGCTACGCCGCCCGACATATGTGGATCGGTTCTTTATCGGCAGCCTGCCTGCTTTTCTGTTGCCGGTGGCAGTGGGATTGGCCCGCTTGCCCCGTTCGGTCCGGTGGGCAGCCGGGGCGGCCCTGTGTGGTCTGGGGCTGTGGGGCGTGGTGCGCTTCCACACCGATCCCGTGTTTGCAAAGGAGGACTGGCGCGGGGCGGCGGCCTACGTCGCGGCACACGAGACGCCCGGCGATGCCCTGGCCTTGCGTCACTTCCAATACGTGATGCCCTTCCGCTACTACTACCGTGGGGCGCTGGAGCCGATTGCGGTGACGCTGAATCAGCAGACAATGCCGCTGGAAGAGATTGCCGCCGGCCATGAGCGGCTGTGGCTGATCTTCCGCGCGCGTCACGATGACCTGCACCATCTGGCGTGGAGCGAGCCGTTTGTGTTGGAGCGAGATGAGGGAGACCCGGAGGTGCGGGCTTGGCTGGCCGCTCGTCCACCCGCTGAAGAGGTCGTCTTCCCTGGCCTTGTGGTGATGGTCTTTGATTGACGGGATCACAGGCAGACGGAGGTCATACTGCCCACGGGCACAAACTGAAATCACAGAGCAAGATTCGTGGCGGACGCCCGGCTTTAGCCGGGGTATCCGCGCTAAAGCGAGGCATCCGCACGGCAGTTTACGCTGATTTGGGCTAAGTTCGTTCCAAGAGCCGCCGTGTGCTCCAAGCACACGGCTGAATCAAAGCCCTACCGGGCTTATCTGCCCGGTGCCGCAAGACCAGGCGCTCTGCTGACAATAAGGCGTAAAGAATCTGTGTGCGCAGCCTGTGTGCATCTATGTCCCATTCCCTTGTCGGTTTGAGGCGAGGCTTCGCTGGGTTTTTGGAGATCAGGACATTGTGGTATGATTGCACCTATGACCATCCAACTGAGTTTTACACCTGAAATCCAAGCCGCTCGGAATCACGAGCGGTATTATCAATCGAGCCCTGTTTGGCCGAGGCTCAAGCCGGCAAGCGGGCGGTAGCCTGTGAGCTGCTGTACAAGTTGGCCGCGCTGAACCTGGGTGTACCGATCACGCTTTTCCTGGACAATGCCCGGTATCAGAAGTGCGCATGGGTGACTGCTGTGGCAGCCAGCCTGAACATCGAACTCTGTTACCTGCCCGCCTACTCGCCCAATCTCAACCTGGTCGAACGGCAGTTTGTCAAGAAGCAGTGTTTGTACTCGCAATACTACGCCGACTTTGTGGCGTTCAAAACGGCTATTACAGGCTGTTTGAGCCGAACGCACACGACCTACAAATATGGTTCGCTAGTATCAGTAGATCCAACCTCAGACTTCGGAAGTCTTGGAAGACGACTTGGCCGATCAAAAGATCCCAAAATCAGCGCTGTTTCGCCCAAAAGACCGCGCCTAAAGACTTCCGAAGTCTATGGTCTCACAAAACTTGGATCTACTGAGTATGGGGCATCAAGAGCCTCTACGTGATCGCGGCCATAGTCTATATTGGGGCGCTCGTTGCTTTCCGGGTACAGCGGAAGTAGGCGAGTGTAACCCTTACAAGGTGGAGGACGTGGGCTGGAAGCGCTTGCGGTTGATAGGAACAGTTCTTGCCCTGCTTTGGCTGTCGGCCGTCATCGCTGCCTACTACGTCGTCCACAAACCCTTCACGCTGGCAAACGCGCTGGCGTTGGGTGAGGCCGTGGCAGGATTGGCCGGCGCAGGGCTGGTGATGGCGCTGGGCAGCGGCATCGGCCTGTTGCTGTTGCGGCGGCTGGACCTGGCGCCGCGTGAGCGCCTGGTTTGGGCGGCGGCGGTCGGGCTGGGCGTGGTCGCGCTGGCGGGGCTGGCGCTGGGAGCGATGGGCCTGCTGCGCCCGTGGCTCTTGTGGATGTTGACGATAGTGGGGATCGCACTCACTGGCAGGCATGCGTGGCGGGCGCTGCGCGCGGCCTGGCGCGACTCATCCTGGCGGCCGCGGGATCGCTTCGATAGGCTGCTGGCCGGCTATTGCGCGGTGATGCTGGCCGTCGCCCTGATCTGGGCGTTGACGCCGCCCACGGCCTGGGATGGCCTGGTCTATCACCTGACCGGCCCCAAATTGCACCTGGCTAGCGGGTACGTTTCCCATCCGCTGGATTTGCCCTACCTGGGCTTTCCACAACTGGTGGAGATGCTCTTCGCCTGGGGGATGGGGTTGACCGGAGAGCGAGCGGCGGCGGCGATCCATTGGTTTTATGGCTTGCTGGTTGTGGGGGTGATCGTGGGAGGGAGGGGTAACCACGAGGGGGGCGACCACAAAGGGGGCGACCACGAGGGAGGCGACCACGAGGGAGGCGACCACAAGGGGGGCGACCACAAGGGGAGCGACCACAAGGGTCGCTCCTACGGGGCGGTGGCGGTGTTGCTCTCGGCGCCGTCTATCGTGATGCTGATGGGCTGGCCCTACGTGGAGATGGCGCTCGTGTTGTACACGACCCTGTCGTTCATGGCGCTGGCCTGTTTCTGGGAGGACGGTTCGCAAGCGCGGGGCTGGTTGGTGTTGAGCGGTGTCTGCGCCGGGCTGGCTCTTTCCACCAAGTACACCGCGCTGGCACTCCCTCCTGCATTGGGGCTGGCTCTGCTGGTGTGGCGATTGGCGATTGGCGATTGGCGATACGCGATACGCGCTTGGCTCATCGTGTGCGGCGTTGCCCTGGCGATCTGGTCTCCCTGGCTGATCAAGAACTGGCTATTAACCGGCAACCCGGTCTATCCGTTCTTCTTCCGGGGAGTGTATTGGGACGACTGGCGGGCCTGGTGGTACGACCGACCCGGCACAGGATTGATCACCATTGCGCCGTGGAAGTTGCTCGCCGCGCCGTGGGACGCGACGATCTGGGGGGTGGAAGGGGCGGCGGGATACTCGGCAACGATTGGTCCCTTGTTCCTGGCCTTGCTGCCGCTGCTCTTCCTCGTCTGGCGACGGCTGGCGCTTGCGCAGCGCCGCTGGCTGGCAGCGGCGTTGGCCTTTTGCGGTGTGCTCTATGCGTTCTGGCTTTGGGGCATTGCACGCACCGCGTTGCTGCTCCAGACGCGTCTGCTTTTCTCGGTCTTTGGGCTGTTGGCGCTGGTGGCGGGAGTGGCGGTGGATGGGCTGCGGGCGCTGCCCAGCCGCCCCTTGAACGTGGATTGGTTGGTGCGGGCCGTCATTGTGACGGTGCTGACGTTAACGCTCGCGGGCACGCTGCTCTCCTTCGTGCAGGAGCGACCATTGGGGGTGCTGCTGGGATTCGAGAGCCGTCAGGATTTCTTGATCCGCCGGTTGGGATGGTACGCTGTCGCTATGGACTATGTCAATCGGGAACTGCCGGCGGACGCGGTCGTGCTGTTCCTGTGGGAGCCGCGCAGTTACGATTGCCGGGTGGAGTGTCGGCCCGATGCGCTGCTTGACCGCTGGCTGCACACAACGCACATTTATGGTTATGATGCGGCAGCCATTGCCGATGCCTGGCGGGCGCAGGGGGTCACGCACGTGTTGCTGTACCGGACGGGATACAAGGCTATCGTGGAGGCCGGCTTCGATCCGGTGACCGAGGCCGATATAGGTGCATTCGATGCTTTGTGCAGCGATAACCTCCAAGAGGTGAAGGATTTTGGCGGGGTCTACGTGCTCTATCGGTTGGGAGAACGATAATGCGTCGTTTGGCATTGGTCATCCTGTTGGGGCTGCTCTTGGTTGGCGACGTGGTAGCGACCTATGCGCTGTTCACCTCGCGCTACCCCGGCGCCAACGATTTCGCCTCCCGCTGGTGTGGGGCGCAGGCTTTCTGGCGCAACGGCCTCAGTCCCTATTCCGACGAGGCGACGCGGCAGATCCAGTTGCTCATCTATGGCCGCCCCATCCTCCCGGAGGAGGAGCAGCAGTTCGATCCCGGCCCGTTCGCTTATCCCTTTTACACCGTGTTTCTGCTTATGCCTTTGGTCTGGATGCCTTACCCCTGGGCGGAGGCGATCTGGCTGGTGATCCTGGAGATCTGTCTGGGCGGTGGGCTTTTGCTGGCGCTGCGTGTCCACGACTGGCGGCCTCCACGCTGGCTGCTGGCTTTCACAGCGGTTTGGGCGTTCTTCTTCTACCCCGACGCTCGCGCGCTCATTCTGGGGCAGTTCGCCGTCTTTGTCTTTGCGATGGTCGCACTGACCCTGTGGGGGTTGAAGGCGCGGCGGGACGTTCTGGCCGGCGTCTGCCTGGCGCTCTCCACGGTCAAGCCCCAGATGATCTTTTTGTTGGTCGCGTTGCTCCTGGCGTGGGCGCTGTGGGAGCGCCGTTTTCGCTTTGTGGGTAGTTTTCTGAGTGCGGTGGCGGTATTGGCGGGAGCCTCCTGGGCAGCCGAGCCGGGCTGGGTGGCCGGCTTTCTCCGCCAGATGGCGCGCTACCCGAGTTATACTGCGATCGGCTCCCCCATCTGGATCATCACCCACGTCGTATTCCCGGTGCTTGGGATATGGGGGGAGGTGGCGCTTTCGGCGCTGGCGATCGCTTTCTTGATCGGTGCGGCTTGGCGGGCGCTACGGCGGCGAACAACTGGCTGGTTCGAATGGGCTGTGGGGTTGTGCCTGATTGTCACCAATCTGGTGGCCTTACGCACGGCAACCACCAACTATGTGATCCTGCTCTTGCCATTGGTGATGGTTTTCCGCGCACTACAGCGCGTGCGCGGGGGAGCGTGGCTGGTGCTGTTGGTCGAGATCGTGTTGCTGGTGGGACTGTGGGCGTTGTTCCTGACCACGCTCGTGGGCAAGTTCGAGCATCCGGTCGTCTATCTGCCGCTGCCCTTTGGATTGCTGGCCGTCTTTGCGTTGGCGCCGCGCTGGCTGGCGAGGGAAACATGAAGCAATTGGGGTTGGTGGTGTTGGCTCTCCTGCTGGCTTTTGGGTTGCGCATGGTCAACCTGCAAGGCCGCCCTCTGTGGTATGATGAGGCTTTTGCCGTATTGTACGCCTCCCTCAGCCCGGCGCGCATCGTCTACGGGACGATAACGCCTGTGCAAGGCGCGGGTGCCGCCGACGTGCATCCGCTGCTCTACTACTTTCTGCTTCACGGGTGGATGGGATTTGTGGGTTGCTCGCCGTTAGCGGCGCGTTTCTTGTCTGTGCTGCTGGGGATGCTCACGGTGGCGCTCGTGTGGCGATTGGCAGCCTGGTGCTTCGACCGGCGCATGGGCATTGTCGTAGGGTTGCTGGCGGCGGCGAACCCCTTCCACGTGGCCTACTCTCAGGAAGCACGGATGTATGCGTTGCTGGCATTTGCGGCAGTTCTGGCGACTTGGTCTTTGCTGCGTGCGCTTGAAGGAGCCAAGGAGACAAGGGGACAAGGGGACAGGCGATTGGCGATTCGCCGTTGTTCATTGGTCATTGTTCATTGGTCATTGTATGCGGTGGCTGCTGCGCTTACGCTCTACGCGCACAACCTGGGGGCGTTTGTGTTGCTGGCGCTGAATCTGCTGGTGATTGTGCGACGCCGCTGGTGGCGCCATCTCCCGGCGCTGGCCTTAGCCGATCTAGGAGCACTTGCTCTTTTCAGCCCCTGGCTAATCGCGGTGCTGCCGGGGCAGGTGGGTTTTGTGGGGCGTGGATACTGGCTCGCGCCGCCGGGGGCAGAGGAGTTGGTGCGCGCCATGATGCTGCCGGTACTTTCCTTCTACGAGCCTCCTCCAACTTGGCTACTGGGATTGGGGCTGCTTGTGAGCCTGTCGCTCCTGGCGTTGTTGGCCCTGCGGGCCTGGCGGGTGCGCTCGCGGGCCGGCTGGTTCCTGCTGCTGTGCTGGGCGCCGGTCGGGCTGCTCTTCTTGGCCTCGCGCTGGCGGCCCATCTACCTGGAGCGGGCGCTGTTGCCCTCGGCGCTCTTGTGCTTGGTGGCGGTGGGGTGGCTTTTCGCGCGAGGCGGCTTGCCGCGCTTGCTGAACCTGGTGCTGGTAGCATTGCTGGCTTTGAGCACGATGGGGTCGTTGGTGGTGCACTACACCTATGCCGGTTTCCCGCGCCCGCCATTCCCAGAGGCGGTGGCCTACCTGCGCGCCCATATTGAGCCGGGCGATGTCGTGGTGCATACCAACAAATTAACCTACTTCCCTGTGCACTACTATGCCTCTGACCTGCCTCAGACTTTCTTGGCCGATCCTCCCGGTACGCCCCAAGATACGTTGGCTTATCCTACGCAGGAAGCGTTGGGCCTCTTTGCCGCGCCCACCATCGCCGAGGCAGTAGGAGCAGCGGAACGGGTCTGGCTCATTTATTTCCCGCGCGAGGTGGAGGAGGTGCAGGCACTGGGGAGCGAGCATCCGGCGCTAACCTGGCTGGAGGATGGCTTCAAGGAGTTCGGTCGCCAACAGTTCAGCGACCTGGTCGTGGCGCTCTACCGGCGGGGAGGGCCGTAGGTGGGGCGGCTGACACGGCGGGAATGGGTGTGGGCGATCGGGGTGTCTACCCTGATAGTCGCCGTCTCGACGCTGCCGTACCTGGTCGGCTATCTGGCGCAGACGGCAGACCTGCGCTTCGGCGGCGCACTGCTGGACCGGGTGGACTATCATAGTTACCTGGCACGGATGTGGCAGGGCTACCGGGGCGCGTGGCGCTTCCGGCTACTGTTCACATCGGAGGCACACGAAGGGGTCTACTCTCAACCTTTATACATCATCCTCGGTCACCTGGCGCGCCTGAGCGGACTGGGGCTGCCGCTGACCTATCAACTCGCCCGGCTGACGTTCGCCTTTCTGATGTTGTTGGTCGTCTATCGCTTCATCGCCCACTTTGCCGCGCCGGTGCGGACCCGGCGCACCGCGTTCCTGCTGGCGACGACCGCTTCTGGGTTGGGGTGGCTCACCGAGGTGCTGGCGCCCACACCCGCAGGCGGCATCTCGCCGATGGATTTCTGGCTGCTGGACGGCTTCACCTACCTGGCGGTGTTGACTTCTCCGCACTTTTGCGCGGCCATTGGCCTGCTCCTGGCCGTGTTCCTGCTCCTCCTGCACCGTCCCGAGGGTCCCACGCCGAGGGATGGGATGCTGGCGGCTTGCGCGTCGCTGGTGCTAGGCTTTATCCACCCGTATGCTCTGCTCGTGGCCGACCTGCTGCCGGTCTTGTATTGGGCTGCCGAAGGACTGCGGACGCGCCGGATTGCCTGGCGAGGGCTGGCGGCGGTGGCGGCGATGGGGGTGGTGCAGTTGCCCCTGCTTCTCTACGACCTGTGGGTCTTTCGCACCCAACCGGTCTTTGCCGGCTGGGCGGCGCAGAACGTGACGCTCTCGCCGCCGCCGCGGGTCTACCTGGCGGGGTACGGCGTTTTGTTGGCGTTGGGTGCCATCGGCGTGGTGGTCTGGGTACGGCGGGGAGAGCGAGGGCTATTGTTCCCCCTGCTGTGGATCGGCGTCGTGGCGGTGCTGGCCTATCTGCCGTGGAACTTGCAGCGGCGCTTCCTGGAAGGCGTACAGGTGCCGCTGGGACTGCTGGCCGGCGTGGGGCTGGTGGAGGGGCTCTTGCACAATAGGAAACGATGGTGTCGGCTTGCGCAGGCGGTAGTTGTGATACTTGCAGCAGCGAGCAATCTCTATCTTACGGCAGCATTGACGCTGATGGCGGCGAACCGTGCGCCAGCGATGTTCTGGCCAACGGACGTGCTGGCCGGAGTGGACTGGCTGAGCAAGCATGCATCGCCCGAAGAAACTGTGCTGGCGGGTTTCGAGGTGGGCAATCTGATCCCAGCGCGCATTGGTCAGCGCGTCGTGTTGGGGCATTGGATGGAGACGGTGGACTATGCGGGAAAACGGGCAGCGGTGGCTCGCTTCTTCGCTACTCTCACACCCGATGACGAGCGGCTGGCTTTGATACGGGAATGGAAGGCGCGGTGGCTTTTCTACGGGCCAGAGGAGCGGGCAACAGGTGATTTCGATCCGGCGCTGGCTGAATACCTGGAGCCCGTATTTGAGCAAGGTGATGTGGCGATCTACCGGGTGGAGGCTGGACCTTGAACCGCCCACGGTGGGAATGGGTGAAGTACACCTGCCTGAAGGTATGGCGCTGGGAGCCGTTACGTCGTGCCGTAGTGCTCTACCTGGCGGCACGGATCGTGTTGAGCCTGTGGGCGGCGCTGGTACTGAAACTCGTACCGGCTGATACCGGCCCCGCGCCGGAGCGTCCCTACTTTGGCATTGTCCCCTTGAACGAAGGCTTGTCAGGTTTGCTCCTGGGCCCCTGGCAGCGGTTCGACACGCTGCATTACATTGCCCTGGCGCTGGAGGGCTATCGGCCCAATTCCTCCCATTCCGTCTTTCCGCCGCTCTATCCGTGGCTGATCCGTGGCGTGGGTGGTCTGCTGGGTGGGCAATATATGCTGGCGGCGCTGCTCATCTCCAACCTGTGTGCAATTGGTTATCTGACGGTGCTGGTCTTGTTGGCCGAGCAGGAGGTGGGGCCGGCAGCGGCGCGCCGGGCGCAGGTCTATGCGCTGGTTTATCCGTGGGCTTTTTTCCTGCTGGCCGGCTATAGTGAGTCCTTGTTCCTGCTGCTGGTCACGCTGGCCTTCTGGCTGGCGCTGCGTGGGCGCGGCTGGGCAGCCGGTCTGTGTGGCGCACTGGCGGCGTTGGCCCGGCTACAGGGTGGTATGTTGGCACTGCCCTTGCTGATACTGGCCTGGCGTCTGCATAGGGAGCAACCACGAGGGTTGCCCCTGCCGGTGTGGCCGTTCTTGCCGGCGCTGGCTTCGGTCGGTTTCTTGGTCGGTCGAGCGCTGGCCGGGATTGAACCAATTGCGGTGACTTATGCCACTAATTGGCATCATGTCCCGGCTCCGCCATGGGTGGGGATAGTGACGAACTGGCGGAACATGCTGGCCGGTATGGCTCATCCCACCGACTATCTGGACTTGGCAGCAGCGTGGCTTGCCATTGTGCTGGTGTTGATCGCCTGGTTCTGGTTGCATCCGGCTTATGCGCTGTATATGACCGTCACGCTGTTGTTCGGCGTTTCACACGTCCGCACGCCACACCCGATGTGCAGTGTAGGGCGGCATACCGTGGAACTCTTTCCCGTCTTTTTCCTGTTGGGCAGATGGACCGAGCGCAGCGCGTGGCTCAATCGGCTTCTCGTCTACCCGTCGGTGCTGCTCTGGCTATGGCTGAGCGGGCAGTTCGTCTTGTGGGGATGGGTGGGGTGAGGATGCTCCGGTGTAATAGGCAAGTGGCCTTCAGACAACTGCTGCAATCACCGTTATGCCTGGCGTTGGCATTGATCCTCACCACCAGGCTCATCGGCTTGGGGCTGGCGTGGCTGTTGTGGCAACTGGGCCTGGTCCCTGCGCGCGTCACATCCCCAGATCAGGTCTATCTGGATGTCGAACCTGTCACTGGGCCTTGGGTTGGCTGGGTGCTGGGGGTATGGCAGCGCCTCGATGCGATATACTATCTTCAGATCGCCGTGCATGGTTACAGCGCAGACAACGGCACCGTTGTTTTCCCCCCTCTCTATCCCATGTTGATCCGGATAACCGGCTTGGCCACTGGCGGACAGTATCTGCTTGGTGCCCTACTGATCTCATCGGTGGCCTGTATCGGGCTGCTTGTGATGCTGCAAGAAATCACGGCAGAGGAATTCGACGCTGACTCGGCCAGAAGGGCCGTGGTCTATCAGATGATCTTTCCTACTTCTTACATTCTCATCGCTGCCTATGCCGAATCGGTGATGCTGTGTTGGGTGCTTTTGGCGTTTCGCTCGGCGCGGGGGGGACGGTGGTGGCTTGCAGGTATTGCGGCTTGTCTTGCTACGCTGGCACGCCTTCAGGCAGCCACGTTGGTTCTCCCACTGGCTTATGTCTATGTACGTCACTTCGGCCTCACCTGGCGCGCGGTGCGGCCCCAGATTCTGGCCGTGATTGCAGCACCGGTGGCAGTCGTCGCATACAACTTGTACCTGGCCTGGTGTGGACTCCCTTCCGTTCAGGCCGAGTTTGCATCGCATTGGTACTCCTCCCCAGCGATTCCTGGGACGGATCTACTGGTGGCATTGCACCTGTTGTTTGCCGGAGAGGCAAACTTTCAACGGATGTTGTCATTTGGTCTGTTGATCCTTTTCATTGTCTTGACAGGCATGGCCTTTCGGCGACTGCCGCTTGAGTATGGTCTATATATGGCTGCCATGCTGCTCTATACACTTAGCCGTCACGACCTTGGCAGGCGTGCTCTCCTTTCCGTCTCGAGGCACGTGCTAGTACTGTTTCCCGGTTTCATGCTGATGGGAATGGCCGGACGAAACCGATGGGTTCACCGCTTAATCGTTTATCCATCGGTAGGACTATACTTGTTCTTGATGGGCGTGTTCTTTATGTGGGGGTACGCCGAATGAACCGCACGGGACGGCAAGATTACGTCCTATTGTTCGGTCTATCATTGATCGTGCGCCTCATCATGGCCGTGCTCATCTCGCGCCCCGGCTACATGGACGTGGCCTACTATGCCGCCGGGGCGGTGCACCTGGCGCAGGGCGGCGGCTTGGGTGAGCCTTTCCTTTGGAACTACCTGGATAACCCGGCAGGTCTCTCTCATCCTGGTTTCACGTATTGGATGCCGCTGCCTTCGTTGTTAGCGGCGCCGTTCGCGGCCCTGTTCCCGGGCTCTTTCCTGGCTCTACAGATGCCCTTCGTCGTGCTTTCTGCTCTTCTTCCGCTCGTCGGTTATGCTGTCGCCTGGCAGGCCACGTCGGTGCGCCGTCACGCCTGGTTTGCCGGTCTTCTTACCCTCTTTAGCGGCTTCTTCTTCCCCTACTGGACCTTGCCGGAAACATTTGCTCCTTTCGCGCTGTTGGGGAGCATGGCCTTGTGGCTGGCGTCTGTGCAGGAGAGCAGGGGTGGTTTGTTGGTTAGTTTGTCAGTTGGTTTGTTGGTTGGCTTGGCTCACCTGACCCGTCCCGACGGCGTTCTGCTGTTGCCCATCGTTGCCCTTACCCCACTAGTCTCACCCCGCTCACGCCTCACGCCTCACGCCTCACGCATTACGCATTACGTATTACGCATTACGCATCACGCATCACGTCGGTTCATCGTTCATTGTTCATCGCTCATTGTCGGCTATCTGCTCGTGATGGGGCCCTGGTTTGTGCGCAATCTCAGTATCGTCGGCACACCGCTTTCTCCGGCAGGAGCCAAGACATTGTGGCTCACCACCTACGACGACATATTCTGCTACGGCTGTGACCTTTCGCTGCACGCCTACTTGGCCTGGGGCTGGGGCAACATCTTGCGTTCGAAACTGTGGGCGGCGGGAGTGAACCTGCAGCGTTTCCTGGCGGAAGACTGCCTGGTATTCTTGCTCCCCTTCGCCCTGATCGGGTATCATCGCCTGCGCCGCCATCTGCCCATGATTCCCCCCCTTGTCTACTTGCTACTTGTCTACCTGCTCCATTCCTTTGCTTTCACCTTCCCCGGCGCGCGCGGCGGTTTTTTTCATGCCAGCGCCCCTGTGTTGCCATTCCTGTTCACGGCCGCCGCAGAAGGGTTGGATGCGGCGGTAGGGTGGACCGGCCGGCGGCGGCGCTGGATTATTCGACAATCTCAGGTAGTGTTCACCGTGGCCGGGGCGGCAGGAGCCATCGCGCTGAGTGCCTACGTTTCAGCGGGGAAACTCGGTGGTTGGCGGGAGGCTGACGAGGCATACCGGGAAATCGGACAGTGGTTGGATATGCACGCTGTTCCAGACAGCACGACGGTTATGGTTAGCAATCCACCCGCTTTTTGGTACTATACACACAGGCACACGGTGGTGGTGCCGAACGGAGAGATCGAAACATTGCTGGCTGTGGCTGAGCGGTACGACGTCGGCTATGTTGTGTTGGATGTCAACCGACCACGGCCTCTGGTAGAGCCATACACGGGGCTAGAACCGGCGGCTGCCTTTGTGGGCGGACAGGTACAACTGTACCGAGTGAAGGTACCCTAGCGATTTTCGGCGCTTTCGGCTTTTTCGGATCCTACCGGACGGGGATGACCCAACGTCTTCAGTCCTGGGACGCGCTACCGCTGATCGCCCCAGGAGCACCGGATATCCGCCGTACGAGTCGGTGTTGTTGGCTTCGTTGGTGGTTGCCACCTAGCGTTTCTCTTGCGAACGGATCACCGACCGGCTGGTCTGCTACCAAGCCCTGATTGGCTGGGCCCGATGCTCGCGTTATCTGCTGGTGACAGAGGCCGCTCTCGATCGGGGTCGCACATTGCCGAGCGACGCGGATGCAAGTTGCGCTCCTTGACCATAGTGTGGTATACTCTGGGGTGAGTAGCGAGAGTATCCTGGGGAGCGAAAGGTATGGGGAGCAAGATTGAGGTCATGATAGTGGATGACCATCCGGTCTTTCGCCAGGGGTTGCGCAATGTCCTGAGCGTCCATAGCGATTTGCGTGTGGTCGGGGAGGCGGCTGATGGCTCTGAGGCAATTGAGCGTGTCCAACAACTGCAGCCCGATGTGGTACTGATGGACATCAATTTGCCGGTCGTCAATGGCCTGCAAGCCACGCGCAGAGTGAAGGACCTGTGCCCCCAAGTCAATGTTATCATGCTCACTGCTTACGACGACGAGGAACAAGTGTATCATGCGATCCGCGCGGGAGCCTCGGCTTTCCATGCCAAAGATGTTAGCCCCGAACGGCTCGTGGATGTCATCCGGCATGTCAGCCGGGGAGAATACGTCATCGGTGATGTCGTGTTGGACGAGCAGGGCATCGGCGATTGGCTGTTGGAAGAGTTCCGGCGCTTCGGCGGGGTCGCATTCGACGAGGCCGATCAATTCCTTTCGCCACTGTCCTCCCGCGAGATGGAAATCTTGGAGTTGGTTATTCGTGGTATGAGCAACAAGGAAATTGCTTACCATCTGGGGATCAGCCACCAGACGGTCAAGAACCACATGACATCCATTCTAAGCAAACTGGGTGTGGCGGATCGGACGCAGGCAGCGATCTATGCTCTGCGCCACGGTTGGGTGCCATTGCGCGAGCAGAGATGGCAAGCCCAGCGTTCCATACCCGCTGGCACCGTTGACGACGATTCTGAGGAGTAGAAAACAGGCATGGCCGCTTCGACGCAACCCGGTACGACGACGTTCAATCAGTTCCTGGAAATGTGCGACAAGGAGTATGAGCAGACCCAGCGGGAACTGAAGGAGATTGACTTGCTGATCCAGCAGACAACCTCTGAGGTAGAACGTCTGGCACAGCGTAACACGCAGGCGACTAATCGTCTACGGCAAGTGGAGATGATGCTGGATACGATCCCGCGCGAGGACATCCGCGAAGCGTACACGGCTGTCCTAGACACGCAACAGAGACTTTTCACGATGCGGGGCCAGTTGGAAAAGCTGCAGAGCAATCAGCGCAGCCTGACGCGCTACCTTGATTTGCTTCGCAGTGCGCTTGACGTGGCCGGGCATGTCGAGTACGAGACCCAGACCACGGAGACGGGACAGGTTGGAGAGCCGGCTCGACCGCTTGTCGTCCGTATTATCGAGGCCCAGGAGCGGGAGAGACAGCGGCTTAGCCGACAGATGCACGATGGCCCGGCCCAGTCTCTGACTAATCTGATCCTCCAGGCCGAGATCTGCGAGCGGCTCTTTGACACAGACCCTAGTCGGGCAAGGACTGAACTAGGCAATCTCAAGGCCGCTGTGGCCGCGACCTTCCAGAAGGTGAAGAGCTTTATCCTGAACCTGCGTCCCATGATGCTCGACGATCTAGGCCTGGTGCCCACTCTCCGGCGCTATGTGGACGGTTTCGCCGAAAACAGCGGGGTCAGCACTCGCCTGACGGTCACGGGTAAGGAATGGCGCCTAGAGTCGTACAAGGAAGTGACCATCTTTCGGTTGATCCAAGAGCTGCTCAATAACGCTGTTGAGTACAGCCACGCCACAAGTGTCCAGATCAATCTTGACATGGGAGATGACCTTGTGCGGGTGTCGCTGGAGGACAACGGCAGTGGCTTTGATCTGGATTCCATGAGCTCGTCAACTGCCGAGCAGTTGGGCCTAACCACGATGCGCGAGCGGGTCGAGATGCTGGGGGGACAGATCTATTTCGACAGCGGCTTGGGACGAGGGACCAAGGTCAGTTTCGAGTTGCCGGTCTCCTGATGTATGGGCTGATGTCGAGCCAATTGGCGTCTGATGGCGTTAGTACATTAGTCACAAGTTAAGCCTTTCCGGGCTTGTCAAGTCCAACAACAGCTCAAGCGATAATCGCCTGCTTTTGCGCTTCC
>FWPU01002844.1_pt1 | contig 45949 bp, 40 predicted proteins | sample 2228361 | NCBI WGS metagenome assembly FWPU01 (sample SAMEA103939777, study PRJEB20133) | metagenome
TCCGCTGCTCGGACTCGCCCACACCCGCAGGAGGTGGCAGCCTGAACGAACTCTCTGCTGGACTTGACAGGCCGTTTCATCTCAGAACGCGCGGCCCTCGCGGTAGACGCCCCACACCTTGCGGAAGACGTCGCAGATCTCTCCCAGCGTGGCATAGGCCTTCACCGCCTCGAGCACCGGCGGCATCAGGTTGTCGGTGCCGCGGGCGGCGGACTCGACCTTCGCCAGCGCCGCCTGCACGGCCGCGCCGTCGCGCTCGGCCTTGACCTGCTTCAGCCGCTCGATTTGCTCGTGGTGGACGCGCTCGTCGATCTTGAGAATGGGAATGGGCTCTTCTTTGGCCGCCTTGAAGGCGTTGACGCCGACGATGATGCGCTCGCCGCTCTCGACCTCGCGCTGGAACCGGTAGGCGCTCTCGCCGATCTCGCGCTGCGGGTAGCCTTCCTCGACCGCGCGGATGATGCCGCCCATCTCGTCGATGCGGCGTATGTAGTCGAGCGCGCGCTTCTCCATCTGGTCGGTGAGGTGCTCGACGTAGTAGCTGCCGGCGAGCGGATCGACCACCCGGTCGACGCCCGACTCGTAGGCGATGACCTGCTGCGTGCGCAGCGCCAACGTGACGGCCTCCTCGGTGGGGAGCGCGTACGTCTCGTCGAGCGAGTTGGTGTGCAGCGACTGCGTGCCTCCGAGCACCGCCGCCAGTGCCTGCAGGGCCGTGCGCACCACGTTGTTGTACGGCTGCTGCGCGGTGAGCGAGACGCCCGCGGTCTGCGCGTGCGTGCGCAGCTGCATCGAGCGGGCCTGCCTGGCCCCGAAGCGCTCGCGCATCAGATGGGCCCAGATGCGGCGGGCCGCGCGGAACTTGGCGATCTCCTCGAAGAAGTCGTTGTGGACGTCCCAGAAGAACGACAGCCGCGGAGCGAAGTCGTCGACGTTCATGCCCCGCGCGAGGCACTCCTCCACGTAGCCGATGCCGTCGGCGATGGTGAAGGCCAGCTCCTGCACCGCCGTCGCCCCCGCCTCGCGAATGTGGTAGCCGCTGATGGACACCGGGTGCCACTTGGGCATGTGGCGGGTGCAGAACTCGATCATGTCGACGACGATGCGCACCGCCGGCCGCGGAGGGACGATCCACTCCTTCTGGGCGATGTACTCCTTGAGCATGTCGTTCTGGATGGTGCCGCCCAGCTTCGCCATCGGGACGCCCTGCTTCTCGGCGACGGCGATGTACATGCACAACGCCACGATGGCCGAGGCGTTGATGGTCATCGAGGTGGTGACCTTGTCGAGCGGGATGCCGTCGAAGAGGATCTCGAAGTCGCGGAGCGTCGAGACGGCGACGCCCTCCTTGCCGACCTCGCCCAGGCTCATCGGGTGGTCGCAGTCGTAGCCCATGAGCGCGGGCATGTCGAAAGCGGTCGACAGCCCCGTCATGCCGGCTTCGAGGAGGTACTTGAAGCGGCGGTTCGTCTCCGCGGGCGTGCCGAACCCGGCGAACTGACGCATCGTCCACAGCCGGCCGCGGTACATGGTCGGCTGCACCCCGCGGGTGAACGGGTACTCGCCGGGCAGGCCGATGTCCTCGAAGCGCTCGGCCTTCCGGTCGGCGAGCGTCATCACGTCGGGGATGGGAATGCCCGAATCGGTGACGAACTGGCTCTTGCGCAACGGGTGCTTCTCGAGCGCGGCGTGCACCGTCTTCGTCCACTGCTCGACGGCGCGACTCGCCTTCTTGACGGCGGCCTGGTCGTACACCCTCTCGGCGGCCTGCCTGGCGCGCGGAGCGGAGAGGAGATTTCGACCGGCCGCCGGCTTCGACGTGCGGGCGGCGACGACGCCCGTCAGCTTCTTCGAACGAGCCATGGGCTCGATGTAGCACCGGGCTGTTTTCGATGCGAGGGGACCGTTCCGGTGGTGAAGCGCGGTGGTGCCGACCCGACGGTGAGCGGATCGACGCGGCGCGCCAGCCGCCGATGCCCGCCGCCGGGACGCGGCACGCCGGCCGTGCGGGCGGCGCGGTCCATCGCCGTCTCTCGTATGAGCTCCGTTCAGAAGCGCAGTCGTTTCGTGGGCTGCCGCACGTGGAAAAGACGCAAGAAGGTGATCGGTCCCTCGCGAGCTCGCAGATCGACGACGTGCCAGATCACGAACGGGGTCCGCTCGAGCCGGATTCTCCGGAGCTCGCGCGAGGGTCGCTTCGAGAACGAGCGGCCGGGCCGCGGATACGCGCAAAGGGCCCGCTCGAGCTCTGCGAGGTCGGCCTCGAGGATCTCAATCCAGTCGCGCCGCCCACTGCGCTGCAGGTATCGCAGATTCTGTCGCAGGGCCTCGAGAACCGAACATGAATGGCGAATCGGTCTGGGCAGATCACGCTCCCGCGGGTTTCCGGCGCCCGCCATGGAGCGCCTCGGCGAAGAGGCGACGTACTTCAGCAGGTGATGCCAGTTCGAGCTTGCCCCGTTCGAGCCGAGTCCAGGAGGCGATCGCCTGTTCGAGCTGCCACCGCTCGGCGGCGACGAGATCCTCCGACAGCTCGATCTCGCGCAGTCGATCGGCGCACAGCGCGCGAATGGCCGTCGCCTCCTCCAGGCCGTGAGCCCTGGCGTAGCGCCGCACCCGAGCCCGAAGGTCGGGCGGAAAGCGCAGACTCAGAGAAATGGTCGGTCGGCGGCGGGGCTTTTGGCGCGTCTTGCCGGGCACGCCAACGGTGTAGTGATCATCACTACGCACCGACATGGCCTGTGCGTCGCGGCGCCTCAGCGTCGCTCGCTCAGCCGACCGAGCCGACGCGCGGCCTCCTCGAGCACCGGGTCGGTCTTGCAGAAGGCGAACCGGGCCAGCTTGTGCGCCTCGGTCTTGTGCTCGGCGCAGTAGAACGCCGACGGCGGAATCGCCGCCACGCCGATCTCCGTCGTCAGCCACCGGCAGAAGGCGAAGTCGTCGTCGAAGTCGAAGCGCGAGGTGTCCGCCATGACGAAGTACGTCCCTTCGGGCGCAATCGGCCGCAACCCCGCGCCCTCGAGCGCTCCGACGAGCCGGTCGCGCCGAGCGCGGTAGTCGGCGACCAGCCCATCGAAGTACGCGTCGGGCAGCCGGAGCGCCTCGGCGATCGCCGCCTGCAGGGGAGCCGCCGTGGCGAACGTGACGAACTGGTGCGCATTCTGAACCGCCTGCCGCAGCCGCGGCGCGGCGATGGCCCAGCCGATCTTCCAGCCGGTGAACGAGAACGTCTTGCCGCCGCTCGAGACGGTGACGGTGCGCTCGGCCATGCCGGGCAGCGTGGCCATTCTCACGTGCTTCGCCGGCGGAAAGACGATGTGCTCGTAGACCTCGTCGGCCAGCACGAACGCGTCGTGGCGGCGGCAGAGATCCGCGATGCGCTCGAGCTCGTCGCGCGTGAAGACCTTCCCCGTCGGGTTGTGCGGCGTGTTGACGATGACCAGCTTGGTGCGGCTGGAGAACGCCCGCTCGAGCTCGCCGTCGTCGAACCACCACGCCGGGCGTCCGTTCGCCGGCGGCCGGAGCCGCACGCAACGCGCCAAGCCGCCGGCCATCTCGACGTTGGCGACGTACGAGTCGTAGGTCGGCTCGAAGACGACGACTTCGTCACCCGGGTCGACCAGCCCCATCACCGCGTCGAAGAGCGCCTCGGTCGCTCCGCTGGTGACGGTGACCATCGTGTCCGGGTCGACGTCCATGCCGTGGAAGCGGCGCGAGTGCTCGGCCACGGCCCGCCGCAGCGCGACGGCGCCTGCGCCGATGGCGTACTGATTCACTCCACTCCGGATCGCGCCCAGCGCGGCTTCCTTGATTTCCTCCGGCCCGTCGAAGTCGGGAAAGCCCTGGCCCAAATTGACCGCGCCCGAGCGGGCCGCCAGCGCGGAGAACTCCGAGAAGACGGTCGTCGGAAAACCAGCGACCCGCTTCGCCAGCGGCTCTCTCACGCGACGTCCTTCAGCGCCGCCGCCAGGTTTCGCCGCGACAGCCGCGCGCTCTCGAGCGGTGGACGAAATCCGGTGTCCTGCTCGCAGACGATCCAGCCGGCGTACCCGACGTCCTTCAGCGCCCGGAGCACCCCGCGGACGTCGAGCCTGCCCTGCCCCACCTCGCAGAACACCCGCCGGCGGAGGCAGTCGAGGAAGCTGGCTCCGTCGCGCATGGCGTCGGCGTGGACGCGCCCGTCGACGTCCTTCAGGTGCACGTACTCGAGTCGCCGGCCGTACCTGCGAATCGCCTCGACCGGATCGCCGCCGGCGAACAGGTAATGCCCCGTGTCCAGGCACAGCCGCAGCGAGTCGTCGGTGAAGCGCATCAGCGCATCGAGCTCGTCGGGCGTCTCGACGTACGTGCCGGCATGGTTGTGAAACACCGCCGTGAGCCCCGCGCGGCGCGCGACGCGGACGATGCCGTCGAGGGCGTCGACGAAGGCGCTGAATTCGCCGCGGCGCATCGCGCAATGCCCGCGCGCGCGCCCAGCCACCGCCGAGCGCTCGGGGTGGATGCAGTCGGCGACGATCAGGTAGCGCGCTCCGCACGCGGCCAGGAAGTCGGCCAGGCGCGAGGCCTTCTCGATCACCTCGGCGTGGCGCGCCGATTCGCGGTACTCGTCGCAGAAATAGCCGCCCGACAGCATTAGCCCGAACCGGCCGAGGAGCGCGCGCAGAGCCAGCGGATCGCGCGGGTAGTTGGTGCCGAGCTCGGTGCCCTGAAAGCCCGCCTCGGCCATCTCGGCCAGCACGCGCTCGCAGGGGACGGGCGGCGTCAGCTCGGGCACGTCGTCGTTGTTCCACAGAATCGGCACGGTGCCGACGCGTACGTTCAGGACCATCGCGAGCGACCGTTTACCAGAAGCGCGGGTCCGACGGCGATTCGGCGCTACAGGTACAGGCGCTGCCGCCTCCGCGCGGCCTCGTGGGCCTGGCGGGCCTGCCGCACCGACTCCATCTCCGACACCTCGGCGACCGGCACGTCCCACCACGACTCGTACGTCGGCACGCGCACCGCCGGATCGGTCTCGGTGACGATCACCGTCGGCCGCTTCTCCGCCTTCGCCGCCTCCAGCGCCTTCACCAACTCGTCGTGCGTGCGAGCCACGATGGCGCGCGCGCCCAGACTGGCGGCGTTGGCGGCGAAATCGACCGGCACCGGCGCGCCGGACAACTGCCCGTCGGCTCCGCGGAACCGGTAGCGCGTGCCGAAACCTCCCGAGCCGACCGACTCGGAGAGCGCGCCGATCGAGCCGTAGCCGCCATTGTCGAGGAGCACCACCACCAGCTTGATTCCCTCCTGAACCGCGGTGACGAGCTCCTGCGCCATCATCAGGTACGAGCCGTCGCCGACCATCACGAAGACCTCGCGGTCCGGAGCGGCCATCTTCACGCCCAGCCCGCCGGCGATCTCGTAGCCCATGCACGAATAGCCGTACTCGACGTGGTAGCTCTTCGGATCGCGCGCGCGCCACAGCTTGTGCAGATCGCCCGGAAGGCTCCCGGCGGCGCAGACCACCACGTCGCGGGGGCCGGCGGCGGCGTTCACCGCTCCGATGACTTCGCTCTGAGCGAGCGGCGGCCCGTGGCGAATGCCGTACAGACGGTCCACCTCGGCGTCCCACTCGCGCCGCAGCGTCGCCACCTTCGTCGCGTGGTACTGCGAGACCCGCCAGTCGAAAAGCCTCGCCGAGAGCTCCTCGAGCGTCACCTTCGCGTCCGCGACCAGCGGCAGCGCGCCGTGCTTGAACGCGTCGAGCTCGCAGACGTTGATGGCGATGAAGCGCACGTTCGGGTGTTGGAACGCGGTCTTCGACGCGGTGGTGAAGTCCGACAGCCGAGTGCCGACGCACAGCACCAGGTCGGCGTCGCGGGCCAGCACGTTGGCCGCGCGCGTGCCGGTGGCGCCGACCGCTCCGACCGACTGCGGGTGCTCCCAAGGGAGCGCGCCCTTGCCTGCCTGCGTCTCGCAAACCGGAACGCCCGTGCGCGACGCGAACAGAGAGAGGACGTCGGTCGCGCCGGAGTAGATGGCTCCGCCGCCCGCGACGACGAGCGGCGACTTCGCCGAGCGAATCCACTCCACGGCGCGCGCGAGCAGGGCCTCGTCCGCCCTCGGCCGGCCGATGTGCCAGACGCGCGGCTCGAACAGCGCCTCGGGGTAGTCGTAGGCCTCGGTCTGCACGTCCTGCGGCAAGCACAGCGTGACCGCGCCCGTTTCGGCCGGAGAGGTCAACACGCGCATCGCCTCGGGCAGCGCGCTGACGAGCTGGTCCGGCCGCTGGATTCGGTCCCAATACCGCGACATTGGGCGGAAGCAGTCGTTCACCGACACCTCCTGCGTCGCGCCCGACTCGAGCTGCTGCAGCACCGGAGCGACGTTTCTCCGCGCGAAGATGTCGCCCGGCAAGAGCAGCACCGGCAGCCGGTTGATGGTCGCTCCGGCCGCGGCGGTCACCATGTTGGTCGCGCCCGGTCCGATGGACGTGGTGCAGACCAGCGTGCCCAGGCGGTTCAATGTGCGCGCGTACGCGGCGGCGGCGTGCACCATCGCCTGCTCGTTTCGCGACTGGAAGTACCGCAGCTTCTGCCGCTGCTGGAGCGCCTGGCCGATGCCGGCGACGTTGCCGTGGCCGAAGATGCCGAACACGCCGCCGAAGAATCTGCGGCGCTCGCCGTCGCGCTCGACCTCCTGATGCAGGAGGAACTCGACCAGCGCCTGCGCCATCGTGAGCCGTCGCGTCTTCATCGAGGCGGCGATATGCCCGTCGGTCGCCTTCCGTCAACCGCCGACGCTCCCCTTCGAGATCGACCGCAGCGGCCGGCTCGACCGCGCCGACGTTCGACTGCACCGAGCCCGTCGACCACGTCTCCGAAAACAATACACGTCGTCTGGAAACAAGATTGCCCGCGAAATCTCCTTCGGAAATAACATTTTTATAAGTATTTTTGTTGAACACTGGAGGTCGGATGCACCGCCTCGCCGCACGAAGCGCTCAGCGAATTCGCGCAGTTCCATCTGGCGCGCTGCTTGCCGGGTGCGGCGTTTCATGCGCCGAACGATTCCCCTCTTCGTTCTCGCCGCCGCCTGCGGCACCTCCAGCGTCGAGCTCTCCTTGGGCGGCGATGCCACCTCGGTCGCCGAGTCGAGCCTCTCGCTGGCGCAGAAACGCCAGCGCTCCGATCGGATCAAGGACGTCGCCTGGTCGCGCGGCATCGGCAACGCGATGCTCGTGGCGGGCATCGCCAACCACGAGAGCGGGCTGGCGCAGTGCTGGTCGGAAGCGAGCTGGCATTGCCAGGGGCCCCATTCCGCCGACTGCAGAGGCCCTTCTCTCGCCGGCTCGGGCGACGGCCCCTGCTCGTGGCAGCAGGGCGGCATCGGCATGTTCCAGCTCGACAACGGCACCTACGCGCAGACGCTCGCCCACTACGGACCCGACGTCGTCGGCATCGACGGCAACGTTCGCGCGGAAGTCGAGGTCATCATCCACAAGGTTCGCTCCTGCCCGAACACGCCGCGGTTCTCCAGCGACGCCGAGGTGGTCGAGTGGATCAACCGCGCCGTTTTGGGCACCGCCGAGTACGAGCAATTCCTCACCGCCATGGCGTGGTGCTACAACGGCTGCGCTCCGAGCTACACGAGCTGCAGCCACGGGCGCGTGCGCAACGCCTACCGGGCGGGCATCGAGGCCCTGCTGAACGCGTTCGGGCACGACTACTGGTACGGGCCTCCGCCGCCGGCGAGCCGAGGTCTGCCGATCGCGAAACGCGTGGCAGCCAATGCAGACGGCAGGCTCGAGGTCTTCGCGACCGCAGTCGACGGCTCGCTCGCGCACGCCTGGCAGCTCGAGCCCAACGGCGGCTGGTCGGGTTACGGCAACCTGGGCGGCATCGTGGCCGGCAAGGCGGTCGTCGCCGCGAACGCCGACGGCCGCCTCGAAGTCTTCCACGTCGGCACCGACGGAGCGCTGTACCACCGCTGGCAGATCGTTTCAGGGGCGTGGTCCGAAGGGTGGTCTTCGCTCGGTGGCGCGGACATCGTCGGAGAGCCCGCCGTCGCCGCCAACGCCGACGGACGGCTCGAGGCGTTCGTCCGCACTGCCGACGGGTCGATCTTCAACCGCTGGCAGCTCGAGCCCGGCGGCGGCTTTGGCGACTGGTCGAGCCTCGGTGGCGCGCTCGCGTCGTTCTGACGGCGGGCTACGGCTTCAGGCTCGTCTTGTGCTCGCGCGCGTAGCCGACGTAGTTCTGCGCCGAGCGGACCAGCCAGGCGCGCTCGTCGTCGGTGACCGGTCGCTTCACCTTCGCCGGGCTGCCGACCACCACCGAGCCTTGGGGAACGCGCGTGCCGGGAGTGAGCAGCGCTCCGGCGGCCACGATGCAGTCGTCGCCGACCTCGACGCCGTCCATCAGCACCGCACCCATGCCGATCAACACGCGGTTGCCGATCTTGCAGCCGTGCAGCACCACGTGGTGGCCCACGGTGACGTCGTCGCCCAGGTACGTGCCGTGCTTCTGCGAGAGCACGTGCACCATGCACAGGTCCTGGACGTTGGTGCGCCGCCCGATGCGAATCGGGTTCACGTCGCCGCGGACGACGGTGTTGAACCACACGCTCGAGTCCTCGCCGATCTCCACGTCGCCGACGATCTGCGCCGAGTCCTCGATGAAGCAGCTCTCGTGAATCTTCGGGTGATGCCCGCGGAAGGGCCGGATCATGGCGCCGCGTTCTGCCGCATCGCGCCTTTACGCACCAGCAGGAACCAGATGGTCGAGCCGGCGATCGCTCCCAGCGCGTCGGCGAGCAGGTCGAGGGCCTCGGGGCTGCGCTCGGGCACGAAGGCCTGGTGGATCTCGTCGGTCACTCCGTAGCTGGTGGCGATCGCCATCGCCAGGGGCACCGCCCGGCCCGCCCGCACGCCGTACCCCATCAGCGCGCGGCAGATCAGCGCGCCGAGCATGGCGTACTCGACGAAGTGCGCCGGCTTGTCGAACCGGATGGCGACCGACGCCGAGGCCGGCCGCGACGAGAGGAAGAAGATCAGCCCGACGTACAGAACAATCGGCAGGATGAACCGTGCGGCGCGCTTCACGGGGTCGTCGGGCATTTCGCACAGGTGGAAGGCCTTGTCGACCGGGGCTTGACGCGGGACGTCGAGCGCGAAGCGCGGCCGGCCTCACTTCACACAACTCGAGAGTCGGCTCGGCGATAACGACGATCGGGGCTCGTGGGGAAGAAAGGACTCGTTCCCATGGACGTCTCCCGGCCCCCGCCTACGCGAGCTTCGCCGGCAACCTGCTCGGCCTGGGCGGCGGCCTGGCGCGGCTCGCGGGCTACAGCAACCCGCTCGGGCTGGCGGGGAACCTCCTGTCGATGGGCGGCCGGGCGTACTCGCATTTCGCCGAGCGCTCGAGGAATCGCGCGGAGACGGAACGCACGCTGCTCGCCGCCGGTCACCCACCCGACGTCGCGCGGGCGATCGCCGAGGCCCGGCCCGAGACGCTGCGCCAGCTCGAACGCGCGGGCCTGACGCCAGAGCAGATCCAAGGCGTGGCGAGGCACGCGCCGCTGGCGCTTCAGGTCGACGCCGACACCGCCACGCGCTTTGCCTCGGCCATGACGCGCGCCGGGTTCGACGGCGGCCTGCGCGAGCTGGGCTTCCGGTCGCATGTGTACGAGCCCGAGCGGGTGCGCCCGGCGCTCGACTACATCCGCGGGCTGCCCATTCGCCCCTGAGGGCTCACGCGACGCACAGCTCGAACGACGGCGGGCGCTCGTCGATGCGCACCCGGGGCGGGTCGACGATCTCGAGCTGCGTCCCCGAGAGCGCGGCCGGGCTCGAGCGGTCGATGCACACGCGCGCGATGGCTCCCGCCGGAGCGTCGCCGTCGAAGTTCACGGTGCGGTTCTCGGGGGTCCGCCCGAAGCGCCGCGCCGGGTCGAGCTTCGACGGGCCTTCGACCAGCACCTCGACCGCCCGGCCCACCTGCGAAGCCATGATCTCGCCGGTGATCTGCCGCTGCAGTTTCTGCAACCGCTCGAGGCGGGCGATCTTCACCTCGCGCGGCACGTGGCCCCACTCGGGCTCGCGCATGGCGGCGGCGGTGCGGGGGCGCGGCGAGAAGACGAAGGAGTACTGGTTCTCGAACCGCACCTTCTCGGTGAGCTCGATGGTCTTCTCGAAGTCGTCGTCCGTCTCGCCGGGGAAGCCGACGATGATGTCGGTGGTGACGGCGATGCCCGGCCGGGCCTGGCGCAGCTTGAAGAGCCGCTCGAGGTACTGCTCGACGGTGTAGTCCCGCCGCATGCGGGCGAGCACCGGATTCGAGCCGCTCTGCACCGGCAGGTGGAAGTGCGGGCAGATCTTCGGCTGCACGCGGAAAGCGTCGATGAGCGCGGCCGAGAGGTCGTGCGGGTGGCTGGTGGTGAAGCGCACCCGGTCGATGCCGGGCACCTCTGCCACGCGCAAGAGGAGCTGCGCGAACGACAGCCCGCCCTTGTACGAGTTGACGTTCTGGCCGATGAGCGTCACCTCGCGCACGCCCACCGTGGTGAGGTCCGCCACCTCGCGGAGCACCTCGACGAACGGCCGGCTCACCTCTCGCCCGCGGGTGTGCGGCACGACGCAGAAGCTGCAGACGTTGTCGCAGCCCTTCATCACCGTGACGAACTCGGTGACCTTGCCCTTCGAGCTGTTCGGGTCGGCGCGGGGGAAGACGTACTCCTCGGAGTCGACGAACGCCGTCTCCACCACGCGCACGCGGTCCTGCTCGACGCGCGAGATGATCTCCGGCAGCTTCGCGATGTTGTCCGGGCCGAAGACGAAATCGACATAGGGGACCTTCTTGAGGATGCGGTCCTTCTCCTGCTGGGCGACGCAGCCCCCGACGCCCAACAGCGTTCCCCGCTGCATCTTCAGCGTGCGGTACCGCCCCAGCGCCGAGAGCATCTTGTCCTCGGCCTTCTCGCGGATGGCGCAGGTGTTGAGAATGACCAGGTCGGCGTTGTCGGCCGTCGGCGTGGGGACGTAGCTCAACGTCGCGAGCACCTCGCCCATGCGCAAGGTGTCGTTGACGTTCATCTGGCAGCCGAACGTATGGATGAAGTACCGCTTCACGGCGCGAACGCGGTTATGCGGCGTGAGGGCGCGAAAATCAACCCGCGCGCCGCACGAGGTCCACGTACGCGCGGTGCAGCTCGACGAGCTCTTGCTCGCGTTTCCGCAGCCGGGCGATTGCCTCAGGGCCGTAGCGACGCTCGAGCGCCGACAGGTCCCCTACCCGATCGAGCTCGCCGCTCAGCCGTTCGGCCACCGCCCGCTCTCTGGGGTCGTCGGGGTTCGACTGCGCGCGCGAAAGCCTCCGCTCGAGCTCCATCGCCGCCCACCTCCGCCCGCAGAAGTCGGCCATGACGGTCTGGACCTGGGCCAGCTGATGCACCGTGAGCGCGCTCCCCTCGAGCGCCCGGGCATGGGCTTTTGCGAACGGCACGCCTCGCGAGGAGGCCGCGAGCACTTCTCGCAAATAGCCGACCAGCGCATCGAGCCCCTCGTCGGTGATGGGAGGAGCCGCGAGGCGAAGGCACCGCGCGTCCGCCGAATCCAGCACGTCGTGCATGCGCGCGTCTGATAGCGCGCCGGCCTCCCGCACGCCACCGACGGAGTCGAACCGCCGCGCGCGAAACTTTTTGCAACACGGTGCGACAAAAGAGCACATTCCCGTGGCATACCCGCGGCCGGAAGGGTCTCCGATGAGTGCCGTACCCGAGATCGATTCCCGCTTCCGACTGCGGGAGCCTCTGCGCTGCGACGGCGCGGGGGCGCTGCATTGCGCGGAGGACTTGGCGACGGGCTCGCGCGTGGCGGTGCGCTGGCTGCCGCTCGAGGCGAACGCCGAGGCGGCGCTGCGGGCGATCCAGGCGCTGCCGGAGCATCCGAAGCTGCCGGCGATTCGCGCCACCGGCCGGAGCCAGTCGGCCGCCTACGTGGCGATGGATTTCCCCGAGGGCCGGCTCCTGTCGGGGGCGCTCGACGGGCCGATGGATGTCGCGCGCATCGCGCAGATGGGGGCCGACGTGGCGTCGGCGCTCGCGACGCTTCACCGGATGGGCATCTTCCACGGCGAGCTGTCGCCCGAGTCGATCCTGCTGGTCGGCGAGGCCGCCTACCTCTGGGACGTGCCGCTCATTCTCGCCAACCGGTACACGGACCGGCGCGGCGAGTCGCGAATGTTGGCGCAGCTCAGGCAGACGGCGATGTACCTCGCTCCAGAGAGGGCACGCGGGCGCGGTCGTTCGGCCGCCGCCGACGTCTACGCGCTCGGCACCATCCTCTGCATGGCCGGAGGCGCCGCCCGCCCGTCGACCGAGTCCACGCTCGAGCTGCTCCACCACATCTCCAGCGGCGCGTTCCGGCCACTGCCGCCGAGCCATTTCCCCGAGCGGCTCCGCAGCATCGTGCACCGCATGGTGTCGGTGGACCCCCGGCGCCGGCCCAGCGCGCTCGAGGCCAACCAGGCGCTCGCGCGTGCATGGAATACCAGCCGTGACGACCTGCCCGTCATCGAGCTCCGGCCGGAGATGGCGATCGAGCCGCTCACAGACCCGGGTGCAGCCACGCGGGCGCCTGCCGATGACGGCCTGCTCGATGCACCGCTGCTCCTGGCGGCGGTCGAGCCGTCGAACGCGCAAGACGGCGAGGCTCTCGGCGGGCAGCGCGCCGCAACGCCGGAGCAGAATGCTCTCTCCCTCCCCGAGGAGAGCTTCGCCGGTCTGCTCGAGTCGATCGCGGAGTCGGCGGTCGGCAAAGCGCACGATGCAGCCGCCCCGCCGCGGCCGCAGCCGAGCACCCTCTTCGGGCGTGGACGCGGCGTCGAGTTTGGGCGTGCGTTCGACGTCGGTCCGACGAGCTCGCTTCGCTCCGCAGGCGAGTCTTTCGAGCCTGAGCTCGCTTCACCGCTGCCCAGTGCTCCCGGCCCCGAGCCGACCTCTTCGCTCGAGGACCGCGCGGCGATCGGTGCTTCGGAAGGGCCGACCGCCGCGCCGGGCACAGGGGAGAAGTCCGATGCGCCGATGGCGCTGGACGACGGCTCGCCGGGGAACGCTTCGGTCCGCCCCGATTCGGGGCCGATGCTCGAGCACGCACCGTCTTCGCCCGAACCCACGGTGTCGCTCCGCTCGCCTGCCGGCAACCCGGGTGCACGCAGCGGCTCCGGGCCGAAGCGGGCCATCGCGCCGGAGGAGTGCTCGGCGGCTGAGCCCACCGTTTCGCTCCGGCGCAGGTCGGGGTCGAAGCCCACCGTGACGATGGACGATGCTCCGCCGGGCGACCGCCCGCGCGCCCGGGGCGGGTCGGGCCCCAAGGTGCAACCCAACGTCGAGCCCGCCGTGCCCGGCATCGCCGGGTCGCCCGCCATCGCCCTGCAGCCGCCGAAGAACGAGCTCCACGAGACGGCGACGTACCGCCTGCCGCCGGAGCTCGTCGCCGCCTCGTCTCCGGACAGCGAGTATCTGCCGACCAGAAGCTACGCGATCGATCCCGAGCTGCTCGAACGGTCGCTGCAGTCGGACGGAGATCCGTTCGACGCGCTCGTCCAGGCACGGGCTGCCACCGATCGTTCCGCCGAGGCGGATCAGGAGGACACCGTCGCTCTTCCGCTCGAGGCGCTTCCGGGGGCGGACGCTGCGTCGAGCCGCCTCGAGCGCATCACCACGGATCCTTCCGTGCGGCTTTCGATCGCCGAGCGGTGGACTGCGTGGATTCCGCGCGCGATCGCCTGGACCTCCGCGAGCAACCCCAGGCTCTTGGCCGTAGGCGGTGCGGCGCTCGCGCTGCTCGGCCTGGCGCTGTGGCTCGCCATCGTCCGGTGACTGGAGCTTCCGCGCACCATCTGTAAGGGCGTTGCGCAGCCTCCCCCGTCTGCGTGTTCCATCCGTCGGGGCGATGGACGGAGCCGCAGCCATGGAGAACAAGCACACGCATCGTCGAAGCGTCACGGCCCGCCATCGAATCCGCTCCCGGTTGCGCTGCGAGGGCGCGGGGAGGCTCGATTGCGCCGAGGACCGATCCAGCGGGCGCCGCGTGGCCATCCGCTGGGTGCCGGTCGAGGCCGGGGCCGATCGGGCCACGCGCGCGGCGCAGCAGATGCCGCTCCATCCGTCGCTGCCGAAGATCCGCGATTCGGGCCTCGAGGGCGATCTCGCCTGGGTGGCGATGGACTTCCCCGAGGGCCGCCTGTTTTCGTCGGTCGGCCCGGCCGAGGCGACGCCCGAGTGGTTGCGGCGCGTCGGGGCCGACATCGCCGAGGCGCTGGCCACGCTGCACGATCAGGGCATCGTGCACGGCGAGGTGGGCTCGGATTCCATCCTGCTGGTCGACGGGCGCACGGCGATTCTCTGGGACGCGCCGCTGGTGGTGATGGACCGGCTGACCGACCGCCGCGGCGGAGAACGCCGGCTCGCGGCGCTGCGGCGAAAGGCTTCGTTCGTCGCTCCCGAGTGCGCGCGCGGCGATGACCCGACCGAGGCCTCCGACGTCTATTCGCTGGGCGCGGTGCTGTGCCTGGCGATGGGCGCGGCGCCGGCCAGGTCGACCCTGGGTACGCTCTTCGCGATCGGATCGGGGCAGTGGCGGCCGACGGTGCCGGCGAGCCTCCCCGAGCCGCTCGCCGCGTCGCTCGCACGCATGACGTCCTTCGACCCGCGCGATCGCCCCTCGGCCGCAAAGATCGCCGAGCTGTGGCGCAGGACCACCTCACGCGCCCCGTTCGAGCCCCATTTCCCGTTCGCGGATCCTGCCGGTTACGTCGTTTCGGACGGTCCGCGTACCCGCGCGGAGGCAGCCCTGACGCCCTTTTCCGACGCCGGCGACCTGCAGCGCACCGAGCGCATTCCCGAGCGCGCCATCGACGCGCGCCTCGCCGCGGTCGACATTCGCCTCTTCAGGGCAGCATCGCGTCAGGCCGAAGCGCACCGGCTCACGCCTGCGGACCTGGCAGCGGTACACCCCGGCCGGGCGGCGCTGGCGACGATCGCCCTCGGGGCCGGCGGCTCCTCCCGCGGAGTTGAAGCGGCCGCGTTTCTAGAGTCACGGGCCCCGGCAGCAGCGCCATGCGCTTCGATGAGAAGCGCGGGCGGTGTCTCCCTCGAGCCACTGCTGCCGGGTGCTCCGTTTTTCGGTGCGCTGGCGGGCCCCAGAGGCCGCCTGCCACGGCCGGGCGTGCCCGCGGAAGAACACCGCGATGGCGGCCTTGGTCACCTCGCCTTTGGCGACGCCGAGCACGAGCTCGACGAGCCGTTCGTTCGTCGTCACCACCCGGACGCCGTTGAGGCCCAGAAAAGCGAGCGCGGCCGCGAGCGCCGATTCCAACGCCAAAGCGTCCCGCACGCCGCGGGCGCCGCCGAAACGCGAGATGCTCTCGGCGTGCAGCGCGAGCACGTCTTCGAGCGACAGGTAACGTGGCGCGCTCATTCCGCGAGCTTCTTGAAAGCACCCGCGTACTTCTCGAACATCCAGTCTGAGACTTCTTTGAGCCGCTCCTCGCGCTTCCGGTCGCGCTTGGGCGACAACAGAATCACGGAGCCGTCGGTGGACACCTCGACCTCGCTGCCCTCCTTCAGGCCCAGCTGCTCGAGGAGCGGACGGTCGAGCACGATTCCGATGCTGTTGCCGATCTTGCTGAGCTTCTTGAGCACGTTCTAACGGTAGACCACCTCGGTCATAACGTCGACGCACCTCACTGACCTCACTGACCTCACTGCCTTCACACCGGCACGAGCTCCTCGGCGACGCGGCTCAGATCGGCGATCGACTGCACCGTCACCACCTGGTGGCAGGCCTTGGCGTAGGTGTGCATCTCGCTGTCGCCGAAGCCCCAGTTGCGGCGGTCCTCCGGGCAGATCCACAGCAGCCGCCGCGCCTTCTGGCGCACGTCGCGCAGCACCCACGCGTTGTGGGGGTTGTAGTTGTTGCGCCCGTCGCCGATCACCATCACGGTGGTGCGCCGGCTGACGCTGGGCAAATGGTCGCGCGCGAACGTGAGCAGCGCGTGCCCGTAGTTCGAGTTCGAGTGCAGCGAGATGGTCTTGCCGGCCACCGCCACGTCGACGGCCTCGTCCACGTCGAGCTGTTTGAAGTGCTCGGTCACCTCGCCCAGCTCGGAGACGAAGACGAACGACCGCACGCGCGAGAAGAGCGACTGCAGCGTGTGGGTGAAGAGCAGCATCATGCGCGAGGCGTTCCGCACCGAGTCCGAGACGTCGCACAGCACCATCACCTCCGGGCGCTCGGGCCGGCGGGCTCGGAACTGCGGCACCATCGGCACCCCGCCCCACGGCAGGTTCTTTCGCAGCGTGCGGCGCACGTTGAGCGCGCCGCGCCGGTGCGAGCGCTGCTTGCGCACAAGGCGCGTCTTCAGCTTCTCGGCCAGGCGGCGCACGGCGAGCTCCGCCTGCTCCACCTCGGCCCGGGACAGCGTGTGGAACGGCCGGTCGGAGATGCCTCCCGCGGCCTTGCGGAGCCGGGCCCGGGCCTGCCGGTCGATCTCCCTGCGAGCGGCGTCCTCGACCTTCCGCAGCGCGTCGCCGAGCCGCTTGGAGACGATCTCGAGCCCCTCCGCGGACAGCCCGCGCGCCTTCAGCTCGGCCTCGAGCGACTCCAGGTCGCTCCGCAGCCTCTCGCCGCCGGATGCCGACAGGAGCCGCCGGGAGAAGAAGCCCGTCTGGAGCGGCGTCTCCATGCGCGAGAGATCGAGCTCGAGCGTCGCGGCGCGGAAGATCTGCGCCAGGCGGGCCCGATCGCCGGCCAGCGCGGCCTGGGCCAGCGGCGAGAGCTGGTTGAACAGGCGATTGACGGTGGCGAGCACCATCGCCAGCTCGTCACCCTCGAGCAGCCCTTCCTCCTCCAGCCGGGCGAGCAGCGACTCGTCGAGGGCCTCGAAGGTGCGCGCGGCGCCAGAGAAGAAAAATTCGAACGCCTTCTCGAAGGGCTCGCGATCGACGGCGCGCTTGCACATCGTCGCGGCGAGCGCGGCCTTGAGCCCGTGCCGATCCGCCAGGCCGATCGCCGACGCCGCGGCCGCCGCGTCCTGCACCTCGGACGTGCCGACGCGGACGCCGTTCTGGCGGAGCACCTCGGCGAACTCGACGATGCGGGCGTCCATCGACTCGAAGCCTAGACGACGCCCCGCCCCGATGCCGCAGCTCCCGACCCGCCGAGCGATTCACTTCCCCTCGGCAAAGCGAGCCAGCATGTCGCGCACGCTCTGGCCCTGCTCGGTCTCGAACACCACCGCGATGCCGCGCACGGCGCCCTCGATGATCTGCACCACGGTGGCGTCGAGCTCGAAGTTCTCGCGGGCGAAGTCGAGGTACATCTCGACCAGCACCCGATCGTCCCGCTGGAACGCCCCGGCGGTGGGGAGGAAGACGCCTCCCATCTTCAGCTGCTCCTCGTAGGCGCGGGCGAAATCCTCGCGCGTGGCGTAGCGGAGCACGAACCGCGACGCGGCATTCGGCAAGAGCGGCCCGACCAGCTCGTCGACGTGGAGGAAACGAACGCCGAAGCCGCCGCGCTCGACGGTGCGCAGTTGCGCGGGGACGTCCTTGTGGCGCATCACCACGCCTTCGAAGAGGATGAACCGGCCGTCGCCGACGAACACCTGCAGGTGCACGCGCCTGTCGAGCGGGATCAGCCGCGTGGTGGACAAGAACAGGCCACCCGTCGAGATGTCGGAGGTGAAGCCGGAGAGGGACAGATCGTTCTCGCCGTACTTCACCGGCAGTCGACGCTTGTAGCGCCGGTGTCGCCTGCGCTCGGCCACCGGGTGACCATGCTACGACGCCTCTCGGCGAACGCCCAATGCCCTCGCGGTCGAAGCCGCCCCACCGGTGGCGTGTCAGGCCCGGTCGAAGGACATCACCGCCTCGACGTGGCGCGTCTGCGGAAACATGTCCACGAGCTGGAGCGCCCTGGGCCGGAACCCCGCTGAAACGAGCGCCGCACCGTCGCGGGCCAGCGAGGCCGGATCGCACGCGACGTACACCACTCTCCGCACCTGAAGGCGCCGAGCCCACTCGGCGACGCCGGTCGCTCCGGTGCGCGGAGGGTCGAGCAGCAGGAGATCGAACGACTCCTTCCCGTCCGAGAGCCCGCGGGCCACCTTCGGTACGTCGCCTTGGACGAAACGGACATTAAGGACGTTTCCCTCCCGGGCGGCGCGTCGAGCGAGCTCGACGGCCGCGGGCGACGATTCCACGCCGAGGACCGACGCGGCGGTGCCGGCGATGGCGAAGGTGAAGTTCCCCACGCCGCTGTACAGCTCGAGAACCCGATCCGACTCCGTCGCGCCCAGCATCGTCACGGCCGACCCGACCAGCCCCACGTTGGCCTCGGCGTTGGCCTGGGCGAAGGCGTCGGGGCGGTGAAACAGCGGCACCTCCGGATGGAGCGGCGACCGCGCCTTCAGCACGGGCTTGCCGACCAGCGTCACCGGCCCCTCGCGCGGCACGAGCACCGCGCCACGAAGCCCCAGCTCCCGCACCGTCCTTTCGGCGAGCTCGGCGTGGCGCTCCTTGAGGCTCTCCTTGAGGCAAATCGAGAGGGCGGCCGCATCGCCCTCGGCGAGCAGGGTCACCGTTTCGACGTCCTTCGCGATGTCAGAGAGGGCCTGGGACAACCTTCCCGGCAGCTTTTCGAGCGCGTCAGTCAGCGCCGGGCAGGCGTCGACGGCGACGTGCTCGTGGCTCTTCTTGCCATAGAAGCCCAGGCGGCCGCCGCCCCAGTGGAGCACCGCCCGCCGGCGATAGCCCATGGCATTTGGCGAGACGACCGTGGGCCAGCGCTCGAACGAGCTGCGCTCGATGCCGCCCAGGTGCTCGAGCGCCGAGAGGACGATCTCCTCCTTGGCGTCGCGCTGCGTCCGCCAAGGAGGATGGAGCCAGTCGCAGCCGCCGCACCGGCTCGCCAGCGGGCAGGCCGGCTCGCGTCGGGCGGGGCTCTTCTCGAGCAGCTCGACGACGGCCGCGCGCAGCACCTTGCCGCTCGAAGACACCTCGGCGAGCACCTTCTCACCGGGAAGGGCTCCGTCGACGAAGACGGTACGGCCGTCGAGGTGGGCCACTCCCTCGCCCAGCTTCGAGAGCCGTTCGATCTGCAGGGTCGCGCGAGCCCCTGCCCCGCGGAGCCTCACTTCTTGGCGCCGGCGGCGTCGGGAAGCTCGTTGCGGAGCCGCTCGACGAACCGCTCGATCCGGACGAGCTTCTCCTCGTCGGCGTCGACGAACTCGATGGCCATGCCGGGCACCTGGTTGGTGGGGTTGTTCACCTCGTTCACCCGAACCACGCGCCCGCAGAGATCGAAGGGGAACGCCGTGCCCGGCAGCGAGATGAGCAGCCGCACGGTGGTGCCCACGGGCAACGGCTCGCGCGTGTTGATGAAGGTGCCGCCGCGCGAGATGTTGACGGCGAAGTCGGTGATGAAGCCGTCCACCGTGCGGTAGGCCACGAGCAGATCGTGCTGCAGGCGGTCGCTCCGCCGCGCGCGCTTGTTGGTTTCCGCCTTGTCCGGCATGGCGTCTCCGGTGCTGCAGTCGAGTTGAGGCGGCCGGAAACTATAGCACCGGGCTGCAAAGCGGGAGTGTCTCCCCGCCCCCAACCCTCACAACCTCATCTGCTTCACATCGGGCCCGACGATGAGCCTGGGCTCGGTGAGCCTCTGCACCTCTTCGACGGTGACGCCCCAAGCGAGCTCCTTGAGCAAAAGCCCGTCGGCGGTGACGTCGATCACCGCGTGGTCCGTGACGATCTGGTGGATGCAGCGCTTGCCGGTGAGCGGGAGCGTGCAGTGCTTGAGGATCTTCGGCTTTTTGTCCTTGGTGGCGTGCTCCATCATGGCGATGACGTGCCTGGCGCCCACGGCCAGGTCCATGGCCCCGCCCATGCCCTTCACCATCTTGCCGGGGATCATCCAGTTGGCGAGGTCGCCCTGCTCGGAGACCTCCATCGCGCCGAGCACCGCCACGTCGATGTGGCCGCCGCGAATCATTCCGAACGAGGTGGCCGAGTCGAAGTAGGCGGCGCCCTTCACCTCCGTCACCGTCTCCTTGCCGGCGTTGATGAGGTCGGGGTCCTCCTCGCCCTCGAAGGGGTACGGGCCCACGCCCAGAAGGCCGTTCTCCGAGTGGAGCAACACGTCGATCCCCGGCGGGATGTAGTTGGCCACCAGGGTCGGCATGCCGATGCCGAGGTTGACGTAGTAGCCGTCCTTCAGCTCCTGGGCGACGCGCTGGGCGATCTGCTCTCGGGTCAGCGGCATGTCACTTCCTCGGCCGCACGGTGCGGCGTTCGATCCACTTCTGGTAGCCCTTTCCGGGCAAGACGCGCTTGACGAAGATGGACGGCACGTGGACCGCGTCGGGGTCGATCTGGCCGACGTCGACGAGCTGCTCCACCTCGGCGATGGTCACCTTCGCCGCCATGCACATGAGCGGCGAGAAGTTGCGCGCCGTCTTGCGGAACACCAGATTTCCCCACCGATCGCCCTTCCAGGCGCGGACGATGGCGAAGTCGGCCTTGAGCGGCTTCTCGAGCACGTACTCGCGGCCGTCGATGACTCGCACCTCCTTGCCCTCGGCCACCTTCGTGCCCACCCCCGTCGGAGTGTAGAAGCCGCCGATGCCGCACCCGCCGGCGCGAATGCGCTCGGCCAGGGTGCCCTGCGGGTTCAGCTCGACCTCGAGCTCGCCCGAGAGGAACTGGCGCTCGAACTCCTTGTTCTCGCCGACGTAGCTCGACACCATCTTTTTGACCTGCTTCGCCTTGAGCAGGACGCCCAGGCCCAGATCGGTGGTGCCGCAGTTGTTGGAGATGATGGTGAGGTTCTTCACCCCTTTGCGGTGAATCGCCTCGATCAGGTTCTCGGGGTTGCCGCAGAGGCCGAAGCCTCCCGACATGATGACCGCGCCGTCGTGGATGTCGGCGATCGCCTCGTCGGCCGACGCAACGACCTTATCCATGCTGTCCCCTCGTCGAATTCCCTCTGCGAGCCGCCCCGGCCCCGTCCCCTCTCACCGCTCGACCATCATCGCGATGCCCTCGCCGCCGCCGATGCACAGCGAGGCGACGCCGCGCTTCTTGTTCAGGTCCTTCATCGCGTACAGGAGCGTCACCAGCACGCGCGCACCCGAAGCGCCGATCGGGTGGCCGAGGACGACCGCTCCGCCGCGCACGTTCACCTTCGACGCGTCGAGCTCGAGGATCTGGTTGTTGGCGATGGAGACCACCGCGAACGCCTCGTTGATCTCCCAGAGGTCCACCTCTTCGGTGCTCTTTCTGGTGCGCTCGAGGAGCTGCTTGATGGCGTCCGAGGGGGCGATGGTGAACTCGCTCGGCTTCCGCGCGGCGCCGGCCCAGCTCACGATGCGGCCGAGCACCGGCCGGCCCTCGGCCCTGGCGCGCTCGGCGGACATGAGCACCACCGCCGCGGCTCCGTCGTTGATGGACGAGGCGTTGGCCGCGGTCACCGTGCCATCCTTCTTGAAGGCCGGCTTGAGGGTCGGAATCTTCTCCGGTTTGGCCGTCTTGGGCCCCTCGTCCTCGGACACGACGATCGGGTCGCCCTTCTTCTGCGGCACCTTGACCGGGACGATCTCCGCCCTGAGCTCGCCGTTCTTCTGCGCGCGGATGGCGCGGTTGGTCGACTCGAGCGCGTACTCGTCCTGGGCTGCGCGCGAAATCTTGAGCTGCTCGGCGCAGGCTTCGGCGCAGATGCCCATGTGGACCTGGTCGTACACGTCCCACAGGCCGTCGAGGATCATCGAGTCCTTGAATTCGACGTGGCCCATGCGCGCGCCCGAGCGCATCTGGTGCGAGACGTACGGAGCGTTGCTCATCGACTCCATGCCGCCGGCGACGGCGATCTCCGTGTCCCCGAGCGCCACCGCCTGGGCAGCCTGGATGACCGCCTTGAGGCCCGAGCCGCAGACCTTGTTGACCGTGACCGCGGGCACCGAATGCGGCAGGCCCGCGAAGATGGCGGCCTGACGGGCCGGGGCCTGGCCGACGCCGGCCTGGAGCACGCAGCCCATCACCACCTCGCCCACGGACTCGGGCTTCACCCCCGCGCGCTCGAGGGCCGCGGCGATGGCAATGGCGCCCAGCTGCGGGGCCGTCAGAGGAGAGAGCGCTCCCTGGAACGCGCCGATCGGCGTCCGGGCCGCACCGACGATGACCACTTCACGAGGCAGGTTCATCTTCCGCTCCTTCCCGTCGGGCTGAAGACGGGGCCGTCGCGATCTCGGTAACGAGCCGGCCTAAAACCAGCAAACGGAACAGGGGTCAAGGCGCAATGCCCCGGCTCGGTCGCCTGCTGATAGGCTGGCTTCTGGAAGGGCTTCGTGAATCTGCGCTGTCAGACGTGCGGCGCGCAGCTCGTGGTCGAGCAAGGGCACCGCACCGCCCTGTGCCCGTACTGCGGCGCGCCGTCGGTGGTCGAGCGCCCGCCGGATCCCGACCGGCCCGCCCCGGCGTTCGCGCTGGGCTTCTCCCTGACCGAAGCGACGGCCAAGGAGCGCGTGTCGCAATGGCTCAGGTCGCGCAGCATCTTCGCCGACGGCCGGTTCAAGCGCGCCGCGGTCGAGAACATGAAGGGCGTGTACCTTCCGGCCTACCTCTACAGCGCGGTGGCCAGGGCCGAGTACAGCGCCATGATCGGCGAGAACTACACCGAGGTGCAGACGTACACGACCGTGTCGAAGGGCAAGGTCGTCAAGCGCACGCGCACCGTGGTGAAGACCGAGTGGCGGCCGCTCTCGGGCCGCTTCGCCGAGTACGTGGCCGACGTGCTGGTGACCGCGTCGAAGGGCCTGCCCAACGAAGAGCTCGAGCAGATCGAGCCGTTCGACCTGAGGGTGATGCGGCGGTACACGCCGGCGCTGGTCTCCGGGTGGATCGCCGAGGACCCTTCGATGACCCGCGACGAGTGCCTGGCGCTGGCGCGCAAGGAGGCGGCGGAGAAGACCCGGGCGCACCTCGCCGCGTTCATGCCGGGCGACAGCCACCGCGACCTCGAGCACACCACGCAGCTCGAGAACGAGGCGCTGGATCTGTGCCTCGTGCCCGTGTGGGTCGGGGCGGTGCGGCACGATGCCGACAAGCCGCCTGTGCGCATTCTCGTGAACGGCCAGTCGGGCGAGGTCGTCGGGAAGGTGCCGCTGTCGTGGAAGAAGATCGCCGCCGCGATCGCCGGCGGGCTTTTGCTCGTCGGCGGGCTGGTGTTGCTGTTGCTGCATCTGAACGGAGAGCTGGGATGAGCGTGGACGCGGCGGCGCTGGCTCCGACGGCCTGCGGGCGGTGCCGAACGCCGCTCGAGCGGGAGGACCTGCGGTGCACCATCTGCGGCCTGGCGGCTCCGCAGCATCGACAGACGGCGGCCATCGCCAAGGCGACCATCGTGCGTTGCGACGGCTGCGGGGCCGCGCTCTCGTACAACGTCGAGGTACAGGCGCCTCGGTGCGCGTACTGCGGCTCGGTGGCGCACCTCGAGACGCCCGAGGATCCGCTCGAGCAGGCCCGGGCGTTTCTTCCGTTCGAGGTTCAGCCCCATCAGGCGCAGCAGGCGCTGAAGGCGTTCCTGAGCAGGAAGGCGTTCTTCCGGCCCTCGGACCTCGGGAGCGCCTCGACGGTCGCGTCGCTCCAGGCGCTGTGGTGGCCGGCGTGGGTGTTCAACGCGCGGGCGCTGGTGAGCTGGACCGCCGATTCCGACGCCGGAGCGGGCCGCAGCGCCTGGGCTCCCCACTCGGGGCAGACGCCGCTCGTGTTCCGGAACATCGTCGTCTCGGCCTCGCGCGGGTTGACCGATGCCGAGTGCGCGACGTTGTCGGCGGCGTACGACCTCGGCAAAGCCCGGGAGTCCGCGGCCGGTCCGGACGGGGCGATCGTCGAACGGTTCGACGTGACGCGCTCGGGAGCGCGGCGGCGCATCATCGAGGCGGTGGAGGCCGTCGCCCGTCAGAGCGTTTCCAGCGTCGAGGTCCCCGGCAAGAGACGCCGGAACCTGAAGGTGGCGGTGCTCCTGTCCGGGCTGGAGACCGAGCGCTACGCCCTGCCCGCCTACGTGCTGGCCTATCGGTACGGGAAGAATCTGTACCGGGTGGTGGTGCACGGGCAGGACGCGAGCTGCCTCATCGGGAAGGCGCCCTACTCGATCTGGAAGATCCTGCTCGCGGTGCTCGGTGGAGTGGCGGCGGCGACGCTGATCGCCGTCGTGCTCGCGCTCATGGCATCGCAGTGAGCGGAAGTCACGTCGGTCGGTGTCTCGTTTCGTTTTCGAGGAAACTCGGCCGGCGGTTTCTCAGAAGATGAAACTCGGGCGCTGACCTTTGGCTACGATGGCGTCCGGGCGCTTCGACGGGAGTCTGGAACATGCGCGGCCCGGCCCCGCGAGGAGCCGAAGCCGAAGAAGGGCCCGTGGTCGGAAGCGGAGATCCGCGAGCGGGCCGAGCACATCGCGCGGCAACTGAAGGACCTGTCGCTCCCCGCTCCGACCCAGACGCGGCTGATGAGCGAGCTGTCCGCGCTCGAGGAGGCGCTCTACCGCGCGATCGGCGACGGCGACGTGCCCGGCGACGGGCGACGTGGGCGAGGCACCGCCGAGCGAGCTTGCCGGCTCGGACCTCGATGCGAAGATCCTCGAGCTGGAGGAACGCCTGGCCGACCCGAACCTGCCGCCGGCCACCGCCACGCGGCTCCAGAGCGAGCTCGCGGCGCTTGAGGACGCGGCCTTCCGCGAGCAGCAGGTGGACCTGTCGCTGCCGATTCCCGAGGCGCTCTCCGACGAGTCGATTCAGGACGAATGGATTCGCGAGTTTCTGGCGGCCCGATTCGAAGACCGCGCACAGTTCGGCACGGCGCGGACGACGTCGGCCAAAGCTCCGCTGGGAACGGCGGCGCAGCGCACCGACGCTCCGGTGGACCTGCGCACGACCCAGCCGAAAGACGCCCGGACCGGCATGGCGGAGAAGCCGTCAACCCCGTCGCCGACGACCCGTAGACCGCCGGCGGCTCACGAGCCGACGTCGGACCGGGCCGCGGCCCTGGTGCAACAGGTGCTGGCGAGTTTCTACGGCACGCCGGCTCGAGCGGCGGCCGGCGGTGCGGACCTCCAGGCGAAGTGGACGCAGACCGCGCTCAACCACCTGGTGGCGCATCAGGGCGACGTGGCGCAGGCGGCGCGTGCGCTCGAGCGATCGATGCTGGCGTCCGACGCCTCGGTCTTCCCGGTGCTGAAGGACGCGCGCTCCCTCTTCCGCGAGGCGGCCGCGCAGGGGCGGTTGACCGCGAGCCAGCTCCAGCAGGCCGAACGCTTCCTGGCCCGCGCCGGTGTGGCGGATCTGCCGGGGTGGATCCGCGGCGTCGTCGAGCGGCACCCGAATGCGGGCAAGGACGATGTCGTGCGCGCGCTCTTCGTCGAGGGCATGCGCTACGTCCAGCGTGGTCCTCACGCCGCGGCGCGATCCGCGATGCTCGGCCGAGCCGGCATGAACCCGCTGGCGTTCGGAAAGCTGACCGTCCGCTGATTCGGGCGTGCGCTCGCCCGAAGCGCCCCTCACCGACGCAGGCGGACGCCGAACCGGCAGCGCATGCCAGCACCGCTCCTGCTCGATCGGCCCACCCGGAGCGCGGGGCGCAGGTTCCAGAGCCTCGCCGCTCGCGACGCCGTGCGCGCAACGCCAGGCTCATGTTGATGGGCATGACGCGAAGGCAGCGAGGGAGACGGTACCGGAAAGCACGAAGGCCGGCGCATTGGCCGGCCTCCGTCGATTGCAGTCTCTGCGAAGCGCTCACCGCTTCAGCTTGTCGCGCATCAGGTCGCCCAGCCGGGCCTTCGAGCCCTCGGCCTGGCGGCGCAGGTACTCGCGGTAGTCGTCCTCGCCCTCGTGCAACAGCGCCTTCATCGAGAGGGCGATCTTCCGGTCCTGCGTGTTGATGTCGATGACCTTGACCTCGACCTCCTGGCCCTCGGAGACGACGTCGCGCGGGTTCTCCACGCGCTCCTCCTTCATCTCCGAGACGTGCACCAGGCCCTCGATGCCCGGCTCGACCTCGACGAACGCGCCGAAGTCGGTGACCTTGGTCACCTTGCCCTTGATGCGGCTGCCCACCGGAACCCGCTCGGAGAGGGTCTCCCACGGGTCCTGCTGCAGCTGCTTGATGCCCAGCGAGAAGCGCTCGTTCTCGACGTCGATGTTGAGCACGACCGCCTCGACCTCGTCGCCCTTCTTGTACAGCTCGCCCGGGTGCTTGATGCGCTGGGTCCAGCTGATGTCCGAGACGTGCACCAGGCCGTCGACACCCTCCTCGACGCCCACGAAGATGCCGAAGTCGGTGACGTTGCGGACCTGGCCCTTGATGACCGAGCCGATCGGGTACTTGTCCTCGAGCAGCGTCCAGGGGTTGGCCTCGATCTGCTTCATGCCCAGCGCGATGCGCTTGGCCTTGGGGTCGATGTCGAGGACGACCGCCTCGACCTCCTTGCCCACCTCGAGAATCTTCGAGGGGTGCTTGAGCCGCTTGTTCCACGACATCTCGCTGACGTGGACCAGGCCCTCGACGCCCTGCTCGATCTCGATGAACGCGCCGTAGTCGGTGAGCGACACCACCTTGCCGCGCACCCGGGTGCCGATGGGGTACTTCTCGTCGGCGCGGTGCCAGGGGTCTTCCTGGATCTGCTTGAGGCCCAGCGAGACGCGCTCGGCGGTGGGGTCGAACTTGAGCACCACCACGCGGACCTCGTCGCCGACGTTGAACATCTCCGACGGGTGGCCGATGCGGCCCCACGACATGTCGGTGATGTGAAGGAGCCCGTCGATGCCGCCGAGGTCGATGAAGGCGCCGTAGTCGGTGAGGTTCTTCACCACGCCCTTGAGCACCGCGCCCTCGCGCAGGTTCTTCAAGGTCTCCTTCTTCATCTCCTCGCGCTGCTTCTCGAGGAGCACGCGGCGGGACAGCACGATGTTGCCGCGCTTCTTGTTGAACTTGATGACCTTGAACTCGAATTCCTTGCCAATGTACTGGTCGAGGTTGCGCACCGGGCGAATGTCGACCTGCGAGCCGGGGAGGAACGCCTTCACCCCGATGTCGACCGACAGGCCGCCCTTGACGCGGCCGACGATGGTGCCCTTGACGATCTCGTCGCGCTCGCACGCAGCCGAGATCTCGTCCCAGATGCGCATCTTGTCGGCCTTCTCTTTCGAGAGGACGACCATGCCCGTGTCGTTCTCGCGCGACTCGAGCAGCACGTCGACGACGTCACCCGCCTTGACGGTGACCTCGCCTTTGGGGTTCGTGAACTCCGAGATCGGGATCTGCCCTTCCGACTTGTAGCCGATGTCGACGACGGCGAAGTCCTTGGTGACCTGGACGATCGTGCCCTTGACGATCTCGCCTTCCTTCAGAAGCCCCTCGCCGCCCCGATCCTTGAGCGATTGCTCGAAAAGCGTCGCGAAGTCCTCTTCGACCTCCATCCCGACCGGCTGATTCACGTTCTGCTGCATGTAATGGGTTTCCTCGAACTGCCCGACTGCACCCCCTGGTTTTCGCCCGTCCACCTGCGCGGGGAATGACGCAAGTGTCCGTTTCGGCTCCACGTGGAGCCGAGAAAGCCGCGCACCCTATTCACCGGGTTCGCATGCCGTCAAGTCGCCCGTTCGGGCGATCTCCAGACGGCCACGACTCGAAATACCTACGGTGCACCTGAACAGGCAAGACCCACCGCGTCTTTCGGCCCTCCCCCGGTCGGCCACAGGCTGCTCTCCGGCCGTTCACGCCCTCGCCGGTGCGCCGCGCCGCAGCCTTTGGGCCACTCCGACGGGAATGGGCACTCCCCGGGGCCGAGCGCGAGCGAGCGCTCGGGCCGCGGCGAGAGCGGCCAACGTCAACGGCAGCGCGGCCAGAAGGTCGACGGCGTAGTGGAACCGGCAGGCCAGCGTCGCCGCAATGAGCCCCGCCGCGAACGGCAGCATCGTCCAGAACACCGCTGGCCGGTGGCCGGAGGCGTAGGCGAGCACCAGCAGCGTCACCGCGGTGTGCCCGGACGGGAAGCAGTCGCGCATGAAGGCGGGCTGGCGCATGAGCGAGTCGAGCAGCGGAGCGAGCCACACCCCTTCGATCGGCCCGGCGAACGATGCGGCCAAAAAGATGCGCGGCCCCACCGCGGGGACCAGGACGTAGAGCAGGAAGTTGGCTCCGAAGAGCAGCGACAGCGCGAGGACGTACTCGTCGAGCGCCTTCCACTCGCGCCGGGCATACAATGCCGCGCCCAGCAGCACGGGCCAGAGGAAATACGAGTAGTAGCAGAGGAACAAGACGTCGTTCAGCCACGGCGGAACGACGTCGCCCAGCAAAACCGACGGGTGCGCCCCGAAGAGCTGGAGGTCGGCGCGGGCCAGCTGCGCATCCTTCAGCTCGGGATTCACCGCGTCGATGATGGGCCCCAGCTTCGCGTGCCCGAAGACGGTGACCGGGAGCAGCCAGAACGTCGCCGCGACGTCGAGCACGGGCCATCGGGGGAACCGCCAGGCGAGCGCCCGGAGCGTCAGGGGCCCGGCTGCCAGGCCGGCCCACCACGCGGCGGCCGACAGCGCTCCAGGCACCCAATGGGCCACGATGAGCGAGAACGCCGCGCCCGTGGCGGCGGTCAGGGTGATGACGGCGTCGTACAGCCGGAGCGACAGGGCCGCGTTCGCTGCCCTCCCCCCGGAGGCGGCGTGGGTCGTCGACACGCAGGAAAGGTGGTGCCCTCTTGCGTGCGCGCAACCGGGCGCGCACCCGCACGAATGTCCGGGCATCCGCCAGGCGACAGACGGGCACTTCATGGGAGCCGCAACCTGCCGATGAAGAGGGCTCCATCGGCTCCGTGGCCAGCACGTTGCGGCCATCGGGGCTCAGCTCGCGGATGACGTACGGCGAGCCGGCGTCGAGCGCCACCAGCTCGAGCTGCCGGACGTTCGCCACCACGGCGGGCTCGACCGCAAGGAGCACCCAGTCGGGCGGCGCCCAGCGGAGCGGCCCCTGCTCGAGGAGCGCATTCTCGGTGGTCTCGTCCAGCACCAGCGTGTCGACGACGTTCCGCTTCACGTCCAGCACGCGCAGGACGCCGTCGTCCCGGAGCCACACCTTCACCCGCCCGTCGGGAGAGGGCTGGTAGCCGCGGTCGGAAGGCTCTCCCGCGTGAGCCACCTGGATTCGGCCCGTGCGCACGTGCACCCAGTACGAGGGCGGCACGGCGTAGCCGCTCTCGTTGCCCGACTCGCTCACGCGCACGCGCGCCCCGTCGCCCTCTCCGGCCCACTCGACCGGTTCGAGCCACCCTTCCGTGCGGTGCACCGACCGCACCCGCCCGGTGGACCGGTCGAGCAGGTACATCGCGTCGAACGCGGTCGCTCCGCGCGAGGCGGCGTAAGAGCGGCCCAGCACCGCGACGAAGCGACCGTCGGGTGAAATCGATCGCTGGAACACGGAGGCATTGCCGTGCCACGGGCCGCGGAGCAACACCCTCGGCCGCCCGGGCTCGATCCACCACACGCGCGACCATCCGTAGGCTTCTTCGACCGCCACGCAGCGGCTCAGATCGCGCGACTGGCAGTTGGCCGAGCTCACCGCTCCGTCGAAGCGCGCGATCGTCCTCTTCGACTGCGGCGAGGCCAGGTCGACCGCGAAGAGCTCCGTGCTTCCGTCCGGAAGCGAGCCCTCGATCAGGAGCGCTCCATCGGACGTGAAGTCGTAGAACCCGTTCAGGTTGTACGAAGTGGAGATCCAACGTTCGACGCGGACATCCTCATCGGACGGCGCCCGCGCCCTCGGGCGCGACACGCGGCCAGGTGCCGGCTCGCCCGAGGCCGCGATCAGCGCCAACGCCACTGTTGCCCAGGCCGTCATCCGAGCGAACCGGCCAAGACTCTATGCGCTCGCGGCCGCGACAACGACCAACGACCGCCGATGGGCAACCCATTGCTCATCGATGAAATCCCCGCCCAGCGGCGCAGGCGAGCAATTCATTGCTCGCTCTTGGCATGACTGGGCAATCTTGTGCCCGTCGATAAGTCACTGACATTGCTCGTGAATTCCCGCCGGTGGTCGCCTTGACATCTGCATGGTCGCTCCCTTACTAAAGCGCCGCCCAGCGCACCGGTCGCGCTCCAGCAGAGGGGAAGGCCGAACATGGCAGACGTCTTCGACAAAGCGTACGCGTGGAAGGACTACAAGATCGCGAAGGCCACGGGCCTGTACCCGTACTTCCGCCCGATCGAGGCGTCCTACAACTCCACGGAGGTGGAGATGGATGGCCGGCGGGTCATCATGTGCGGCTCGAACAATTACCTCGGGCTGGCGCAGGACGGGCGGGTGAAGGAGGCCGCGCTCAACGCGCTCAAGAAGTTCGGGACGACCTGCTCGGGGAGCCGGCTGGTCAACGGCACGCTGTCGCTCCACGACGAGCTCGAGCAGCGGCTGGCGAAGTTCCTGAACCGCGAGGCGGCGCTGGTCGTCTCCACCGGCTTTCAGACCAACCTCGCCGTGCTCTCGGCCATTCTCGGCCGTCACGACATCGTCTTCTCCGACCGCGGCAACCACGCCTCGCTCCTCGACGGCATCCGTCTGTCGTTCGGCGAGGAGAAGAAGTTCCGGCACGGCGACATGGAGCACCTCGAGAAGCTGCTCCAGGCCGCCGATCCCGACTCGGGCAAGCTCATCGTCACCGACGGCGTCTTCTCGATGGAGGGCGACCTCTGCAACCTGCCCAAGCTCGTCGAGCTGGCGCAGAGGTTCAAAGCGCGGGTGATGGTCGATGACGCCCACGGCTTCGGAGTGCTGGGCGAGCACGGGCGCGGCACCGCCGAGCACTTCGGGCTCGATGCGCAGACCGACCTGGTGATGTGCACGTTCTCGAAGAGCCTGGCCTCGCTGGGAGGCGCCATCGCCGGGCCCTTCGACGTCATCAACTGGATCAAGCACAAGGCGCGCGCGGTGGTGTTCTCGGCCGCGGTCACGCCCTCCTCGGCCGCCGCGGCGTTGAAGGCGCTGGAGATCATCGAGGCCGAGCCGCAGCGGCGCAAGAGGCTGCTCGACATCGCCGAGAAGATGCACAACGGCTTCAGGGCGATGGGGTTCGACACCGGCGTGTCGGTCACCCCGGTGGTGCCGGTGCTGGTCGGCGACCAGGTGAAGTGCTTCCGCTTCTGGAAGGCGCTGTTCGAGGCGGGCGTGTACACCAACCCCGTCATCCCGCCGGCGGTCGAGCCTTCTCACGCGCTGCTCCGCACCAGCTACATGGCCACGCACACCGACGAGCAGCTCGACCGGGTGCTCGAGACGTTCGAGCGCATCGGCCGGAAGATGGGCATCATCCCCTCGACGCGGCCGAGCTCGTACGTGCCCGTGAAGATCGCCCGGCCCGGCAGCTTCGTCATCGCGAACCAGGCCTCGAACCGGTGGGCGGCGGCTTCGGCCGGCCTTCTCGTAGACCGCGGCTTCTCACTGACGAGCATCTCCAAGATGTCGGGTCGCGAGGTGGCCCAGAAGCTCTTCGACGCGGTGGAGACGCTCACCTGGCGCGCCGCCAACCTGCAGCCGGACGACCTGAAGAGGCTCCGCGAGGCGCCGCTCAGGCTCTGGGAGAAGCGCACCGAGATTCCCGGCCTGCTCCTCGAGAAGGGCGCCAACCTGTTCATGAAGAACGGCAAGACCCCGGAGGCGTGACATGGCCCTCGCCGCCAAGAAGCTCGAGGGAAACGAGCAGCTTCCTTCGGCCAGCGACGTCACGGTGACGCCGGTGCAGTCGGCCGCCGACCGCGACGCATTCGTGCTCTTCCCGTACGAGCACTACCGGAACGACCCGTACTTCGTGCCGCCGCTCGTCATGGAGCGGAAGGACTTCCTGAACCCGAAGAAGAACCCCTGGTTCGAGTTCGGCAAGGTCGAGCTGTTCCTTGCGCGCCGGGGCGGCAAGGTCGTCGGCCGCATCGCCGCCATCGACGACCCCCGCTACAACGAGTTCCACGGCACGAAGCAGGGCGGCTTCGGCATGTTCGAGTGCATCGACGACGTCGCCGTGGCGAGCGCCCTGTTCGATGCGGCCGCGCAGTGGTGCAGAAGCCGCGGCTTCGACCGCATGGTCGGGCCGGCCAACTTCTCGAGCAACTACGAGTACGGGCTGCTCGTCGAGGGCTTCGATGCTCCGCCCGTGTTCCTCATGGCCTACAACCCGCGCTACTACCCGGCGCTGTACGAATCCTGCGGGCTGAAGAAGGCCAAGGACCTGTGGGCGTGGGAGCTCTCCTCCAGCGTGCCGCCGCCCGACAAGGTGGTGCGCATCGCCGAGAAGATCCGCTCGCGCGAGGGCGTGGTGGTGCGGCCCGTCGACATGAAGCACTTCGAGGCCGAGCTCCGCCGCATCAAGGAGATCTACAACTCGGCCTGGGAGAAGAACTGGGGCTTCGTCCCCATGACGGACGGCGAGTTCGATCACATGGCGCGCGAGATGCGCCAGCTCGTCGTCCCCGAGCTGCTCCTCATCGCCGAGGTGCAGGGTGCGCCGGTGGCGTTCTCGCTGACGCTGCCGGACGCGAACGTGGCGCTCAAGGCCGCCGGCGGCCGGCTCACCCGGTGGGGCGTGCCCGTGGGCCTGGCGAAGCTCCTGTGGGCGTCGCGGAAGATCAAGTGGGCCCGCCTGATGGCCCTGGGCATCAAGGCCGAGTACCGCAAGCGCGGGCTCGACGCGATCCTCTACCTCGACACGCTGAAGGCGGCGCGCAAGCTCGGCTACGCCGGCGGAGAAATCTCCTGGACGTTGGAGGACAACGTCCTGGTCAACCGCGCCATCGAGTCGATGGGCGGCCGCCGGTACAAGACGTACCGCATCTACGAGAAGCTCTTCGGCTAGGGGGGAGCATGCATTTCCTCGTCACCGGAGCCTCGGGCTTCGTCGGCCAGAACCTCGTGCGCCGGCTTTGCGAGAGTGGCCATGACGTCACCGCGCTCGTGCGAAAGACGTCCAACCGCAAGGAGCTGGAGAAGATCCCCGGTGTGCGCTTCGCGGTGGGCGACGTCTCCACCGGCGAGGGCTTGAAGGAGGCGCTCGACGGCGTCGACTGCGTCCACCACGTGGCCGGGCTGACCATCGGAAATCTGCCCGACCTGATGCGGGCGAACGCCGACGGCACGAAGCGGCTGTGCGAGGCGATGGTGGCGCTTCCGAAGCCGCCGCGGCTGGTGTACTGCTCGTCGGCGTCGGTCGGTGGCCCCACCGTGGCCGGCAAGCCGCGCCGCGAGGAGGACCCGCCTGCTCCGGTGTCGAACTACGGCAGGAGCAAGCTCGGCGGAGAGCAGGCCGTTCGCGCGTTCGCCGATCGCATTCCCTCGGTCATCGTGCGGCCGCCCGTCATCTACGGCCCGGGCGACCGCACCAACATGCCGCCCATGCTCACCATGGCCCGCCTGGGCGTCTTTCTGCAGCCGGGCCTGACGCGCCGTTACTACTCGTGGCTGCACGTGCTCGACGTGTGCGACGGCCTGATCGCCGCCGGGCTGAACGGCAAGACGGTGCGGCAGGACGACCCGACCGCGGGCGTGTACTACCTGTCCGACGACCAGGAATACACCTGGACCGATCTGTACAACGCGCTGAGCCGGGCTCTGGGCAAGGGCAAGGCGCGCGTGGTGCCGGTGCCGTACACGCTGGGCTACGCGGCCGCCTTCGCGGCGGAGATCCGCAGCCGGCTGACCAACAGCACCAGCATCGTCAACCTCGACAAGGCCCGCGAAGGCTCGTTCGAGGCGTGGATCTGCTCGGCCCAGCGCGCCCGCAACGAGCTGTCGTTCAAGCCGGCGTTCGGGCTCGAGTCGGGCTTTCAGGACACGGTCCAGTGGTACCGGAAGGAGGGGTTCGTCTGATGCGCACCTTCGTCGAAGCACCGAGCGCCTCGGCTCCCCCGCCGGGGCTGGCCGCGATGGACGTCACCATCGAGCGCGTGCGGTCCCGGGCCGACCTCGACGCGTTCATTCAGCTGCAGCTGGACCTGTACCGGGACGATCCCCGCTTCGTCGCGCCCATCGTGGCCGAGCGGCGCGACTTCCTCGACCCGGCGAAGAACCCGTTCTTGCAGCACGCGGAGCTCGAGCTCTTCGTGGCGAAGAAGGCCGGCCGGCCGGTGGGCCGCGTCGCCGCCATCAACGACCCGCTCTACAACCAGTTCCACAACACCGAGGTGGGCTTCTTCGGCATGTTCGAGTCGATCGATGACTCGGGCGTGGCCTCGGCGCTCCTCGACGCGGCGGCCGAGTGGGTGGCTCAGAAGGGCATGAAGCAGGTGCTCGGCCCGGTGAACCTGTCGTTCAACCACGACTGCGGCGTGCTGGTGGAGGGCTTCGAGCACCCGCCGGCGATGATGATGCCGTACAACCCGCCCTTCTACGACCGGCTCATCCGCGAGGCGAATTTCGCCAAGTCGAAGGACCTCTACGCCTACGAGCTGTCGACGTCGGTGGCCCCGCCCGACAAGGTGGTCCGCGTCGCCGACAAGCTTTTGTCGCAGGACGGCGTGCGGGTGCGGCCGCTCGAGATGAAGGAGCTCCCCGAGGAGATTCGCCGCATCAAGAGCGTCTACAACGCCATGCTCGAGCGGAGCTGGGGCTTCGTGCCGATGACCGAGGACGAGCTCGACGCCGTCGTCGCCCGGCTGCGACCGCTGGTGCAGATCCGCCCCGAGCTGTGCCTCATCGCCGAGGTCGGCCAGGAGCCGGTGGCCTTCTCCATCACCCTCCCCGACTCGAACGTGGCGCTCAAGGCCGCGCGCGGGCGGCTGACGACGTTCGGCCTGCCCATCGGCCTGGCGAAGCTGTTGTGGGCGGCCCGCGGCATCGACCGGCTCCGCATGCTCCTGCTCGGCGTCAAGCCCGGGTTCCGCCGCCGCGGCATCGACGCGCTCTTGTGCCTCGAGACGCTCCGCGCCGCGCGCGAGCTCGGCTACTCGGGCGGCGAGCTCGGCTGGACGAGCGAGGACAACGACCTGATCAACCGGATGATCGTCGAGTTCGGCGCCCGCCGGTACAAGACGTACCGGATTTACGAGAAGCCCCTGCTTCCGCCGGCGAACAAGGCGGTGGGCTGACTTTTCCTCTCGCGCGCGGAGAGGGACAATCCAGCCATGACCCGGTCGATCGTTCTGTCGCTGGCGCTCCTTTCCCTCCCCGCGCACGCCGGCGACACCAAGAAGCCGCCGCCCAAGAAGCTCGGCCTCGAGCTGCCGAAGTTCAGTGCCATTCCCACCGGCGACGAGATCGAGGAAGTTCAAGGAGAAGACGGGCCTGTTGACGCCCAGCACCACCTCGGTCGACGCCCAATACGAGGTGGTGAAGGTGACGCACGGAAAATCGTTCATGCACTCGCCGAGCGGGGCCACGCCGGTGGGTGGAGCGCTCGAGTCCATCGCGCTGACCGGCAACCCGCCCAGCACCGAGAAGTTCAGCTCGGTGATTCGCGTGAAGTGCCCGCAGAAGATGAACGCGCCGATCGACGTGGTGGTGCTCGATCCGCGCGGCGACACGTTCATGTCGGCGCAGGGCGAGCTCAACTTCCGCGCCGCGAAGCAGGAGCTCGTCGACTGGACGGTCGACTGGGAAAGCACGCCGGCGCGCGGCGGTGGCAACTTCCAGGTGCTGATCCGCATCGGCGGTCAGGTGATGGGCACCTGGCCACTCAAGGTCGAAGCCGCGGCGAAGTGAGCTTCACGCCGTTCATCGCCCGACGAGGCGACTGTCGGGGAGGCGATTCGCTCGCCGGGTGGCCGATTCGCCTTTGCGGCACGGCCGGAAGCGGCGCTATATGCGCCCATTCCCCGCACGCGAGGAGAACATGGCCTACAGCGAACGAGTGAAGCAGATTCTGTCCTGGTATTCGTCGGAGAACCCGGGCGTCCTCACCAACCTCGCCCGCATGCTGAACCACGGCACGCTGGCCGGCACCGGGCGAATGGTGATCCTGCCCGTGGACCAGGGATTCGAGCACGGCCCGGCGCGCAGCTTCGCGCCCAACCCGCCGGCGTACGACCCGGACTACCACTTCCAGCTGGCCATCGACGCGGGCTGCAACGCCTACGCGGCGCCGCTCGGGTTCCTCGAGGCGGGAGCGGCGAAATTCGCCGGTGAGGTGCCGCTCATTCTCAAGCTGAACAACTCGGACACGCTGGCGAAGATGGAGCCCTGCTCGGCGGTCACCGGCTCGGTGAAGGACGCGGTGCGCCTGGGCTGCGCGGCCATCGGCTACACCATTTATCCGGGCTCGGGCGCTCGCAACACCCAGTACGAGGCGTTGCGCGAGCTCATTCTCGAGGCGAAGTCGTGCGGCCTGCCCACCGTCGTGTGGAGCTACCCGCGCGGCAGCGGCCTGTCGAAGGAGGGCGAGACCGCCATCGACGTGGTGGCCTACGCGGCGCAAATCGCCTGCCAGCTCGGCGCGCACGTGGTGAAGGTGAAGCCGCCGAAGGAGAACATCGAGCAGGCCGAGGCCAAGAAGGTCTTCGAGAAGTACAACATCCCCGTCAAGACGCTGGCCGACCGCGTGCGCCACGTGGTGCAGAGCTGCTTCAACGGCAAGCGCGTCGTCATCTTCTCCGGCGGCGAGGCGAAGGACTCGGCGGCGATCATGGAGGAGATCAAGGGCATTCGCGATGGCGGGGGCTTCGGCTCCATCATGGGCCGCAACGCGTTCCAGCGGCCGAAGGACGAGGCGCTGAAGCTCTTGCGCGACGTGATGAACGTCTACAAGTCGTAGCGCCAGGGGCCCAGAGCGCAAGCCAGTGGCCGCCCGCGCTCGTCCTCCGGGCCAACTGCCCCTTTTCTCCGTCGCGGCCGTCACCATCTTCCCGCGCCGGAGCTTCGTAGGAGGGGGTATGCGGCGAAGCGCTTTCCTGGCCGGCATCGTCTGTGCGCTGGCCTGTGGTCGCCCGGAGCAGCCGCTCGACGGCTCCGAGCCGGTCACGGAGGTGGCCGAGGGCCTGCAGACGGGCGTCCCGGTGGCGATCGCCGTCGGGCCCCAGGGCCTGGCCGCTTCGGCGTTCCTCCCCGGGCTCGGCTCGGTGCGGCTGCCCGCCGGCCACGAGCTGTCGCTCCAGGTCGTCCGCGCCAGCACGGACTTCGAGATCCGCACCGTCGACGGCGCCACCGTCTACGGCGTGCGCACGGCGGCGTCGAACGAGCTCTGGCTCAGCACCGACGCTGTGGGTGATGCTGGGCGACAAGACCGGTGGGCTGCTCCGCTCGTTCGACCAGGGGCGCACGTTCAAGCCGGTCGTCGAGGGCGCGCAGGGCGTGGCGGTGAACGGCGTCTTCACCGACCGCGGGCTGCTCTATGGCCTCGACAACGTCTACCTCCCCTACCCCGGCTCGGGCTACCTCGTGGTGCGCGCCCTCACCCGCTGAGGCGAAAAGCAAACGCCCCTGCGGACGACTCACGCAGGGGCTTCAGTGGACCCGACCGGGATCGAACCGGTGACCTCCGCAATGCCATTGCGGCGCTCTCCCAGCTGAGCTACGAGCCCGCGACCTGTTGCAACGCTTCTACCGCTTCTTTCCTTTCGACGCCACTGCGGTGCGGCCGGACACAGGGCCCCGCTTGGCCTTCACCTCGGCCCCCTCCCTGAGCAGGTCGGTAATCTCGGCGTTCTGTTGATCGATCTTCCGCTGCGCCTCCTGCGCCGCCTGCATCGCTCCGGCGAGCGAGGACGGCAGCTGGAGCTTGCCCTTCTGCACCTGCTCCCAGACCGACTTGCCCAGCTCGTACAGGGCCTTGTCCAGATCCCGCTCGAGGAAGTTGGCCTGGACCTTGGCCTTGGCCAGCTCGCTCGTGCGCTCGACCTGCTCGCGCAGCTCGGCCAGGGTGCGCTGGGCGGTCTCCCAGGCAGCCTGGATCTGCTGAATCGTCGGGCTGGCCTTTGCGTCGGGCATCGGGGTCGGCTTCGGAAGGAGCGCTTCGTTACCCGCCGCGTCAGCGCCTGTCAACCTCGGAGGAGCCTCGCCGCGAAGAAGCCGCCCCCGGGCAGACGCACGGGCGAGACGGAGAGGGTCTCCTCGAGAGAGAGCTCCGGAAGCCTGGCCAGCAAGGCCTCGACGACGGCCTCGTTCTCTTCCCGCAGCAGCGAGCAGGTGGCGTAGACGAGGCGTGCTCCGCTGCGGAGCCGCCCCGCCGTCCTCTCGAGCAGCTCGAGTTGCGTCCGCGCCAGCTCGGCGATCTTCTTCGGGTCGAGCTTCCACTTGAGGTCCGGCTCTCGCTGCAGGCTGCCCACGCCGCTGCAGGGCGCGTCGATGAGCGCCAGGTCGACCGCCTCGAGCGGCACGTCGGGAGTGAAGCGCACGTTCCGGAGCCCCAGCGTCCGCACGCGGGCGATGCCCTCGCCGAGCCGGCGGCGCGAGGCGTCGGTGGCGTAGACCGTCGCGACGCGGTCGGCCAGGGCGATCGTCTTTCCTCCCGCACCGGCGCACAGGTCGGCGACCACGTGGTGCGGCTCGGGACGGCACAGCTCGACGACGAGCTGGCTGCCCAGGTCCATCACCTGCAGCCGGCCCTCGCGAAACGGCGCACTGTCGAAGATGCGGCGGCCCTCGTCCTCGACGACGAGCGCGTCGGGAGCGGCCTCGAGCGGGCGGGCGTCCACTCCTTCGGCACGGAGCCGGTCCAGCACCTCGGCCCGGCTTCCCGGGGGGCGCGCGCGGAGGATGAGCGACGGCTCGCGGTTCAGCGCCTCGAGCAGCACCTCGTCGCGTCCGAGCGCGTCGCACAGCCAGGTCGGGAAGGAATGGCGCACCGCCGGATCGTCGGGGATCGGCGGCAGCTCGGCGCGGCCGATGCGCTCGAGCAGCTCGTCGCGTACGGCCCTCGGGCGAATCGGGCCCGGCAGGCGGACCTCGGCCGAGAAGCGCTCCCACGCGGCGCCGGTGCGCATCCTGCGCCAGAGCACGTAGCGGATGAGCGCCTGGTCTTCGAGCAGCGAGAAGTCGCTCGGGGGGAGGCCGGCGAGCTTCGCAAGGAGATCCAGAAGGCGCTGGTGGCGCGACAGCTCGCGCGTGGCCAGGGCGGCGAAGCGGCGCTCGTTCCCGCCCAGCCCCTTCACCTGCTTGAGCGCGGCCTTTAGCGCCGGCCTGAGCGCCTCGCCGCGAAGCACCGAGAGATGCGCCCGGAGCGCGGCCTCGGCGGCTCTGCGCGACGGCCGGCCGAGCGCCGCCTCCGGAAGCTGCGTCGTTTGGCCCTCCCCGGACTCGAACCGGGACGCGGGGTCAGCCGCAACGGATTTTGAGTCCGTCTCGTCTACCAATTTCGACAGAGGGCCTCTTTGCCGCGGCCTTATACCCGTTTCCGGCCGGACGCGCAGCGTTCGAACACCTGACGGAGCGCCGCCATTGCCGAATCGGCCGGCTATCGCTAAAGGACGCTCGGTATGTTGAATCTCCTCATCGCCCTGCTCGCCGCGCTGGCCGTCGCGGTCGGCGTGCGCCTGGCTGGCTTCCCGCTCGTCGCGGCCATCATCCCCGGCACGGTGGTGCTCCTCGGCGTCTACATCGCCCTGGCCAGGCGCGTGTTCAAGAAGATCCAGGCCGTCACCTCGGAGGCCTACAAGGAGCTCTCGGCCCCATCGACGAGCCAGAAGGAAATCAAGCAGCGCGCGGAGAAGGCCATCAAGGTCCTCGAGTCCGGGCTCGTCTGGTCGCGCTGGCAGTTTCTGGTCGCGTCGCAGCTGCACGGCGCGATCGGGCAGATCAAGTACCTGGTGAAGGACCTCGACGGCGCCCTGGCCGAGCTCAACCAGGCGAACGCGCGCGACTACATGGCGCAGGCGATGAAGGGCGCGCTCTTCTTCCAGCGCAAGCAGTACGACGAGATGAAGAAGGCCTTCGAGGCGGCGGTGAAGGCGGGGAAGAAGGAAGGCGTGGTCTGGGCCACCTATGCCTGGTGTCTGTTGCAGCTCAAAGAAAAGGACCAGGCGCTCGCGGTGATGGCGCGCGCGGTGCAGGCCAACCCCAGCGACGAGAAGCTCAAGGCGGCGCTGGTGGCGCTGCAGAACGACAAGAAGCTCAAGATGAAGGCCTGGGAGCCGCTGTGGTGGAACTTCGGCCTCGAGGCCCCGCCGGTGCAGCAGATGGGCCCGAGGGTGAAGTTCGTCCGCCGCTGAGGCCGGGCCGACCGCCCGGGGCTACACCCCTCAGGTGCCGCCGTAGCCGATCGTCACGCGCCCGTCCTCTTCGATGACGGGCACCTCGCGCGCGCCGCCCGTCAGCTCCAGCATTTCGGACAGCTTCCGCGGGTCGCGCTTGACGTTGAAGTACTCGACCGTCTTCCCCTGCCGGGCGAACGCCTCACGGGCGGCAGTCGTATACGGTCAGGTGTCCTTGCCGTAGATGCGAATGACGTCGGTCATGCCCGTGTTTCTACGAGGCGCCGGCGGTCGGGGGCAAGGGACCTCTGGTTGCGTTCCTCCGGGAGGCGTCGCGGGAAGCCTTTGCAATTTCTGCCGTGCGCGCCAGCGTTGACGCCGGGCCGACAGTGCAATCCCGCGGGGCGACTCCGCTGACGGCTGCCGCGCGGGGCACACCTGTTGCTCGCAGGTGGATCGGGTCGGGTGGGCAGCCGGGGGGCTCGGCAGGTGGGGCGTGGGGTGAGTGCGGTGGCGGCTGCTGAGCCCCCCGTGTTGTTCGGTCAGCGATGAGATGGCACGTCGACAACTCGCGCCGCGCGCGCATCCTCGTGGTCGACGACGACCGGGCCACTCGCATCGCGCTTCGCGAGCTCTTGTCGCTGCGCTACGAGGTCGACCTCGCCGCCGACGCCGAAGAGGCCCTCGCCGCCGCGCACGAGTTGGTGCCCGACGTGCTGCTCGTCGACGTCTTCCTGCCCGGCCGCGATGGCCTGACGCTGTGCGAGGAGCTCTCCCGCGACGCCCGCACCGAGCAGGTGCCCATCGTCTTCACCTCGTCGCCCTCGAGCGATCTGGCCGTGCGCTGCCTCGACATCGGCGGCGCCGACTTCGTGCCCAAACCGGTGGCCCCGGCCGAGCTCGTCGCGCGCATCGACCGCGCCATCCGCGAGGGCCGCGCCCTCCGCGCCCTCCAGGAGCTGGCCCAGACCGACGCCCTCACCGGGCTGCCCAACTACCGCGGCCTGGCCCGCCGCGTGGGACACGAGTTCCACCGCGCCAACCGCTACGGCCACCCGCTCTGCGTCGTCACCCTCGATCTCGACCACCTCAAGCACTTGAACGACCGCTACGGCCACGAGGCCGGCAACCGCGCCCTCGTCGCCCTCGCCCGACATTTGCGCGCCAACCTCCGCGAGGCCGACTTCGCCGCGCGCTTCGGCGGCGACGAGTTCGTCGTCCTCTTGCCCCACCAGACCCCGGCCGAGGCTTCGATTCTGGTCGCCCGGCTCATGGCCGGTCTGCGCACCCTCCGGGTGCCCGTGGGCGACGGCGAGGGTGTTTCCCTCACCATCTCGGTGGGCATCGCTGGCCACTTCGCCGCCTCGCCGAAGCGCTCCTCGGAGGAGCTGATGCAGGCCTCGGACGCGGCGCTCAACGAGGCCAAGCGGCGAGGGCGGAACCGTGTCGTCGTCTACGAGGCCGAGCTGGAACGCGGAACAGGAGCGTCCGAGCCGGGAGGCGCATGGACGCCCCACTGAAGACGGGCTCGCGGGTCGCGGTCATCGGCGGCGGCATCACCGGTGCCGCCGTCGCCGGAGCCCTCCTCCATGGCGCCCGTGCCCGCGGCCTCGCCATGGAGGTCATCGTGTACGAGGCTCCGCCGATCGCCGGAGCGCGCCCGCCCGTCCTCCTGTCCGCCGAGTGCCGCTCGCGGCTGGCCGCCCTCGGCTGTCGCGTGCCGCTCGAGTGGCGGGTGCTCTGCATCGACGCCGTCGAGGTGCACGCGTACTGGCGAGGGCAGCGCCTCCCCGTCCCGGCCGACTCGCTGTGGGTCGGCGACTCGGGCACCGAGCTGGTGAGGCGAGCCATCTCGGCCACGGCGGCCCTCGCCGGCGCTCGCTTCGTTCCGCGTGCGGTGCAGCGCGTGGATTGGTCCCCTCCGGAGGCCAGGTCGGATCCGCCGAACGCGTTCCTGGCGGTCCGCGCCCAGGGCCGCGTGGATCGCGTCGCCGCCGCGGTGCTCGCCGCCGGCCCCGGCGGTACGCTGGGTGACCGCTTCTTCCCGGGCTTCGACGGAGCACCGGCGCTTGCCGCGGTACACGCCCGCCTCCGCTACGCCCTCCCCGCCCGGGACAGCGCCGTGCGGCTCGTGCTCGGGCCCGCGCCCAAGGTCGATGCGCTCCTCCTCTTGCCGTGCGGTCGCTCGATGCACGCCGTGGCGTACGGCGCGCGCCTGTCCCAGACCGATTTCTGCCAGGCCCTGATGGTGGCGTGTCGCGACGGCCAGCTCCGCGACGGCTTCGAGCTCAGCGGTCTGCGCGTGGCCAAGGTGCCGTTCGGAGCAGCGCGCCGCCTGTCCGGCGCCAGGAGGTTGGCGGTGGGACCTGCGGCCTGCGGACACCCGCTGCAGCTCACGCTCTCCGAGGCCCTGTCGTCGTGCACCCGCGCGTCGGCGGCGCTCCTGGACGCTGGAGAGGAGGCGGGCGCGCTCGCGCGCCGGTATGTTCGCGACGGCGTCTTCGATCTCGTCGAGGACGCGGTCGCGGCGGCGCGGGCCACCGTGTGGCTCCAACGCGCGCGCGAGCTCGCTCCGGAGGCATTCGCCCACGCTCGCGACCGCGACGGCGCCGGCGGCTGGTCGACGGGAGTTCTCGGGCTCAGCTCCCCCACCCCGCGGACGCTGCTCGGCGCAGCCAGGCGCGCCGGCCTGAGCCGCCTGTGGCGATCGATCCTGCTCCACCCCCCGCCGCAGAGTGGCGGCTCGTCCCGACCCGAGCCGAACCTGTTCTTCGTCGTCGACGACGATGACGATACCCGCGAGGCCCTGACGTGCTTCATCGAGTCGCGCGGCGGCCGCGTAGTGGCCTTCTCGGACGAGCTGTCGTTGTTCGCCGCGGCGGCGCAGCGCCCACCCGCGGCCATCCTCCTCGATGTCGTGCTGTCCTGGGTGGACGGGCTCAGGCTCTGCGAGGGCCTCAAGCAGCATCCGGCGACGCGCAACATCCGCGTGGTGGTGATCAGCGGGCTCGATCGGCCGCACGTGCGGGCGAAGGCGCTCGAGGTGGGCGCCGCCGCCTTTCTGCCCAAGCCGGTCGACCCGCCGACCTTGTGGGCCGTGCTGTCGCAGCGGCCCGCGGCGGAGGCCGCCGATGTGCAGCCTTCGTCGGGCCCGCGCACGGGAGGCATCGCCCGCAGCGGCCGATGCGTGCGCGCCGCGACGAGCGACGACCGAGCGAAGTGGATGCGATGACGCTGCGCTCGCGTCGCCATCGGCGTCGATCGCCGCCATCGCCCCATGCCCGCAAGCTCGTGCGCGGCCGAGACGCCCTGGGGACATCGTCGACCATCGTGCGGGCACCGGAAGCGGCCGCAAGCGGTGCTCAATCATGGCGGAGCTCGGCAGCCGCCCCGGAGCGGATCCGACTCGGCCGCCGTGGACCGAGCACCGGAACGCGGCCAGGCCAGCGTGCCCAATCATCGGCGGAGCTCGACCGTTGCCCCGGAGCGGCTCCGACTGCGGTCGCCGTAGTGCGGGCACCGCACGCACGCCGGTCATGCGATTCGGCCCGTCTCTCGCTCACAGGTGCGCACGCGCCCACTCGAGGACGGCGTCATAGGGCGGCGAAACCGGCTGGGCGCCGGGCTCCTTCTTGAACCAGGTGAGCTGCCGCTTGGCGTACTGCCGCGTCTTGCGCGCGGCCTGCTCGATCGCCTCCTTCAGGGTCGCTCTCCCTTCGACGACCGCCAGGGCCTCGGCGTACCCCACGCTGCGCATCGGCGCAGTGTCGCGAAAGCCGCGAGCCACCAGGCTGTGGACCTCGTCGACCAGGCCCGCCTCGAACATCGCCCGCGTGCGCCGGTCGATGTCCCGATACAGCGCGTCGCGCGGCGGAGTGAGCACGAACAGCCCGTGCTCGTAACGTCGCTCGGCGAAATTGTGCGCCGCGCGGAGCTCGGACGCCGGCCGCCCCGTCTGCTCGTAAATCTCCAGCGCCCGCAGAACTCGCACCCGGTTCGTCGGCGGCACCGTCGCCGCGGTCGCCGGGTCGACTCGCTCGAGGCGCGCGTGCATCGCCTGAAGCCCCAGCCGTGAGGCCTCCTCGGTCAGTCTTCGGCGAATCGCGGGGTCGGCTCCGGGAACCTTCGACAACCCATGGAGCAGAACGCGCAGGTACAGGCCGGTGCCTCCGGTGACGACGACGCTCCGCCCCCTCGAGCGCGCGTCGGCAATCGCTCGGTCCGCCATCGCCTGGAAGCGCGCGGCGTCGAACGGCTCGTCCGGGTCGACCACCGACACGAGGTGATGCCGTACGCGGCCCAGCTCGGCGGGGGTCGGCTTGGCCGTTCCGATGTCGAAGTAGCGGTAGACGGCCTGGGAATCGGCGCTGACGATCTCGGCGCCCATCTCCTCGGCGATGCGCAGGGCCAGGCCGCTCTTCCCCGAGGCAGTCGGCCCGGCGATGACCAACAGCGGCCGTTCGGACGTCGGGGTCACGACAGCGCACTCTGCACCGCTTCGGCCGCCGACGCATCGGGAACGAAGTACAGCCGCACGCTCCGCACGGCCTCGAGCAGCCGTGACGCCGCGCGGAACATGAGCGCCCGCCCGACGGGGCTTGCGTCCGGCATCAGCGCGTTGGGGAGCAGCACGCGTATGACCTGCCCCGGCGGCGCCGACGTGAAGTACGAGGCCTCGTCCCACTCGAGCAGCCCGACGCAATCGACGACGGCGCGAACGGGGCTCCCTACGTTCCACGGCGTTCCCTCGGCGACCCAGCCGCTCGGCTCGGGCCACACCGCGACCAGCTCGTCGGCGAGCAGCCGGAGCCCGGACTGCCGGCAGATCCGCCCGAGCGTGCTCTTGCCGGCGCCCGACGGCCCGACCAGGACGGCCGCGCGCCGAGACGCCACGCCCACCGCGTGGAGCAACAACCCGCCCTTCTGCAGCAGCCGGTCTGCGAGCAGCACCTTCACCACCGCCTCGACCGGGTAGCGGCCCGGCGCCTGGTAGAGGTGCACGACGCCGTCACTGGCCTCGGCCTCGAAGTCCTCACCAAAGATGCGCGTGCGTCCGTTCGAGCGCTCGATCGCGGGCATCGACCGCGCTCCCGAATGCGGTGGCCGCAATAGCTCGTGAATGTGGATCACCACGTCGACCGCACCGGACGAGTGGAAAGGCGCCCACTCGACCGGGCCGTTCACCGCGAAGGAGATGCCGGCGATGGTCACTGGGGGCACGGCGGCGGGTCACCCGGCTTGCACTGGGGCTGCGACACCGTGGCCAGCGCGATGAAGGCCTGCTCCCAGACGATGTCCGGGGGCTCGTATGGAGCAGGCGGACCGGGCGGCTCGGTCGAAGGTCTGGTGTGCGCGTCGTCCACTTACGTCTCTCGCCCGGTTCCAGTTTCCGGCCACCTCGGGACCTCCGCAACCAAACGACCTGTGGGGCGGCTCGATGCCTCGATGCACACCGAGGCCCCGCTATAGCGGAGCATCGAACGCACACAACCGCCCATCGAGATCCGCGACGTAGATGCGCATCGGGTTGAGGTTGGGATCGAGGTTCGGCGTCCCGAGGGCGCGGCTGCTCACCAAGACCGAGCTCTCCACCGCCCCCGTCGCCGCATCGAGGCGGTGCAGATGGCCGGTGCTGCTGCCGACGTACACCTTCTGCGAGTTGTACTCGATGCGGATGCCGGTCGGCCCGGAGATCGCCGGCGGCGGAGACCAGAACGAAGTGAATACTCACACCGCCTGAAGGCGGTGGCTTCGGCCGGGCTTCGCCC
>FWPU01002589.1_pt1 | contig 45923 bp, 38 predicted proteins | sample 2228361 | NCBI WGS metagenome assembly FWPU01 (sample SAMEA103939777, study PRJEB20133) | metagenome
ATAATATTGAAATTGCATCCAATGCAGAATCTGCTGCACTTATATTTAATCAAAGTAAAGAGATCTACTACTTTTCAAGATTTAACAATCTACTTTATCTTAATAAAATTCGATTTAATAAAAAATTTGATGAACCAGTAAATCTCAAAACTCATGTTTTAAGCGATATAAGAAATTATAATGCGGTAGTAAAAAGTTGTTATAATCAACCATTAAAAGAAAAACCAGTATTTGCCGCAATAAGTGACATTAACTCTTCACAATTGATTGTATTTCATAAAGGATTTTTGAAAACAATTGTTATTCAAGATTATACTATTACAAAAAATTATTTACAATTTTATGAAACAAATGAAGATGATAATTTACTATTATATGATAATAAAAGTGGAATAATAAAGAGAATATCATTTGAGAAAAATTATATTAATTATAAAATCCAAGATATTTTTGAATCTCAAACTATGATTAATTATATTGGATTACGTTTTCAAGATAAAATAGATTTAATTATCTATATAGATTCTTCCGATAATCTTATAAAATTTAAATATATCCTGTAATGAAGAAATTATTTTTTTTAATAAATCTGTTTGTTGTAAGTACTATTGTACATTCACAAAATCTAGATTCTTTATTCAATGAATATCTTAGAATAAAAGGAGTTATTGTTGGAGATAGAAAAGTTGTAAATTCTTATTTTAACAATGATGTAAAATGTGGATTTGGAGTTGTAAATCTTGTAAGAGAGAATTTCGAGCGTTTTACATTAAAGCAAAAAATCATACTCTCACAGTTAGTAACACGACCTAAAACTGATACGAGTGTTATTACCTCATCAGGGAAATTCAGAATTCATTTCAATAAGACTGGTTTGCATTCACCTAAATATGATTTAAGAGAATTTGTACTTGCAGTTGATTCTGCCTACAATTTTGAAGTAAATATATTGAATTATCCTCCACCACCAAACGACTTTGGAGAAGGAGGAGATGAAAAATATGATATTTACATTCAAAACCTTTCAGGTGGTTTATACGGATATACTGAATCTGAAACTGAAATTGGCAATAGAATTTATACGAGTTACATAGTAATTGATAACGATTTTTCAGATACTTATACAAAAGGAATTAACGGGGCAAAGGTATCTATAGCTCATGAATTGCATCATGCTATTCAAATAGGGAATTATATTTTGAGAAATGAAGATCAATTTTTCCATGAATTAACTTCTACATCTATGGAAGAATTTGTATTTGACAATATTAATGATTATTACTCGTATTTACCTTCATTTTTTAATAACCCACAGCGTGCTTTTCCATATAATAATGGTTATAATCTTGCTATCTGGAATATTTTTCTGAAAAACAGGTTCGGTTTTGATATTATAAAAAGATCCTGGGAATTGCTGAGAACAGAAAGAGCATTAAATGCAATTGCAGATGCTATTTTTGAATATGGATCAACATTTAAAAATGAATTTGCATTGTTTGGGCAATGGATCTTTTTTACAAATTATCGAACAGTTCCAAACAAATATTTTAAAGAAGCAGAAAATTATCCTTTAATTAAACCATTAATCAAACTTGAATTTACTTCTCCATCAACTATGACTGAAATTAATACTGAACCAGTATCAACGAATTTTCTTTTTTTTATAAACAACAATAAAGCTGAACCCGATACTTTTGTTGCAATTATTTCAAATGCAGATATTACACAGGGAGTCGAAGATCTAAATCAAAAACTTAATTTGAAATATATTCTATCTGACCAGAATTCCTATGATTTTAAAAAAATTATTGATAATTATTTTTCCAAGATAGAATGCAATAATTCTTTTTTAATAGCCGAATCATACATATTAAATAACAAATTGATTAATGAGGGTCAGATTAGTACATCAGATATAGTATATGCGTTTCCACAGCCATTTACTTATTCAAAAGATGATTTTATTTATTTCCCTGCAATTAAAACAAAATCTGGTTATGCAAATTTATTTGTTTACTCGGTAGATATGGATCTGATTTATACGGGTGAACATAAAATTTATTCTTCTGATAAGACTGTAGTCAAATGGGATGCATTAACTAATGAAAAGAAAAAATTATCATCAGGAGTTTATTTTTATATAGTTAAATCAGGGGAAAATGTTACCAAAGGAAAATTTGTAATTATAAATGACTGATTATTCTATACATATAGAAGATCTTACTAAATACTTTGGGAGGAGATTAATTTTCAATAGTATAAATGCCTTGTTTAAATCAGGAAAAATTTATGGTGTTTCCGGACCTAATGGTTCAGGTAAATCGACGTTTGCAAAAATAATAGCAAATTTAATTTCCCCCACATACGGGAAAATAGTTCATAGATACAATAACAAAATAATTGTAAGCGATAAACTTCATAAATATATTGGATTTGTATCCCCTTATCTTTTTCTTTATGATGAATTTACTGCAAGAGAAAATTTGATTTTCTTTTCGAGAATACGTGGAATAAAATTCGATGATGAATTCTCTAATTTTTTACTCTCTGAATTGAATCTCTACGAAAGAAGAAACGAGCTGGTTAAAACATATTCTTCTGGAATGAAACAAAGATTAAAATTTATTTTTGCTTTATTACATAGACCACAACTAATAATTCTTGATGAACCAACATCAAATTTGGATAATTCTGGCAAGGAAAAAGTATATGAATTATTAATAAAAGAAAGCAAGACAAACCTTGTTATTATTGCTTCTAATGAAGATACCGACCTCCAGTTGTGTAATAATATAATTAATCTTGAAGAATATAAGAGTACGATTTCAAAATAATCATTAATGATTTGGAAACAAAAATTATACACAGATGATATTGATGAAACAGACATATTTTTATTGTTTGAATTTTCAATATCATCTGTGTCAGTTTAGTGTTCAATTCTCTTCGGCTTCAACTTTGACTTTCATCACTATTTTTTTAACCGGTATTGATAAGTGCACAGCAATTCCAGGCATGTGAACATCAGAGGGGAAGAACAAAGCAAAATATCCTTCTTCAGCTATTAAAAAATTACCGTTACCTTTTAAGAACATAATATCTTTTTCTGGGTTATACTCTTCTGTTACAATCATTTTTATAGAGTTTGAATAACCCATTTTTTCTTTGCCCATAATAATGTATTGAATATCAATGTATTTTTTATGAGCTTCCCATTTACCTGCTGTAATTGGTTTTGTATCGTAATTTTGGACAACGGCATAAATATTTTCTCCCTCAATCTCATATTTCCCGGGTTCTAAATTTTCTAAATCTGTGTTTAATAAATATTCAAATGCTTTTTGAATTCTTTGTCCAAGTGAAAAATAAAGATGGGCATTTTTTAACTGATCGAAAATCATAAGTACTCCCAAATTTGTATTTTTTATTCTAAAATTATGAAATTATAATTCAAATAAAACACCTGCTGTAATAACATAAAAATTATTTTTTAGTTCTTTAATTCCAGGGAGTCTATCTAATTTTAGATCAAGAAATACATAACGAATATCTCCCGTGAGAATTAAATTACCCAGCCCAATTTCTGCGCCAATCCCAAGGTGATAACCAAATTCACTTTTAGTTTCGTCTTTAAATCCCAGTGTGTTAAGTGTGCTCGAGTAATCAATTTTAGTGTTATACCAACCCGCACCTACAGTTCCATAGAGGAGAGGAAAAAAGTAAAGCATTCCACTTACCATTACAGGATACATTTTTGTTTTAACAGTACCATTTTCATAATCTTCGCTTCTATAGTTTATCGCAGCTTCTACTGCTAAAGTACGTGCTAAGTAAATTCTTCCAGCAGCACCGAGTAATAATGAGCCCTCTGCATCTTCAGATTTGTGATAACCTAATTGTGGTCCAATTGCAATTGATTGAGCATTCAAAGAAGCATAAAGAAAAAATATTATGCAAAAAACAGTAGAATATTTCTTTATCATAATTCCTCCTTATGGATAAGATTTAATTAATTACATTAATTTTGATTGATGAAGGATAATTCTCTGAATAATAAACCCGATTAATTGCTTTTTGAAAATCTATTTCGTCAGCAGCATAAATATCAACAAATTTTTGAGGATTGCGATCGAAAAAAGGAAAGAGGCTGCTTTGGATATGAATCATAATTTTGTGCCCTTTTAGAAAAGTATGATCAATATCGTTTAGTTTAATTTTAACATTAGTGATTTTGTTTGGAATAAATGGTTCAGGGTTTTCATAGCTATTACGGAATTTTCCTCTCATTATTTCATATCGTATTAATCTCTGATAACCTCCATATTCAATATTATTTGGATTATGCTCAGGATTTTCTTCTCCATCCGGATAAACATCAATAATTTTAATAATCCAATCAGCATCTGTTCCGGTAGTCGAAACATATAAATCTGCGTAAATTGGTCCAGCTATAGTTAGATCTTTTTCTAAAGGCTCTGTTTCGTATACAACTACATCCGGACGTGAAGAAGCGAATCTTTGATCTTCGCTCATATAAGTTCTTAAATACATTTGTTTTGAGTCGTGAAATTTAGCAGTGTAAGGAACTGGTTTATTGGGATCACTTAAAAATTCATCATATAGAATATTTTTGTTTGTAGGTTTCTCCCAATTTAATTTGCCATTTGATGATAGGTATAAAAACTTTATTTCAGTCTTTTCTGGAGGCCATTTTTCATAATTTACCCATTTATTGCTTCCCGTTCGATAAGTTATTACTTCTGGTATTTTTAGCTCTCCTTCGTTTTTTAAATAGTATTTAAAGAAGGGTGTAAGAATATTTTTATTATAATATTCGCTAGTATTTTCAGGGAAAGTAAAATCACCAAACATATTGCCGTTACTCCGTGCCCAACCTCCGTGGCTCCAGGGTCCAATTATCATGTAAGTTTTATTATCAGGATTTTTTTCTTCAATTGATTTATAAATATTCAATGGCCCATATAAATCTTCTGAATCATACCAACCTCCTACAATTAAGACAGCTGGTTTAACATTATTAAAGTGTGGTAGAATATTTCTTGTTTTCCAGAATTCGTCGTAAGTTCCATGTTTAATAATTGAATTCCAGAAGGGAAGTTTATTATGAAAAAATTTCTCATTTATGTTTTTGATTGGTCCAATTTTTAAGAAAAAATTGTACATATCTGGTGAATCATATGGATCTATTGTTTTCCACTTTGTGGTTAAACTATCTCTTGGTTGATCAAATGATTTGAAGAAATTAAACGACATCGAAAGTGTTAAAGCACCATTATGATGCATGTCGTCGCCAATAAACCAATCTGCTATGGGAGCCTGAGGGGATACAGCTTTTAATGCTGGATGAGAATCTATTAAACTCATTGCAGCATAAAATCCGGGATAAGATATTCCCCATACTCCAACATTTCCATTGTTGTGTTTAATATTTTTGATTAACCAGTCAATTGTATCGTAAGTATCCGTGGTTTCATCAATATCTTTAATACTCTTTTTGATGGGAATATATGGTCTCATATTTTCAAATTGACCTTCACTCATAAATTTTCCTCGTACATTCTGATAAACAAATATGTATCCGTCTTTTGCAAATTCTTCATTGGGTCCTAAACTCTGTGGATAATTATTTTCACCATAAGGAGAAATTGCATACGGAGTTCTTATTAATAATATGGGATAGTTTTTTGTTGTATCTCTGGGAGTGTACAAGAATGTAAAAAGTTTAACACCATCACGCATCTCAATTCTATATTCTTTTTTCGAATAATTTTCTCTGATCCATTCAGTACCCTGAGCATAAGTTAACGAAAAAACCAGAATCAGTATAAAAAATATTCCTTTTTTCATATTATCTCCTCAAGAAAATTTGATTTAGTTAAAAATTCTTCGGCTTTGATTAAACTTTCTATTGTACCCAGATCAAAAAAGAAATTTTCATTATGTTCATAATATGTTATTTTATTTTTAGAAGCTAATGCAAGATAAAAATCAATAATTGAAAAAACATCCTTTGCTGGAAAGTTTTTAAATACCGAAGGATTGACGATATGAATTCCACTAAATGCATATTCAGAAAGATCCCCTGATGGTTTACGAACGATTTTAGTTTCGCCAGATTTTACATTTTTCCAGCCGCATAAATTTTTCTCATGATCAAATAGAAAATATCTAGTTGAAATTCTTTTTTGTACTGCAATAGTGACTGCTGAATTCTGTGTTGTATGGTATTCAAATAATTCTCTCAAATTGATATTGCTCAATACATCTACATTATGAATTAGAAAAGGCAAGTTATCATTAAATAAGCATGAAGCTTTTTTTAACGCACCTCCTGTGTCAAGAAGTAAATCTCTTTCATCAGAAATTATTATTGTAGTATTAAAATAATTATTCAATTGAAGAAATTCGATTATTTGATTTGCAAAATGATGAACATTAATAATAATTTCATTGAATCCATACTTAATTAGTTTTTTTATTACAATTTCCAATAGGGGAATTCCATTTAATTTTACAAGTGCTTTTGGTAGTTTATTTGTAATGGGCTTTAATCTGGTTCCTAATCCAGCAGCTAATATAAATGCTTTCATGATTTATTTAATTGAGTGTGTGTAACTACTATATTAATATCATATTTCGATGAAAAATATTCTGATATTTTTTCTGCAAAATAGACAGACCTATGTTGTCCACCCGTGCAACCAAAGTTGATCATTAACTCAGTCCAACCTTTTGAGATATAATTTTCAACTGATTGAGTAATTACGTTAATAATGTTTTTGAGAAAAACCTGGGCTTCGGGCATTGAATCAAGAAAATTTTTTACTGGTTTATCTTTGCCTGTAAGATTTTTGAACTCTTCAATTTTTCCCGGATTTGGAATTGCTCTGCAATCAAAAACAAAACCACCGCCATTGCCAGTAATATCTACAGGCATTTTTCCTCTGTATGAGAAGCTGTTGATTCGTATAGTCAGTTTGTTTTTATGAGAATTGTAAGAAACAAAATGTTTTATCTCATCATTTTCGATTAATTGTTCGAGTATGGAAATTAATTCCGGTATTTTTAATTTGGTTTTAATTTTTTTTAATACTTTTTCAACATGCTTTATTGCATATGGTATGCTTTGTATAAAATGTGATTTACCTTCATATAGACCACGATACCCATAAGCTCCAAGCATCTGCAAAAGTCTTATCAAAATAAAACCATCATAATGTTTCAAAAATTCTGAAGTGTTAATTTTTTTTATTTTATTAATAGAATGTAAATAATAATCGAGTAATTCCTTACGAAATATTTCCGGAATATTTGCTTTGGAATCTATAAGTAAAGATGCAAGATCATACTGAAGGGCTCCTTTTCGACCACCTTGATAATCAATAAAATAAAGTTCTTCATTTTTAATCATAATATTTCGCGAGTTAAAATCCCTATACATGAAATAATCTGATTTTGCCTGTAGCAGAAATTTTGTAAATAAATTGAAATCGTTTTCCAATAATTGCTCGTCAAAATTAATGTCAAAAAATTTTACAAAGTGATATTTAAAGTAATTTAGATCCCACATTATTGATTGTTTATCAAATGCAGCACGGGGGTAACAAATAGAGAAGTCAAGATTTATGTAACCTTTAATTTGAAATTTAATAAGTTCATCAATTGCTTTTTTGTAATAATGAAGAACTTCCTCAGGAAATTCATTACCTTTTCGTTTTGATGTTAAGTATGTGTATAATGTTTCGTCACCTAAGTCTTCAAGCAAATAAATGCCTTTAATTAAATTCGATGAATAAATTTTTGGTACATTTAGCTTATGTTTATGGAAGTGTTTTGTTAGATAAATAAAAGCTTTATTTTCTTTTCTGTTCTCGTTAAAAACACCAATAGCAGATTTGTTATTCCCGCAGATTCTAAAATATTTTCTGTTTGAGCCCGAACCTAATAATTGAGTAATTGAATTTACTTTATGATCGGACCATTTTTGAAATAAACATTCGAGTTCTTTACGATAATTCATTTTTATTTCCAATTTATTCATCAGATTCATCATAATTTAATATTGGATGGAGCCATTTTTCAGCTTCTTTCAAGCTTATACCTTTTCGTTTATGGTAATCAATAACCTGGTCTTTAACTATTTTTCCAACGTTAAAATATTTTGCCTGAGGGTGAGCAATATATAACCCACATACAGATGCAGCTGGATGCATTGCTAAACTTTCTGTAAGTTTTATATTGATATTTTCTTCCACATTAAGAATTTTCCATATGGTTATCTTTTCAGTATGATCAGGTTGTGCTGGGTAACCTGGTGCTGGACGAATACCCTGATATTTTTCTTCGATCAGTTCTTCGTTTGTGAAATTTTCTTCGGGTGAGTAACCCCATAATTCTTTTCTAACTATTTGATGTAATAGTTCTGCAAATGCCTCTGCAAGTCTATCTGCAAGTGCTTTGACCATAATTATATTATATTCATCATTTTCTTTTTGAAATTTTTCTATCAAGTTTTCAACCCCAATTCCAGAAGTCACAGCAAAGGCACCAATATAATCTTCAACATTTGTTTCTTTTGGGGCAATGAAATCTGATAGTGCAAGATTAGGAATACCCTTAGATTTTACTGTTTGTTGTCTTAATGTATGAAGAATTGCAAGGATGCCCTTGCGAGTTTCATCTGTGTAAATTTCAATATCGTCATCAACTGAATTAGCAGGAAAAATGCCCACTATTCCATTGGCTATTAATAATTTTTCTGAAATTATTTTGTCGAGTAATTTATTGGCGTCTTCATATATTTTTTTTGCTTCATTGCCATAAGTCGGGTTGTCAAAAATTTTTGGATATCGTCCTTTAAGTTCCCAAACCTGAAAGAAAGGAGTCCAGTCTATATAATTTTTTAATTCATTGAGAGGATAATTTTTAAGGATTGTCAACCCTAATTTTTTAGGAGGAGTAATTTTATAATTATTCCAATCTAATTGAAGTTTGTTTTTACGAGCCTCCTGGATTGATAGAAAAGCTTTATCAGTTTGTTTTTTATAATGGGATTTTCTTAACCTTTCATATTCATTTTTTATTTCTTCAATAAATTTATTTCTTGTTTCTTTGTTTAACAGATTGCTTACTACTCCTACGCTTCGTGAAGCATCAAGTACGTGAATTGTAGGACTTGAATAGTTCGGAGCAATTTTTACAGCCGTATGAATTCTTGAAGTTGTAGCACCACCAATCAGCAGTGGAATTTTTAATCCCGATTTTTCCATTTCTTTTGCTACATTAACCATTTCATCAAGCGATGGAGTAATTAAACCACTTAATCCAATAATATCCACTTTTTTTTCAACAGCTGTTGATAAAATTTTATCTGCGGGGACCATTACCCCCAAGTCTATTACGTTATAATTATTACAACTTAATACAACTGCTACAATATTCTTTCCGATATCGTGGACATCTCCCTTAACTGTTGCTAAAAGAATTGTACCCGCAGGTTTATTTTGCCCAGATTTTTTTTGGTTTTGTTCAATATATGGAATTAAATATGCAACAGCTTTTTTCATAACTCTTGCGCTTTTTACCACTTGGGGCAAAAACATTTTTCCAGAACCAAATAAGTCTCCAACTATATTCATTCCATCCATTAAAGGACCTTCAATTATTTCAAGAGGATTAGAATATATTATTCTTGCTTCTTCAATATCTTTTTCGATAAAATCTGTTATTCCATTTATTATGGAATGTTTTAATCTATCTTCGATGGATGAATTTCTCCAACTTTGTTCGGAAATCCCTTTTTTGTATTCTTTATTAATAGAGTTAGCGTATTCAATTAATCTTTCTGTTGCATCCGGTCTGCGATTGAATATTACATCTTCAACTCTTTCTAATAAATCTTTCGGAATTTCTTCATAAACAGTAAGCTGACCAGCATTAACTATACCCATGTCCATTCCTGCTTCGATTGCATGATAGAGAAATACAGAATGAATAGCTTCTCTGATAAGATCATTTCCTCTAAAAGAAAATGATATATTACTTACTCCACCGCTCACTTTACATAATGGGAGATTTTTTTTTATCCATCGGGTAGCTTCAATGAAATTTATTGCATATTGGTTGTGTTCTTCAATTCCTGTAGCAATTGCAAAAATGTTTGGATCAAAAATTATATCTTGTGGTGGGAACCCAACTTCCTCAGTTAAAATTTTATAAGCTCTTTTACAGATATTAATTTTTCTTTCAAATGTATCTGCTTGACCATCTTCGTCGAATGCCATAACAACTACTGCTGCACCATACCGTAGAATTTTTTTTGCACGTTCTTTAAATACTTCCTCTCCTTCTTTTAACGAAATTGAATTTACTATTCCTTTCCCCTGAAGGCATTTTAATCCTGCTTCGATAACACTCCATTTAGAAGAGTCAATCATTACTGGTACTTTTGCAATTTCGGGTTCGGATGCTATATATTTTAAGAATTTAGTTATTGCTTCTTCAGAATTTATCATTGCTTCGTCCATATTAACATCAATCATTTGTGCTCCATTTTCAACCTGCTCTCGAGCTACAGTAAGAGCCTCTTCATATTTATTTTCTTTTATCAAGCGAGCAAATTTTCTTGAACCAGTAACATTTGTTCTTTCACCAATATTTACAAAGTTTGTATCTGGACGAAATACAAGTGGTTCGAGCCCGCTTAATCTTAGATAAGGTTGAATTTCAGGGATTTTTCTTGGAGGATATTTTTTTGCGATATCTGCAAAAGCTTTAATATGCTCTGGTGTAGTTCCACAACAACCACCGATTATATTAAAAAATCCTTCCTTTGCGAAATCTTCAATTACATATGCCATTGACTCAGGTGATTCATCATATTCACCGAATTCATTTGGCAAGCCTGCATTTGGATATAAGCTTGTAAATACATTTGCTATGCGCGATAATTCTTCAATAAATGGGCGCATCTGCTTTGGTCCTAAAGCGCAATTCAAACCTACACTTAATAAATTTTTTGTATGCGAGATAGAAATCCAAAAAGCTTCTGTTGTTTGACCTGATAATGTTCTACCGCTCATGTCAACAATTGTACCTGAAACCATTATTGGTATTGTGATTTTTAATTCATCAGCTAGTTCCATAATTCCAAATAATGCTGCTTTTGCGTTAAGAGTATCAAAAATAGTTTCAAGCAGAAGAATATCAACACCTCCATCAATTAAACCACGAGCTTGTTCTTTATAAGCATTTTTTAATTCATCGAAAGTAACTACGCGGTAAGCAGGTTCGTTTACATCAGGTGAAATTGAGAGTGTTTTGTTTGTAGGTCCCATTGCACCAGCTACAAATCTGGGTTTATTAGGAAAATTTTCTGTAAACTTTTTTGCCGCTTCTTTAGCAATTTGTGCTGCTTCAAAGTTAATTTTATAAATTAAATTTTCTGTTCTATAGTCTGCCTGAGAAATTGAAGTTGCATTAAATGTGTTTGTTTCTATTATATCCGCACCCGCTTCAAGATAAGAACAATGTATTTCTTTTATAATTTCTGGTTGTGTAAGTACAAGTATATCATTATTTCCTTTTAATTCAACCGGATGATCTCTGAATCTATCACCTTTAAAATCTTCTTCGCTTAGTTTATATCTTTGAATCATAGTTCCCATCGCTCCATCAAGAACCATAATTCTTTTGTTCAATATATTTGTTAATAATTCTAAATTATTCATTATTACCTTTCATAAAAAGTGAGAAATTGATTATGCAAAGTAAGAATATTTTTATTAATCAATGATTATGATTAATTTTGTTTAAAAATAATAAATAAAAGAGATCTTTTATGATAGTAGTTACTGGAGGCGCGGGATTTATTGGTAGCGCTGTAATCTGGAAATTAAATAAAATGGGAATTGATAATATCATTGTTGTAGATGAACTTGGGACAGATGAAAAATGGAAAAATTTATTGGGACTTAAATATGAAGATTATATCAATAAATATGATTTTATTGATATGGTAAACAACAATAAGGTTACTTTCAAAATTGATGCTATAATTCACCTTGGGGCTTGCTCATCAACCACAGAGAAAAATGCAGATTATTTGATGTCGAATAATTTTCAATATTCTAAAGATCTTGCTATATATTCTGTTAAAAATAAAGTGAGATTTATTTATGCATCTTCTGCTGCTACATATGGTGACGGGTCAAATGGATATGATGACGATGAAATGCAACTTGAAAAATTACGTCCACTTAATATGTATGGATATTCAAAACATATTTTCGATTTGTGGTTAAAGAGAAATAATGTATTAAATGAAGTAGTAGGATTGAAATATTTTAATGTATATGGACCAAATGAATATCATAAAGGTGATATGCGAAGCGTTGTTCACAAAGCTTTTGAACAAGTAAGAGATACTGGTAAGGTGAAATTATTCAAATCTTACAGAAATGATTTCAAAGATGGCGAGCAAAAAAGAGATTTCATTTATATTAAAGATGCAGTTGATATAACTCTCTTTTTCTTGGAAAGAAGGGAACTTAATGGTATTTTTAATGTTGGTACAGGCAAAGCACAGACATGGATTGAACTTGTAACAGCACTATTTGATGCAATGAATAAACCCGTAAATATAGAATTTATTGGAATGCCTGTCGATATTAGAAATAAATATCAATATTTCACAGAGGCAAATATAAAAAAACTCAGAGCAGCCGGTTATATTAAACCAATTATGAGTGTTCAGGAAGGAGTAAAGGATTATATTAAAAATTATCTTTTAAAAAATCCCTATTTGGATTCTAACTCCTTAGACTAAAACTGCTGGAGTAAAATTGTCAACAGAATTTTCAAAAGGAGAATTTAGAAAACGATTATACTTTTTTACTCTAAAGTTAATTGAGTTTATTGATCAACTCCCGAAAGATAACGTATCGCAAAGGATTGGCGACGAACTCTTTAGTAGTGGAACAAGCGTCATTAGTAATTATATTGAAGCAACAGCAGCAACAACAAAAAAAGACTTGACTAATTATACTGTTGCCTCTCTGAAATATGCAAACGAATGTAAACTCTGGCTTGCACTTGTAAGGGATAGTAAAAGAGCTAATCCTGAAAAGGTCAAATGGTTTCTTGATGAACTTGATGAAATATCTTCAATACTTACCAATGCTATTTCATAAAATATCAATAATGAGTTTTTTATGCAGCTTGCAACATTGTGCTATGTAATGCAAAACGATAAAACATTGATGATACATAGAATTAAAAAAAAGAATGATATGCACAAAGGAAAATGGAATGGACTGGGTGGAAAATTTGAAAGTGGAGAAACTCCAGAAGAATGTGTAATTAGAGAAGTAAAAGAAGAATCGGGTTTATTAATTAGAAATCCCAAATTACATGGTTTTATCACTTTCCCATTATTTGATGGTAAAAAAGATTGGTATGTTTTTATTTTTACTGCAAAAGAATTTGAGGGTCATTTAATTGAATCTAATGAGGGAATTCTTGAATGGATTCCCAATAATAAACTTTTAGAATTGAATTTATGGGAAGGAGATAAAATATTTATACCCTGGCTTTTTCAAGATAAATTTTTTAGTGCAAGATTTGTATATGAAAACGGTACCTTTAAAAATTATGATGTAAAATTTTATTAATTGTTATTTTAAATGCAGAAAAAATATCAATTTGTGAAGGTTCTTTTTTGTATTCAAAATCTTCGGTTAATGTATTTCCACTATCTGTTATATATTTATAAGTATGCATTTCTAAAACAACTTTTATAAAATTCTTTCTTAACGTGGCAAGTTTATATTTTATATCAGGGGCTGTGATCACTTATGATAAATATAAATCAGTGTAGCTTTATTTTTTACAATTTCAGAAGTCTCAATTTCTCTATTTAATGTTAGTTCTCCTTCAAGCATTTGTTTTGCTTTGGTTGGGGTTTGAGCATTTATTGAAATCTTCTTTTTAAGAATCCTTTTATTAAATCATTAACTGCTTGAGGATTTTCAATTGGCGACATATGTCCAGCTCGAGGAATTATTGCAAACTCGGAATCAGGAATTTTTTCGGACAATGCTCTCATTACTTGAGGGGGTGTTAATTTGTCAAACGACCCACAGAGTATTAAAGAAGGAATTTTGATTTTCGGTAGAAATTCTGTTGTGTCTGTTCTGCTCATAATAGCAATTATTGCCCCCTTTACACCTATTGGATTATTATTGTAAGATTTATTTAGGATTGATTGATACAAATCTTTTTCTTCTTCAATAGTTTCGTCAGCAAAACAATTCGGCACAAAATTGTCTACAAATTTCTTTAAGCCTTCAGTGTTTATCATATTTATGTTTGCTGAGCGTTTTAACTTTCCTGAATTGTCGTCGGCCTCTGCTCTTGTATCGCACAAAATTAGAGCTCCAAAATTTTCTTGATTTTTTTCAACTGCTCTTAAGGCTATATAACCACCCATTGATAAACCACAAACAGCAGGCTTTTGTAATTTTAGTTCTTTCATTATTATAAATAAATCGTCAACATAAAATTCCATTGTAAATTGACCATCACCAACGTAACTTTCACCAAGACCTCTAACATCATATGCAATACAATAGTATTCATCTTTAAGTGCATCAATCTGATTTTGCCACATTGAATGGTCGTAGGGGAAACCGTGAATGAATACAATCGATTTGTTTGACGAATTCCCAAATGTATTAACTGATAAACCATTAATTGTAAATTTCATAACAGTTCCTTTGATATATTTTTTGTAAATTGAAAATAGTTATATACAAAAGTTATATTTATTATGGGAAAGTTTCAAAAAATTCTTGATTATAGAAAGCATATAAGTGCACTTGTAATTATACTCGGATTTGCTTTTGCCTTAATTTTTTATACTTTATCAAACAATATTAATTCGCAGATCGAAAACCTATTTCGGTTAATTGGAGGAGAAAAAAAACTTGATAGCTCAATTGTAATAATTCATATAAGCCAGGATGATATAGAACGATTGGGAGGCTGGCCACTGAAAAGGAGTTATTATGCTTTGCTTATTAATAAGTTAACTGAATATGGAGTGAAAAAAATTGGTCTTGAAGTATTACTTAGAAACAACGTGGCATACCAGTCAATTTATAATGATTTATTAAAAGAAGTGCTTATCAAGTCAAATCGAGTAGTTTTGTCTTCAATAGTAACAAATAAAAGTGAATTTCAAGATGATTATGAACAAGATACTTTAATTTATTCATATCCTAAGGTTGAACTGCGAAATTTACAAACGGGTCATCTCAATTATATCGTCAAAGATGAAATTTATGTACCGTCTGTTATTTATTTTAATAATTTTGCTGAAAAAGCCTTTTCATTAAAATTAGCAGGTGAATATTTTTATGATAATCATGACTTGATGAAGGTTAATTTTTATTCTTCCTGGGAAAGATTTCAAAAGTATTCGTTAATTGAATTTTTTAAATTGTCGGAAAATGATACTAATTATTCAAAAAAATTTTATAACAAGATTATTTTAATTGGGGTTAGTGATCCTGCAATTGCTAAAACTATTTCAACATTTTATGATAAAGAGCTTCCCGGTGTTGGTTTACACGCAATATTACTTGATAATATTTTAACTGGAAGATTGATTCATTATAATTCAAGCATAATAATATCAATTATTTTTATTTTTTTACTAATTATTGCTACAAGATTTGATATCTCACAGATAAAGTTACTTTCAATTTTTTTTGGCACTTATATTATCATCTCACTTATTTTATTCAATTATTATTTAATTGAAAACAACTACTCGCTTGTTTTACTGCCTCTTATTTTATTGTTTGTTATGGAGATAGTATTAAACTTAGTTAAATATAAAATTGAAATTGCAGCTAAATCTAATGAGCTTGATGAAATAAAAAATATTTTGCTTATCAAAGAGCAGATGCTTTCAGAGTTGGCTGCGAAAAAGAATAAAGATGATGAATTATTAAGTAGAATAGATAAATTGAAAGAGGAAATAGAGCAGTTGAAAAAATATAGCAATGATGAAGTAAGTGATTATAATTATAATGAAATAAAAATATTTGAAGGGATAGTTTATCGAAGTAATGAAATGGAAAAAGTTGTCGACTTAATTAAAAAGGTTGCACCTACGAATGCAACAGTTTTAATACTTGGTGAAAGTGGAAGCGGGAAGGAATTGGTTGCGCGTGCAATTCATAATTTAAGTAACAGAAGAGATGAAAATTTTGTTGCTGTTAACTGTGCTGCAATTCCGGAAACTTTATTGGAAAGTGAATTATTCGGACATGTGAAAGGTGCATTTACAAATGCATATACAGACAAAAAAGGTAGGTTTGAGATAGCAGATGGGGGAACAATTTTTTTAGATGAAATTGCAGAAACAACCGAAGCTTTTCAGGCAAAATTACTTCGAATAATTCAATTTGGGGATTTTGAAAAAGTAGGTTCTACAGAAACAAAACATGTTGATATTAGAATAATAGCTGCTACAAATAAAAATATTGATCACTTAGTAAAACAAAAAAAATTCAGAGAAGATCTCTATTATCGTTTAAATGTATTTAGAATTGAAATCCCTCCATTGAGAGAAAGAAGAGAAGACATTGAAGTACTTTCAAATTATTTTGTTCAAAAAGAAGATGCCTCGCTTAAAATATCTAAAGGTGTTTTAGAAGCTCTGGTTAAAAATGAATGGAAAGGTAATGTAAGAGAACTTGAATCTTTAATTAAAAGAATGGTAATTTTCACGAAATCCGAAAAAAGGAATGTTATTACATTGAAAGATTTACCTGATGAATACTATAATGTGGATAAAACTGATTTTGAAACTATTATTCTTGGTTCGTTGAGAGAAAAAAAATTTTCCCATTCTTCAATAAATAAAACAGCACAAGAACTGGGGAACACAAGCAGAACCGTAGTTTCAGAGAATTTCCGCGGTATATGTTTTAAATATTTTGTTAATTCAAATTATAACTTAAAAGAAACAGTTAGACAAATAGCTCAAACAGATGAAAATAAAATATTGGATAAAGTTAAAGCTAAAATATTGATTTATTTAGAAAATGTGAAAAAGGATTTGTTAAAAATTAATAGTTTAGACTTTAGTTTTATAAAAACGGAATTATCTTCAAAATATAAAAATTTACCAGTACGCTATCATAAATATCTTGATGAAATTATTAAACATTATTTGAATGAACTGAATATGAAATAAATTGACTGAGATTATTTTTCCCAGGCATTTTAAACTTTTTTCCAGACATTTAATGGAAGTTAATTTTAATTATATTGAATAAAAATGAATTTTTTAAAAATTTTTACGCTGGCATGAAAATAGAATATCCTTGCATAGCATAAAATGGAGGTACTATGAAACGCTCATTAACTAGTCTTTTTAATTTAACATTAGTTTTTTTTGTGTTAACATTCATTGCTTGCGAGGATAAAAATTTAATAACAGATCCAGACTCGTCTCCTCAGCTAAAATCTGTGCTCGAGAAAATAACTTACTCGGATGAAGCATTAAATTCTTTTATCCCAAATTACAATGAAGAACAAGCAATGAGTTTAACTGATAGTAAGTTAGGAAAAACTATCTATCCGTTAAGAATTGGTCATGCAGTAAAATTGGTTGATCGTGATTTACAAATTGAATATGGGGCTGATACTGCAGTAGGATTTTTAACTTTAAAATTTGAAGGGGAGTTAATTATAATAGGTTCTTTTACAGAAAATAGTCGTAATATTCCAGATACAGTAGTGAAAAAACCTTTTACCTCTGTTATTACCAGAAAAATTAAGTACGCGAAAGTTGATAGTACAGGAGACAATTTAGTTGACTGGAAAGTTATTGGAGCTTCTCTCCCTGCTGGAGGAACGGATACAAGAAATATTGAAATAATAAAACTTACATTAACTACTTTAGATGGAAAGTCCATTACAATTACTTCTCCTAATGATTTCTTCTTTGATTTTGGTAGAGGTTTTGCATTAGGAACTGATAGTACAAAATCGAGAATCAGAGGTAATAAAGTAAGAATGCATGATATTATGCCTTTCTTCGGGAGAAAACAACTGGTTACAATTACTGTACAAATTAGAAGTATTTATGAAAAGCCCGATTTACTAACTCTTACTCATGGGGCAATGATAGGTAATGGAATGTATAGAACAAAAGAAAAATTTGGATTAAAAGACTCACAATTTGATGGAACGTACTATATTAGAACATATGAAAAAACCTGGTTTACACATATGCATCCAGGATTTATGCATGCTGTAATTAATTTACTACCAGATAATACTGTTACAGATACAGATTTCCCTGTTGAAGAAAAAACATGGGGAGTACCATACGCTGTAAAATAATTTAAAAGGCGGATTTATTCCGCCTTTTAAAAACTTATGAAAGAAATAAAAAAAATATTGCTTTTTCCTTTTATTTTAATTTTGATTCAGAGCTGTAGTGATCCAGCACCAGTTGAATTTATAGATAATAATTTATCTGATTCTAATATACAAATTGAACCAGCTTTTAATGATATCGAAACTGGCTTAAATACTTCTGGTTACGATTCTACAGGTATAATCAATCCATATTTGAATAGAACTACTATTATAAGCATAGCAGGTGTAAACAATACAAATTTCGGACTTGTTCAGAGTGAAGGTTATTACTATGCAATATTCAATGATAAGACTAAGCCGGTTAAACTTCGTAATGGGAAAATGTTGGGTTACAGATCAAAAAATTTTTCTTCTGTTAGATTCAATAACTTCGTAGCTATACCTGTTCCTTATGTAGTTAGATTTTTAGATGGGATGCATATTAAAGATACAGTACTTGGGACAAAATATTTTCTAAAACAACGTATGATGCATAATGGGATGATGAATAACTTCCCATTTTCATCTAAAATATCGTTTAAGGTTATAGAAAATAGGAATTCATTTACTCAATTTGATATACCAACTCCAGCTAAAATAATTGGAAAAATTAGTTTGGATGGGAATCGCTTAAAAAGAAATCTTAGTTTAATTTTCGAATGGGATAGGGTAGAAGAAGAAGATGTTATAATAATAATTGCAAGGATTAAAAATAATACTAATGATACGGAACCATTGATCAAAGTTAAAGGAAACAAACATGGAAAAGTTAAAGTACCTTATAGTATAATCGAAAATGTTGTTTCAGAACAAAGAAAAGTACTTGTAATTAGTTTTATACGAAAAATAGAAAAAGAAATTAATAATCATTTACTTAATGATACATACATTATTGCGCAGAGCATCCATAATATCAAAATCGAAATTCCATAAGAAGATTTTTTTAACAACATTAACATTGATTTTATTACGGAATGTGTTTTTATACGGTCATGTTTCTATTGATTATTATGGTAACATAATTTCAAATTATAATTCACAATTTAGGTTAAATAGTCTAGAAAGTAATGTATCAAATTTTAGTAATACTAAAGATATGGAAATGACGGCAACATTTAGTGGGACTTTAAATTCAAAATTCAGTGGTAATCTGTATGGAATTTCTTTTTCTAAAAAAATATATGATCATTACTTTTATTTAAGGTATACTCCAGGGATAATTCAGAACTTTGTTATTAAAAGTGGAATGAATATTCAACTTCCAGATAGTATAACAGAATTAACGAATAAATTAAATTATGCAGAAAAATTTGGTGTTGGTTATTCATGGAAAGTTTCCAATTCTTTTACAATGGGTTTTACATTACGATATTTTACTCAAGAAATAATAGAAGACAAACCAATTTTTTACTATACAGATACAATAAATTATATTACAATTAAAAACGAAATTACACAATATAACTTCTGGCGTGGAGATATTGGTATAACTTATTCACCTGACCAAAATTTCATTTTAAGCATTTTCTCAAACAATCTATTTTTAACTGAAGAAATTATACAAAATGATTTATTGAGATCTTACTCTATTCGGACAAATAAATGTATAACTACAGATTTATCGTTTTTACCAATTAATAATATTAGAATATCAGGTGGATTTGAAACAACAGGTTCTTTTTATGCAGGGATAAATTTTAATACAAAAATAAGAAATAGTACTTTTGCGCTTGGTACTCTAATATTTCATGATAAATATCAGGAACCATATTTTGCCGGGATTATCTCTGCATTAAATTTTTCAATGAATCGCTTTAGTATTACATTAAACTGGATTAAATATTTTTCAGATAGAAAAAGAGTGCGCTTAGTTGACGAAATAGTTAAATATGGAATTTATAGCTTGACGAATAATTATTTTAACAGTGATAAACTCTATTTAACACTTAATTTTGCTCTAAGCTTTCTTAGAGAAAGAAAAGTTCAATTCATTGATGTAGAAATTAAAGATGAAATATACCCGGCTCTATATGATATTTATTTAAGAAAACCTTTTGCTATTGGGAAAATAATAAACCTTACTAACGAAAAATTAGAAATAAGGCCTTCATCTTTGATTAAGGAAATTAACGAAGAAAAAATTTACTCGCCTACAATAACAATAAATCCATTTGATACGGTAAATGTTCCGTTTTATATGATTGTGAATAATCAAAATGTGGCAAAAAGAAAAATATCGCAGGCAGAATTTTTTGTAAGCGTGGATGATATGGAACCGGATGATAAAATCCAAAAACCAGTTTTAATAAATGAAAGAAACAGCTGGGATGGAAATGTATCCAATCTTATTTACTTTGTTAGAAGTGATTTTGTTTTTTCAAGAAATTATTCAACTGAAATATTAAATAAGCATAAAACTGAACTTGATACTATTGACCACAATTTACAAATATTTTATAAAATCAAAATATTATTTGAAAATTTTGTTAAAAATATGAACTATGTTTCAGATCCGCGTTCAAGTGTTGAGTATGTTCAATTCCCAAGCGAAACTATCAAATTAAAGGGAGGTGATTGTGATGATTTAAGCGTATGTTTTGCATCTATACTTGAAAGTATTGGTATCGAGGTAGCATTTGTTGATTATAAAAATAGCAATGGTATAAGTCACGTTAATTTATTGATTAACACAAAACTTATACCAGAACAAATGGATTTGATTACAAATAATGATATTAAAGTTATACTGAGAAAAAATAATGATGGTATTGATGAAATCTGGATTCCTGTAGAAACCACAGTATTTAAAGATTTTGATACAGCATGGCTTATTGCAGCAGAAAAATTTAATAAAGAAGCAATAAATGAATTTGGGTTATCTACTGGAAAAGTCGAAATAATAGATATATACTAATGAGGGATATTATGAAGAAAGTATTATTATTAAATGTACTAATGAATATATGTCTATATGCACAAACATTTGTAGTGGAAAAAGTAAATGGTGATGTTCGTGTACTATTAGGTATGAGTGAAAATTGGGTAATAGTAAAACCTGGAGATGTATTAAAAGGTAATGATTTGATTTCTACAGGAGAAAAATCCTTGATACAACTTAATAACAATGGTAATGGGTTTGTACTTCGGAGTAATTCAGCTTTGAGTATAAATAATATTAGGAAAATTACTTTAAATGAATTGCTGTTGGCTCTGGCGATGGAAGAAATAAGGAATATACCGAGACATAAAAAAAATGATATTAGAAGAAATACTGCAGTATACGGAGAAAATATTCAGGGTATCCATAAATCAGAGAGCATTGGCCGTGATCTGGGCATAAAGAAATTAAATGGTGCAAAACAGCTTGCCTATAGCGGCTACAAAGAATCAGCAATATTACTTGCAATAGAAACGTATAGAAAATATCCTTCTACAAAATATAATATAGTTGATAGACTTTTTTTTGTAGATTTAATGATCGATATGGGATTATTTAACGAATCTCTTGAGGAATTAAACGATTTAAAAGTTTTGTGTACGAATAAGGAAATGTTAAACAAAATCGAGGATAGAATTTCCTATATAAACGAAAAATCTATGAATCATTAACCAACCTTATTTTACACTTGTAACTAAGAATGACATTTAAACTCGCTTCGTTTTTTATTAGAAATTTAACCTCAGCTTTTGAGAGAATAAATCATATTTAGGGGAATTAATTATATAAAAAGATATGTAATATTAGAATTTTGAGGCGGCGGTCGGATTCGAACCGACGAATAAAGGTTTTGCAGACCTTCGCCTTAGACCACTTGGCTACACCGCCTTAAATTAATGTATGCATAAAAAAGAAATCCCGAATATATCGGGATTAATGTGAGCGGGAAACGGGACTCGAACCCGCGACATCAACCTTGGCAAGGTTGCGCTCTACCAACTGAGCTATTCCCGCATATCCCAAATATTTTTAAGAACTAATTTCGCAGGCACAAATATAATAATGTGTCATATTCAACGCAACTAAATATTTTATACTCAAACTCTCGGTCCATGCATATAACCTCTATAAGGTCTTGAATGCTGTACAGTTATAAAAGCTCTTTTATCAATTGATTCTACAATTTTTAATACATCTTCAAGATGTTTCCTTTTAATAATTACTAAAATGATTGATACGCCTCCTGCAGCCCCTTCACCAGGTAGTATAGTTACACCAAAGTTATTTTTTCTTAGTTCATTAGCAATTTTGTCTGTATAATAAAGTGAAACTATACTTACCTGCGAAAATCCAATACCAATTTTTTGTTCAAGTGTAACACCTAAAATATTTCCAACAGCAAAACCTAATGCATAACCAATTAAGTTTATAGTATTATCTAAATGCTGAACAATGTAACTCATCGCCGAGATCCAGATTAATACTTCAAAAAATCCTGTTACTGCTGCATGGTATTTTTTTGCCTGTACCACCAATATTGTTCTTAAGGTTCCTATTGTTACATCAGAAATTCGCATTAACATAATTATTAATGCACCTAAAAAAGTTTCCAGGGTCATTAATTTATTCCAAAATATTTATGAATTTACTCTTATTTTTACGTATCAAAATTAATAAATTATTTTTGAAATGTTTGAAGCAGATCGTTTAGAATTAATTAATAGCTTGAGAAAAAAAGGTATTACTGATGAAATAGTTCTTGAAGCTATGTTTAAAGTTGAACGTCATAGGTTTGTACCAGAAGCAGTACAGCATCATGCTTATAAAGATATTGCTTTGCCAATTGGCTATGGGCAGACTATATCGCAACCTTATACAGTAGCAATTATGACTCAATCCTTAAAAGTTGAACCTGGCAATAGGATATTAGAAATTGGAACAGGCTCGGGATATCAAGCAGCTATATTATATGAAATGGGGGCAAGGGTTTTTACAATAGAAAGAAATTATGATCTATATAATAGAGCTTTAAGAATTTTTGATGAACTAAATTTAAAAATTGCTGCACGATGTAGTGATGGCACAATTGGATGGGAAGAATTTTCTCCTTTTGATAGAATTATTGTAACAGCCGGGAGTCCTTCAATTCCAAGAAACTTAAAAAGACAACTGAGCGTTGGAGGTAGATTGGTTATTCCTGTAGGTGACCGTCAAACACAGGTGTTGCAAATTCTTACCAAAATTTCTGAAGAAGAATTTAAAGTTAATGAAATCCCTTATTTTGCATTTGTACCCCTTGTAGGAAAAGAAGGATGGTGCGGAAAGTAATTGTAATTGTTGGTCCAACATGCTCGGGTAAAACACAGGTAGCAATTAAGCTGGCTGAAAAATTAAGCTCAGAAATTATATCCGCAGATAGTAGACAAATTTTTAAATATTTATCCATCGGAACAGCAAAGCCTACAGTAGAAGAATTAAACAAGGTTAAACACCATTTTGTCGATTTATTAAATCCTGATGAAGATTATAATGTTAGCCGTTTTGAAGAAGAAGCTTTAGCTGTAATTGAAAATTTATTTACACAAGATAAAATTCCAGTTGTTGTTGGTGGTTCGGGCCTTTATGTTAAAGCTATTGTTGATGGTATTTTTAACAGCGTAAATGTTGATTTAGATTATCGTAAAGAACTAAGAGAACTTAAAGAAAAATATGGTAATGAATTTATTTATAATGAATTGAAAAAGGTTGATCCAATTAGTGCCTCGAAAATGCTTCCTCAAAATTGGAAGCGTGTTATGAGAGCGCTCGAAGTATATCACTTGACAGGTAAACCAATCTGGCAATTCCAACAAGAATATAAAAGAGATTTGGATTATATATTTTTTCAATATGGCTTATTGTGGGACAGAAATATTTTATATAAAAGAATTGATCGACGTGTTGATATAATGATAAAAAATGGATTGTTAGATGAAGTAAAAAATATTTTATCATTGGGTTATTCAAAAAATCTTAATTCACTTAATACTGTCGGTTATAAGGAAATAATTTCTTATCTCGAAAATCAAATTTCATTAGAAACTGCTATTTCTTTAATAAAACGAAATACCAGAAGATTTGCAAAGAGACAATTGACCTGGTTTAGAAAAGATAAAAGAATTAAGTGGATAAATGTTAATCTTGATGAAGACCTCAATAAGGTTCCACAAATAATCTTAAATGATGTTTTAAATTTTAACCCACAATAAAAATAGATACCCCTTCATAGAAAAAAAATAAATGGTAAATTTGTAATCATTATTTAAGATTTTTTAATAAATGGTAATTAACAAGACAAAGGAGAGTTGGATGCTTGAAGAACAATTAAAAAAGTTGAACGAATTAGAAGAACAAATAAATAATTTACGAGGTTATCTTTAAATTAGATGATAAAGAAAAACAAATACATGAAATACAAAAGCAGGCTGAATCAAAAGATTTCTGGAACGACCAGAAAAAAGCACAATCTCTTTTACAAAAGGCAAAGTCACTTCAGGTTTGGATTGATGCATGGAAAGAATTAAATAAAAAAGGAAAACACTTAAGAGAATTTATTGAACTTGCCCAATCTGAAAATGACGAATCAATTGCTGCAGAAATCGAAAGCGAACTAATACAAATTCAAAAAAGTTATTCTGAACTTGAATTAAAAAGTATGTTGAATGGCAAGGATGATGATAAAAATTGTATTCTTACAATACATTCTGGAGCAGGTGGAACGGAAGCTCAGGATTGGGCTGAAATGCTGTTACGTATGTATCTGCGATGGGGCGAGCAAAATGGTTATAAAATGACTTTGATTGATTATCTTGAAGGCGAAGGGGCAGGTATTAAAAGTGCAACACTCGAGGTTGAAGGACCTTACGCATACGGATATTTAAAAGCTGAAAACGGAGTTCATAGACTTGTACGTATATCCCCATTCGATGCAAATAAAAGAAGACATACTTCCTTTGCTTCAGTCTTTGTGATACCAGAAGTTGATGATACAATTGAAATCGAAATTAATCCTGCAGATTTAAAAATAGATACTTTTCGCTCCGGAGGTAAGGGTGGACAAAATGTAAATAAAGTTGAAACTGCAGTTAGAATTACACATATTCCAACTGGAATTGTTGCTGCTTGTCAGTCCGAACGTTCGCAAATACAAAATAAAACCAATGCAATGAAATTGCTAAAAGCAAAACTTTATCAACTCGAATTGGAAAAACAACAAGCTGAACTAAGTGAATACGAAAAAAATAAAATGAAAATAGAATGGGGAAGCCAGATTCGTTCCTACGTTTTTCATCCTTATAACATGGTTAAAGATCATAGAACAGGATACGAAACTTCCGATACCCAGGCTGTTATGGATGGAGATATTAATAATTTTATTAAGGAATACCTCCTTAAATTTTCAAACAATTAGGTGATTTGATGGCAAAACTAAGAAGATTTATAAAAGGAGAAATGATTGCTAACGAGGGTGAAAAGGCAAATAAACTTTTTATTCTTGTTGACGGCAAAGTAGGGATCTTTAAAAATGGTGTTAAGATTACTGAATTTGACAAAGAAGGAACTATTCTTGGAGAAATGAGTTTGATTCTTAAAAAAACAAGAACTGCTTCTATACTTGCTTTAAATGATTCAGAACTTATTGAAGTGGAAGGTGAAATTGAAGACATTATAAAGCAATATCCAGATATCTCATATAAAATTATTTATACCCTTGCAGAAAGACTTAATAAATTAACCGAAGAATTTTCTCAACAATAAAATTGAGCGACATATGAAAAGTTATACAGAATATTTATGGTTCAATACTTCAAAAAAAAGAGAATATATTAATATTACAGCAGATGTTGAAAAAGCATTAAAGAAAAGTGGAATTAAAGAAGGAATGGTTCTTGTCTCAGCCATGCATATCACTGCTGGTGTTTATGTTAATGATGCAGAAAGTGGTTTAATCCAGGATATTGATGAATGGCTTGAAAAACTTGCACCATATAATCCTCATTATCGTCATCATAGAACTGGTGAAGATAATGGTGACGCACATCTTAAAAGTTTACTTATTCATCATGAAGTTATAATTCCTGTTACAGAGGGAAAGCTTGATTTTGGTCCATGGCAACAGGTTTATTACGCAGAATTTGATGGACAAAGAAGAAAACGTGTTATAATCAAAATTATTGGAGAATAATGAACATTTCTCAAAATAATATCTCTGTAATTATTATTACATATAACGAAGAAAAAAATATTAAAGATTGTCTTGAAAGTGTTAAATGGGCAAATGAAATTATAGTTATTGATGCTGAAAGTGTGGATTCTACTATTGATATTGCTAAAAACTATACTGATAAAATCTTTGTAAGAAAGTGGGAGGGATATTCATCTCAAAGACAATATTCTTTAGAAAAGGCCAATAATGAATGGGTTTTGAGTCTTGATGCGGATGAGCGAGTTACTGATGATTTAAGAAAAGAAATTGATTTTGTTCTGTTAAATAACAATTGTATAAATGGTTATTATATCCCCCGTCGAAATTATTTTTATAGGCAGGAAATTAAAACATGTTTCTGGTATCCAGATTATCAACTGAGATTGTTTAGAAAGAAATTTGCAAGTATAAATCACAGAAAAGTACATGAAGGATTTGAAGTCGATGGAAAAAAAGATTACTTGAAGAATGGTCTTATTCATTATGCACATCGAAGTTTCAATGACACATTTCATAAAATAAATACTTATTCATATCTGCAGGCACAGGAAAGGTATAATGACAAAAAGATAAAAACATTTGATTTAGTTTTACATCCATTTGCAGCTTTTTTGAATCATTTTATTTCTCGTAAAGGTTATAAAGATGGAGTGTATGGATTGATGGTTTCATTGGTTCATATGATAACAAATTTGATGACATATTTGAAGATGTGGGAATTACAAAATGTTGAAAAAAAAAGAAACTAAATAAAAAAGATTTCTTTGATTGTGTTTATGAAATTGTAGCAAAAATTCCTGCGGGTAAAGTTACAACTTATGGAGCAATAGCAGAAGCATGTGGAATAAAATCTGCAGCAAGAACTGTTGGATGGGCTCTCCATAATGCTAGGTTCAGCAATCTACCCTGTCATCGCGTGGTTAATCGTTATGGAGCTTTAACCGGGAAAGTTCACTTCGGCGATCCTTTCTTGATGGAGGAATTGTTAAAAGCTGAGGGGATAGAATTTGACGAAAATAATTGTGTTAATATCAAAAAACATTTTTGGCATCCCAACGAAATAAATTCAATTAAATATCGTAAGTATTAGTTTTCTTTGATTAGTTTATATTTCTTTTATTGTTTTGAATACTAATAATTTTTCGATGAATTATTTTCAGTATTAATGAAATCTTTGTTTTGAGTATTATCTTTTAACTACTTATAGGAAGTTCAAATTAATTTAAATTTACTGACTTACTTTATTATCAGAATAAATTCTTAATGAAATTATAAAATTAATATCTGATTATTTTAAATGAAGAAACTCCACCATTAATTCTCATTGAGACTCTTTTTTGTGCATATTCATAATTTGGTGTTTCATATAATTCTGAATCTATTTTTTTTAGACCATCCAGATCACGAGCCATTAATACCATATCACCTTCTAATCTGCAACCCGAATTTTCTGGTACATAAATTCTAATTTTTGAAGCGCCCATTTCTATATCAACATTTGTATTATCATACTTATCTCCTAATTTAAGTATTACATTCGAAGCCCCTGTATTTATTTGAATATTACGAACTTTATAATAAGATAAATCAAATTTAGCTTTTGCAGCACCAAAATTAAAATTCATATCCCAGATTGGTTTTTCATTTAATTTTATTGTAAGATGATTTTTAATTTTACCTGAAGGCAGGTTAAAAGTATTGTTACTTAGATGGAAATCGATATAACATGTGCTATCATTTCTACTTGTTTCTAATTTATAATCGGCCCAGCTACCATGACTCTCTCCATAAATTAATTTTTCATCTGGTTCTGTAATTTCAAATGCACCAGCACCTGAATTGAATTCTAATTCGGCATATTTGATTGAATCATTAAAATCCTCTGAATAAGTTCTTTGTATCTCTGTATAGTCCGCGATATACCAATCAAAATTTGAAAATATATTTGCAATAATTCCATAAAGCATTACTGCAAAATAAATCCCGGCAATTGCACTTAATATTGGTCTAATCAGTGAATTTTTGAATATTATTATCCCACCCCAAATAATAAAGATAAAGGGCCAAATGTTCCAAACAAACGAAAAATCTGTTTTAATAATTTCGTACTTTGTTAGTAAGAAAAGAGCTCCGATTGTTATTAAGAAAAAACCCCAAGATAATTGTCTGCTTTTCATAACGTGCCTCATTATTTAGTAATCGAATTCCATATTAAAATAATTCCAATAATAATCAGTGTTATTGGTAAAAGATCCTCGAAATTAAATGTAGGGATATATCTTTCTGCAAGGAATAAAATCCCAATTAGTATTAAAATGATTCCAATAATAGTTCTTCCTGTTCCGTTCTTTTTAATTTCATATTCAGTGATTGTAGATTGCATTTCCTGATTTTCTTTATTTGTTTCCTCTGTAACATTATATGCAGTTTCTAATGGTTCTTCTGGTATTATTATCCAGAGAATAATATAAAGTAATATCCCAATCCCGTTTATCAATGTAATTAAAACAAAGATTACTCTCATTAAAATGGGATCCAATGCAAAGTATTCAGCTAATCCTCCAGCAACTCCACCGAGCACATGATATTTTCTTGATCGATATAATTTTTTTGGCATTGTTTCCTCCAACAAAAATTGTTCATCAATTAAGACGCTCCTCTACTTAAAAGGTTTGAATTAATAATCATACTTACTAATTTTCTTACAACAAAAAAAGAAATTTTTATGAAAATTGCTGTTTGTCAATACAATAATATTATTGGCGACATAAAAGGAAATACAAAAAAAATTTTAGAGGGATATAGAAAAGGTATAGAAGAGGGTGTTGATCTTGTTGTATTTCCGGAATTATTTATTTGTGGCTATCCTCCTTTAGACCTTGTTGAAAAAAAAGAATTTAGAGATGCAGTAAAAATAGCTACTGAAGAAATAGCAAAACATACAACAGATATAGGGTTGATATTTGGAACTATTACAGAAGATTATGAAGAATTGATAGGAACGGGTGTATACAATTCTGCTGCACTTTGCTATGATGGTAAAATTCAATTTGTACAGAGCAAAACTCTGATACCTAATTATGATGTGTTTGATGAAGTAAGATATTTTGAATCAGCTAAGGAAATAAATGTTCATGAATTTAAAGGTGAAAAATTGGGCATTTCAATATGTGAAGATATATGGAACGATGAAGATTATTGGAAAAAACGTAGATATCCAGTTGACCCCGTAGAAAAACAGGTTGAACTGGGTGCTACAATACTTATTAATATATCTGCAAGTCCATATGCTTATGGAAAACGAAAATTAAGATATCAAATGTTAAGTGTACTTACAAAAACAGATAAATTGCCTTTAGTTTATGCCTGTTGTATAGGTGCACAAACAGAATTAATTTTTGATGGTGCTAGTATGTGCTTTGATTCAAAGGGAAGGTTGTGTTTGTTAGGAAAACCATATGAGGAAGACTTTATTATATTTGACACAAAAAAGGATTATGATGAAATAACCCATGTTGAATCCGACTTTGAACCTGAAGTATTGCATGCATTAATATTGGGTATAAAAGATTATGCAAGAAAAACAGGATTTAAAAAAGCTCTGGTAGGATTAAGCGGTGGTATCGATTCAGCACTTGTTACTTATATTGCTGTTCAAGCATTAGGTAAAGATAATGTACATGTTGTTATGATGCCTTCAAAATATTCAAGTGAGGGGAGTATAAAAGATTCTGAGAAACTTATTAAAAGTCTGGGCATCTCATCAGATAAAATTTCAATTCAATCAGTGTTTGATGAAATATTAAAAATGCTTGATAGCGCTTTCAAAGGAAAACCCTGGGATTCTACAGAAGAAAATATTCAGGCAAGGATTCGGGGTTTATATTTGATGGCATTATCGAATAAATATGGTTATTTGCTTTGTGCAACAGGCAATAAATCTGAACTCGCTACTGGTTATGCTACTCTATATGGTGATATGTGTGGTGCTCTTGCCATAATAGGTGACGTTTATAAAACCCAAGTATATAAAATTGTTGATTATATTAATCGGGATGTAGAAATAATCCCATCAGAAATAATTAATAAAGCTCCTTCGGCAGAGTTAAGACCAAATCAAAAAGATCAGGATACGCTCCCGCCTTATGATTTACTCGATAAAATACTAAAAATGTACCTTGAGGAACAAAAAGAATTTAAAGAGATTTCACATGCAATAGGGAACTCTGAAGTTGTAATGAAAGTTTTGAAAATGGTAGATAATAATGAGTTCAAAAGGAAACAAGCTGCACCGGTGCTAAGGGTATCGACGAAAGCATTTGGTTATGGAAGAAGGTATCCAATTGTTCAGGATTGGAGGAATTAATATTCTAAACGTTCATATATAAAAAGGATTATTATGTGGAGAAAATTATTAATAGTATGCTTTTTATTATTTACTGAATTTTATTATTCACAAATTCTATCAAACGATATTGTGAAAATTCAGTTGATTAAAGTTCAGGAAAATGTTCATCGCAATTCTAATTATAAGTTTGCTATCAAAGCATCTATAAAAAATTCCTGGCATATAAATTCGAATAAACCAAACGAAGATTATTTAATTCCAACTCAATTAATTTTACTTGATAAAAGATTCCAGATTGCACAAATAATTTTTCCCGAATCAAAGCAATTGAAATTTAGCTTTTCTGAAAAACCTGTTTCAGTTTATGACGGAGAAATAATTATATTAGGTTTGCTAAGAATTGACCCGCAAATTCAACTTGGAACATACAAAATTCCAATTCAATTAAGATATCAGGCTTGCAACAATGAAAGTTGTTTGCCTCCAACAAGTTTAATAGATACACTTATTGTCGATATAGTAGATGATTCTGTTAATATAAGTGAGATTAACAAAGAATTTTTTAATGGTTTAGATAAGAATATAACTCTTCAAAATAATACGAATTCTATAAATTCAATGCTCGAATCAAAAGGGATGATATTGAGTTTATTAATTATTTTTTTGGGTGGCTTGGCATTAAACTTAACTCCCTGTGTATACCCGTTGATTCCAATTACTGTAGGATATTTTGGGGGGCAGAGTGAAGGTAGGACCAGCAAACTTTTTCTACTTGGATTACTATATGTTTTAGGAATGGCAATCACTTATTCGATAATTGGGGTTGCAACCTCTTTGAGTGGAGCTTTATTTGGGACGCTTTTACAAAAACCACCCATCATGATAGCAATTTCTTTATTTTTTGTTATACTTTCATTAAGTCAGTTTGGTGTTTATGAATTCAAACTACCAGATTCAATAGTTATGAAAGCTGGGGGTGCAAAAGCTGGATTTATCGGTGCATTCTTTATGGGTTTGACAATGGGAGTTGTTGCTGCTCCTTGCATTGGTCCTTTTGTATTAGGTTTGGTTACTTACGTTGCAGCAAAAGGAGATCCATATTTAGGTTTTTTAATGTTTTTTGTTTTGGCTCTGGGTTTAGGTTTCCCTTATTTAATTCTTGCTCTGTTCTCAGGAAAAATTAAAAAGTTACCTCGTGCAGGAGAATGGATGGAAGGAGTAAAACACATTTTTGGCTTTTTACTTCTTGGTATGGCAATTTATTTTATAAGCCCACTCTTCCCTAAAAACATTAATATATATTTTTTGCCAGTATACGGGATTTTTTCGTCAATATATCTATTGATATTTGATAAATTTGGAAATAAGGTATTACCATTTAAGATTTTTAAAATAATCTTTTCATTAAGTATAATAGTCCTTTCTACTTATTCAATATTACCATCTGAAAAGACTTCACCTGATTGGAAAGATTATACAGACGATGATTTTCAAAAGGCAATTTTGAATAATAAAAGAATAGTAATAGATTTTTATGCAGATTGGTGTATACCTTGTAAAGAACTCGATGCTTTAACATTCTCTGATAAAAAAGTAATTGAAGAGTTAAAAAATTTTATCGCACTTAAGGTTGATATGACTCAAACTCTATCGGAAAAAAATGAAAAAATTAGAGAAAAGTTTAATATTGTAGGCATGCCAACAATATTGATTTTTGATTCTAAGGGTAAAGAGGTTGAAAGGCTTACAGGATTTATTAATGCAGAAAAATTTCTTAAAAAACTTAAAAATGTGAGATGATTTTTGAGCATTTTATTTTGTAATTATTTTTATATTTTTAAGAAGATAAAAAGTACAAATAATTTATTTAAGAGAAGAAAAAATGGCAAAAGTAATTCAAATAGTCGAAGATGTAACTGTAAGATTTGCCGGTGATTCCGGAGACGGCATGCAACTTACTGGCTCTCAATTCACTGATACAACAGCTGTTGTTGGTAACGATTTAAGCACACTACCAGATTTTCCTGCAGAAATTCGAGCACCGGCTGGTACATTATCTGGTGTTAGTGGATTTCAGCTTCATTTTAGTAGTAAAGATATTCAAACACCAGGCGACACTCCAGATGTACTCGTTGCAATGAATCCTGCAGCCTTAAAAATAAATCTAAAGGATTTAAAACCAAATGCAACTATTATAATTAATTCTAATTCATTTGATGCAAAAAATTTAAGACTTGCAAATTACGAAACTAACCCACTTGAGGATGGTTCTCTTTCCGGTTATAACGTTATTCCTGTGCCACTTACGCAGTTGACAATGTCTGTTTTAGAAGATATTAATGTATCAACAAAAGAAAAAGAAAGATGTAAGAACTTTTTTGCTCTTGGATTGATGTACTGGATGTTCAATCGTCCTCTTGAAATAACATTGAAGTGGCTTGAGACAAAATTTAAAAATAGACCCGAAATACTCGAAGCAAATAAAAGGGCTTTGAAAGCAGGTTATAATTATGGTGAAACTACAGAAATATTCACAACAAGATATGAAATAAAAGCTGCGAAACTTCCTAAAGGAATATATAGAAATGTTTCAGGTGATGAAGCAACAGCTTTAGGATTTGTTGCTGCATCCTTAAGGAGTGGATTGAAACTTTTTCTTGGCTCTTATCCTATTACTCCTGCATCTGAGATTTTACAAGAACTCAGTAAATTTAAAGAATATGATGTTATAACATTTCAAGCAGAAGATGAAATTTCTGGAATTTCAGCAGCAATTGGAGCCGCATTTGCAGGTTCTCTTGCTGTCACTACAACTTCAGGTCCGGGCTTATCTCTTAAAACAGAAGCTTTAGGATTAGCTGTAATGACAGAACTACCTTTGATAGTAGTTGATGTGCAAAGGAGTGGACCCAGTACTGGAATGCCTACAAAAACTGAACAAGCAGATTTACTTCAGGCAATGTTTGGTAGACATGGAGAAGCTCCAGTTGTGGTTCTCGCTGCTAAAAGCCCTGCAGATTGCTTTTTCATGGCAATCGAAGCTTCTAAAATAGCTGTAGAGTATATGACCCCTGTCGTTCTTTTAACAGATGGTTATCTGGCTTTTGGTTCAGAACCATTAAGAATTCCTAAATTTGAAGAACTCCCAGAAATTAAAGCTAATTTCAGAACAGATCCTGAAGGATTTTATCCTTATTCCCGGGATGAAAATCTTGTTCGCCCGTGGGCAATTCCTGGTACTCCGGGCCTTGAACATAGAATTGGTGGACTTGAAAAAAGAAATATATATGGTGATGTTAGTTATGACCCTGAAAATCATGAGGAAATGGTTAAAATCAGAAAACAAAAAGTTGACAATATACAAAAAATCATCCCGGAACTTGAGGTTGAAGGTGATAAGGAAGGAGAGCTTTTAATCCTGAGCTGGGGTAGTACATACGGTGCAATTAGAGAAGCTATTGAAGATGCAAAGTTTAAGGGTTATAATGCATCACAAGCTCATTTGAGCTATTTAAATCCATTGCCCAAAAATCTTGGGGAGGTGTTGAGTAGATTTAATAAAATTTTAATCCCTGAACTTAATTTAGGACATTTAGCGTTTATAATACGTAGTAAATTTTTACGTGATGTTATTCAACTAAACAAGGTTCAGGGAAGACCATTTAAGGTTGCAGAAATTGAAAGAAAAATTATTGAAGTCTTAGGAGGAAAAAATGGAAGCTAATATAGATGAATTGAAACCACAGGTAAAATACACTGCAAAAGATTTTGCATCAGATACCGACGTTAAATGGTGTCCGGGTTGTGGTGATTATTCAATACTCGCACAGGTACAAAGAACTTCGCCTAATTTTGGTGAATTAAAAGAAAATGTAGTATGGGTATCCGGTATTGGATGCTCGAGCAGATTTCCATATTATATGGATACATATGGTTTTCATGGTATTCATGGAAGGGCAGCAGCAATTGCTACAGGAGTTAAACTTGCCAATCCTAAATTACAGGTCTGGATTGCAACGGGTGATGGAGATATGTTGAGTATTGGTGGCAATCATTTTATTCATGCTTGCAGAAAAAATATTAATATTAAGATAGTCCTATTCAATAACCAGATATATGGTTTAACCAAAGGTCAATATTCTCCTACATCCGAAAAAGGAAAAATTACAAAATCATCACCATATGGAACAGTTGAATTTCCATTTAATGCAATTAAACTGGCAGACGCTGCAGGTGCAACATTTATAGCTCGAACTATTGATAAAGAAACAAAACATATGCAAGAGATGATTCTCCGTGCATCAAAACATGCTGGACTTGCTTTTATCGAAGTATATCAAAATTGTGTAATCTTTAATGATGGAGCTTTTTCTCACATAACTGATAAAGAAACCAAAGCTGATAATCTTCTTTATCTTGAACATGGTAAACCTCTTCTATTTGGGGTAAATAAAGATAAGGGAATTAAACTTGACGGACTTAATCCGGTAGTAATTGATTTAAATGATGGCGTCCATTCAATAAATGATTGCTGGGTGCATGATGAATTTGATTCCAACCCAACACGTGGTTTTATTCTTTCTAGATTTACTGATTTACCAGGGTTTCCAACTCCTATCGGAGTCTTTCGTCAATTTAATAAACCTACTTTTGATGGCGATTACATGCAACAGATTGAAGAAGTAAAATCTAAAAAAGGTAAAGGTACTTACGAAAAACTTATGTATAATAACAATATTTGGGAAGTAAACTAATTTTCTGCTAAAACTCTTAAATATAAAGGCGAGGTTTCATGCTTCGCCTTTTTATTTTTATTTGGTATGCCTATCTTTATCATTCACAAATATTAAAAAATTGTATGAACAACTATTATCTTCTTAAAGAATTAATTCTCCGCAACAATACATTTATTTTAACTACTCACGTTAATCCCGATGCAGATGCAATTGGTTCAGAACTGGCTTTATATTTGATTCTCAGGCGTCTTAATAAAACAGTTTATGTTATAAACCATAGTGCAACCCCATATAATTTAGAATTTCTTGATGAAAATAAAATTATTCAAAAATTTGATATAAATGAACATGAAAAAATATTCCAGAATGCGGATACAATAATATTTGTCGATTTGAATCGCATCAATAGAGTCATTAAACTCGAAGATTGTGTTAAAAATTTTAAAGGATTAAAAATTTGCATCGACCATCATAAGAATCCTGAAAACTTTTTTAATTATATTTTTGGTAATACAGAATATTCTGCCACCGGCGAAATTATCTACGATTTCATTAAAGAAACATCAATTGTTAAAATTGATTATCAAATTGCTTATCAACTTTATACAGCAATTATGACCGATACAGGTTCATTTCGTTATGAACGCACAACTCCTAAATTGCATAAAATTGTAGCTGAACTTCTGGAAACAGGTGTAAATCCAACAGAAATCTATGAAAAGGTTTATAATCAATTTAATTTCAATCGTATTAAACTACTTGGGAAAGCTTTGAGTACAATTGAATTAGATTCAACAGGTAAAATTGCCTTTACGGTAGTAACTCAAAATGACCAGGCTTTATTTGAAACAACCGAAGATGACATAGATGGCTTTGTTACTTATTGTCTTTCTATTAAAGGTGTCGTAATCGGAATTTTATTTTACGAAATGAAAGATGGGGTTAAAATTAGTTTTAGATCAAAAGGTGATATTAATGTAAACAAACTTGCGGAAGACTTCGGTGGGGGAGGTCACATTAATGCTTCTGGTACAAGAATGTTTAATGTGAAGCTTGATGATATTAAAGAAAAAGTAATTTCAACTGCTCAAAAATATCTCAAGGAGTAAATATGTTATTTAATTTAAAATTCAAGGCAGAAAGTGATAATATATATTATAATGAGAATTCTGCTCTTGTAAAATTTTTTATTGATAGCGATAAACTTGAAAATCAGCTTCAGAATTTTTTTGACTTGCTTGGATTAAAACTTGGGAATCTTCAAAGAAGATATTTTCTAAATAAAAAGAACGATGAGCTAATTTACTATAATAACGAAGGTAAACCTTCTATAGTGTTTATCAAAAAGATTAAACTGGATAAAGAATTTAATAACGATTTTTTTAGAAATTATTTTGCTGGCTTAATTACTTCACTTGAAAATAAAGAATTAAAAGATCTTCACATTATCACTCCACAATTTGAACTACTCATTAATTTTTTTGAAAATATTGAACATCTTATTCAATCAATAGTTGAAGGTATTGCTTTAGGAAATTATTCCTTTTCAAAATATAAAGCCGAAAAGAAAAATCCACAAAATTTACAAATCAAAATTCATTACACACAACCCGAAACTATTAAAAAGATAATTGATATATCAGGGAAAATCATGTCAGCAGTATACTTTGCACGAGACTTGGTTAATGAACCACCAGCAGTGTTAACACCGGAAGAGTTAGCAAAAAGAACGTCAACAGAATTAAGAAAATTTGGAATTAATATAAAAGTTTTTGATATGAAGGAGTTACGAAGAAGAAAAATGAATTCAATTCTTGCTGTTGGAAAAGGGAGTGAAAATAAACCATGTATGATTGTTATAAACTACAAACCAGAATCAAAACCAAAGAAAAAAATTGCATTGGTAGGAAAAGGAGTAACTTACGACACAGGAGGATTATCTATTAAATCTACTTCTAATATGCTTGATATGAAAGCAGATATGTCGGGAGGAGCAACTGTAATCGGAGTCATCAAAGCTGCGGCTATGTTGAAATTACCAATTGAATTAATTGGAATTGTTCCAGCTGTTGAAAATATGCCAGGGAGTAATTCATATAAGCCTGGTGATATAATTATTTCTGCTTCAGGCAAAAGTATAGAAGTTAAAGATACAGATGCCGAAGGAAGAATTATACTTGCAGATGCGCTCCATTATGCTTCACAACTAAAACCTGATGAGATAATTGACTTTGCCACATTAACTGGAGCTTGTGCAGTTGCTTTAGGAGAAATTGCAGCAGGGTTGTTTTCTTCATTTGACGAATTAGCAGAAAAATTACTAAATGCAGGTTTTAAAACTCACGAAAGACTATGGCGAATGCCATTCTGGAATGATTATAAATCTATGATAAAAAGTGAAATTGCAGATGTTGCAAATTTAGGTCCACGCTGGGGAGGTGCAATTACAGCTGCAAAATTTCTTGAACATTTTGTTGACGAAAATATCCCATGGGCTCATATCGATATCGCAGGTCCAGCAATAAAACATAAAGAAAATAATTATACAGAAAAATATGATACCGCATTTGGAATAAGAATGATGATAGAGTATTTAAGAAATATTTAATGATCCTACTCAATTTATCTAAATAATAAATTTGTATCATAATAATAATTTTATTTCACCGAAGTACTAAATTTTTTAACTATCAATTAAATTCATGCTTGGCATTTTTATTGTTATATAAAGTTCTGCTATAAATTCACGGAGTGGTGATGAAAAATTTTATATACCTTTCATTTTTTTTAATTTTTACAATAGTTAATGCACAACAAAATAGGATTAAATATAATAATCAGGATTTATTTTTAAGCGGAACAAATTTAGCATGGTTAAGTTTTGCTCGGGATATTGGAATAGGCAAAATAGAATTAAATACATTTGCAGAAATTTTACTTTCGATACATGATAATGGGGGCAATGCAATTAGATGGTGGCTACATACAAATGGTACCGCAACACCTCAATTTGATAATAATGGTTATGTTGTGAGTCCAGGTACTACAACAATTTCGGATATAAAAAAAGTGTTAGATCTTGCCTGGGAAAGAGAAGTTGGCGTAATTTTAACACTCTGGTCGTTTGATATGCTTAGATCAAGTAATAATTCGGTGGTTCTTGATCGAAATAAAAAGTTACTACTTGATACAAATTATACACGTGCTTATATAGATAATAGTCTTATACCTATGGTTGATTCATTGAAAGGTCATCCTGCAATTATTGCATGGGAAATTTTTAATGAACCGGAAGGAATGAGTAATGAATATGGGTGGCCTGAAATTCAGCATGTTCCTATGTCTGCAATACAAAGGTTTGTTAATCTATGTGCTGGCGCAATTCATAGAACTGATCCATCTGCAAAAGTTACTAATGGTACCTGGCATATAGTTGCACTAACTGATATAACGCCATCACCACTGGCAAAACTCAGTGCTGAATTTGCAAATCTTACTGAAGCTCAGAAAAGAGATATTGAAGATCGTTTTTACAAAAAGTATCATTTTTATTTGTCCGCAGATGAAATAATTAATCATTATGAGAAAATAATGAGTATTCAAAATTACAATTATTACTCAGACGAAAGATTAGTTGCTGCAGGAGGTGATAAGGATGGAATATTAGATTTTTATACAGTTCATTATTATGATTGGGCAGGTAAAACTTATTCCCCATTTCATCGACCTGCATCGTTATGGGTTCTCGATAAACCTCTCGTTATAGCAGAATTTCATATTAAAAATACTTTTGATATACCAAAAGATTATCTTTATGTATCACTTTACAATAATGGCTATGCAGGTGCTCTTGCATGGTCGTGGACTGATAATCAAGTAACAAACGTAAATGATATATTGAAAAACTTAAAATTTATGTGGGAAAATTATAGATTAGATGTAGATATTATTGGTATCGGGGGCGACTGGCCTAATGTAACAATTAATAAACCAATTAATAATTCTGAATTCCCTGAAAATGCATCTATAACAATTGAAGCTACAGCTTATGACAGTGATGGAAATATTGTAATTGTAGAATTCTTTGTTAATGATACGTTAAAAATTGGTGAAGTTACTACGCAACCTTATTCTATAATTTGGACAAGTGTAAAATCCGGTTTGTATACTTTGACTGCAGTTGCAACAGATAATCAGGGACATAAGAGAACTTCAAATAAAATTCAAATTAAAGTTGGTACACCACCATTTATCAGGCTTGAAGCTGAAGCAGCACAAAAGAATGGTACTGGTATTACCGTTATTGCAGATAAAAATGCAAGTAAAGGTTATTGTGTAGATGCAAGAACTCAAACTGGAATAATTACATGGACAATTCCTAATGTGCCAGTAGAAGGTAAATACGAAATTAGTTTCGGTTATAAATTAGCTTATGATACACCAAAAGGTCAGTATATAAATGTAAATGGTGTAAGAATTGGTGAACTGATGTTTGATGGACCAATGCATGTATGGCTCGAAAAATCTATTATAGTTGATCTTGTAAAAGGGAAAAATACAATACAGATAGAATTATACTGGGGGTGGATGCAAATTGATTATCTTGCAGTACCGAGTGTATTAGTAACTTCTGTTGAGTATATAGCAACAGTTCCAAATTCATTTTCATTAGAACAGAATTACCCAAATCCATTTAACTCACTTACAAGTATTTTATATCAATTGCCGGTTGAAAGTAGAGTTGAACTAAAAGTATACGATATGCTCGGTAAAGAAATTGCTGTTCTTGTTGAAAAAATACAGCATCCCGGTACTTATAGGATTTCTTTTAGTGCTTCTAATTTATCAAGTGGAATTTATTTTTATAGATTAAGAACTGATAATTTTACTGAAACAAAGAAAATGATTCTTATTAAATAAATTGAGTTATTATTTAATTATCAGAAATAATTCTATTTTCTTCAAAGTAAGTATTTGTTATTATAACATTTTATAAAAAGTAATCTTACTTAGTAAATATAAGTTTAGAATGAAAATCGAAAAAAATTGTGTTTTATACTTTATCTGAAGTTATTGGAATAAATTTAATTTAGTTTATAATGACTAATAAAAAGAATCAACTGGTTATATTTATTATTTTATGTTTGTCTGGCTTGATGTTATTTACAGATGTTTTTTATGTCAGTAAACATGATTATAAAAATTATCCAATCGATTATACATTTTTGATTGCAGTAAATATAATTTTCTGGTACTCCTCTGCATATCTTTTTAATTTCTTAATAGGTTATTTTATTTGGGACAAAATTTTTAAGATATCAATTGGTAGAATAAAATTAGAGTGGATTAAAGAAATAGCTGCATCACTCATATATACAGCTGCAACAGCAATTGTTCTAAAAAATGTTTTCTGGATTGAACTAAATCTATTTTGGATAATTGTTTTAATATTACTTTTTCTTATTATTGTTGCTGTAAGACCTGAGTTACTTTCCTCATTCCCTAAAGAAGTTTTTGCACGTATAAAACCTTTTAATGTGGACGACTGGATTTCCATTAAAAATAGAGACGGGAATATATTACTACTGGGGAAGGTTCAAAATATTTCTCGTGGATTTGTTTTGATGAAGAATGAAAATAATAATCTGGTGTTTGTGCCTATGAACTTCTTTGCAAATGCTATAATCGAAAATTACACTTCTGATAACGATTATTCAAAATTCAGTACAAAAATCTGTATAGATCATCATATTCCGGTTCAAAGAGCAAAAAGAATTTTATTAGCAGCTCTTGAAGAAATATTTCAGGAACATAAAATCCAAGATGCCCCCGAACCAAAAGTTTTAATTAGCGATGTTAATAATACTGGAGTTGTTTATGAATTAATTTACTGGATAAAACAATGGACTGAAGTTAATCCAAAAGAATTTAATGATGTTATTTTAAATACAGCTTTAAGAAATTTAAATCGTGCAGGTATTTATCCTGCTTATCCAAAGAGGGATATATTTATAGGGAATGTTCAAAATAAATATTATGATTTTAATTTGTTAGAAGACCGTAAGAAGATTCTCCGAAATATTGATTTATTTAGCTTTTTAAATGATAACGAACTTGATATTCTGGTTTCTAATGTACAAGTAAAGGTATATAATAAGGATGACATTATAATTAGAGAAGGGGATAAAGGCGATTCGATGTTTATGCTTGTGGAGGGTTTATTAAATGTTTTTGTCAGGAATCAAGATGGTTTTGATGTTTTCGTCGGTAATATAACAGCCGGGGATTTCTTCGGTGAAATGTCTTTATTTACTGGGGAGGCACGTTCGGCAACAGTCAAAGCAAGAACAAATTGTTTGATATTTGAAATAGATAAAGAAATTATATCTCCAATAATTCATAAGAGAACTAACCTTGTTGAAGAATTTGGAGCAGTAATTGCAGAACGACAAGCAATTAATATTGATAAAATATCCGAATCACAATTTCATCAAAAATCAATATTGAAAGAATTAGTTCAAAAAATTAAAAGTTTTTTTAATTTGTAACTTACGATACTTTATTTCATATTATTTATTATCCCATCTTTAATTTCATAAACATAATGACCTATACTAATCAATTGTGGATTGTGAGTAACTATTAAAAATGTTGTACCAAAATTTTTATTGAGTTCTATAAACAAATTATGAATAATATTACTATTATGTGAATCAAGATTTCCTGTAGGTTCATCCGCAAAAATAATTGAAGGATTATTTGCAAGGGCTCTTGCCACTGCAACTCTTTGTTGCTCGCCACCGGATAATTCTGATGGCTTATTATGCATTCTATCTTTGAGTCCAACTAATTCAAGTAGTTCTTCTGCTCTTCGAATAGCATGCTTTAATGACTTTCTATTAATCATCATTGGTATAGCAACATTTTCCAAAGCATTAAATTCAGGCAGCAGATGATGAAATTGAAATACAAATCCAATATGTTTATTCCTAAATGAAGACAATTTATCGTCGTTCATTTTAAAAATATTTTTCCCTTTTATTTTAACTTCACCATTATCAGGTAAATCTAATCCGCTTAATATATGAAGCAAAGTACTTTTACCTGCACCCGAAGCTCCAACAATTAATGTAATTTTACCTTCCTTAATATTTAGTGAAATACCTTTAAGTATTTCTAATTTATTATCTTTTGTTTTATAGTAAGATTTTCGAATTTCTTTTGCTTCGATTATATAATTATTCATTTCATTCATATTTTATTGAATCTATTATGATTGTATTTGCAGCTCTTTTTGCAGGATAAGTTGAAGCAATAAATGAAAGCATCATTGACATCATACTTACTGCCAAAATATCTGTAAATTTAATTTTTACAGGCATTGCATTAATTATGTATTTTGATGGATCCAGCGGATAAAAATTATATTTGATTTGTAAATAGCAAACTAATAGTCCTAATATTAATCCGAATAATGTTCCGATTATACCAACTAAAATTCCTTCTAACATAAATATTTTCAGGACGGAATTTTTTTCTAAGCCAAAAGAACGAAGTATTCCAATATCTTTTTTCTTTTCAAGAACAGTCATTGTAAGTGAGGCAAAAATATTGAATGTTGCAACAGCTATAATTAAACTAAGTAAAATATATGCTGACCAACGTTCAATCATCATAACGCTATATAAATCTTTATGAAGATCATACCATGTGTTGATAGAGAAAAATTCTGATGAAAGTACTTTAAGAAGTTCTTTTTTTACTTTATTGGAATTTTCAATTTTATTGAGTCGTATTTCAAAACCTGTAAAATTATTTTTCAAGCCAAATAACTTTTGTGCTGTTTCTAATGATGTAAATGCATAAGAAACATCATAATCACGATTATTTGTTTCGAATAATCCGGTTATAATGAATTTTTTTGTGTTTGGGATTGCAAAAGAAGTAATTGTTTTTTCAATATTATAAGCTGAAGTAACAAATATTGTGTCGCCTACTCTTGCAGAAAGACGTAAAGCAAGTGGCAAACTCAAAATAATTTTTCCTTCCTTATCTTTACTAGCTATATCAAAATTACCACTGATGATTTTAGATGGTATTCCCCAATCTTGATTTATTAATGAAGCTGGCACACCTTTTAGATTAATTATCTCATAATTTTTTTTATTCAAAATTACAGACTTTCCCTCAGCAAATGGATAATAAGTTTTGAGGTCGGGTAAATTTTTAATTGTTGACTCAAACATATTTGCTTTTGAAAAACCCCTCTCATCTATTATTGCGATGCGTATATGAGGATCAAAACTTATTAAAATTGATGTCACTAATGAACTGAATCCATTAAAAACAGAAAGAACAATTATTAATGCTGCTACACCAATTGCAATTCCTGCGGTAGAAAGGAAAGAAATAATTGTAATCAAATTTAATTTATGTTTTGCTCTCAAATATCTCTTTGCTATAAATAATTCAATCATTTTTTAATCAAATCTTATTGCAGTTATAGGTTGAATTTTTGATGCAATGTATGCAGGAAGTAACGATGCAAGTAAAGATATTATGGCTGTAATGAATGAAACAAGAAGATAATTATCCAACGATATATAGAGTGGAACCTTTGTAACAAAATAAATTTTTTCTGGTAAAGAAATGATATTAAATCTTTCTTGAATTAATGATAATGTATATGCAAGTAAATTCCCAATTATTAGGCCTGCCAGCGTTAAGTATATTCCATGTACTAAAAATAATTTTAAAATTAATTTTCTATTAGCTCCCAATGATCTAAGAATTCCAATTATATGTGTTCTTTCGAGAATAATCATCAACAGTGTTCCAACTATATTAAATACTGCAACAAAAATTATAAGTCCGAGTATAATAGGTATTGGTTCTTTTTGAAGTTCAAGCCATGTAAATATATTTTGATGAATATTAAATACAGTTTGTACATAATAAGGGTAACCCAGAAAATCCTGAAGTTTATCTGAAATAATATTTATCTTCGAAAAATCTTTCAGTTTAATGTTATACCCGGAAATCTCATTCTCCATTCCAAATAATTCCTGAGCTAATGAAAAATTTATATAAGCATTTAAATCGTCATATTCTGCCATTCCACTTTCGTAGATTCCTGTAACTACAAATTGCATGATTGATGGTGGGTTGTAAGGGGTGGGTATTTGATCGTGCTTAAGTGAAAATATTGTTACTTTATCGCCGATTTTTATAAAAAGTTTTTCTGCTAATTTTTTACCGACAATAATTTTATTGGTATTATTTTTTAAATCTAAGTTTCCATCAACTAAATATTTTTGAAGTACAAAATTTATTGATTCTTGATTTAATCCATTTAAAGTTATTCCCTCAGTAATTTTTTTTGATTTTATTATGGAAAGTTTTGAAATATAAGGATCAATTCTTTCAATTACAGGAAAATGTTCAATAAATATTTTTTCGTCATCCGGATATGTTGGCAGATTTCTTTTCCCAAATGATGAGATTTTAATGTGATAGTTTATATTAATAATTTTTTCAGTTACAATTTTTTGAAATCCATCAAGAACAGTTAAAGCAATAATTACAACGGATACACCAATAGCTATTCCCAAAATTGTTATCAAAGAGATTGCAGAAATAAATCTGGAGCTTTTCTGTGACTTAATATATCTTTTTGATAAATAAAAAGTGACCAACATACTTAAAATTATTTAATTATAACAAAAATAGATATAATCATTATTGATAAAAAATTGTATTTAAAAAATTATATTGGACATATTAAGATGATTTATTAAAAATCTTTAATTGACATTTCATTAACAAAGCTATATTTTTGAAAGCCAAATTATGAATTACTTGCTTATTTGAAACTTTTAAATAATTTTGTTAATTGAAATTTTGAGTACGGGGAGTAGCTCAGCCCGGCTAGAGCGCTTGGTTTGGGACCAAGAAGTCGCAGGTTCGAATCCTGTCTCCCCGACAAAAAGTTCTTTATGTATTGTTAAAGCTACTTGCTCATAATGAAAACTTAATAAATGCGCCAGTAGCTCAATAGGATAGAGCATCAGCCTTCTAAGCTGAGGGTTAGTGGTTCGAGTCCACTCTGGCGTACTAATGAGTTTTTCGTTGAAAATTTTAAATGGTGAGCATAGCTCAGTTGGTTAGAGCATCTGGTTGTGGCCCAGAAGGTCATGG
>FWPU01002846.1_pt1 | contig 45911 bp, 43 predicted proteins | sample 2228361 | NCBI WGS metagenome assembly FWPU01 (sample SAMEA103939777, study PRJEB20133) | metagenome
GGTGGATGTGGGGCGAGGTGGAGCAGTCGGCGCGGGCGTGCTCGTCGGCGCGGTAGTCGGCTCTCCAGTCTCGCCAGGAACGGGCGTGGTGGGCAGTTGCTTGCCGCATCCCGCCAGCAGCGCCGTCGCCGCTGCCATCTTGAGCAAGTCCCGCCGCGAGATCGCTGGTCTGCCAGACAGCCCATGCTTTGTCATCAGACTTTTCCTCCGCTCGAGAAAATAGACCCGTCTACTCCAGACAGACGGGTCATCGTGGAAAGATCACATTGTGCATTATACCGCAGGTGCCCACCTTGGTCAAAGAACCCAGAGCACCTCTTCGCCTTGCCACACGTGCCAAACACTGGTATGATGGCTGCATGCCCAAGTCACGCTACCCGCTCATCCTGCTGATCGCGGCATTGGCCCTGGCGGCGCTCTGCCCGTTGGCCTCCATCGCCGCTATCCGCGCCTTGCCGGGCCGCTACGCCTATTACCTCCCCAAGCCGCTCCAGGAACTGCGCCACAACCCCCACCCTGTCACCCTCCCCACTCCCCAGCCACCCAATCAACCGACCGACCAACCGACTGACCAACCCACCATCCCACCTACCCACCAACCGACGCGTGAGCCCACGGCCCCCCCTACTGCGGAACCCACTGCCACCCCCACCCCTCCACCCAGGGTGGTGCTCACCGGCCTGCGCAGCGAACGCCAGGGCTGGAACAACTGCGGGCCGACCACGTTGGCGATGGCACTCTCCTATTGGGGACACAGCGAGACCCAGTACGACATCGCCCCAGTGCTCAAGCCCGATCCAGAAGACAAGAACGTCAGCCCATGGGAGATGGAGGCCTATGTGCGCGGACTAGGACTGGGCGCCACCGTGCGGATGGGTGGCAGCCTCGATCGGCTCAAGGCGCTCTTGAATGCCGGCCTTCCGGTCATCGTCGAGACCTGGTACGTGCGTGACGCCCGCGACCAACTCGGCCACTACCGTTTGCTCATCGGCTACGACGATGCTGTCCAGCAATTCATCACCTACGACTCGCTCCACGGGCCGGACATTCCCATCGGCTACCAAGAACTAGACGAGTTGTGGCGCGTCTTCAACCGGGCCTACCTGGTGGTCTACGCGCCGGAGCGCTGGGAGGCGCTGGCCGCCATCCTGGGCGACGACGTGAACGACGTCGCGATGTACGAGCGCGCGTTCGAGACGGCCCTGGCCGAGGCCGAGCATCCGCCGGCTTCCTGCGTGGCCTATGCTGCCTGCAGTGATTGGGTCACGTTCTCCTGGTTCAACGCCGGTACCAGCCTGAATTCGCTGGGGCGGCACACCGAAGCGGTGGCCGTCTACGACCGGGCGCGGCAATTGGGCCTGCACTTTCGCATGCTGTGGTACCAGTTCGGCCCCTACGAGAGTTACTATGCGGTGGGGCGCTACGAGGACGTCATCACGCTCGCCAACGCGACGCTGGCGACGACGAACAACCTAGAGGAATCGTACTACTGGCGCGGAATGGCGCGGTTGGCACAGGGAGACATCGCCGGGGCACACTCGGATTTGCAGGCGGCGCTACACTACCACCCCAATTGGCCGCCTGCGGTAATCGCGCTAGAGTCCGTGAGCGAATGAGCCAATCGTCCTACACTGCCACAGGCCGTCGGGGCTTCGTCGGGGCTTAGCCAAGATGCGGTACAAGGTCGAATGGAAACGCGGCACAGTGGCTTTGCTCGCGCAGCCCACCTCACTGCACCGCCGCGGCATGCGGATGCAGTGGCAGCCATACGTGGAAGGCACTGCCGGGACAACGCTCCTCGTCGTGTCCTTCGCTCTCCACCCAGATGCGCCCACCGTGCGCCTCGATCACACCACGGGCAATGTGCAGGCCCAACCCTGGCCCGGCTCCCTGGAACTTGGTATCGCCGCTCGAATGACGCAACAAGTCGCCCACGCGATAGAACTTTTCAAAGATCAGCGTCTGATCCTCGCGCGCGATCCCCACGCCAGTGTCGGCGACCACCACCTCAAAATAGCCGTCGCCCTCGGCCAGGTTGGCCGTGATCGAGATCTTGCCCCCATCGGGCGTGTACTTGATAGCGTTGGAGAGCAGATTGCTGAACGCCTGGCACAGCCGCTGCACGTCGGCTTCGATCGGCGGAATCACGTCCACGCCCTCGACTGTCAACTGCTGATGGCGCTGCTCAAGCGCCTCCCGCCAGGGCCCTATCGCCATGTTGATCACTGCCTTCAGCGTCGTGGGGGCATAGTGCAGGTCGAGCGCCTGCACCTCGATCTGTGATGCGTCGAGCATCGCCGTGACGACGGTAGCCAAGCGGTCAACGGCCGATTTGAAGTTATTGATGATCTCCAACATCTGATCTGGTGTCAGGCTGCGACCAGAGGCCAGTTCTTCCATGATTCCCACATAACCCTGGATCACGGTGAGCGGCGTGCGCAGTTCATGGGAGGAGATGGAAAGAAAGTCGGTCTTGGCCTGATCCAGTCTCTTCAACTGGACATAGGCCTGCCGCAGATCCTCGTTCAGAGCACTGATCTTCAGATACAGGCTGTGCACCTCGTCGAAGAGATGGGCATTTTGCAGGGCTATGCTTGTCTGCTCCGCCAACGTGGTCAGCAAAGCAATCTCCCGCATGCCGTAAGGCTCCCCACCGCGCTGAGGGCCCAACGCCAAAAAGCCCAGGAGCCGGTCACGCGCCAGGATCGGGACGAAGATCTCAGCATCTAGCCCGCGCAGCCATGCCTTCCCTACCTCCGGAGCATCTCGCAGTTCAGGATTGTGCTCCAACTCGTGTGAAGAGAAGGGCTCCCGGCGTTTCATCAAGTGAAGCAGGACAGGACTATTCAGAGCCAGGGCGATCTCCTTGTCCCTGACTCGTCCCATGCCCTCAATCGCACGCAACACGACCTGATGTTCGGCTTTCGATACGACCACGAGCACCCCGCGCTGTACACCCAAGACCTCATTGACGGTTCCCATGATGACCGTCGCCAACTGGTCGAGCGTGAGCAGATTGCTGATAGTACGTGCATACTCGTGCACCGTCTGGTCTATATCGTGCTCTCCACGCCATACCAGACGGTTGACAAGCCAGGAGATGAACCGATAAAAGGGCTGATACACCAGTGCCAGCAGGATAGCGAGTCCCGCGCTGCCAACCATAACAGCATAAAAGTTTCGCCAGACCCGCAGCAGCAGTTGGCCGACCAACAAGCCCACCAGAAGCAGCAGCGCCGTTGTTACGGTAAGTACGATGAAGCCAGTCGTCGTACGCAGGACGCCCTTCAGATTGGGCAGAGTATGCGTCGTGACACAGAGGACGGCGGCCGTCGTCCCCAACAGGTGCAATCCCAGGCCGATTGCCGCCCACTGGTAGCGGGTCCAAACCAGGCCTTGCCCTGCCAACAGCAGAGGCAGTACTGCCAGCCAATAGGTGCCACGGTTCCGATAGAACGCCAACCGTGCTCGCAGGGTCCAGAGGGCCGAGAGGAAGATCAGTAGAACCGAAAACAGCACCCAGCCAGCCTGTGCTGTCGGCAACAGCCGTTCCTTGATTGACTGAGAAGCCACGAGGCGCAAAACGGCCATGACGATGAGCCACACACAACCGGCGACACCCCACGCCCACTGTCCACGCCTGCCCAGGTTCTGGCAGGCGATCGCGATCAGCAACAGGATGAGCGCGGCCATCGTGTCCGCGGCCACATAGCCCGCGATGCGGGAGCCCCAAACAGAGCGACCGCCTCCTGGCGCCGCCAGAGCAACCCCACCCGCCCAGACAACCGAGAGCAGACAGTAGAAGAATACCAAGGTATGGCGCTTCTTCTGTGGCCGACATAGCAGGATAAGTACCGGCAAGAGATGGGCCACCGCCAATACCAACCGGATCAGAAAACGCAAGTTCTCGGATGGGGCCATAGCATTACCTTGGGATCACCCGCGCTCTGCAGATGCCTTCGCCAGCCGCTCGAACAGGGGCCGGAGCCGCTCATAGGTCTGATCAAGCCACTCTGGAATGGTGCGTGTGCCTCCTACAGTCGTTATGTAACTAGTGTCACCTCCCCAGCGCGGGACGATGTGCAGATGGACATGATCCGCCACTCCGGCCCCGGCCGCTCCACCGATGTTGATGCCCACGTTAAAGCCCTGTGGGCTGTAAGCCTCGCGCAAGACCCGTAGGCTGAGTTGAGTAAGCGCCATCAGTTCGGCCAGAGTCGCGGCATCCAACCCCTCTAGCGATGGCTCGTGGGCATAGGGGACTACCATCAGGTGGCCGTTGTTGTATGGAAAACGGTTCAGGGTCACATAGCACAGCCCGCCGCGATGAACGATGTGGACGGCGGCATCCTCCGAACGCGGCTTGGCGCAGAAGAGGCAACCCTCCGGCAAAGGCTCGTCGCCTCGTAGATACGCCATGCGCCAAGGGGTCCACAGAATATTCATCGCTTGCGATTGTACAACGAATCGCGCAGGAAGGCAATTGCGTGAAAGCAGAAGCCGTGTAGAATGAGGCAAGAGGAGGTGGCAAACTGTGAGAGACACTCTGAGTCAAGAACGGATCGACACGGCGCTAACGACGCGAGCGTTTGGGCGCAATCTGCTGCTCCTGCCACGCACCGGCTCAACCAACGATGTGGCGAGGGACCTGGCCACGCAAGGTGCGCCGGAAGGGACGGTGGTCTTGGCGGAGGAGCAAACAGCCGGGCGCGGACGGCTGGCCCGGCATTGGCTGGCACCACCGGACACCTGCCTCCTCTGCTCGATCCTTTTCCGCCCCACCCTACATCCTGCCCAGGCAATGCGATTGACGATGCTCTGCGCACTCGCCGCCGCCGACGCCATCGAGCAGGTGGCCGGACTACACGTGGGCCTGAAGTGGCCGAACGACCTCATTGTCGAACCCCCCAACCCCAAAGCCCAAACCCCAACCTGGAAGAAACTAGCGGGTATTCTGACCGAGACCGGTGTCATCGGCGAACGTCTCGAGTTCGCCATCGCGGGCATCGGCATCAACGTGAACGTGCCGCCGGACGAGTTGCCCGCACTGGCCCCCGATGCCACCAGCATCCTGGCCGAAACCGGACAGAGGACCGATCGCGCCGCGCTGTTGGCCGCGCTGCTGGCGGGGGTCGAGCAGCGTTATCAGACACTGCAGGCCGGCACAAGCCCGCACCGCGAATGGGCCGCACGCCTGACGACGTTAGGCCAACCGGTGCAGATCGCTACTGCTGGCGAGACGCTCACCGGCGTAGCCGAGTCCGTGGACGAGAACGGCGCACTCCTCCTGCGCACGCCCGATGGCGCACTGCACTGCTTCACAGCCGGCGACGTCACGCTGCACGGCTTCAGCAGGCATCGCCCCACAGCCTCATCACCCTAACCCGGACAAGCCGGAAGCAAAAACCCAAAGGGCACACGGACGTCCCGACTTTCGGGGGTTTTCCCGGCTGAAGCCGAGCCTCCAGGCCAGTCTCGTGCCGAGAACTTTGATTCTTCAACCATTATAGTAAACTTTTTGCATTACAGCCCATTATCTTGACAAAAATCAAGTTATATATTATAATTCTTGATAGATAACTAAATTTCCTTCGAGGAGCGCACCATGTATACAGTCCCAACCGAGTGCCCCGTTTGCCACGACGAACTCCTGGTGGCCCGCCTGGTCTGCCGCAACTGCGGCACGGCCCTGGAAGGACGCTTCGCCATGGGCCGCCTCGCCCACCTCAGCCCCGAGCAGATCCACTTTGTAGAGACCTTCCTCCGCTGCGAGGGCCGGCTCAACCGCGTGCAAGAGGAACTGGGCCTCTCCTACCCCACCGTGCGCAACCGCCTGGCCGAGGTGATCCGCGCGATGGGCTACGAGGTGAGCGAAGAACAAGCCGCAGACACGCGCCGCCAGGAAGTGCTGGAACGCCTGGCCCGCAAAGAGATCACCTCCGAAGAGGCACTGCGGCTCCTCCAAGGGGAAGCATGACGGTTCTATACAGGAGGCGTGAGATGTCGCTGAACACGTTGTCCGTCCGCCTGCCGGGTTTCTCGGTAGCCGTCTCCATAACCCGGCGCTACCGCCGGCGCCCAGGTGCCTCGAACAGCCCAACACGGGCGACCGGCACACGACCCATCTGCTATCAGCAAGTGCTCCAGGCAAGGCAGGTGCTTTCCTGGCAAAGCCTACGGCAATGACGTAGTGAAGGAGACGATCATGCACGAGGAGACCATAGGAGTCCCGATCCCACAACATATCATCGTGAGTGAATGCCTGAGCGACCTGAAAGTGCAAGGAGCCGACGAAGCGCGGATCGTCGTCCGCGTGGACGGAGACGAGGCCCCCACCCTTGAGCGAGAAGGCGAGACTCTGACCATCCGCGCCCCCGGCAGTTGCCAACTGGTGTGCCCCAGAGGCACGACATTGGCCGCGCACGTGGTGCGGGGAGACCTCACGATCAAAGGGGTACAAGGTCCTGCTACCATCGGCGATGTCAACGGCGATGCCACCCTGTATGCCGTCGGCCCCGTCACACTAAAGCACGTCTTTGGCGACCTGAGCGCCGAGAACGTGACAGGTCACCTGCAGGCCCAGACCGTAAATGGAGACGTACAAGCCCGCCACGTGGAAGGCGAAATCTCCCTAAACATCGTGCACGGCGACGTCGTCTTGCGCTCTGTCGGCCCCGCCCTCGTAGAACAGGCTTCCGGCGACCTGAGCGCCAAGCGCGTGAGCGGAGACCTGCGGGCAGGTCGGATACAAGGAGATGCCCGTATCCGCCACGTGGACGGCCTGCTCACCCTCGAACAAGTAGGGAGCGACCTCCGGGCGGAAGGCATCCACGGAGGCGTGGCGGCGAGCGAGGTCGGGGCGGATGTCCGCTTGGGACCGCCCTTCTCGCCCGGCGCCATATACCGCGTCAAGGCAGGCGGCAATGTGGAGATCCGCCTACCCGACGACGCCAGCCTGCGCTTGAGCCTGCAAGCAGGCGGCGGAGTGCGCTCTCACATCGCCGATCTGACCCTGCACGAAACGGGCGTGGAGACGAGCGGCGTCATCGGCGCCGGCGAAGCCACACTGGAAGCCCAGGCCGGCGGGCACATCACCCTGCGTCCCAGCGCAGCCGAGGGTGCATCCGAAGAGGAATTCCACTTTGACATTGACCTCGGCTTCCTCGACGCGCTCGAGAACCTCGGGCCGATGATCGAGGCGCGCATTGCCGAGGCGATGGCGAATATGGAGGCGCGCTTACAGGAAGGGTTGGGCCGCATCAACGGCGCCCAGATCCGCGTGCACGTGGAACGCGCAGCCGAACACGCCCGTCGTGCGGCGGAACGCGCCGCCGAGCAGGTGCGCCGCCAGGCAGAGCGCGAAGCGGAGCGCGCCCGCATACGGGCCGAACGGGCCGCCGAGCAGGTGCGCCGCCAGGCAGAGCGCGAAGCGGAGCGCGCCCGCATACGGGCCGAACGGGCCGAACGTCGCTGGCAACGCGCCAGCGGCAAACGCCCCCGCCAAGAGCCGGTGGCGACGGATGAAGAGCGATTGCGCGTGCTGCGCATGCTCGAACAGGGCAAGATCACGCTCGAACAGGCCAATGAATTGCTCGCCGCACTGGAAGGGCGGTAGCAATGACCAACAAACACGCGGAGCCCACCATGGACATCGAGCATACAAACATCGAACGGACAACACAGCCCGACTGGAAGCGGCGCTTTTTCACCATCTGGATCGGACAGCAGTTCTCGTGGATCGGCAGCAGCCTGGCCCAGTTCGCACTGGTCTGGTGGATCACCCAGACCACCGGCTCGGCCACTATCCTGGCGGTCGGTGTGCTGATCTCGGTGCTGCCTGGCGTCGCCCTGGGCCCCTTCGTCGGCGCACTGGTGGATCGCTGGAGTCGCCGCCGGGTAATGATCGTCGCTGACGGCATCGTCGCCCTGGCATCGCTGGCACTGGTCTTGCTCTTCTGGAGCGGGGCGATCCGCATCTGGCACGTCTACGCTGTCATGTTCGTGCGCGCTATTGGCAACGCCTTCCACTGGCCGGCGATGAGCGCCTCGACGCCGTTGATGGTGCCCAAGCAACACCTCTCGCGGATAGCGGGCCTGAACCAGGCGATGGGCGGCGCGGTGAACATTATCTCGCCGCCGCTGGGCGCACTGCTCCTCAGCCTCTTGCCCCTGCACGAGATCATGGCAATTGACGTGATCACGGCTGTGTTTGCCATCGTACCACTTTTCTTCATCGCCGTTCCACAGCCACAGCGGGCCATCGGCACAGCCCAACCGACGCTGTGGGCCGATATGCGCGCGGGCTTTCGCTACGTGTGGAGTTGGCCGGGGCTACTGGCGATCTGCCTGCTGGCGATGGTGTTGAACTTTCTCATCAACCCGCCCATGTCGCTGATGCCCATCCTGGTCACCCGCCACCTGGGCGGCGAGGCCATACGCCTGGCCTGGATGAACTCGTCCTGGGGCGTCGGCCTGGTGGTAGGCGGGCTGATCCTGAGCGCATGGGGCGGCTTCCATCGGCGCATTGTGACGATGTTGCTGGGCATCATCGGAACGGGCATCGGCGTCGTGCTCGTCGGACTGACGCCGGCCTCTTTCTTCGCCCTGGCGCCGATCGGGCTTTTCTTCGGCGCGGCGATGAACGCGCTGTGCAACGGCTCGGCGTTCGCCGTGTTGCAGGGGGTGGTCACGCCCGAGATGCAAGGGCGCGTGTTCACGGTGGTCAGCAGCCTGTGCGGTGCCATGACACCGCTCAGTATGGCTATCGCGGGGCCGCTGGCCGACGCAGTAGGTGTGCGCACGCTGTACATCGTGGGTGGTGCCGCGCAGGTTGTGTTGGGCGCGGGCGCTTTCTTCGTGCCGGCGATCATGCACATCGAAGACAACCGCCGCTCCGAGGGTTCTGTTGGCGAAAGAACGCTGGAAACAGCCACCATACAGCCGTAAGGCGAGTTGCCAATCCACCCTATCGTCGGTCGGATTGGCAATCCGACCTACTGTAGATCGGATTGGCAATCCGCCTGGAGGAGAATAATGGACGATCGTATGCATGTATTGGAGATGCTCGAATCAGGAGAGATTGATGTCACAGAAGCGGTGCAGCGGCTGGCGGGCAGCACGGCAGGGGCAACACCCGACCCAACGCCCGTCGTGCTGCCGGCGTGGGTGCGCCGACTGTGGCACCTCGTGTTCTGGCCGGGGGTTATACTGCTGATCGGCAGCGGTTTGCTGCTGGCGTACCATTACGCCGGGCGAGGGGCAACGGGCTGCCTAGTCACAGGCTGGCTGCTCTTCGCGTTCGGCGTGCCGATCACGGCGCTGGGCGCGTGGTTGCAAAGCGCGCACTGGTTCTCCGTGCGCATCCGCAAACACGGCAAGCCGCGCATGATGCTTGCCTTTCCCTTGCCGCTCAGGCCGCTCGCCTGGCTGCTGCGCGTCATCAGCCCGTTCGTCCCACAACTGCGCGATACCGGCGTGGACGAAGTGCTGCTGGCGCTGAGCGACGAGATGCACCAGGGACGCCCCTTCATCGTGGATGTGAACGAAGGGGATAGTGGAGAACAAGTACAGGTTTACTTTGCATAGGAGGCTTGGAATGGCTACAGCAACTGAGGAAAGACTCAAGATTCTGCAAATGCTGGAAGACGGCAAGATCCCGGCAGAGGACGCCGCCGCGCTGCTACGCGCGTTGGAGGGCAAGCGTGCCGCTTCTGGCGTCACCCTGTCCGGCGGAGATAGCCGCGTCCTGCACGTTCGCGTGACCGACATGGCGTCTGGTGCCGACAAGGTTAATGTGACCATCCCGATGAGACTGGTGAGCGTGGGGCTACGCATGGCGGCGCGCTTCGCCCCGGAGGAGTTTGAGGAGATTGACGCGCAGGCGCTGGAGGAGGCGATCACCAGCGGCATGGTTGGCAAACTGGTCGAGGTCACCGACGCCGAGGACAACGAGCGGATAGAAGTCTACGTCGAGTAGCGACCAGACCCCCAGGGTCTCGGGCGAACTGGAGGTTCGCACGACCCTGGGGGTCTCACATCTACGCCGGCAACGGTGCCCGCGCCGGGATTCCGGGCGGTTGTACTTCGCCAAACGTCTTGAGCAACCCCTGCGCGCACCTCAAGCCGACGTACAGCCCAACCAAGATGGCGACCGCCTCGACCGCTATCCCTGCCGCGGAGGCTAGCATCGCCAGCGGCGCGACCGCGGCCAGAGCCACGCCTGCCGCTGTGACCCCCGCCGGAATGGCTAGGACGATCAGCGCCAGCCACAACGCCCACAGCACCAGTCGGATCGCCCCGCGCCGCCAGTTCCTCCAGAGCATCCAGCCCGAGCCCCACACGAGAGCCTCGGCGACGACCGAGAGGCCCGCCTTGGGCTGTGTCTCGATGAGCCACAGCACCTTGCCAATACCGCGGCCTAATTTCCACAACTGGTAGATGGCGAACGCCAGCACGCCCAGGATGAGCAGAGCGACGAGCACGAATAGCGCCACCAGCAGCCAGGGGTTGATGCGCGTGAGCAGGATGAAGAGCGCCATCAGCACGACCGAGGCAACGTTCTCAAGCGTGGCATAGATGGGCGCCGAAACAGTCCCTGTCGTGCCGGTAGCGGTACCGAGCGCCGGCTTGGACAGGAAGCGCGCACCGGTCAGTGCCGAGGCGGTCACGGCGCTGCCCCCGGCAACGACATAGCCGGTCACGCCAATGCCGCCGTTGGCACTGAACAACTGCATCGTCGTGAGAATGTCGCGCAGCGTGGGATCCATCTCGGCGATGATGCCGACCGCCGCGAGCGAGAGGAGCGCTGCCGAGACCGGCACCGCAAAGCCGCTGATGAAGTTGGTCATCGTGTTGACCACGTTCATCACCCCGGGGCCCAACGTTGTGGCGTAGGCCGGCGCCACAGTGAGCAGCCAGAAAAAGGCCACGATGCCGATGAACCACCACGACTCCATAAAGCGCATCGGCTCGGCCAGCGTAACCAATCCCGTCCTGGCGGCGATCGAGACAAGCAGCAGGCATAGGTACTGATTGCTCGCCCCGACCAACCCGCCGGCCGAGATCGCAGACAAGAGTAGCTGCATTCGAGACCTCCTTCTCGGAAGCACCAGCCAGAACAGCGGCTGGCAAGTCTACCCAACTATTTACAATTGTACAACGGGACGTGATTGGCTGCAAGCCGTTGTCGCCGCAAAGTGCGGCCGTAGACACCGCCCCCTGAACGCGGAGTGCTGTCCGCCTAGAGCCTGACCAACGAACCTGCGTTTTTTCTTGAGGCGGAGACACGGGAAAAGTGAAGGACATCCCTATCGAAAGTTTGACAACCCTTCTCCGGCGTGTTATACTGCGCTCTGTGGGCCGTTAGCTCAGTACGGCAGAGCAGGGGCCTTTTAAGCCCAGGGCCGCAGGTTCGAGTCCTGCACGGCCCACCTCTTGGGGAGTAGACAAGTAGCAAGTATAACAAGGACACAAGGTAGCCTTGTTTACTTGTATCCTTGTCTACTTGTGTGTAATAGGAGGAGCGAACGACCAGTGGTACTTCCGATGTGGGCCTTCTGGCTGGCGTTGGCGGTGATGATCGTCGGATTGCTCGGCATCGTCCTGCCGGTCCTCCCCGGCCTCCTGCTCATCTGGCTCGTGGCGCTGATCTATGCCATCGCGGAAGGCTTTGCCACGATCGATCCCATCACCTTCGTCATCCTCACCATTCTCGCCGTGACCGGCTACACGGCCAACCTGTGGATGGGGCAGTTGGGCGCCAAGGCAGGCGGGGCATCGTTCAAGTCCGTGCTGGCCGGAACTGTGCTGGGCATCATCGGCGCACTCATCGGCCTATTGGGCCTGGGTATCGGCGCCGTACCCGGCGGCATCATCGGGGCATTGCTCGGCGTCTTTTTGGCCGAATGGTACCAGCGCAAGGATTGGCGCGAAGCGCTTAAAGCCGGCGGTGGGTGGCTGGCCGGTTGCGTGCTCTCCTCTGGCGTGCAACTCGTGCTCGCGGCGCTGATGATCCTCATTTTCGTCTGGCAGGCGCTGAAGGGATAGGCCGATGACGCGGCGCGACTATTACCGCCCTCGACGCCAGCGTCGCGCCCGGCAATGGCTGGTCACGCGGGCACCGCGCAAGGGCACCCTGATCGTCGCTGCCATCCTCTACATCATCGGCCTTTTTGGCCTAGTTGGCTTTTTCCGCATGCCCGAGCGATACGCCGCTGTCCTTCTCGCTATCGCCGGTGGCCTGCTCATCCTCGGAGCGCTGTTGCGCGATCTGTAGAACCCACACGCCTCTGCGACCCATTCATTACCCAACGTTTTGAATCACGAATCACCCGAACGGACGAATAGCACGAATCGTGTCTGGAACAGCAGGAGGTCACGATGAACGGAAAGAGATTTGCTCCGGCTCACCAGGAGAGATTCTGCTCGAGGAATTCCCAAGGCCGATGGGCATCAGCCAGTACCGGCCGGCCAAGGACATCGGCGTACACCCACGCCGCATCAACGAGATCGTGCACGGGAAGCGCGCGATCAGCGCAGATACTGCTCTCAGGCTATCGCGTTACTCTGGCCTTTTGGTAGGGGCGGCGTAACCCCACCCCTACCCCAGCGGTTTGGGCACTGACAAAATTTCTGGGACACGGATTTCACGGATAAACACAGATGGGGATTGACTTTTCAATCCGTGAGAGAGCGAGGTCAAAGTGCTCGCGGCCAGTCGAACGGCTCAGGCACAGGTATAGAGCCACCTCGGAGATGCTGAACTTTTCTTCACTCCATCGCATGTAATGGATGACAGCGGCCGGAGCAAGAGGTGACATCATTCACCGGCAGCCTCTTTCATCCGATACCGTGGGGACAGCCGGGGGTCTTGGTAGACCTCTACCGCCGCGTCGTCTTCTTCGCCCGACGCAAGGATGATGCGGCACAGCAGTATGGCGTGCCGACCGAGGACCTGATCCGGCGCTTCCAACGCGGCCAGCCGCGCGCCTTCGAGGCACTCTACGACCGGTATAAGGACACCGTCTACCGCACCGCCTTCTTCGTCACCCGCGATAGCGCCGAGGCCGAGGAGGCCGTCCAGGAGACCTTTCTCGACGTGCTGCGCGCGCTGCCGCATTACCGGGTCGAAGGACCGGCCAAATTCGAGACCTGGCTGTACCGCGTCACGGTCAACCGCTGCCGGATGCGTCTGCGGCGCAAGAGACTCCCCTCCGAAGATTGGGAAGAGATCGAGGAGCGATTGGAGCGCATCCCCTCGCCCCACCCCAACCACGACCCCGAGGATACCCTCGTCCGGCGGGAGCGCACGGCAGCGCTCTGGCGGGCGGTGGATGAATTGCCCGAAGGCCAGCGCACGGTGATCCTGCTGCGCTATCAGCAGGGCCTGGCCTACGACGAGATCGCCCAGGTGTTGGGCATCAACGAAGGTACGGTCAAGTCGCGGCTGTTCAACGCCCACGTCAGGCTGAAGGAGCGGTTGCGGGCAGCCGGATTGGAGAGAGAGGATTAGTGAGAAGCGAATCAGCGAGCGTATGATGGACGCGCATCTGGAAGCGGAACTGCTGGCGTTCCTCGACGGCGAACTGGATGAGGCGGAGCGGTCGCGGGTGGCGGCTCACCTGGCCACGTGCCCCGCTTGCGCCGCCGAACTGGAACGGCTGCGCGCCTTGCAGGAGGACCTGGACGCTACCTTCGACACGGCACTAACACCCGTACGCCTGCCTGCCGAGGCCGACCGCCGCATTCGGGAGCGGCTCATGCGCCGCGTGGAGCCCCGTCCGTGGTCGTGGTGGGCGCTGTGGCAGCGTCGCGGCCTCGTGGCACAGGCCGTCTTGGCCGTACTCGTCCTCGCTTTCGCGCTCAACACCACGCAGGTATTGCGCCTGCCCCCGCCCGCTGCACCGCAAGAGACGCTGGTACTGGGACAGGATCGCCTGGCGCCCGGCAGCCGGGCCGCAGTGCGCGTCATCGTCCGCGCCGCCGGTACGGCCAAGCCGATCGAGGGAGCAGAGGTCGCCGTGCGGCTCGGGCGCCCCCCAGGAGAGGCCAGCCTCGTCTACAGCGGCCGCACCGACAAGGCCGGCACTGCGGACGTCGCCTTCACCGTCCCCGCCGACCTCGAGGGGCGGGCCAGCCTGATCGTCGAGACAGCGTCCGCCGGCGGCCAAGATCGCGTCGAACGCCCTATTACCATCGCGCGCGAGGCCAAACTGCTGCTTGGTTCGGACAAGCCCGCCTATCGGCCCGGCCAGACGATCCACCTTCGCGTGCTGGCACTCGATGCCGTCACGTTCCACGCGCTGGCGGATCAAGAGATCACCTTCACCATCGTGGATGCGGCAGGCCGGGAGTTGGAGCGCAGTGCAGCGACTACTTCCGCCTTTGGCATCGCCGTGCTAGACTTTGCTCTGCCGACCGACGCGATCCACGGCCAATACACATTGCGTGCTCAATTGGGCGAAACACGCTCCGAGCGCACCGTCAGCGTGGGCGCCTACGAATTACCCGCTTTCCGCGTCACGATCGAGACCGGGCGCGCGTTTTACGGCGCGGGCGAGCAGGTGACGGGCACGGTGCATGCGGCCTACTTTTTCGGTAAACCGGTCGTCGGCGGTCAGGTCACCCTGCGCGGCTACACCGGCGAGCCACGCGAGATGCCCGCGATCGTCGTCCAGGGTCAGACCGACGAGCGGGGCGATCTGGCGTTCGGTTTCGTCCTGCCGCCCTTGTTCGGCGCACTGGCAAACCAACAGCCGGTGCAGTTCCACCTGGAGGCTGAGGTTGCGGATGTCGCCGGCCAGCGGGCAGGCATCCGCCACCTTATCCCCGTCGCCGCGCAGCCGATCCTCATCGGCGCGATCCCCGAAAGCGGCCTGCTCAAGCCGGGTGTCGAGAACGCCATCTTCATCCTGACCTCCTATCCCGACGGGCAGCCGGCCGAGACGACGTTAGCCATTACGCTAGAAGGCCAGGAGCACCTTCTGGCTACCGGGCCCTACGGCCTGGCCGAGTTCCGTTACACGCCACCCGGCCGCGCCGTACAGATGGATGTCTCTGCATGGGACGCACAGGGTGCTATGGGCCGCGCCGCGTTCACCTTCGAAAGCGACCGTGCGCCGCAGACGCTGCTCCTGCGCACCGAGCGCGTCGCCTACGAGGTCGGTGAGACGCTGCGGGCCGAGGTGTTGACCGCCAGCGCGGATACGGTCTACCTCGACGTGGTACGGACGCGGCAGACCGTCGCCGCACTCTCCGCGCCGGTTGAGAACGGGCGGGTTACTTTTGCGCTCGACCTGGACGGGACGATGGTCGGCACGCTGGAACTGCATGCCTACCGCATCCTCGCCGACGGCAGCGCCGTGCAGGACACCCGCCTGGTGGTGGTAGATGCGCCGCGCCAGGTCGCCATCACCGTGACCGCCGACCGGGACACCTATCACCCCGGCGAGACTGCCCACCTCCAATTCCAGACCACCCTCACGCCAACCAACCAATCAACTAACCAACCAACCAACCAACTAACCAACCAACCAACTACACTAGGCATCTCTGTAGTTGACGAATCCGTGTACGCACTGGAGACCCAACCCCCCGGCTTTGTGCGCGCTTATTTGCTGCTGGAGCGGGAGTTACAGGCGCGGCAGATGCAGAGGCTAGACATCCCGGCGCTACTCGATGCGCAGGCGGAGATCAAAGCCGCACAAGAGCAAGCCGCCCGCGCCGCCTGGGCCGGGGTCCAGGGCACCGCTGCCACGCTCGTTCGGTCCACCGCCACACCACGAGAGGATATGGCCTCACGCCTGGCTCCGCTCGCCGGGCGGCTCGGCGGGCTGCTCGTTCTGCTTCCGCTGCTCCTGGGCGCCGTCGTCGTGCAGGGGCTGCGCCTGAGCAGCGTGTTGAGCCGTGCGCTGCGCCGCGTTGCCATCGGCGCTCTGGCCCTGTTCCTCGCCTCGCCGCTGGTGGCGCTCGTCATCGGCGGGGTGATGTACCTCCTATGGCTCGTGCTGCACGCCGGTGCGCTCGTGCTCGTGCTTGGAGCCGTAGGCGCGATCTGGATCGGGCTGACCGTCTATGGCTGGTTGCGGCGCGACACGCGGCTGCAACTGGCGACCGGGCTGCTTGCGGCCTACCTGGTGCTGGGCGGACTGCTCGTCGTGATGGCTGCGCGCGGCGGCGGGCCGCATGGGACTCTGCTGGCGCTGATCGTCGCCGGGTTCCTGCTGGCGGTGGCCGCACTGGCCGTGCTGGGACAGGGGCTGGTGCTGGAGGGGCGGCGTCATGCCGGTTGGGCAACCACGACGCTGGCGCTCCTCCTCATCCCGCTCGTCGCCTACCTGCCCTTCGTGCCGGGCCTTGCCTCCGATCTGACCCGCAGCCTGGGCAACCCCGCCCTCTACGCCGGCCCCGCCGGCTGGCTGAGCGGCTGCGCAAAGGCAACGATGACGCCGGAGCGGGTCGAGGTCACACGCGAAGCCGTGCCACAGGCAACGGTCGCAATAGCGGCAACATTCCCACCTGAAGCGCTGCCAACCGCCGTACCCACTGCAGTCCCACTGCCGTCCTCAACGCCGGTCTCCCTCCCCCGCGAGCCGTTCCCGCTGCGCCAGGTATTCCCCGAGACGCTGTACTGGAATTCGCAGGCGCTCACCGACGAGGACGGTTTCCTGGCGCTCGATCTGCCGTTGGCCGACACCGTCACCACCTGGCGGCTGACGGCGCTCGCTTCAACACAAGAAGGCGACCTAGGCTTCGCCACGGCGGACATTGTTGTCTTTCAGGATTTCTTCGTCGAACTCGACCTGCCAGAGGCAGTTGCCCAGGGCGAGACGGTCACGGTGACCGTAGTCGTTTACAACTACCTGGAGCAGGCGCAGACCGTGCGGATCGAACCCGTTCCCGCCGACTGGTACAGCCTGCTCACGTCGCCGCAGGATCTTACCCTACCTCCTACCGGCATTGGCACGGCCCGATTCACCATTCGCGCCGAGCGGGCCGGGCGCTTCTCGCTCCAGGTCAATGCCATCGGCGCACGCATGTCCGATGCGATAGTCGGGGAAATGACCGTCGAAACCATCGGACCGTGAGTGCACGATCCACTACATTAATGGGAACACCTTGTCGAAGCGCAGAGTGACCAAACCCAGTGGCGGCTCAAATGTCAACGCGTGGACGTGCAGCCGTGCCGATAGTTCCCCCAATTTGCGCACATTGTCCAGCGTCAGGCGGTCGGCCAGATTCGTACCCGGCACCCAACCAAAGACAGCACAGAGGCGCGGCTGTGGGATGCCCGCATCCGCCACTCGCACGACCCATTCGCCGCTTTTGGCCGCCAGAGGCCGGGGAACGGACAGATCGGTGTCGCGGTTCAGGGCGTCGAGCCAGGCCATCTCGGCACGCGCAGAATCCAGGTTGTGGCCGCTCTCAGGCAGCGTGATCCGCAGGACGTATTTCTCACCCGTCGCCGTGTCCACCCGGAAGATAGCGTTAAACTCGTTCGTGATCAGGCGGACGTGTGTAACGTCCAGATCGTACTGCTCAAGCGCCTTGAGCGCCAGGCGGCGCAGGCGCAGTGCGCGACCACGGCTGGTCAGGTCATAGTAGGGCTTGGGCATCGTCTCTCGCTGCCCGATCCGAAACGCCGAGTTCAGCAATGGGCTGATGCTGTCCCTTGAACTGGCTCATGTACAGGTTGTAGTAAACGCCCTTTCGCGCCAGCAATTCCTTGTGTGTGCCCCGCTCGACGACCTCGCCGCCATTGATCACCAAGATTTCGTCTGCCTCACGGATCGTGCTGAGGCGATGGGCGATGACGAGACTGGTGCGCCCTTCCATCAAGCGCAACATGGCCTCCTGGATGTTCTTTTCCGTACGCGTATCTACACTGCTCGTGGCCTCGTCCAAAATCAGGATACTGGGTTCGGCAAGGATCGCGCGGGCGATGGCAAGCAACTGTCGCTGCCCTTGGCTCAAATTGCTGCCCCGTTCGGAGAGCGGCGTTTGGTAGCCCTGCGGCAACCGGCGGATGAACTGGTCGGCGTTGGCAAGTCTGGCGGCAGCGATCACCTCGTCGTCGCCAGCGTCGAGCCGCCCATAACGGATATTCTCCATAACCGTGTCTGAGAACAGGAACATGTCCTGCAGCACGATGCCCAGCCTGCGACGCAGATCGTCCATCCGCACCCGGCGGATGTCCATTTCGTCCACGCGAATACTGCCGCTGTCCACATCATAGAAACGGGTCAGCAGATTGACGATGGTTGTCTTGCCCGCTCCGGTTGGCCCGACCAGGGCGATGCGCTGGCCCGGCCTGGCGTGCAGGCTGATGTGCTTGAGGACAGGCATGCCCTCGTCGTAGCCAAAGCAAACATCGTCAAAGACGACCTCACCACAGATGTGAGTCAATGGCTGCGCGTCCGGCGCATCCTGGAGTTCAGGGGTCTGGTCAATGATCTCGAACACGCGCTCCGCGCCGGCAATGGCCGACTGAATCGCGCTATAGAGATTGGAGATTTCGTTCAGAGGACGTGCGAACTGTCGCGCATAGTTGACGAAGGCGGCGATGGTGCCCACCGTCGCCAGGCCCTGCACGGCCATCCAACCGCCCGCGCCGGCGACGATAGCAAAGCCCACGTTGTTGACAAAGTTATTGATGGGCCCCATCGTGCCGGCGAAAATCTGGGCGTACGTGGAGGCGCGCCGCAATCGCTGGTTGGCTTCCTCGAATTGCTCGATAGCCGCTTGCTCGCGCGCGAATGCCTTGACCACACGCTGACCCGTGATCGTCTCCTCGATGATGCCATTCAAGTCACCCAGCGATTCCTGCTGCTCGCGGAATCCCTTGCGCGTGTGGCTGGCAATATAACGGCTCAGGACTACCATTAGCGGGATCGTCAGCAGGCTGACGACTGCCAGGCGCGTATTGATCACGAACATCATCGCCGCCACACCGATGATGCTCAGCGCACCGGAGATGAGCCGTGTGACGCTTTCGGCGAGCACGACGCTAATATTCTCCACATCGTTGGTCAGACGACTCATCAGTTCGCCGTGCGGATGCCGGTCGAAGAAACGCAGCGAAAGCGTCTGCAACTTGGCAAAGAGGTCATCGCGAATATCGCGCACAGCACGCTGCGATGCACTCGCCATCACATAGATCTGCAGCCACGTGGTCAAAGCCAAGACCAGGGCAACGCAGACCATCCATATCGCCATGCGCGCCAGGCCAGGCAGGTCACCCTTGAGGATATACTCGTCAATGGACAGCCTCATCAGATATGGTCCCAGCAGGTCGAGGCCTGAGGTCGCTGCCACGAGGAGAACCGTCGCAGCCAATATCCACTTTTGACGCCTGAGGTAGCCCCAGATGCGTACCAAAGTACCACGCCTGTCTCTAGCGCGCTCCTCCGTCATCAGATGATGCCACGGCCCGTGCCTGGGCCCGAACATCGGCGGGGGAGCCGCTTGGTCTCGACTTGGCCTATGTGCCAACATGGGTCAGTACTCCATTCCCCAACTGGGATTCGTAGATCTCGCGATAGATTGGGCTCGAAGCCAGCAATGCGCGGTGTGTGCCCTCGGCGACGATCCGCCCATTGTCGAGCACAATGATCTTGTCAGCGTTCAGCACTGTGCTGATACGCTGGGCCACGATGAAACAGGTGCGTCCCCGCATCAGGCTCTCCAGTGCATCCTGAATCTGGGCCTCCGTCTCGGCATCCACCGAACTGGTGCTGTCGTCAAAGATGAGCACGGCAGGCTGCACGAGCAGTGCGCGGGCAATGGCGATACGCTGCTTTTGTCCACCGGAGAGATTCACCCCGCGCTGGCCCAACACCGTATCATAGCCATCGGGGAACTCGATGATGAAATCGTGAGCCTGAGCCGCTTTCGCGGCGGCGATCACCTCCTCGTCGCTGGCATCGGGGCGCCCGTAGCGGATGTTGTCACGGATCGTGCCGCTAAAGAGCACCGACTCTTGGAGTGCGATACCAATGGTTCGACGCAATACTGCCTCATCCACGTCACGCACGTCCACGCCGTCAATCGTGACCCGTCCCTCCGTCACATCGTAGAAGCGCGGGATCAGGTGGACCAGGCTGGACTTGCCCGCTCCGGTTGCCCCGAGGATGGCGACGGTCTGCCCCGGCTCGGCCACAAAACTGACCTCCTTGAGAACCGCATCACGTCCATCGTTATCGTATGAGAAGGTCACGTTTTCGAAGGCAACCCGCCCTCGCGGCGCAAACGTGGTCAAGGCTGCGGGCCTGTTCCGAATCTCGGGCTCGCTACTCAAGACCTCACGGATACGTTCGGCCGAGGCCTCGGCGCGGGCAAGCCGCATGATCAGCATACTGACAAACATCAGTGACATCAACGTGTGCATCAGGTAATTGACGAAGGCGACGAGTTCGCCGGTCTTCATGCCACCATAAGTGACTTGGAGACCACCCAACCAGAGTGTGCTGACCACGCCCAGATTGAGCGCGAGCAGCATCGCAGGCATCGCCACGGCTACCACGCGCGTCGCAAGGATCGTCTGCCTCATCAGCCGGTCATTGGCGATCCTGAAACGTTGGATCTCGTGAGCGGCCCGCGCGAACGCCTTGACCACTCGCACGCCGGCGAGATTCTCCTGCATCACGGTGTTCAGATTGTCAAGCCGGCGTTGCACTTCACCGAACAGAGGGTAGGCACGATTGATGACCCAGAGCAGCATAGCCAACGCCAACGGCCCCAACACGGCCAGCGTAAGGGCCAGGCGCGGGCTGGTGAGAATTCCCAGGATCAGGCTGCCGACAAGCAGTAGCGGAGCGCGCACCATCATCCGCAGCATCATCGAGACCACTTCTTGTACCTGGGTCACGTCGTTGGTCAGGCGGGTGATCAACTGTCCCGTCCCCAGCCGATCCAGGTTCCCGAAGGAGAGCGACTGAATCTTGCGGAAGAGGGCGCTGCGCAAGTCGGCGCCAAACGCCTGTGAGGCTAACACCGAAAAGAAGGCAGAGCCGATGCCGCCGGCTGCACCGACCAGCGCCAGCCCAATCATCAGCAACCCTGTTTGGATCACAAGATCCAAATCCTGCCGCGCAATGCCCTGGTCAATGATGCGCTGCATCATCCTCGGTTGCAGCAGATCCATGGCCACTTCGAGGACCATCAGCAGCGGGGCCAAGATAGCCCAGTGCCAATACGGTTTCAGGAATCGAAATAGCCTTGCAGACTTCACCTCTATCTCCTGCCGAAGCAGCCCTCAGATTGCCCTACAACAATTTGTCGGTTGTGATGCGGAGCAGGTTCTCGCGCATCTGCAGGAGGAAACGGCGCAGCGATGTACGCTCCTCCGCCGAGAATCCAGCAAATGTCTCTTTCTCCAATGTGTGCCAGACCTGCTTGACCTTGTTCTGGATGGCGCGTCCGGCATCGGTGAGGTAAACACGCGATACGCGCTCGTCTGCCGCGTCCGACCGGCGTTCGACGAACCCGGCCTTTTCCATGCGCTGCACCATCCTGGTCATCGTCGCCGGCTGGACGTGCAACCGCGCGGCCAGTTCGCTGTGCGTCAGCCCATCCTGTTCCCACAGGGCGTGTAGCATCGGCGGTTGGCCGTGGTATAGCCCCAGCGCCTCCAGGAGCGTGTGTGCGCGGGCATGGTGCAGCCGGCAGACCTGGGCCAGCAGGAAATCGAGCGACTCTTCAAGCGGCGAGGACATGGGTCACCTCCTGCAAATGCCCCAAAATAATTAGACGGCTGAATGTTAGCCGTCTAAATTATACTGCGAGGGCGAGCATCTGTCAAACGAGGTTTCCCAAAAAGAAAACCCCACCGAAATCGGTGGGGTTTTCCCGTTGCCCCGGACTGGATTTGAACCAGCACGCCTTACGGCACAGGCCCTCAACCTGCTGCGTATGCCTATTCCGCCACCGGGGCTCGCCGTTATTATACCTTGCCTCCATCGCTTGTCAACTCCGGTCAGACAAGGTACAATCACCACTGTCAACCCACCTTGAGGAGACCCCTCATGAGTTTGGCTCGTGGTGCTTCACACCGGAGGAGACATGAAAATCGTACTTGATGCAATGGGTTCAGATACCTACCCTACCCCTGATGTTGCCGGAGCCGTACTGGCGGCACGGGAATGGGGCGACGAGATCATTCTTGTCGGTCAGGAGGAAAAGATCCGGCCCGAGTTGGCCCGGCACGATGTTGCCGGGCTGAACCTGGAGGTCGTCCACGCGCCAGAGGTCATCGAGATGGACGACGAACCGGCCCGCGCCGCGCGGGAAAAGACGGCCTCCTCGATGCACGTCGGGATGGGGCTGGTGCGCGACGGCAAAGCCGATGCGTACGTGACTGCGGGTAACACCGGCGGAGTCCTCGCAGTCGCCACGCTGCACACGTTACACCGCATTCCAGGCGTGCAGCGTCCGGCGGTTACGGCGATCTTGCCGCTGCCCGCCGGGCGCGTCGTCTCACTCGACATCGGCGCCAACGCCGATTGCCGTCCCGAATACCTGGTGCAGTTCGCATTGATGGGCGCGATCTACGCCCAGGCCGTCTTGGGCTGCGAGAACCCTCGCGTGGCGCTTCTCTCCAACGGTGAGGAGCCGGGCAAGGGTAACACGCTGATCAAAGAAGCCTATCCATTGCTGGCCGCCTCCGGCCTCAATTTCGTCGGCAACGTCGAGCCGAAGGAAGCGCTCGCCGGGTATGCCGATGTCGTGGTGCACGATGGGTTCGCCGGCAATGTCTTTATCAAGACGCTGGAGGCCGCCGCCAAGATGCTCACCGACCTGATCCGCGACGAGATCAAGGCCAACCCAGTCTCAATGATAGGCGGCCTGCTCGCCAAATCCGCCTTCCGTCGCGCGGGACGACGGATTGATCCATTCGAGGTTGGCGGCGGACCGCTCCTGGGTGTGAACGGGGTAGTCATCATCGGCCACGGGCGCTCGAACGACCGCGCGATCAAGAATGCCATCGCCCAAGCGCGCCGGGCGGTGGAAGGCAACATCGTGGACGCCATCCGGGATGGGCTGGCTAGGAGGCGAGGCTAGATGCGTATCGTCCGCAATGAACGTCACATCCGCACACGCACCTGGATTGGGCGCTATGTGCCGTGGGTCGGTATCCTGACCGTGGGAATTGCCTGGTTCATCTCCATTACCAACCCGGCAACGGTGGTCGCCACTCTGGGAATCATAACGGTGGGATTCATCGTCACCCTGGCAGGAGGCTTCTTCGCGGATCGCTACGCGGGACCTCTGGCTCACCACAATGCGCTCGTCAAAGCGCTCAAGGGGCTGGACGACCAGTACACGCTAGTGCAGTACTTGCTGCCCACGTCTCATGTCCTGGTGGAGCCAGGCTGCTGCACAGTCTTTGTGGTCAAGACGCAGGGAGGTCAGGTCATCTATACTCCTGAAAAGGGGGGACGCTGGAAGCATTTCCAGAAGGGCAAATTCTGGCGGCAGTTTGCAGGCCAGGAGGGGATCGGCCTGCCCGACCTTGAAGCCGAGCACCAGGCGGCAAAACTGAAGCGCTGGCTAGACCGTCGTCTGCCGGAGATCGAAATACCCGTTCGGGGAGTCGTCGTCTTTGTCAACCCCGGCGTCACACTAGAGGCCGATGCTGCACCGGTGCCGGTCCTGCACACCAAGAAGTTGAAGGCATGGCTGCGCGGGCCGGGCAGGCTCAAGCCGCTGCCTCAGGATACGCAGCGCCGGTTAGCGGAGGCGTTGGGCCTCGCAGCACCAGAGGGTGCATAACACGCACAGCCGCGCGCCCGAAACGCACGGCTGTGCCGGAAAGAAGCCCCAGAGCACGAGGTGCAGAACAGCCCGCACCCCGTCAAGTTCTCCATGCGCCCAGCATCATCCGCCAGGCCGACCTAGCAACGCCCGGCCCAAAAACAAGGCTCAGTCCCCCAACCCGCATAAGCCGGACCAAACGGGGGCTCAGCGGGCAAATTCCTGCCCAATAAGCAAGAACTTCACAGGTTAGTCCGTTACACGTGAAATTCTTGCACAATGAGCAAGGATTTTTACCACAAAGGACACTACGGCTACACAAAGGTATCCTTAGTGTCCTTTATGTATCCTTCGTGTCCTTCGTGGTTTTTGGTTCCGGCTTGTCCGGGTTAGGGCCTATTCCTGCGCCGGAACCCTTTTTACCCGCCTAACTCCTTGAGTTTGGCTTCCCACTTGGCGTACAACTTCTTGTAGGTCGCCTCGCTGATCTCCCCCGCGGCCAGTCGCGCGTCCAGATTATCCAGCGTGGCCTGGATCTCTGCGGCCGTCCTGGGCGTGGCAGGCGCCGCTGCCGGGGCCTCCGGGGTTGCAGGGGCTGGCCGTGGTTGCTGCATGCTCTGGGTCAGCATCTGCCCCATCGCCGCACCCATACCGATGCCTGCACCCAGGCCCACGCCAGTGCCGGCCCCGCCGCCGGGCTGCTGCGCCGCATCGCGCATCGCCCGCGCGGCCTGGAACTGCATGTAGGCGCTCATATCACCCAGCGCGCCCATCGAGGCTGCCTCATCAATCGCTCTGGCCGTCTCCTCGGTCGGGCCGAGGTACTCGACGTAGATCGAGGTCAGAGTCACGCCACGCGCGGCAAACTCTTCCGCTGCCTTAGCGCGTACCCCCATCGTCACCTCTTCCGCCATCCCGGAGAGTTCAATAACCGACTTGCCCATCTCGCCAATGATGTCGGTCAACTTGGTCAGGACGATCGAACGGAAGAATCCCTGGATATCGGGGGTACGATAGAGCGCCTGCGTGCCGACGATCTTGTTAACGAACAGTTGCGGATCGGCCACTTGCATGGCATACGTGCCGCGCGCCTGCACACGCGCCATGCGCAAGACCGGATCCTTGATCGTGATCGGCGTCGGCGTGCCCCACTTGAGGTCCAGGAACTCGCGCAGGCTGACGAAATAGACCTCGGCCTTGAAGGGGGTCTCGCCGGAGAACGCCTTGCCGATCAGATCCACCAGATACGGGATGTTGGCCGTGGTGATGGTATGTGCCCCCGGGCCAAAGACATCGAGCGCCCGGCCATCGCGGAAGAACACTGCCGCTTGATTGTCGCGGACGATCACCTGTGAGCCAATGCGAAAGTCGCCGGAGCCCCGCTCGGGAATGCGATGGACGATCTCAGTACCGGCTTCATCCACAAACTGCACAATATCGAAAATTCGCGCTGCCATTGCTTCTCACCTCCTATGTGATGGGGCTACTGCGAGGCCCCGGTCTGGCTACTCCCCAGGATGATGTGCTCGCGTTCGTCGAACGTGCTGTTGGCCTCGCGGCAGATGTCCTGAATGATGCGGACCGTCTCGATCAAGCTCTGACCGCTGGGGATGGTCTCGCGCAGCCGGTCGTTGGCCGCCTCCAGCCGATCCACATACTGGAAGAGCGCCATATCAAAGTTGTACATCTGCTCCAATTCGGTCTGATTGATCTTGACGGCATCGAACAGGCCGGAATAGCCGTAACTGGCGAAGCGCACGCGGTCAATGAACGTCTGCAGTTGCGTCACGGCGCTGCCGACGTTGTCCACGAGATCGTAGCGACTGTTGGCGATCAGTTCCTGTATCGCCACGTCAAGCCGCTTGCGTTGGTCGGCCAGTTTCTCGGCCAACGTCTGGCGCAAAAGCTGATCTGCCTTACGCCGCTCCTGGCGTTCCTGATAGCCTTTCCAGCCCGGGATGATGCTTCCCAACTTCTCGATGATATTGCGACTGTCCTTCACTTTACCCAAGACGTCTACCATTTGCAGTCCTCCTTGGTCTTGAAACGACCTACTCTGTTAGCGGCCTATCTGTAGATATACGCAACAGCGGGCCTCCGGTTTCAGTCACATTATAGTGTAACTCGCGTGAAATGGGAAATACCGCAAGGCCCGCTCGTCCGGGCTAGAAGCGTCAGTGCGGCCACTACATCGAGGGATGCCGCCCAGACGTGCCACGGCTTCACCGCTGGCTGTGCACACGGATGAAATGCGCCAGCGAGCGATCGTAGGTGCGTTCCGCCTCCGGCGGAAAGAGGCAGCCCGGCAGTTCTCTGGCACGCCAGTGGTAGCGTAAACACTCGCAGCATCAGCGGCCTGATGCATTGCATTAACCCGCGCAGGCGGAACTCAGGCAGCCATCCGCTTGTCGAGATACTCTACGGCCTGGCCAACCGTCTTGATCTGCTGGGCCTCTTCGTCAGAGATTGTCCCGCCGAACTCTTCCTCGAAGGCCATGATCAGTTCGACGAGATCAAGAGAATCCGCCTCCAGGTCCTCACGGAAGCGTGCCTCTAATGTGACCTTGGCCGGGTCCACTCCCAGCAAATCAACAATGACCTTCTTGACGCGCTCAAACGTGTCTGCCATTCAATTTACCTCCTTTGAGTTGAGTGGGGATGCCTGATAAACACTATTCTACCCATAGATGGGGGTTTGTCAAACCGCGTCAGTTGACAACCTTCCCCAGCACCGGTATCATGTCACTTGATGAAAACACCCAACGAGGGGCCGAGTTACGGGCGATGAACCAACAGCGCAAGTTGGACCACATCCGCATCAATCTGGAGGAAGACGTCAGTTTCAAGCACATTTCCACCGGCCTTGAGCATTATCGCCTCGTCCACTGTGCGCTGCCAGACCTCAATCTCGAGGACGTGGATACATCCACCACGCTCCTGGGCAAACGCCTGGCTGCCCCGCTGCTCATCTCGTCAATGACCGGAGGCACGCCGGAAGCGAGGACGATCAACGAGCGGCTGGCGAGAGCCGCCCAGGCCGCAGGGATCGGGATGGGTGTTGGCTCGCAGCGGGCAGCCATCGAGGACCCCGCGCTGGTTGAGACCTACCGCGTGCGCCACCTTGCCCCTGATATTCTCCTGCTGGCAAACCTGGGTGCGGTGCAATTGAACTATGGCTATGGCCCCGACGAGTGCCGCCGCGCAGTCGAGATGATCGAGGCGGATGCCCTGATCCTGCATCTGAATCCATTGCAGGAGGCACTCCAGCCAGAAGGGAACACTCGCTTCGCGGGCTTGCTCGCCAAGATCGAGGCAATCTGCCGGACGTTGGAAGTGCCGGTGGTGATCAAGGAGGTAGGCTGGGGGTTATCGGAGCAAGTTGCCCGTCAATTAGCGGATGCGGGTGTGGCGGTGCTCGACGTTGCCGGGGCAGGGGGCAGTTCCTGGAGCCAGGTGGAGATGCACCGCTCCACCAATGAGCACGAACGCCGGGTGGCAGCAGCCTTTGCCGATTGGGGCATCTCCACTGTCGAGAGCCTGCTCGCTGCACGGCGGGGAGCGCCCGACCTGCCGATCATCGCCAGCGGTGGCATCCGCGATGGCATCCAGATCGCCAAGGCGATCGCGTTGGGGGCAGTAGCATGCGGTGTGGCGGGGCCGTTCCTCCATGCGGCCAATCAGTCAACCTCCGCGGTCGCCGAGGGCATCGCCACCCTGGTGGCCCAACTGCGTGTCGCCATGTTCGCCACCGGCGCCCGCGACGTCACGTCGCTGCAGCGGGTGACCCTTCAGCTGGCAGACCTCATGGGCAAGAAAGCGGCATAAGCCACGCAGACCGAGGTATCCGCACACAAAGCCTATCCACCGGCTACGGCCGGAAGAAAACGAATCTCGCTCTGCTCCCCTACCGGCTGCAGCAGCCCCAGCCGGGCAACCTTGCCGTCCACAGAGACCATCACCCCGGGGATGAGCCGTCCGCCTGCGCACAGCCGCTCCTTGATGCCCGGATGCGCCTCGTCCAACGCAGCCAGCACCTGCCCCACCGTCTCACCTGGCGCACATACCCGCTCCTGTCCGCCGGTGAGATCGCGCATCAACGACGGGATGTAGACCACGGCCATCGCCGCTAGATGACCCCCATCTTCTCCAGGATGCGGGCCGGCGTCATGGGGAGTTCGTCCATCCGCACGCCGACGGCGCGATAGATCGCGTTGGCGATGGCCGCCGGCGGCGGCACGATGGGCACCTCGCCCACGCCGCGGGCACCGAAGGGATGCCCCGGATACGGCACCTCGACGATCACCGTTTCGATGGGCGGCACGTCCAGCGCCGTGGGCAGCCTGTAGTCGAGGAACGTCGGATTCAGCAACTGGCCGTCCCGGTCGTACACGTAGCCTTCGTGCAGCGCCCAGCCGATGCCCTGCGCGACGCCGCCGCGCATCTGCCCCTCCACGTGCCCGGGGTGGATCGCCTTGCCCACGTCCTGGACCGCGGTGTAGCGCAGGATCGTCACCTGGCCTGTTTCGGGGTCAACCTCGACATCCACGATGTGCGCGCCGAACGCCCCACCCCACTCCTGCACATCCACGTTGCCGACGCCCGTGATCGGGCCGCCCGTCTCGGAGAGCAACGCAGCCAGTTCGGCAAACGTGAGCCGCCTGGCAGCGTCCTCGCCGGCGGCAAACACGCCCTCGCGGAACGAGACCTGGTCGGCGGGCACGCCCCACAGCAGCGCGGCCCGCGCGCTCATCTGCGCGATCACGTCCCGTGCAGCCTGGACGACGGCGATGCCCGTAGCCACCGTCGTGCGGCTGCCGGCGCTCGTCTCGGTGTAGCCGATCACGTCGGTATCTCCTACACTCGGCCTGACCTGCGCCAGGGTCAGCCCGAGCACCTCGGCGGCCTGCATGGCCAGGCTCGTGCGCGTCCCGCTCAGGTCCACCGATCCCGTGACCAGGTTCACCGTGCCATCCTCGTTGACACTGATCGTGCAGGACGACTGCGCGCCCCAGTTCCCCCAGTAGCCCGCAGCCACTCCGCGTCCCCGATGCGGGCCTGCGAGCGGCGCGCGGTAGTGGGGATGTTCCCGGGCGGCCTTGAGCACCTCGTAGCAGCCGATGGCGGTGTGGACTCCACCGCTGATCTGCTGCGTGCCCTCCTGGGCGCAGTTCCGCACACGGAACTCCAGGGGGTCTATCCCGATTCGCTCGGCCAGTTCGTCAACCACCTGCTCGGCGGCGAAGCACACCGGCGTGGCGCACGGCGCGCGGTACGTTTCGGATTTGGGCTTGTTCACCACCACGTCGTAGCCGTCAATCTGCCCGTTTTGGATGTCGTAGGGCCCAAAGATCACATTGGCCGCAGCGCCGATGAACGCTCCGGGGTAGGCGCCGGCCTCGTAGTACAGTTCCGCCTGCGCCGCCGTGATCCGGCCGTCGCGCGTCGCGCCCATCCTGACCCGGATGAACGCGCCCGGCCCCGGGCCGGTAGCCAGGAACACCTCGGCCCGCGTCATCACGATCTGGACAGGGCGGCCAGCCTTGCAGGCCAGGAGCGCCGCCGTCACGTCCACGTACCCCGCGTTCTTGCCGCCGAACGCGCCCCCGACCTCCGTCGGCACGACGCGCACCTGGGCCAACGGGAGGTGCAACAACTCCGCCAGGTGGCCGCGAATGGAGAACGCCCCCTGGGTGGTCGTGTAGACGGTCAGGCGGCCGTCGGCGCTCCACACAGCCGTGGCGGCGTGCGGCTCGATGTAGCCCTGATGCACCGTCGCGGTGCGGAACTCGCGTTCGACGACGACGTCGGCCTCGGCAAAGCCCGCCGCGGGATCGCCCTTGATGTGCTGCTCATGGCGAGCGATGTTGCTCGGCTTCTGGCTCACGCCGGCCAGGGAGCGCGTCCTCATGTCTTCGTGGAGCAATGGCGCGGAATCTTGGATCGCCTCCATCACGTCCACCACCGCGGGCAGCACCTCGTATTCGACTTCGATGAGTTGCGTCGCCTGCTCGGCGATGTGCGGGGTGCTGGCGGCCACGGCGGCGATGGGATGGCCCACGTAGAGCACCTTGTCGCCGGCCAACGTGTTATCGCGGGCCGCGCGCTCCTCGGCTTCGGGCAGGTCCTGCGCCGTCACCACCGCATAGACTCCGGGCAACGCCTCGGCGCGACGGGTGTTGATGGAGAGGATGCGGGCGTGGGCGTGCGGGCTGCGCAACACCTTGCCGTGCAGCATCCCCGGCAAGCGGATGTCGGGGCCGTAGAGCGCGCGGCCGGTCACCTTGTCTGCGCCATCATAGCGCGGCGGGCGCGTGCCGATCACGCGGAACGCTTGCACAGGATGCTCCTCCCCGCTCATCGCGCCACTTCCTCGCCGGACTGCGCCAGCCGTGCGGCGGCGAGTTGCACGGCGCGCACGATCGCGTCGTACCCGGTACAGCGACACAGGTTGCCCGCCAACCAGGCACGGATGCGTTCCGCCGATGGCTGCGGCTCGCGGTCGAGCAGGGCCTTGGCGGCGATCAGGACGCCCGGCGTGCAAAAGCCGCACTGCAGACCGTCCTCCTCGATGAACGCCTGCTGGATCGGGTGCAGGCCGCGCCAGTCGGCCAGACCTTCTACGGTCGTGACCTCCCGGCCCTCGATCTCGACGCCGAGCACCAGGCAAGAGTTCACCAGCCGGCCATCGAGCAACACGCTGCACGCGCCGCAGTTCCCGTCGTTGCAGCCCTCTTTGGTGCCCGTCAGCCCCAGGACGTCGCGCAGACACTCCAGCAGGCTCTGATGGGGTTCGCAGAGAAACTCGACCCGCTCGCCGTTGATGATGGCGCTGACGACGGTTTTGTTAGCCATCGAACCGCCCTCCTTTCGCCCGACAGACGGCCTCGCGGAGGGCGCGCCTGACCAGGACGCCCACCAGGTGACGGCGCTGGGTCTCCGTGCCGCGCACGTCGCCGATGGGACGCGCCGCTTCCCGGGCCAATCTGGCGGCCTCGGCGAACAGGGCTTCGCTTGGGGATTGGCCGATGAGGGCGGCGCCTGCGGCCTCGGCCACGAGCGGCGTAGGGGCCACGGCGGCGAGGGCGATGCGCGCGTCCACGATGCGGGCGTGGTCATCGCTCAACGCGATCCAGACGGCCGCCCCGGCAACGGCGATGTCCATCTCGCGCCGCGGGGTGAAGCGCAGATAGCGGGCGCCGGCATTGGGCGCGGGCACGGGGAAATGGATCGAGACCAACATCTCGTCCTCGCCGAGCACGGTCCTCCCCGGAGCGGTACAGAACGTGGCGACCGGCAGCGTGCGGAAGCCCCTCGGGCTGGCGATGGCACACGTGGCGTCCAGCACGATCATCGCCGGGATGGCATCCGCGCTCGGAGCGGCATTACACAAGTTGCCGCCAGGCGTCGCGCGCGAGCGGATGGCCGGCCCGCCGATGAGCGAGACGGCGTCCACCAGCCCCGGGTAGAAGCGGCACACGTCGGGGTGCTCACAGAGCCGGGCGCAAGATACCGCCGCGCCGACGGTCAGCCCCTCCGCCGGATCGAACGCGATGCGGTCGAGTTCGGGGATCCGCTTGACGTCCACCAGGAGATCGGCCTCGAGCAGCCCGCGGCGCAGTTGCACCAGGAGATCGGTCCCTCCGGCCAGCGGGCGCGCCCTTGCGCCTTTTTCGGCCAGGAGAGCCACGGCCTCGGCGATGGAGGTGGGAGACTGATACTCAAAGGGTTTCATCACACATCCCAAAAGTGATTCCGGCTAAGCAGCAGGCCGGCGCACTGTGGTTGGAGCGCCGAAAAGTGGCGGACGCCCCATTGTCCGGGTACGGGCCTGTTCGGGCCACACATGGCATTGCGCCCCAAGCAGCGCTGGAAGTGCTTTTTCTCGCAGGAGACCCTGCCAGCGCATAGGCGCTAACTCAAGTCGCACCTTGGGGGCTTTCAGCCGGGCGTCTACCTACGTAGACGCCTCTGTCCGCGCAGGCGGACAGCCGGCCGAAGAGGCGGGGTGTGACCCCGCCCCTACCGGCGCGATTTCAATCGCCGGCCCAAGTTCGCGCCTATACCCTGCCAGCGCCGGCTCTTCCAGGCCAATGCAAGAGCAAACACGGTGTTTGAAGTGACGATTGATATTATACCCCATATCAAGAAGGTTGGCACGCATGCGAACTTGGCGTCGCCAGCGCTACGTGGTAGAATAGGTTCGAGAGGCTGGCGCTGCAGAGAAATTGGCGTGACAGGTCGAACAGCACACTTTCAGACAGGAGAGTTTGACGTGAAGAAAACAGACCTAACCATCAACGATCAGGACTATTTCGAGATGCCCGGCTTGAACGTGCTCGTTTATCACAATACTTTCCTGGAGGGCCATCAGGGTGGTGTTGAAATCATCCAGCACGGCCAGCGGGTAGCGACAAACGGCGAATTGCGCCTGAGCCCTGCACCGGGACAATGGCAACCGGTGCCCGAAATCGGCGGAGGCTTTCAGCATATAGGCGTGGCTCCTCGGGCCGTTGCGCTTCGAGACCGAAGGGTAGACAGGACGACCAATACCATCAGCGTGCCGTGCCGTTATCCCGACGAGGACCGGAATCGAAAAGGATTCAACCCGATCATCTATCCCGATCTGCACATCGAATACACGGTTCGGGTTCAGGCAGAAGGGCAATCGTTTACCATCACGGTGGATTTGGAAAAGCCGCTGCCTGAAGACTGGGTGGGCCGGGTCGGTTATAGCCTGGAACTCTTCCCCGGCGACCTGTACGGCAAAACCTACTACATGGATGGACAACCCGGCATGTTCCCGCGCCAGGCCAACGGCCCGACCACGATGAATCCCGAAGGCGAAGTGGAGGCGGTGCCACTGGCCACAGGTCACACTCTGGTGGTAGCCCCGGAAACCGATCAGTACCGAATGACCATCGAGAGCCTGGGTAGCCCCCTTCAGTTGCTGGATGGCAGCCTGCAACACAATAACGGCTGGTTCGTGGTGCATTCGCTCGTTCCGGCGGGAGCCACGAAGAACGCCATCCGGTGGAAAATCACACCCTACGTGATCCCCGATTGGAAATACGAGCCGGTAATCCACGTCTCTCAAGTAGGCTATCATCCCAAACAGAAGAAGGTGGCCTTTATCGAATTGGACAAGCAGGAAACGGTCATCGAAAAGGCCGTGCTCCAGAAGGTGCAGCCGACGGGCGAATATCAGACGGTGATGGAAAAGCAACCCGAACTATGGGGCCAATACCTGCGCTACAAATATGCCACATTCGATTTCTCAGAGATCACCGAATCGGGAATCTATGTGGTGAAATATGGCAACCTGACCAGCAATCCGTTTCAAATTGACCGGAACGTGTACAAGCGGCACGTCTGGCAGCCGACACTGGAGTATTTCCTGCCGATGCAAATGTGCCATATGCGGGTCAATCAAAAATACCGCGTCTGGCATGGCCTCTGCCATATGGATGACGCCTTGATGGCACCCAGGAACATCAATCACTTTGATGGGTATGGTAATACAAGAGAACCGTCCACTCCATCGCCGTTTAAACCGCTTGAACATGTTCCCGGTCTAGACGCTGGCGGCTGGCACGATGCCGGCGACGATGATATCCGCACGGATACGCAAATCAACACCATCATGGCGCTGGCGTACACGTATGAAGAGTTCAACATTCAGTACGATGAGACCTACATTGACCAGGAGCATCATCACGTAGAAATCCATCAGCCGGATGGTAAACCTGACATCCTCCAGCAGATCGAACATGGCGCGACCTGGATTCTCAACTTTTACCGTCAATTCGGCGACCTGGGTGTAGGAGTCATTGTGCCTACCCTGCGGCAATATGTACATTTGGGTGACCCGTCCACTCAGACCGACAACAAAATCGTTGACGAGGCCATCACCCAATCGCGCGCCGCTCGCATTGATGGGCTTTGGTACAAGAAAGTAGCGAATCGTTATTCCAGGGTATTCGCCCCCGAGGGAAACCTGCACGAGATCGAGGAGTTTATCCCGGATCTGGATGACCGACTGGTCTTTACACAGATCAACCCGGCCCGCCGACTGTTTGCGGCGGCGGGGCTGGCGCTGGCCGCCCGAGTGCTCAAGGGCTACAACGATGCGCTGGCAGATGAGTGCCTGAACGTGGCAGAGACCCTTTGGGCGGCCAATAAACACGTTACTGACAGAGAGGTAAGCGCCTTTTACGCCTACAGATATCGCGGTGGCATCGAAAGCCTCAAGATCCACGCGCTGGCCGAACTGATCCTCACCACAGGGAAGGATGAGTACAAAGAAGCGCTCTGTCACATGGGGACGGTGGTAGAGGAGCACTTTGGCTATACAGGCTGGACACTGGGGCGCGTACTGCCGCTGCTCGACTGCCCCGACTTTGTGCAACGAGTTACCACGGCCGCCCAGGCTTATGCGGCGGAACTAGAACAACGCCGGCGTGAAAGTCCGTTTGGTTGTCCTCTGGCCCATACGGAAGTCGTGGGGCTGGTGCGATACTTCCTCCACAGAGGCTGGCCCGAGATATTTTCGGCCGAACCCTTGTTCGCCGTGCTGAACTTTCTCCTGGGGTGCCACCCAGGCCAAACAACCAATAGCCTGGTGTCTGGAGTAGGAGGCAATTCGCCGGTGGTCGCGTATGGATTCAACCGTGCCGACTGGAGCTACATCCCCGGGGGAACCTTCTGGAACGCGATGAATCTGGTCCTCCCCGACCTGCCGGAAGACAAGGTCTGGCCTTTCTTGTGGCAAGAACGAGAGTACATCACCGACGCAGCCTGTATGTTCATGTTCTTGGTCATCGCCGCAGACAGGCTCTTGGAGGAACAAGTACCGTCATAGTCGAACCCCTCTCACAGACTGTCTGTAGGGCCGGACGCCTCGCTTCAGCGAGGATTTCCCGGCTGAAGCCGGACGTCCTGTTGTTAAACTCACGGGAGGGTGAGCAGTTACCGCACAACACTATATTGATTCTATCTACAGGAGGTTGAAAATGCTCAAGAGACTTTTCGCACAAAGAATCTGGCTCCATGTCGTTACCGCGTCTGTGGTGATTGCGGTTATCGCTGGCCCCTTGCTCGGATGCCAACCACAGCCCGACGTGACCGCAACGGTGGCGCCTACCCCAATCAGCACGCCGGAGCCATCGGCGACGCCGGAACCATCGGCGACTCCCAAGCCGACTGAGGTGCCCGAGGTGCTTATAGAATATGATTTTGAAGACGGCACAACGCAAGGCTGGGAGCCGCGTGGGGAGGCGGCCGTGAGCGTTGCTACGGACGTGGCCCATTCCGGTTCCTACAGCCTTCTGGCGACGGACCGCAAAGCAGGGTGGCAGGGTGCGACCGTGAACGTGGCGGGATTGCTGGAGGCAGGCAGCACGTACGAAATCGGTGGATACGTGAGGTTGGTCGAGGGAGAACCTGCCAGCCGGGTGGTCATCACCATGCAGCGCACTCCGGCGGGGGGAGAGACCCAATATGAATGGATTGTGCCCAGCGCAGAAAAAGGTGTGACCGACGCTGAGTGGGTGCACCTGAAAGGGCAATACTCTTACAGCGGCGAGGTTTCCGAGTTGTTGCTGTACGTAGAAAGCCCTGACGCCGCACTGGTTGATTTCTACATTGACGACATCACCATCACACGCCTATCAGGGCCTCGATCAGGGCCTCTATCAGAGCCTCCGGTTCAGACTGACATACCCTCGGTGTACGAGACGCTGTCTCCCTACTTTGTGGTCGGTGCAGCGATCGAGCCTAGCCAACTCGATAGTGAACGGCACAACACCCTGCTGACGCGTCACTTTAACAGCATCACGCCCGAGAACGTGATGAAGCCGGGCTCGATCCAGCCATCCGAAGGCGAGTTCAGATGGGCAGGCGCCGACAGGCTGGTTCAGTACGCCAGGGAGAATGGCAAGGCGATTCATGGCCATACCCTGGTGTGGCACCAGCAGGCCGCAGAGTGGATGTTTGAAGACAGCGAGGGCAACCCCCTGGAGGCAACGCCGGAGAACAAGGAACTGGTGCTGCAGCGCCTGGAGGCCCACATCCGCGCAGTCGTCGGCCGCTACAGGGACGATGTCCAAGTCTGGGACGTGGTCAACGAGGTGATTGACCCCGGTAATTCGGACTGCATGCGCCGGAGCAGATGGTACGACCTCACCGGCATAGACTACATCGTGACGGCTTTCCGGGTAGCAGACGAGGTTGCGCCAGATGCCGTGTTGCTGATCAACGACTATGGCACCACAGAGCCGCGGAAGCGCACCTGTCTGTACAACGTAGTGCGCGATCTCCGGGCGCAAGGCGTGCCCATTGATGGCGTGGGCCACCAGATGCACATCAGCATCGCGAGTCCGTCTGCGGAGGTAATCGAGGAGACGATCCTGATGTTCGCGGAGCTTGGCGTAGAGCAGCACATCACCGAATTGGATATGAGTATCTACGCCAACGATACGGACTCGTACACGACTGTGCCGGATGACATCCTGGTCAGGCAAGGCAAGCGCTACAGAGCGGTGTTTGACGTCTTTAAACGCCAAGCCGACCACATCCAGTCGGTGACGTTTTGGGGCTTGGCCGACGATCACACATGGCTCAAGACCTTCCCTGTCGCGCGGATCGACCTACCGCTGCTCTTTGACGAGCAACTCCAGGCCAAGCCGGCCTACTGGGGTGTCGTTGATCCAACGAAACTGCCATAAGAGTGCTGTTCTATACCCTTGCCCTAAACTCCAAAACAGTACAATGACCGACGTCCGACTCCGCTCGATGTGGGTTATTCACCACCTTCGATAATGAGAAAAGAAAATGAAACGAACAGTCACACTTTCTGCTATCCTTATCCTGTTGGGGGCTATAGTCACCTCTTGCCTGCATGCGAGACCTACACCTTCGCCCATACCCACGCTCACACCTGTGCCGGATGTAGTCGTCAACGGCGCAATCACATACCAGACCATTGACGGATTTGGCGCCTGCGGAGCTTTCAGGGCGGCTTCTGAGATCCACGGAAGCACAGGCCTCTCGCCTGACCAGCAAAAGGCCGTTCTGGACCTGCTCTTTAGTCCAACAACAGGGGCAGGCTTGAGCATCTGGCGCAACGAGATCGGTTCTTCCAGCACCGCCGGCATCGGTGGCCCAGACGACGGCGATAATGTCCCCTCCATCGAGCCAAACGATCCTGGCGGCCCCGATGCCCCTCCCGAGTACGTTTGGGACGGAGATGATGCCGACCAGGTCTGGCTCTCCCAACAGGCCCAGAGCTATGGGGTCACCCAGTTCTACGCCACAGCCTGGAGCGCACCGGCCTACATGAAAACCAACAACAGCCTCAAGAACGGTGGCTATCTCTGCGGCGTCCCCGGCCAGACCTGCGATAGTGGAGACTGGCGACAGCATTATGCCGACTACCTGGTCCAGTATCTGAAATACTACCGGGACGCCGGTATAGAGATCGCCTACGTCGGCTTCCAGAACGAACCCGATCTCTCTCCCGACTACACCAGCATGAACTGGGACGCCAGCCATGTCTCCGGTGATCGCGGTCAGATTGACATGAGCACACCGCAGAATATTGACTTTATCAAGAATTACCTGGGCCCCACCCTGGCCCGGTCCGGCCTATCCACCAAGATAGCGTGCTGTGACGCGACGAGCTGGCCCCGCACCATCACGTACGCGAACGGCGTGCTGGCCGACCCAGAGGCCAGGGATTACATCGGCCTGATCACCGGCCATGGCTATTATGCCACGTCGGCAGGAATGCTGGAGTTGGGCCCGGTTGACTCAGCCATCGCTGCTGGCAAACGGGTATGGCAAACGGAGGCGGCCGTCTTTGATACGTGGAACGCCGCCTGGGATGGCGGTAGCAGAGATAGCTCGGGCATCCATTGGGCCGAAGCCCTGTGGGATAGCCTGGTCAATGCTCAGGTCAATGCCTATTTCTATTGGTGGGGGGCCAAGGCCTACGAGACCGACGTCTCTGCAGCCAACTCTCCACTCATCAAGATCGTCAGGGATACCTACGAGCCTTCGAAACGGTTGTGGGCGTTTGCCAACTACAGCCGGTTCATTCGCCCTGGGGCCACGCGTATTGATGCAAGCACCAGCAAAAGCAACCTCAGGGTCTCGGCTTTCAGAAACACGGACGGCAGTTACGCCATTGTGGTGCTGAACCTCGGATATGCCGACGATACGGTGACCTTCTTGCTGCAAAATGTCACCGCCAGTAACTCGGCTGTGCCCTACCTGACGAACGAAGATAACGACACCGCCCAGCAGCCGAGCATAACCATCTCGGACGGCACTTTTATCGCCGACGTTCCCGCTCGCTCCCTGGTGACTTTTCACATTCGGGAGTAGCGCTACGCCTTCTCGTTCTTCGCCGTCTCTCAATCTGTAGGCCCTCCGCCAGATAGTGCCGCCTCTGGTGCGCCAGTGCGCTCCTGATGTGCTGGTAACCCGGTTGGGCGTGGGCACCCACTACCGCGACCTACTGGAGTCGCTGCGGCTGACGGTGCGGGGTTATGTCGCCGTAGTCGAGGAGTTGCGGGCGCTGGCTGGCCTTTGGCGGGGGCGGGTACGCCCTGGGTGTAGTGCCGCGCGCCTGGACACTGGCTTACGGCGTGATGTCAGGGCAGGCGCTCCCCGACGAACTCCCGCCGAAAGCCGCTCCTGCTCTTGCTCGACAAATTGCCTGGGGTTGATCAAACTCTTGCTGCCAAACGGTACGCGGTCGCGTCTTGTGCCGGCGGCAGCCAATTGGGATTCGGAGAGGATGACCCATGCAATTCACTCGACCTGTGACCGATTTGATCCGGCGGCGCTATTCTTGCCGTCAGTATCTGCCCATTCCTATCGAGGAAGAAAAGCGGCGGCGTCTGGCCGACTTTTGCGCCACGACCGGGCCGGGACCGTTCGACGCACCGGTGCGCTTCGCCTTCGTCGCTGCGACGGAGCAGGATCGCAGCATCTTGCGCGGTCTGGGAACGTATGGCTTTATCAAGAACCCTACCGGCTTCATCCTGGGCGCGATGGAGGCAGGCGAGAAGAATCTGGAGGACTATGGCTACCTTATGGAGCGCATCATCCTCTACGCGACCGATTTGGGCCTGGGGACGTGCTGGCTGGGCGGCAGTTTCACCAAGAGCAGTTTCGCGCGCAAGATCGGCGCGCGCCGCGAAGAGACTGTACCGGCGGTGACTTCGGTGGGACGCATCGCGGATCCGGGCGGCTCGTCCGCCCGTCGGACGAGCCGGTTGCCGTGGGAGGCGCTGTTCTTTCGCGGGCAGTTCGGCGCCCCTCTTGCACGCGAGGAGGCGGGAGCGTATGCCACCCCGCTCGAAATGGTACGGCTGGGGCCATCGGCTTCCAACAAGCAGCCATGGCGGATCGTCAAAGATGGCTCCACCTGGCACTTTTGCCTGCAGCGCACCCCCGGCTATCCCGGTGCCATCGCTACCCGGCTTCTGCGCATCGCCGACATGCAGCGGTTGGACATGGGCATTGCGATGTGTCACTGGGAACTGACGGCGCGCGAGTGTGGCCTGGCGGGGCGCTGGGAAATCCGCGATCCCGGCTGGTTGCCGGAACTGGCCGAGTACACGGTGAGTTGGGTCGGGTAGAGCCGCTCTCTACGGCTGGAGCAGTCTGAAGCCTAGCCCAGGATCGAAGACGCGACGAGCGGACGTGTCGGTGAGTTCGAATAGCACCACCTCCAGGGTTTGCCACACCCGCACCCCTTGCCGCACGCAGCCGGTCTTGGTTGTCTCGCCCCGGCCGCAGGCGACGTGCATATGCAGCGTCGGCCCGCCGCTTTCCTCGTCCCACGCCAGCGTCCCCACGCCGGCGACCTCGTGGACGCCGTCCAGCGTGTGCAGCAGCGGCGCGACCGGCCGCGCGTCGGCCTGCTCCGGCCCGACGACGAGCACGCTTCCCGCGTCGGCCCCGCCGAGGGCGATGAGCGCCCCGGCGCGGATGCCCTGCTCGCGGGCGAATCGCTCGATGGTCTCGTGCAGCACCTCGCCGTGCTCCAGCCGTAGGACGAACACACGCCCTTGTTGGGCTTCTGAGTAACGCATCAACCTTCCTTCCGCTCGTCTATTATAACCTGACACCACCCATATGCACAATGCTTGACAGGAGGAGACGCGCAACACGCTGGGGCTGCGGCTTTCGGATTGCTCGGTGCTGATGATGCTGGGCCAGTTTGCGCCGCTCAACTCGCGCCGCCTCTCGCAACTGATGGACGTCAACCCCGGCGCCATCTCGCTGTACGTGCAGCGCTTGGTCGAGATGGGGCTGGTGCACAAGGAGCAGGACGCAGACGACCGGCGCAACTGGCAGTTGACGCTGACCGAGGCGGGGCAGGCGGCGGCGCGGGGCGTTATCGCCGGGGCAGTGGAGTACACACGCGATTTCCTCGCGGCGCTAGACGAGGACGAACAGCGGACGCTGCACCGGCTGCTGCTGAAGGCCGCGCACGGCCTGGGCTTCGACTGGCTGTAGGGGGTGAGCGATGAGGCGCAGCGTGGGGAGTTACGAAGAAGCGTTCCGCCGCATCCACCGCGCGGGCATCGCCGTCCTGGGGGCGTTCATCTTTGGGATGGACGGCGATACGCCGGAGCATCTGCGCCGTCGCGCCGCGTACATGGTGCGCAGTGGGGTAGACGTGATGCAGACGACCTGCCTGACGCCGCTGCCGGGGACGCGGCTGTTCGAGCGGCTGCGGGACGAGGGGCGGTTGCTCTACGACGATTTTCCCCGCGACTGGGAACGCTACGACATGACCGGGGCAGTTCACCGGCCGTGCAGCATGACGCCAGAAGCGCTCACGCGGGCAATGATTGCCGCCAACCGGCGGATGTACGCCTGACCGGTGCTGGCGTATAAGGCGGCGCGCACGTTGCTGGAGACACGGAATCCGATGGCGATGATGTTCGCCTGGCAGTCGAACGTCAACTATCGCAACGTCGCCCGCGGACTTGAGTCTCCCCAACTTGGGAGTCCAGCGGGCCTATAGCCCCAACACCTTGTCCACCTCGATGAACAGCGTCATCGGCAGGCCCCAGTAGAGCAGGCCACACGATGGAGAGCGCGGCCACTTTCCACGACCACCTGCCCATCTCGCGCACGCGTTGGAGCCCCAGCGCGGCAAAGAGCAGAAAGATCAGGCTGGTGAGGATGCCGGGCGAATACTCCAGGAAGATGAGCGTGAACGCGATGTGGGCGATGACGCTGTTCATGAATCCCCACACCAGGATGCCCAGCCCCACGGGCAGCCACCTCTCCTTGTTGCTCCGGTAGATGAGATAGCCCACCACCAGGAAGAAGGCGAAGTAGACGTTGTGCAGCGCCCACTTGGGCGTGTCGTAGCCGGGAATGCCCCAGCGCCGCAGCGCCCAGGCCGGGAAGCCGAAGAGCCATTCCTCGAGCACGTGCAGCGTCACGTACACCAGCAGCGTGCCGAGAATCAGGTGTTCAAGTTTGAGCGACTTGAGTTTCGAGATCATGTCTCCTCCGTTTCGATTGTCCCCCGCACAAAGATGTCCACGAATTGCGCCACCACATCCTCCGGCGGAATCTGTGCGGCGGGTGTGCCCTCCAGCAATCCCTGGCTGATGGCAAAGGCAAAGAGCATGCCGAAGAAAGCCTGCGCGGCCATCTGGGGGTTCATCTCCCGCGTCACACCGCGCGCCATCTGGCGCCCCAGATATTCGCCGAGCACCTGGCGCAGTTGGGCCGGCATCTGGGCGATGGCCTCGCGCATCTCCGGCAGTTGCTCCGCCGCGCACAGCGACATCAGGATTTCCCTGCGCCGGACGAGCATCGTCGCCAGGAATTGATTGCCCATCGTGAGCAGGTCCTGGCGATAGTCGCCCGTGAGCGGACCCTCCAGCGCTCCTCGCACGCTTTGCAGGGGCGATTCCTGGGAGATGACGGCTGTGAACAGATTCTTCTTGTTGCCAAAGTGACGAAAGAGCGTGACCTCGTTGACGCCCGCCGCCTCGGCGATGGCGCGCGTCGTCGCGCCCTCGTAGCCCTTCTGGGCAAACACCTGCGCGGCTCCTCGAATGATGCGCTGTCTGGTCTCGTCTTCTGGCGACATCTCTCTGCTCCTCAACCCCCCCCGATTTTGCCCATCGTTTCCTTTTGTTGTGCAAGCAATCACTTGCTTGCATTATAAGGCAATTCGGGATTCTGTCAAGGGGATGAACTGGTACGCGACGCATTCCGGTGTATCATATGCCCGATGGAGGTGACGCGATGGACAGAATCCTGGTGGCGTATGCCAGCAAGGCCGGCTCGACCGGCGAGGTGGCCGAGGCCATCTTACCTCGCGCTGGTGACGCCGGACGGTTTTGAAAAGCCAGTTTGAGCGCCTCGGCCAGCAAGGTTTGCCAGGCAGCGTATTGTTTGGCAGAGACAGATATTCCGCCGATCTCTAGCCCCCGCGGCTCCAGTTTCTTGAGCCGCAGAGTAGGAGGCCGAGATGGTCGCGCCGTCCGATTCTCGCGCCGGCTCCCCCAGCCAGAAACAACAGGGCAAATAGACTGTAGGCGATGATGGTCTTTAGCAATCGCGTCTCCCTACGTGACGCCGTCCGCTACGTTGCGCGCCGCCGCGCGACCCTGCGCACGATGAGGCAGGCCACTACAATCGCCGCCGCCACGACGAGCGCCAGCGCCGCCCCCGCCCCCAGCCCGATCTTGACCAGCGCCGGGAAGCCCATCCCGACGGCAAAGTCCATCGGCATGTAGGTGTACAACGAATCGTCGGCCACGCCGGTGTCGTACAAGCTGGTCAACAGCCGCTTGGCGGCCTCCGGCTGCACGCCGCGCAAGTCAGACGTGTGCCTCATCCCGGCCAGGACGACCTGCCGCCCGTTCGGGAGATAGGGCAGCAGCGCGTCCCGCGCAGACTGGGCCGGCGTCGAAAAGTCCACGCTGCCGCTCACCAGCAGGGTCTCCACTTCCGAAACGTGCGCCTGGCGCAGCGCGTCGTGCGAAGGCTGGAGCGGCCATCCCCGCGACCCATGTCAGTTTTCCCATCGGCGAGACCAGGATGGCATCGGGCGGGTCCAGTTCGGATGCATAGTCGCGGGAGGGATCGTAGTCAATGCCGCCCTTGGCCAGCAGGTCGCCCCAGATGGACATCGAGGGCATGATGAAATCGTATGCCAGCGACATCAGCGCCAGCCCGCTGGGGTCGCCCGCCTCGGCGGCCAGGCAGGCGTCAAAGACCATCGCGGCGGTGTTGCGGTGAAGGGGGCAAATCCGTGTGAATCCGTGTCCGATGAGGGTCGGTTGCAGCAGGAGGCCAGGTTTATGTATGGCCGGAGATGGCGATCCCTGTGACGAACCCCGCCGGTTCCGTAGATGCCGATGGCCGCCGGCGAGTTGAGCGCCGCGAAGGTAAACCCGGTCCTCCAGGCCGGTTTTGCACCGAGAACCAGTCTAGGCGCAGATCAGGCTGGGGGCGGAGGATTCGAACCCCCACGTATGGATCCAGAGTCCACTGTCCTACCCTTAGACGAGCCCCCAGTTCGGGCGAATGCAATTTTACCACGATTCCGCCGCTTGACAAATGAGCCCAATGATGGTGGTTGTGGGCAATCTTGGCCCTCGGCCAAAACTGCTTCGGGCCGGCGAAGCCAGTCCGTCTAGTCAATTGGCAGCGGTTCGCCCAACACGGGTAACGGATGTCGCACGTTCACATCCCACCAGGCCAGTACTAGCGCCAGGTATTCGCGGGTCTCCCAGGTGACTCGCCGGACAGTGTAATCCTGCCGGTCGGCCAGTACGGCAACAGCGTCCACCCCCAGCGCATCGCACAGATAAAGCGCCCGTGCGACATGGAAGCGCTGGGTGACGATCACGACCTGCTCTACCCCAAAGATGGCCCGCGCGCGGTAGCAACTATCGTAAGTACGGCGGCCGGCATAGTCGAGCACAATGTCCTCCTGCGGCACGCCCAATTGGACCGCGTATTCCAGCATGCGCTGCGGTTCATTGTAGTAGACGAAGCGGTTATCGCCACTGAAGAGCAACTTGCGGACTTTGCCCGCATGATAGAGGTCGGCGGCGGTGGCGACCCGGTCGGCCAGTACGGGGGTGAGGGAGCCATCAGACCACAAGCCGGCACCGAACACAAGGGCGACCGGGCGCACCGGCACATCCGCAACATGGGCATGAATGCGGCCACGATACCTGTGCTCGATCCACAGCCGCAATCCGCCTATCAATGCGAGCGCTACCAGTCCGCAGGCCACGACGCGCGACACGAGCCACTTCAATAGGACCCCACATCGCGCCGTCGGATCATGCGGATTTCGGCGGCGATGAAATGGAGGAAGCATCTCGTGCAGCGCTCTCACGGCAGCGCCTCGGTGACCCTGGTCAATGTGGCAGTATCAGGAGCCTGCACCAAGATGACGTACCGCCCCACCCGATAGACCGCCATCATCCCCGAATCAGTCTCCCACCACTCTCCGCCTGCTCCGGCTGGCGGTTCTAGAGGTCGGGTGGGCAGGTAATGTTGGGGAATGAGCGCAGAGAGTGCGCGTGCGAATTCGGAGGCATCGCCGATACTACTCCACACGCTACGCCAGACCCACAGGCGACCCGCATCGTCACGCTCCCACAAAACGAAGGTATCGCCATCCCAGCCGTCGGCGGCCGACCAGGCTGTGGTCTCCGGCAGCACCTCGGACAGGTACAAGCCGACGACAAATTCGCCCAACGTATCCTGCGAACGTAACGTCCAGCCACGTCCCAGAACGACGCTCAGGTCGGGGACGAAGACGGCATCGGGCAAGTCGGGCTCCCCCAGGTAGCGCTCTGGATGAAGCACCTGCTCAGTCGAGCGTGGGGGAGTTACATAAGCACGGTTGACGACCTCCCACCCTCCCATCTGGAAAAGCGCAGCGGCAAACTGGCGGCCCTGGCGGTAGGGAAAGCCTCGCAGGCGCGCCCAAGCCGCAGTCGAGTCCAACGCGCCACCACAGCCAGGCTGCTCTACCCTGGCGAACAGTTCTGCCAGATGCTCCCAGTCAGCGGTAGCCAAGTCCTGCGAAGTATAAAGGCCCGCCAGCAGTGTTGCATCTCCCTCAGCCAACGCCTGCATGGCCAGTGTGGCGTCCGTAGTCGTAGCGCGGGCCATCATCCCCCGCAGGTCGAAGTGCTGATCCTGCAGGGCATGGACGTAGGCATGCACCAGAAGCGCCTGATCGTCGGCGTTACTCTCCCACAGAGAGGTGGAGACGTAAAGTTGCTGTTGCTCCGGCACATATAGGCCAGCCACGTGATCCATGCAGACGGATATCTCCGTTTGAGGCAGAATCTCCAGGGCCGTGTAAGGCAAGAGCCAGGCAGGTAGGCTGCTCCCAGGGTAAAGGCGATGGATGAGCGCCTCCATCTCGCGTGCATCCATGAAACTCAGCGGCACCACAGTGCGCGGTGACAGTTCACGTAGCGTCTCTGCCTGACGGGCGATCTGGTCGAACAGGCGGGCAGCGCGTACCTGCGCCTCGATGTCGGAGAGCGGCGTCGTGTTCAACTCAGGCGTCAACGTCGGCGGTACCGGGGCAAGTGTCGGAGAAGGAGTAGGAGGGAACACGAACGTCGGCGTTTCGACAAACGCTGTGCTTTGCAGGCTTCGGATCGTAGTGACGATGAAGCCTGTAAGGAGCGCTACGACGACGATGACGGCAATGAGCATCACGAAGAGGATACGGCGCTGGCTAGGCGTGAGGGTGGACATACATAAGCGATTATACCATGTGAGCACGAGGAGACAAGGCTGATTCAGGGTAAATGCGGGCCTGAAGTGGCAGCAGACTTTGGCTCACGCACGGGCTAGAAGGCCCGCGCCACCGTGGGGAAAGCCCCAACTTGTTGGGGACATCAGCGCACCGGCAATGGTTTCAGCAACACGTTGCCCGATCAGTCATTCTTGAGGACAACCGGAAGGTACGTGTAGCCGATGACAGTGAGAAACCCGTCGGAGACGTCTGCGCCCGTGTTCACCCCATCCGTCGCCAGCACCCGCACCTGGTAGCGGTTCCCCGCCGGCAGCCCCGCCGTGTCCCACGCATACGTGGTCCCGGTCAGGCCGGTCGTCAGGGCGTTCCAGGTCGCGCCGCC
>FWPU01002847.1_pt1 | contig 45898 bp, 41 predicted proteins | sample 2228361 | NCBI WGS metagenome assembly FWPU01 (sample SAMEA103939777, study PRJEB20133) | metagenome
TCAATACCTTAAAGCAAGGAGAAAAAATTGAAATTTTTTTTTAAATTATTATCAACTGTTTGCTTTCTTGGTTATATTCCTTTTGGACCAGGTACTTTTGGAAGTATATTTGGTTTTTTTTTGTTTTTTTTTCTTTTTAGACGCACGGGAGATTTTTATCTTTTGTTAATTTTAATTTTTTTCTTAGCCGGTGTTTATATCTCTGATTTTGCAGAAAAACAAATTTTTAAGTTAAAAGATCCAAGAGAGATTGTAATAGATGAGGTAGTAGGTATTCTGGTTTCTTATAGTAATTTGCCAATATGGGAAGGAAGATATTGTCTAATTAAATTGCTTACTGGATTTCTGTTTTTCCGAATTTTCGATATATTAAAACCCCATCCTATCAGAAGTGTGCAAAAATTGGATGGGGGCCTGGGTATAATGCTTGATGATGTAATTGCTGGAATATATACTTCTGTATTATGTGGATTAGTTTTTAAGCTTTTTAAGTTGTGATAAGCTGAATTGGATTTTTATAAGAAATATAGAGGTAAAAACGAAAGGTAAAATCAAAACATTATTGACCAGTTGCCATCTTTATTAATCCTTCGCAATTTAACAATTGAAAAAAACTCCTCTCTTTAATATTGAGTTATTATTGGGAAAGAAATTTTCGCTATTTAAAAAAATCATCTGTTGTTACAATAAATATAGTGTACACATATCTCCAAGAAACGTAGTGGACAGAGTAGAAATAAAAAATCCTCCTTGTTTTGCCGAAAAAAAGGCAAAAAACAAGGAGGAAAAAATGATCTTAGCAAACCAAATTATCGGAAAATTAGATAGCATTCCTCCCTGTAAAATTAAGGTTATGGATTTTTGTAAAACATTTCAGGTATCAAGGAGTTATGTATACAAACTTTTAAAACGAAGAAAAGAGGGAAAAAGTTTAGAAAGGAAGAATAAGGGTGGACGTAAGAGTATTTTTAGGGTTGTTAATACTAAACCATATGAACAACAGGGTAAAGGAAAGATTGAAAGGAATTTCAGGTATTTCAGAAACAATTGATATTTTATTTAAAGGAGAGAAACCCAGGTAATTTAGAAGAATTAAATAAAGTGTTAGCATTCTATGTAGAAAAACATAATAAAGAAATAAATAGAGAGATAGGTTGTTCACCAGAAGAGAGATTTAAGAATTATATAGATGTTTTTAAGTCTATTATGGAGGAGAAACTAAAAAGAATAGAAGAGATGTTTTTAGATAAAGTAGAAAGAAAGGTAACTAAAGTTAATGAAATCTCATTAGTTTTATGCTTCCCACGATAACCCAGATACCGTCATATTATAAACTCATGAGTACATTAAGACTGACAAATACTCTTCTGGGACTAATTCTTCCTTCAGCGATCTCGGCAATGGGAGTATTTTTATTAAGACAATATTATATTAAACTTCCCTTTTCTTTGATTGAATCAGCGATTGTTGATGGAGCAAGTCATTTCAGAATATGGTGGAGCATTGTTTTACCACTGTCAAAGCCTGCCCTTGCAGCTTTATCAATTTTTCAGTTCAGAGAAATATGGAATAATTTTTTGTATCCTATTATTCTTTTAAGAGATGAAAAGTTATTTACAATACCTGTAAAAATAAAAGTAATGGACAGTGTTAATTTTAATAAACCATACGATGCAATAATTGCGACAGGTTTATTGTTTTCTCTTGTACCAATTATAGTTTTTTTAATTTTCCAGAGATATTTTATTGCAGGATTATCGGGTGGTGTAAAGGAGTAGAGATACCTCAAGCATGGAGGATATATCTATAATTCATAACGTACTATCTATTTTTCAAGCCTTTTCAGGTTTTCAACTGCTATCTTGTATAAAGGATTTAGCTTTACGGCGATTTTAAAATTCTTGATGGCGTTTTCAATATCGTTCATTGCTTCGTATGTGATACCAAGGTTGTTGTAGTAAACGGCTCTTGTATAATTGCCCTCCTTTTCTCCAAAGAAAATTGCTGCTTTGAAGGATGCCTCTGCCTGGTTGAAGTTCTCGAGCTTGAGATGAGAAAGCCCTATTTTATTGTATATACCCGAATTCGTGGGGTTAAGTTTCAAAGCGTATTGATATGAGATTAAAGCCTTGGAGTAATCACCATTCAATCGATTCTCATCGCCTATAATCTGATACATATAAGAATTTCCGCCAATATTCTGGATGTATTTTATAGCAATTCTCAATTTTTCCTTCCTCATTTCTTTCGAGGTATAATATTTTATAAGGTTTAAGTAGGGTTTTGGATCTTTTGGGTTGGTTTCAATTAGCTCTAGTAATTTTTTTTCATTAAAATAAACTTTGGGTTTTACAGGACTTGGGGAAGAGGAGGTTTCTTCAGCAGAAGTATCTATTGCTTGTTTTTGTTCAGTTTGAGATTTTTCTTCCTCAATGGGCAAAGGTTTTTCTTCTGTGTTTTCTTCCTGAGAAAATAAATTTATTGACAAAAATAAAGCTATAATTATAATGTATGTAAAAAGCTTTTTCATTTTTTCCTCCAAATAATATTTTAGCTAAACTTGTATTTTTTGTAAAATTTTATGACCTTAATTAAGATAAAATAGTGAAGTGAATTTTGCAATTTTTTGAAGAGTTAATAGATATAACAGCAAGACAGCGGGCCTCTGGTTCTGCGATTTGGAAGTTATATCTATATCCTATATAAGTAAATACTGGAAACTTAACTTAAGGGGGAAAAATGAAATTTGTATCAAAAATAACTCGAAGGGTAATACTGGCTACATTTTTGAGTATATTTTTTTGCAATGTTATATACACTTTCTTAATCCCAGCCGTAATGAATTTTTCACCCGAACTTACGCATGAATTTTATAAAAAAATGCTTATAGTTACTTTATTAATTTCTCCCTTTGCTGTTTTTTGTATATATTTGTTTTATTTTCCGATAAAGACTACCTTGATTGAAATAGAAAAAAAGGGAGAGGTTTCTGAAAAATTGCTTATTAAAGCGGAGAAAGCTTTTAATAACATACCAAATTTTTTGTTTTTTGTGGGTGCAATAGCATATATTCTGGGATTGATATTTAATTTTTCTGTTGATATAGTAAAAGGTAATCCTATAGAGATTGACCAGCTGGTTTCAAGATTTTTCACCGCTTTATCCTGGGGAATACTTAATGGAATTGTAGCTGCAAGAATACTCAACCTTGTTATGATGGAGGCTAAATTAAAATTAAAAATAGTAAATCTCTCACAGCTTTTAGCTTCACAGAAGGTGAATTCATCATTTAGATTTTTTGTAAGTGGACTCATATTTTTTGTTTTTCTCTCTTCTTTTTTTGGGGTATTGTTCTATCAACAGGCTAAATCAATATTAGGCAAATATACCAATCTTTCAGAGAAGGGTGGTATTTTAAATTTATTTTTTCTTTCTGATTTGCCCAAGGTTATAGTTATAATATTGTTGCTTTTTTTGATTGTGGTTGTACTTTATGCAATAATTGTTTACGAAATAAGTAAAAATCTAAAAAATATTTATGATCAGGTAAAACTTCTTACTAAAGATGAAATGGATCTTACTCAAAGAATTAAGATTGTAAGTTTTGATGACATTGGCGAAATGAGTGCAGGCTTTAATGAGTTTCTTAATAAACTTGTACAGACTGTAAAAAATATTAAAGAGCTTTCCAGCAGGGTCTTTGAAAATTCATCCAACACAAAACTATCTATTGAAGAATGCAATCAGAAAACAATCGAACTATCTAAAATGATGAAAGAAATTGAAAATATGGCGATTATACAAACTGAAATTGTAAAATCGGGAATAGAAGTTGTGCATTCTTTTGTTGGGGAACTCGATGATTCAATAAGCCTTATTCAGGCTCAGACTGTTTCTGTTAATAACACTGCAAAAAGCATCAGAGAAATGTGGAGTTCCCTTGAAAAGATTTCATCAAAGATTTCAGAGATGAGAAATTTTATAAATAAACTATCCGAATTGATAAACCGGGGAAAAGAGAATGTAGAAGAGACTTTAAAATCAAGTATTGAAATTCAAACTACAGGAGATAATGTAAGTGAAATAGCAAAAATGATCGAGGATATTGCGGAACAGTCAGGTATATTGGCTATGAATGCAGCTATAGAGGCTGCCCACGCAAAAGAATTTGGAGTGGGTTTTGCAGTTGTAGCACAGGAAATGAGAAAACTAGCTCTTTCTACATCAGAATCCACAAGAAATATAAAGGTGCTCATGGAAGAAATGAAAAAGAAGAATTCAGAAGGATTAAAAATTTCAAATGACCTAAAAAAGAATTTTCAGAACCTTTTAGAAGAATTCAAAAATAATGAGGTTAAGTTCAATGAAATCAACCAGCTTGTTTTTGAGGAAACAAACACAGCAAAGATCGGCCTCGAAGAGCTAAATCTTCTTTTAAGTAATACAGAAAAACTGGAAAGTCATGCTAAAATTATGAGGGAAGGACATTCCTCATTGGAGAAGCTAGTTGGAAATCTTAACAAAATTGCCGAAAATCTTTCAGTTATTCAAAAAGATCTTGATAAAGGAATAAAATTTATTGAGGAAGCTTTCAAAAAAATATATACATCCTTCGAGCTTAGTTTTGAGGCGATAAATTTCCTGAAGAAGGAAGTAGAAAAATATGTTGTTTAGTTTTTGTAGAGACAACATGGCTGTGAACTTAATCTCAGATAAATATGAAAATGGATTTTTATGAAAGAGGCATTTTTTTATAAAAAACTGGAAAACAAAGCTGTCAGATGTAATCTTTGTCCACACAACTGCTTTATTTCAGAGGACAGGAGCGGCATCTGTGGGGCAAGAAAGAACTCGGGTGGAAGGCTATATTCTCTGAATTATGGGATTGTTGAAGGAATGGCAATAGATCCAATTGAAAAAAAACCGCTTTATCATTATTTCCCGGGTTCTGTTGTGCTTTCTGTGGGAACACTTGGTTGTAATCTCAAGTGTCCTTTTTGTCAGAATAGCCATCTTTCGAGATTTTTTGATGATTTTAATTATGAGAATATTAAGCCAAATATGTCTCCGGAAGATTTGTTTTTATCTTTGATAAAGAACCAAAAATTATATAATTATAATATACTTCCGGGTATAGCTTACACATATTCCGAACCTCTGGTGTGGTATGAATTTGTGTTTGAAACTGGAGAGTTATTAAAAAAAGATGGATACAAAAACATTCTTGTTACCAATGGGTTTATAGAAAAAGAGCCCTTAAGACAGCTATTGCCGCTGGTTGATGCGGTTAATGTGGATCTAAAGGCTTTCAAAGAGGAAAATTATAAAAAGCTAACAGGCAAGCTAAAGCCAGTTCTTGACTTCATAACAACTCTGGTTGAAGCAAAGGTTCATGTGGAAATAACCACATTGATTGTTACAGATTTTAACGATGATATTGAGGAAATGAAAAAACTTATCTATTGGATTTCTTCTCTTGATAAAAGAATACCTCTACATTTTTCAAAATATTATCCTGCTTATAAATATAGTAAACCGCCCACAAAAATTGATTTTTTAAGGCAGCTTAAAGAACTTGCATCAGATTCTCTTTATTATGTGTATATTGGAAATATTATGGAATCTCAAAATACATATTGCCCTGATTGCAAAAATCTACTTATTTTAAGGAATGGTTACGATATAAATATTGTTGGTCTGATAAACGGCAAATGTAAAAAATGTGGTAGGGAAACTGATATTGTACTTAAAGGATAAATAATGGGGAGTGAAAGAAAAAGTGGTATTTTAATTCATATTGCTAGTTTACCTTCAAGCTTTGGTATAGGTTCTATTGGCAAAGAAGCTTTTGAGTTTGTAGATTTTCTTGCATTGTCGAATCAGAAACTCTGGCAGATATTACCTATTGGTCCTACCGGATATGGAGATTCCCCCTATCAGTCTTTTTCTGCCTTTGCAGGCAATCCTCTTCTTATTTCTCTTGAGGATTTAGTTGACAGATGTTATTTAAAATTTGATGATTTAACTTCATTGTTATCGGAGAGTGATAGGATTGATTATGGAAAACTCTATGAGCTTAAGCTTCCTCTATTGAGGAAGGCTTATAAGGCTTTTTCAGGCAATGAGATTAATGAGTTTATAAGTTTTTGTGAAAAAAATTATTACTGGCTTGATGATTATGCTGCTTTTATGGCTTTAAAAAGGCTTGACAACAGAATCTGGTATGAGTGGGAAGAAGAGTTTAAAAATAAGAAGAAATTAAAAATTACGCGAATGGATATACTTGAAGAGATTGAATTTTATAAGTTCTTACAGTTTATTTTTTTTAATCAGTGGAAAAAATTAAAATCTTACGCAAACAGTAAGGGAATTAAAATTATTGGTGATATTCCTATTTTTGTTGCTCCTGATAGTGCCGATGTTTGGGCAAATCCAGAAATTTTTCAGCTTGATTCAAACTTTTTTCCAACTGAGGTTGCTGGTGTTCCCCCTGATTATTTCAGTGCCATGGGCCAATTGTGGGGCAATCCTCTTTATGATTGGGATAGATTGAAACTTGATGGATATAAATGGTGGATTGATAGATTTAGATTTTCATTTGAACTTTTCGATTTTATAAGGGTAGACCACTTCAGGGGATTTTCTGAATACTGGGCAATTCCATATGGTGAAAAGACTGCTATTAATGGGAAATGGATAAAAGGACCAGGGAAGGATTTATTTAATAAATTAAAGCTTGAGTTTGAAGAGACACCAATAATTGCCGAGGATCTTGGTATAATAACGGAGGATGTGGTAAAGTTAAGAGAAAAATTTAGATTTCCTGGAATGAAGGTTTTACAATTTGGTTTTGAAGATGGGTGTGAATCGGAACACCTGCCTCATAACTTTGAAAGTATAAATTTTGTAGCTTATACAGGTACCCATGACAATGATACCCTGCTTGGATGGATAAAATCTCTCTCAGATGAAAAAAGAAGATTTTTAGTTTCGTATCTTAATTCAAATCTCAAAGATAACAGGGAGATAGCATTTGAAATTATAAAAAACCTCTGGATGTCTGTTGCGAAGTTTGTGATTCTACCAATTCAGGATGTCTTTTTACTTGATAGTAATGCAAGAATGAATATTCCCGGTGTTCCTTTTGGTAACTGGCAATGGAAAAGTAAAAAAGAGATGTATAATGAAAATGCTATAAATTTTCTAAAAGAAATCACGTTTTTATATAATCGTTAAAATTAAGTTGGCTATATACTGAATTGTGTGATTATTCCACTCGAAAAATTCGCTCAATTTAGGTTAAAATAAATCAATCTTCTGTTGACAATTTTTAGTTTTATGGTAAACTAAAACCTATCCCTCAAGGAGGAGTTATGGGGTTTGATTTTTTTGTGTATGGAGACAAAAAAGAATTTAATATAGTTATTTACACAAAAGAAAAGAATAAATATATCTCCTCTTTAATTGAGACCTATGATTTTCCATTCTCATTTAAATTTCAATATCTTAAGGATGAAAAAGAAATTGTTGATTTTGCTATTAATGAAATAAACCTTCCTTTGATAATTTTAGATGAAAGTATCAATTACATCAATGTGATAAAGACGATACAGGAGAGCCTGGAAAATTGTAAAACCCAGTTTATTGTTTTGATTGAGGAGGTAAAATCTGAGTCAAATAAAGATTACCTTAAAAACGTGCTTTTTATCTATGATGAGTTTGTAAATGGTTTTATTTTTTATGGTTATTTTTTACAGGCAATTACAACTTATTTTTTGTTATTAGACCATGAGATTGTTAACAGAAGGTTAAAAAGGTTAAAAAGTGAACTTAGTAGAGAAAAAAACTTTAAAAGCAGCGTTTTTAATAATATCAAAGAGGGCTTTATCATTTTAGATACAGAAGGCTATATCTTATTTGCCAATAAGATTGCAGAGTATATACTTGAACTGGAGGGTATTGAGTATTTGAAAACACCGGTTGAAAAATATATCAGATTTTCAGATGAAGAAAAAGAAGTAAAAAGCCTTGGTGAACTTATATCTGAATGTTGTGTTAAGAAGAAAAAACTAAGGAAAAACATGGCAGAGATGATTTCTCATTCGGAAAGAAATTACATAATGAATTATGAACTTATTCCAGTATTTGAGAATGGGGAGAAAATATATAATGTGGTGTTTATTTTTGAAGATGTAACATTACAGAAAAGAATGTGGGATGAGATTGCCAAAAAGAAAAATCTTGAAACTCTCGGGCTTATTTCGGAGGGTATTATTCATGATTTGAACAATCAATTGACTACAATTCTTGCTAATGTTAACTTAATAAAGGAAACAATTTCTGATGAAAACCTTTATGATTATATTGTAGATGTTGAAAATGCCTCGTTAAAATCAAAAAATATAATTTCAGATTTTATATCCTTTTCAAAAGGGAACATGCCTTTAAAGAAGAAGGGAGATATAAAAGAACTGGTTGAAGAGGTGATCCATTTACTTTTCAGGGGGAGTAATATTCACATATCTGTATCTGCTGAAGCGAATCTATGGCCTGTGGCATTTGATCATTCTTTGATGGCACAGGCAATTAAAAATGTTCTCATTAATTCAAGAGAAGCAATTTCTCGATCTGGCAGTATCATGGTCAAAATTGGCAACCAGGTATTTACAGAAAAAAATCCTTTTTCTGTAAAAGGAGGAAAATATATAAAAATCTCAATAGAGGATGATGGTATTGGTATTCCAGCAAATTTGCTGGATAAGATCTTTGACCCTAATTTTTCGACAAAAGGTAAGGATAGAGGATTGGGACTTTCCATTGTTAATTCCATTGTGAGTAACCATAATGGGTTTATAAAAGTAGATTCAAGGGAAAAAGTGGGGACAGTCTTTCAGATATTCTTGCCTGTCTCAGAAGAAAAAAAGCAGATAAAGAAAAAATCTGTAGGAGCAATCAAGAAAGAATCAAACATACTTGTTCTTGAACATGATAATAATATTTTGGGAGTTTTGAAAAAGATATTTCTCTTTTTTGAAATGAAAGCAAGTTTTCTTACAAAAAGAAGATTAACAGAGGATGACCTTAATAGTTTAATAACCAGCAATGGTCACGATTACTTACTTATTGATACCAGTGGAATTGAAGACCGCGTTATGGAAGGTTTGATTTTTAAAATGAGAAGTAAAAATCCTGCTTTAAAAGTGATTGTTTTGACTCATAAGCATAGATATGATTCTGAAGATAAGATTAAACAGTTAGGTATAAGTGCAATTCTTTATAAACCATTCACTCTTGAAGAGTTTGGCGAGGTTTTTGGAGAAATTATTGATGCTGCACATCTGGAATCTACCGATAAAATTTGACAGCGAATTTTTGTTGTTTTATGATTTTATAACGCCTGAATTGAGGAATTTTTTGTTAATAACTTAACAATTTCGGTTTTTGAAATATTTTTATAATTTTGCTCAATTCAAGGTAAAAATTTTGGGTTTTAAATGACAAAGGTTAAAGAAAATAGAATATTAAAAGAATTAGTTGCCACAAGAAACTTTACGGAGAAAGAGGCAAAAAAGATTTTTAGGAGATACTCAAAGCTTATCCATCCGGATATTACTCAAGTCGATACGAATGAGGATTTCATAAATCTTAAAAAGGAATTTGAAGAAGCCCTTGTAGTAATTAAGAATCCAGTACTTATTGAAAATATTTTGAAGGATGAGGAAGATATATCTCCTGAAAATGTAAGAGAAAATCTCTACAGATTTTTAGAGGTATATATAACTCTTGGAATATACTCACAGAAAATCAGAATAAAAAAGGAGTTAAAGGAGAGGAATGAAAAAGTAATTGAGAAGATAATAAGTCTTGGTAAGCTCTATGACAGGGAATTTTCAATTCTTTTTGAAAAGTTTAATGATTTTTATTTTCAACCTTTTGATGAATGGTATGAAGAAAGACAGCTAAAAGGTGCAAGAAAGCTTTTTATAAATGGTGTAAGAAGGCTCATTGATTATCAAAAGACTGGAAATGTGATAAATTTCAGGATGGCAAATTCATATCTTCGTGATGCTTACTATGAATATGCAAACAGGGCACAAACTGATTATCATAAAAATATACTTAAACTGATTGATTGGTTTTTGTCTGAGCTTTCTAAACCTCCTTGCTATCCTGCTGAGGAGTGAGAAAGTAAAGAATTTTTAATATTATGTAGCCTTAGTTAAAAATAGGCAAATGCAATTTTACCCCATTTGCTAAAACAGGAGGGTAAAAAATTCCTGAGGCTTTTTTTTTGAAACCACCTGTTATCCTGACTTGTTTTGGGGCTTCCGGGTAAAGTGGTTAAAAAATCTTATTTTAGATCAAAAGGGATTTTTTCTCCTTTTAATTCAAAAACTATTGTTTTTACTCCATCTTCATAACCTCTATGTAAAAATTCAAATGAGGTTTCTTTTCCGTTTATGGAGAGTTTGACAAGGTTATATATCCCTTTTTCGTAATCAAAGCTTATGCCATCATCCTCATAGTAGATAAATTCACCTGTGCCGGGAAAGGTTTTTACATAAAGTATGTCTTTCCTTTTTTCTTTAACAAAATTTTCGGGCTCCCACATTGGAATTAATGCACCACTTTTTACAAGTAAAGGAATTTTGTTCAGGGTTGCATTTACTTCAATATATCTGCTTCCCTCATATTCTTGATAATCATAGAAGTCATACCACTTTCCCTCTGGAAGATATACTTTTCTCTTTTTTTCTCCCGGTTTATATACAGGAGCAACAAGAAGGTATTTTCCAAACATAAATTGGTCTTCAATTTCAATGGCATTTTTGTCATCAGGAAATTCAAGGAATAAGCTCCTCATAATCGGAATACCACTTTTGCTTGCTTCATAGAATAAAGAATATATATAAGGAATTAATCTGTATCTGAACCTTATAAATTCTGTAATAATCTTTTCATTTTTCCTACCAAATGCCCAGGGTTCCTGTCTTTTTGTATTTATTGCTGAGTGATCTCTAAAGAGTGGATAAAAAATACCTAAAGCTATCCATCTTAAAAATAACTCTGCTGATTTTAGGCTTTTCCAGAATCCCCCAATATCTTCACCGACAAATGCAACACCTGAAAGTGATAAATTTTGCATTGTCATTATTGACATGAATAGGTGTTGCCATGTGCTTTGATTGTCACCACCCCAGACAGCTGCATATTTTTGTATTCCACAAAATCCAGATCGGGTAAGAAGAAATGGCCTTTCTGATGGTTTAAATCTTTTTAATCCTTCAAAGGAAGACCTACACATCAAATAACCGTAAACATTATGTACTTCCTTATGTAGTAAATCTTCATGCTTTACATCTTCGGGAAGTGTTTTTAAGATGATTTTTTTTAATTTCTTTATCAGTATATCAGATTTTGAAAGGGCCGGAGGATACTTAAAATTCAAAGTACGAAATATAAAATTCATCAATGAATAATCACTTTTTGTGAGGACGGCAGGTTCATTCATGTCATTCCAAATTCCACTTACTCCATTTTCAAGAAGAAAATTCTGCTTTTCACACCACCAATTTCTAACTTTTTCTCTTGTGAAATCTGGGAAAACACACTTTCCGGGCCATACATAGCCAGTGGCTGGTTTCCCATCAAAAGAAAGGCAGAAATATTCATTTCTTATACCTTCTTCGTAAATGTAATAACCGTTTTCAACTTTTACACCTGGATCTACAATAGTAACAATCTTAAACCCTCTTTCTTTTAACTTTTCATTCATTGTTTTGAAATTTTTAAATCTCTTTTCATTAATTGTAAAAATCTTGAATTTATCCATATAATCAATGTCAAGATAGATTGCATCACATGGGATGCTTCTTTTTCTAAACTCATTCGCTATCTTTAAAACCTCTTTTTCGCTCTTATAACTCCATCTGGATTGGTGAAATCCAAGCGCCCAGAGAGGGGGCAGACTCTGTCTTCCAACAATTTCTGTGTACTCGTTGATGACTTCTTTTGGAGATGGTCCGAAAATAAAATAATAAAGAAGTTCTCCACCTTCTGAAATAAAATAATAGTAATCCTTATTTTCTCTTCCTAGATCAAAATAACTTCTGAAGGTATTATCAAAAAATATTCCATAACTAAAATTTTCAGAAACTGCTATAAAAAATGGATGACACTGGTATAATGGATCAGTTTCAAAGAAATGGTTTGGTTCATCTGTATTCCAGTTTATTAAAAATTTCCCCTTTTTATTCAGTCTTCCTCTTCTTACACCAAATCCGAAAAAGCCTTTTATATCAAGCATATTTTTGTAGCTATAGATATTTGTGCCATTTTTCAGGTAACCCTTGCCATCAACATCTGAATGAATTAATCTGCCTTTTTTATCGAAAATTTGAACATTGTTGTCAATTTTAATTTTAAGTAAATTTGTTTCAAGAAGGGTTGAAGAATCAATGGTAGTTGTCTCGCAATCAATGGTTTTCAAGTCATTTGCTACTACAAATGACTTGTGATTAAAATTTCCATTTTTAGAGAGATCGGATCTTATTGTTCGGTCTGAAATGACATCAATGCAAAGTTGTTCATCATTGAAGGGGATTGGCTTCATGTTATCCTCCATGAATAAAAAATCAATGAAAAGTATGTAATGGTAACACAAAAAGTGATGATTGTCAATGTGTGAGTATATAGATAGATATTGAGCAGAAAAACACAGGCTTTGTTGTATGACATCATCTTAAATATTTGTAGAGGGAGAGGCAGGGGAATATTTCAGCTTTTTTATTTTTCCGAGCTTCTCAAGTGAAAGATTTTCAATTTCCCAACTATCAGGAAAACTATAATTTTTGATAAATAAAGCCTTATCTTCTTCAAAGCTATCCTTTATTGAAGCGATTCCCCAATATATATATTCAACATCAAATGATATATTTGGTGTGAAATTTCCAAGATAAATAATTTTGCCCGGCTTTGCCTCAAATATATAATTTAAAGCCTGAACATCATAGCTTTCATAGGTGCTATCAGAAAAGTAACCAAGAGAGACAATTTTATATTTTCCCGGGTCCAGAGGAAAGATGAAATCACCATTTTCATTCTCAAAAGCGAAGTATGTATCTGGAGAAAGTTTATCCACTTTTTGAATATTTAATCCAATTCTACTCGGAAGAAAACAAAATTTATTGGAAAAGGAATATGTACCATAAATCATGGACATGTTTGTATCTGTCTTAACCTGCTGGAGAACGTTTAAATCAAATTTGTGATATAATGAGGTACATGAGTGTAAAAAAAGGCTTGCAACTAACAAAGCCTTCTTCATAAATCACCTCTTTCATAATTAATTATAGATATTTTATTAATGTAATGTCAAGAAAAAAAATAAAATTTTTTTATATAACTGAGTTGAAAAGTTTTTTAAAGATGGAGCAGATATAATCCAAAGGCAATTTTTCTAAAATTAACTTCCCTGGTATGTATTATTTATTATTTAAGAATTTGACCTTAAGAAAATTTTTGATTAAATTATTTTTGTTGGAAGTTTAGTAACTGCAACTTTGATTTGTTTTTTGATTTAAATAGAAATTAATTTTTACGGAGGATAAAGATGTTAAAGAGAATTTTTCTTTTTTTTCTGACTAACATTTTGGTTGTTCTAACTATTTCTTTTGTATTGAATATTCTGGGGATTACTAAATATCTTTATTCTTATGGCATAAATCTACAGATTCTTGCAATTTTCTGTCTCATATGGGGTATGGGTGGGGCCCTGATTTCTCTAGGGCTTTCAAAATTTACAGCAAAGCTTTTTATGGGTGTAAAAACTATAGACAGAAACAATCCTGAATATAGAGAACTATACAATATTGTTGAGAAGCTTTCCAGAAGAGCAGGACTTCCGTTGGTTCCGGAGGTTGGAGTTTACGAGAGCCCAGAAATTAATGCTTTTGCTACAGGTCCTTCAAAGAAGAATTCATTGGTGGCAGTTTCTACTGGTTTGCTTAATAGAATGGATAGAGAACAGATAGAAGGTGTAATAGGACATGAAATATCACACATTGCGAATGGAGATATGGTTACAATGACGCTTCTCCAGGGTGTTATTAATGCATTTGTGATGTTTCTGGCAAGGATACTGGCTTTTGCTCTTAATCTATTTCTCTCAAGGGATAGAGATGAAAGAGGTGGGTTTGTAAATCCATTTCTTACATATTTTTTAATCCAGATTTTTGAAATAGTATTCAGTTTGCTGGGGCTTATGGTTGTTGCTGCGTTTTCAAGGATGAGGGAATTTAAGGCTGATGAAGGGGGAGCTACAATAGCTGGTAGAAACAATATGATTTCAGCATTGAGGGAGTTACAAAATGTTTATAAGCAAAATCTTAAATATGCGAGAGAGAATTCTTCTTTAAATACATTCAAAATTTCTGGCAAAATGGGTGGTTTACTCTCGTTGTTTGCCACTCATCCACCTCTTGAAGAAAGAATTGCCAGACTTGAGGGCAGAAAGGCTTAAAAAAATTTTTCTTTTTCCGATTCATAATTAAAAAGGACAGAAAATGTTTTTGTGTTTGTTGATTTTTCTTTTACTTTCCTTTCAAGAAGTATTTTCACAACCCTTAAATGGTGTTGATAAAGCAGAGGCAAAAAGTTTGATTGAACAAATCCCGGGGCTTGATGCTGAAATCGACTGGACAAGAGGTATTCTCAGAGTAAAAGCAGAGGTCTTTTCCTCAATTCCACAGGCAAATATTGGAAGGTTTTATGATGGTATTCAAAATGAATTGGTAGAACTTCTCCAGAGCAGATTAAGTAAAGCGGTAACATTTGTTAAACTATCTAAAGACTTTTCAGTATATGATTATTACAATGCTTATCCTGAAATTAGGTTTGAGATTCTTTCATGTATGGAAAAGGCAACATATTATCCAAATATCAAAGAAGGCAATAAATTTAAAGGCGTTGCAGAATTGTTTCTATTCGGAAAAGATGGTATTATCGCTATCTTTTTTAAAAACTTGCAAAGAAAGAGTGTTACAAATTATATTATAGAAACAAAAGATCTTGAATATTTTGATACTTTAGTAGTTGATGTGCTGGCTTTTAAAAATTTTTCACCTTCCCTCGCCACGAGAATTTATGATGAAGATGGGCTTTTGCTTTACGGTCCTGAAACTATTGAGTATGAAAATTTTATAAAAAATGGTCCCTGTCTTTATACAAGGAGTCTGGCGTATGCCTTTTCTTCTCCCAGAACAGGGAAAAGAATTTTTTATACAATGCCAAAAAGAATTACAGGTGAGTTAAATACAGACATAGTTTTGTTTAATTCTGATGCTGCGAAACTCTTTGCAAACAGAAGAAGTATAAATTATATAAATCAAGGGAATGTAATAATTGTAAAACCCTGATGGAAAATTCATATTTATTACATATCAAAGAAAAAGAGGAAAAGTATATAAGATTTATTCTTTCCTCGGAAAATGGGGCAGTATTTTTAGAAAAGTATGTTGATTACACCTACTGGAAAGATTTTGAAATTGAATTACTTTCTATTCATGAGGAAATAAATAAAAACATAAGAAACCACCTTTCTCCTGTAAAGGAGATGAAAATCTTAAAGAATACAATCAAAGACTTTTTCAAATCTTTATTTGAGAATCTAAGTTTTGATAGATTGAAAGTTATATGGGATGCAAATCTTTTTCTTCCGATCGAGGTTTGTGAAGAGATCAATGTTGTTAATTATTTAAGATTAAAAAGAAAAAATCTCTCTGAAAGAGCAAAAAATATTGTGCTCATTTATTCTGAAAGTTTAAGCTATTCGAGAGAGGAGATTTTTAGCATTTCTAAACTTGTGAGGGAAAAGTTTTATGGTTTTTCCGTTGAATGTTTCTCAGACAAAGATTTTGAATCCTACAGAACAAATATCTCATGTTCAGAAATACTTCATTTTTCATCTCATGGAAGAATTAATGAGAAAGAGGGGGAGATTCTCATAAATGACAGATGGGTAAAAGACCTGAATTTAGAAGTTGGATTTGTGTTTTTAAACTCCTGTAATATAGGTGGTTATACTGGAGGTTTAATAAGTAATTTAATCGGGAATGGGGTAAAGTATTTAGTGGCCAGTCCTTTTGAAATTTATGATAAGATACAATGGCACAGAAAGAATATTTTTGGCTTTTATGAAAGCCTTGATACAACAAACATTGAAGAATCAATCTCAAGAATAATGAAGGAAAATGAGGAATTTAAGGTTTTTTTTAGATTATTTCAATCCAGCTTTTAGTTTTTTCAGATTCAAAAATGGCATCTATTACCTTCTGGTTCGCCAGTGCATCCTCGAGGGAAATGGGAGCTTCTTTGTTTTCCATTATAGCTTTTGCAAATTCTTCAAATTCAAGCTTATACTGGTCAACAATAGAAAAATCAATTTTTCTAACTCCGATATTCGTTTTTACCCTTATAGATACTGGAACATCTGAATAAGCATTGAAGGGCAAAAGTACTTCTATTACTCCAGCACTTCCATAAATATAGACTTTCTGTTCATTTACCGACTGAGTGCTGACAGTAAATACACTGTTAAAACTGCCAAAGTCAAGCATTGCAGAGGCAAGACAGTCCGTCTTAAAATTTTCATCCCTTCTTATAAGGCTTATGACACTTTTAGGTTCTTTGCCAGAAACAAATCTTGAAACCGAGATGGGATAACAACCTATATCCCTTATGGCTCCACCACCAGCCTCGAGTTTATTCCTTATATCATCTGGATTAAGGTTAAAATAGCCAAAAAAACAGTGCATTGCTAAAATATTTCCAATCTCTCCTATCCTTATCAGCTCTTTAACCCTTAACCATTGTGGATGAAATCTGTACATAAAGGCTTCCATCAGTAATACACCATTAATTCTTGTAAAAGAGATTGCCTCTTTTACCTCTTCCGTCGTAAGACAGAGAGGTTTTTCGCAAATTATGTGTTTTTTTCTGGAGGCGCATTTTTTTATCCACTCAAGATGTAAATGATTTGGCAATGGGATGTATACTGCATCGACTTTACTGTCAAGCAATTTTTCGTAAGAATCATAATAAGCTGGAATTTGCCATTCCATTGCCATTGTTTTAGCCTTTTCCACATCTCTTGAAGCTATTGCTTCTATCACTATCAAAGAAGAGTCCTTTATTGCAGGCAAAACCCTCTTTATAAAGTGTTGTGAAACACCAAGCACACCAATTTTAATCTTTTCCATTTATTGCTCTCCTTGACTTTCTTTTGCTGTAAAGAAAGCCACTGTTTTTACTATGTTTCCTGCAAGAATTAAAAGTCCGCCAATCAATATGATTATAAGCCAGCTTCCAACGTATATGAGGTTTCCAGCTGTTCTGAAAAGATTTTCGCACGTTTTATCAGCAATAATGTAGTCTGCCTCTTTCCATTTTTTCCCTGAGATTACAACTAATATCCAAAAAAATACCCAGAAAAGCAATATGATTCCGATCATCCAGAGATAATTGGCTAAAATTGAAAAATTACCTGACTCAAGGGAATTAAGAAAATCAGAGGGAATTTCTGACCTCACTATAAATGAGGCTATTAATATTGCAAGGACAATAGCAATAAGAATTGAGCCAAAAAACGGCAGTAAAACTGCCCACAGTGCATTACTGAAAATTCTTTTTTCCTGATATTCTTCTGAGAGCCAGTTATAAGCAACGAGTAATAAGATTATACCTGCAATGGAGAGAAAGGAAAAATGAGGTACAATTCCACATAAAGTAAAAATTAGTCCAATACCTCCCATTAATTTTGTTTTTCTCTGCATTTTATACCTCCCTGGATAGAATTATAGATAACCATTTTTTTATGAAAAATTCTCCTTTTGAAAGAACTTATTTCTTTTAGATTAACACATATAATTTATATTTTCAAGTATTAAACCCCAATTTTTGAAATACTATTTTCTAAATTGTTGTTCCAAGTCGGGATCTGACACAAAACTCCAAGAAATCTCCATTTATTTCACGCTGGTTGGCTTAAGATAAATATCCGTTAATGTGCCTTTTACAGGGGATATAATTTGATTAACAATGTACCCTTTATGAATAATGAAAACCTCATCTCAATAACTTGATATTAGTTTATCAATAAGGTGTATCCTCAATGTCTGAAAAATGCTCTGGCTTTGTCCTTTCCCATCTATAATGAAAAAATGAGAACCATTGGTCTGGATATTCTAATATTATTTTTTCATATTCGGAATTTATCCAGCTCATTATTCTTTTGCAATCTTCCTCAAAATCATCTGTTTTTTTGAAATAAACATGTGGATAAAATTTTAATAGATACTTTCCGTCTGGCTTTCTGATACTAAAAGCCATCATTAAAGGTGCGTTATATTTTAAATGCAGCTTTGCAGGTCCATCAGCAGTAGCAGAAATTTCACCGAAAAATGGAACGAAGATGGGCCTAAAATAATACGTTTGATCAACAAGTGTGCCAATTATACCACCTCTTTTAAGGTGCCTTACAATCCTCGAAAGATCTGCAATCTCATTATAAAAACATTTTATCTTTCCATGTTTTTCTCTTATATACTTAAGCCACCAATCAGTATATGGATTGAATTGACGATTTATTATAACTGCAAGATTTTTACCGAGTTTTGCTGGAATACTACCAAGATATTCCCAGTTTCCTATATGAGCTGTAACAACTATAAGTCCATTGCCATCCTTAAGAGCCTCATCAACATATTCATATCCTTCAAACTCAACAAACTTCATATAATTTTTTTTATTTATTGACCTGAGCTTTAAATACTCTATTCCATACAAACCAATGTTGTAGTAAAGTTTTTTTATCAACTCCTTTTTTTTATCCTCTGACAAAGGATTATTCTTATAAACAACCTTAAAATTGTACTCGGCAATTTTTTTATTTTTTCTATCAAGACAAAACATTAAGAAACTTAAAGGTCTGATTAACGCCTGGAGAAAACAAAACGGTAACAACCCAAGAAGGTAAGAAATAGGAACAACTACTATAAACTCAAGCAGATATAAAAACTTTCTAAAAAGATTTATTTTTCTCTTTGCCAATATGATTCTCTATTTTTGTTTTTTTAATTTCTTCTGAATTCTTTCTTTCATTTGAAGTGCTAAGATTATCGGTGCGTTGTTAATACTATTCATTCTTGAGGTTTCATCAAACAAACTTAAAGCTTCTCCATACTTACCCTGCTGATATTTTATAAATCCAATCTCATAAGTTGCCCAGGCAAGTGTATCAATCTCATTGGTAAAATTTTTTCTTACAAAATTATAATAATACAGAGCCTTATCATAATCATTTGCCTGATACCTTTCAGCTGCAAGCTCCATTATTTTCGTGGAAGGCATTTCTTTAAGCTGGGTTTCAGGCAAAACACTGCTCATTTTGAAACATGATGAAAACAAACAAAAAAAGAAGATATAGACTATATGTTTCATTTGTTACCTCATAATCCCGATTGTTTTCAATATTTTAAGTAAGAATAAAAAATTTATCAAATTTTCAATATCAAGCAGTTTTAGATTTAGCAATTTTTTAAATTAGGAATAAAAATAGACACAAGACATTAATCTCAAGATTGTTGCTGTGTGGTGTCTATGTTTATGTCTTTCAAACAAATAAAATAAAAATCATACAATTTAGTATGAGGATGTTTTTCACTTGAAAAACCTTTTTAAAATGTTTAAAACTATTGTTAGTATTATACTAATAATTATACAGGAAACTATGGGGAAGTAAAAGGCAAAATTCTTCTTTTCAATTACAATATCTCCGGGTAATTTAAACAGAGGAAGATACTTTAATCCAAAGCTAAAAAAAATAAATAAAATTCCTGCGACTATTAAAAATATCCCAGCCACAAAAAACAACCTGTTTATATCCATATCCTTTCCTGCCACTTAAATAATATAATAAAAAATTTATTGCTTATCAAATTTTTTATTCAAATAAAAGGCTAATATAGATAGCTACCAGGCAGTAAAGCTTTTGAAGTTGCTGTCTTGTAGCCATCTATATATTCTATAAATAAAACAACTCCATTACAACTTAAGGTTAAATAAAAAATTTTTCATTGTAAAAAAAGTAAATCAAGTATAAAATATAAGTATAAATCTTACAATTTATGCAAATGGAAAATGAAAATGAAAATTTTTCTAAACTTTTTTTTGTGTTTTGTTCTACAATTTGTTCCTACCCTGTTTTTCAGTCTTGAGCCAGAAATAGAATATTATATTGGAGAAATAGAAAATGGTGACCTAAAGAGTGTTGAGTGGAAAAATATTGATCTATTGAAATTCAAAAAACAAAAAAATATCACAAATCACATTGCATACCTTAAAATAAAACTTCCAGATATAAAACTTGGAGAATATTGTATTTTCTATTATTCAACGGAGCAATTTTATGAAGTTTACATTGATAATTTGAACAAAGAAAACAAAATATTTGAATTTCATTATGGCAACTTGATTCCAGAAAGGCCAGGGTTTACGACTGGAGAAGCCTTTAAAATTATAAGGTTGAAGGATGAGTACTCCAATAGATATATATATTTCAGGATATATTATGCAAATACTTTTCCCTTTTTTAACAATGCTAAACTTTTATTACTGCCGTTAAACGACGCATATCTATATTTAATAAGTGAAAATATATTGGGCTTTATCCTTGCATCGTTTATCTTGATTGCAGGTATAGGTTTTATAATAGTTTCTTTTACAAAATACATTGAAAAAAAAGCCTTTATTGGAGCTGCAATATTCATTACATCCATTGGTTTGAAACAATTTTCAGAGAGTCTCATCCCCACATTTCTAATACAAATACCAGCTTTGTGGGGTTATATTGCTTTCTACTCCTCTTGTATTATGATGTTTGGATTATTTATGTTTCTTGATGGGATTTTCAAAAAGAAATGCAACTTTTTGTTTAAAATTTTCCTTACAGCACAATTTTTTTATTTGATTGTTACAATAATAATTGATCTTATAGGCGTTTTCCCTTTGTCGAAAATTCTTGATTTTTACTTTATTTATCTTGGTATTACTATTATTATTTTAACCGCAATAGGAATTTTACTGGCATTTGAAAATATTGTTGAAGCACAGCTTCTTATAATTGGGGGGAGTTTACTTGCATTTTCTGGAATATATGAAATACTTGCAAGAGGCATGAAGATTTTTTACTGGAATAAAAATGGCCTAAATGTTGGGATTTTTGTTTTTATTGCCTCAATAATAAGTATTTTACTTTATAGGTTTGTCAGAACAAACAAAGAAAAAGAATCATATATGAAGGAATTAATTTCCAAAAACCAGGAATTTTCAGTGTTGAAAGAAAAACTGGAAGAGGCATTGTCGGAAAAGAATAATGAGCTTTCAAGAATCATAAGTAAGATAAAGTTAAATAAAAACCTGATGGAAAAAGAGCTGGAACTTGCAAAAAAAATTCAGATGTACTTGATTCCAAAGATCCCACCCATTTATGAAATAAAGGCTTTTTACAAACCGATGGAACAGGTTTGTGGAGATTTTTATGATTTCATTGATTTTCCTGATGACAGAATTGGTATATTTATAAGTGATGTTTCAGGACACGGAGTACCTGCAGCTTTGATTACATCTATGATAAAAAGTGCAATAAATCAAATGAGAAATGAGCTGGATAACCCGGCAAAATTTCTCTCCAAATTGAATGATTTTCTATTTTTTCAAACAGAGGGTCAGTTTGTGACCGCATTCTATGGAATATACCATGAAGATTCTAAAAGATTCGTTTTTGCAAATGCAGGGCATAGTCTTCCTTACAGAATTTCAGAAAATGAAATAGAAAAAATCTCTGCTGAAAACAGGGGGCTGCCTCTCGGTATTATGGAATCTTTTGAATTGTCTAAAATGGGTAAAAAATACTTTAACAAAAACCTCAAACTTAAAAAGGGAGAGAAAATATTCTTTTATACAGATGGTTTAACTGATACTGTTCCAATAGATAAAATTTTAGATGAAGAAGTAGAGTTTTTTGGAGACAGTACCTTTGAAAAGTTAATGGCAGAGTTGAAAGAGCTGTCCTCTTCAGAAATACTGGATAAAACCTACGAAAAACTTGTCGAATTTAGAGGTATTAACTCTTTTGATGATGACATATGTATGATATGTCTTGAGGTAAGTTAAAAATTTTTTATAAAATTTCATTACTTTTCCAATCATCCAGTATTAAAAAATGTAAGAAGAATTTATAAGAAAGAAAATCTTTTCAGCGCTAAAAAACCATTCTTATTTCGTAAGTAATCACTTGGTAAATAAAAAATTATACTTCAAGGATAGTATACTTTTAGTAAAAAAAAGTTATAATGTTAAAAGAAAATAAATATCTTAATCTAACTTAATAAATTTTTTATGGTATGGAAATACCAATTTTGCTGACAATTTATTTGCCAGAGTGTATTAAGTTAATTATATCTTTTAGCTCACTTATTTCTGTTCTCAATTAGTATAAGGCAAGGGGGTAATAATGAGCAAAATGAATGTGCTGATTGTAGAAGATGAAACCATTTTTGCTGAGGTTTTAAGTTCCTTTTTAAAGGAGAAAGGACTTAATGTTATTGGAAAGGTTGATAATGTAAAGGATGCCCTCGAAATCGTCAGAGAAAAGGGGGTTGATCTTGTTCTTATCGATATTTATTTGAGAGGCAAGGAAGATGGAATTTTTCTATCGAAGGAATTAAAAAAGCTTGATATTGCATTTATGTTCATTACTGCCATATCGGATACAAACACAATTGAAACTGCAACAAAAAATGGGGCGTATGGTTATATAGTAAAACCAATAGATTTAAGTCATCTAAGTATAATTCTGGATATTGCAATTACCCAGATAAACTGCAAAAAAAGGCTGAAAAAAGAAAAGAAAGAGATAGCCCAGAAGTTTAGAGATATGCTGGATTCACTACAGTTAATGATGATTGAACTCGACTTTAATTATAATCTCAAATTTGTAACAAAGCTTGTAAAAGAAAGATTTAAAATAAACTCTATGTCTGCCAGAGCCTTTACTGATCTTTTCGACGATATAAATAGAGAGTTTTTGATGCATAAACTTGAGAGAGTAAAATCTGGAGAAGTTGTTACTTTTAATCTCTTTTTAAACGATGGTGAGAAAAAATTTCCCATTTTTTTCAGATGTTCACCTATAACTGAAGAGGAAGAAGGGGTTTATGTAATTAATGGTATAAGGGTACTTATGATTAACATAATGGATATTATTTCTGAATTTGTAATACCTGATGAAGATTTCTTTGATGTTTTTTCTCTCTCAAATAGAGAAAAAGAAATAGTAAAATGTATAATAAAATTTCAATCAAATCAGGAAATTGCAAAAAGCCTTTTTATCTCCTTGCCAACTGTAAAATTTCATATCAAAAATATATATTCCAAGCTTAATGTCAAAAACAGAAAAGAGCTACTGGAGATGCTAAAAAATTATTACTTTAAAAACTATGGAAATGAATGTTATGCAATGTATCTTCTGAATATTTTATTGAACCAGTAATTTTAAAGTATTTAGACCTGAATTAAGCAATTTTTTAAGAAGTAATACAGATAGATATCGGACCACAACACCTTTGGCGTTGTGGTCTGGTGTCTATCTCTATAATTTTATAAGCATATTGAATAACTCTTGTACAATTTGGGGAAAATGTTTCCTGCAAGTTGAACTCATCTATATTTGACTTTTTAAAGCCTATTAGTTATTCTATTTTAGGATAGCTATCTGAACAGAGGAGAAAAAGATGTTATTTGATAAAATTATTTCTTTATTTATAGGTACAAAGCAACAAAGAGATCTAAAGAAAATTATGCCCTATGTGGAGAAAATAAATTCTCTTGAAAGTGAGATATCTTCTCTCTCAAATGATACTCTTTCAAGAATGACCCTTGAATTTAAAGAAAGATTATCTAAAGGGGAAAATCTTGATGATATACTTCCTGAGGTTTTTGCGGTAGTAAGGGAGGTCTCAAAACGTACAATTGGCTTAAGACATTTTGATGTACAGCTTATAGGGGGTTATGTTCTCCACAAAGGAATGATTGCAGAAATGAAAACAGGTGAGGGTAAAACCCTTGTGGCGGTACTTTCACTTTATCTCAATGCACTTACTGAAAAAGGATGTCATCTTGTGACAGTGAATGATTACCTTGCTCGCAGGGATGCTACATGGATGGGACCCATTTACAAGTTTTTGGGGCTGAGTGTTGGAGTTATAAACCACGAAAAGTCCTATCGTGTAGAGTGGGATGATATTTCAAAGTACACTGTTAGATTGATAGAATGTTCAAGGAAAGAAGCATATAACTGTGATATTACATATGGGACAAACAACGAATTTGGTTTTGATTATTTAAGAGACAACATGGTCTTTTCGCTTGAACAGAAAGTCCAGAGAAAGCATCATTATGCAATTGTAGATGAGGTTGATTCAATCCTTATAGATGAAGCAAGAACTCCACTTATAATTTCAGGACCGTCAGAGGAAGCCACTGATCTATACTATAAAATTGACAAAATAATTCCGAGGCTTACAAGGGCACAGGTAAATGAAAAAAACGAGCCTGTTGAAGGGACAGGAGATTATGCGATTGACGAAAAAGACAGGACCGCTGTTCTTACAGAACAGGGTATTGAAAAAGTAGAAAATTTGCTGGGTATTAAAGATTTATATTCTCCAAAAAATAGCAAGATAGTTCATCATGTTATTCAGGCTATAAGAGCACATACTCTCTTTCATCGAGATGTAGATTATGTTGTGGAGAATGGAGAGGTTGTAATTGTGGATGAGTTTACAGGAAGAAAGATGCCGGGTAGAAGATGGTCAGATGGATTACATCAGGCTATTGAAGCAAAGGAAAGAGTAACAATAAAACAAGAATTTCAAACATTGGCAACAATCACCTTCCAGAATTATTTCAGGATGTATGAAAAACTTGCTGGGATGACTGGAACAGCTGAAACAGAAGCGACGGAATTTTATGCTATATATAAGCTTGATGTCATTGTAATACCCACAAATCTCCCTGTTGTAAGAATTGACGCTGCAGATAAAATTTATCTTACTGAGAAAGCAAAATTCAAAGCAATAATAAGGGATATAGAAGAAAGGCATAAGAAAGGACAACCAATGCTTATCGGAACAATCTCTGTGGAAAAATCAGAAATTCTTTCCAAAATGCTTGTCCAGAAAAGAATAAAACACAATGTTCTTAACGCAAAGTACCATGAAAAAGAGGCAGAAATTATTGCTCAGGCAGGGCAGCGTGGTGCTGTAACAATTGCAACAAATATGGCAGGTAGAGGTACAGATATCAAGCTTGGGGAAGGTATAAAAGAACTTGGAGGGCTCCATGTTATTGGAAGTGAAAGGCATGAGGCAAGAAGAATTGATAACCAGTTAAGAGGAAGATCGGGCAGGCAGGGGGATCCTGGTTCCTCTCAATTCTACGTTTCACTTGAGGATGATTTGATGAGACTTTTTGGTATGGATAGCAGGATGAAGCTAATGCAAACACTTGGATTTAATGAAGACGAAGAAATACAGAGTGTTATGATCTCCAGAGCTATTGAAAGGGCACAGAAAAGGGTTGAACAAAGAAATTTTGAAATCCGTAAAAATCTTTTAGAATATGACAACGTAATGAATGAGCAGAGAAGCTATATTTACAGAATAAGAGATAAGATTCTTGATATTCACAATAATTACGACATCATTGATGAAATAATAGAAAATGTTGTATTAAACTTTTTAAAAGAATCCTTTGATAGGTATGAAAATGTAGGTAGCTGGGATATAGAAAAGATAAGGAAATGGTTTAAATTTACGTTTTTTGCTGACCTTGACATTAATTTTGCAGGTAAAAATTTTGATGAGGCAGTAAAACTTATGAATGAAAAAGTAAAATCCGTTACATGGAATAGACTCAACATCCCTGTTGAAATAAAAGGAGAGGCTTTGAAGTTTGTTCTTTTAACAACGCTTGATGCAAGATGGAAAGAACATTTAAGGAATATAGATTCCCTTCAGGAGGGAATATATTTAAGAAGCTATGCTCAAAGAAATCCAATTGTAGAATATAAGCTTGAATCCTTTGAATTATTCCAGAAGATGAAAAATCAATTTATGCAGGATGCTCTTTCCTTAATTTCAAGACTTGAAGTTCGAGCTGAGTTTATGCCGGCTGGTGAATATCAAATGCCACAGGCAAGAATTAGTGAAATGCATAAAGAATTCGGGCAGTTCGGCGTGGTAAAAGAAACTTTGCCCAAGGCAGATAAGATGCAGGTGAGAAGGAGAGAAAAACTCGGTAGAAATGATCCCTGCTGGTGTGGTAGTGGAAAAAAATATAAGAATTGTCATTTAGAAGAAGATCTGGCAAAAGATCGAGCTGTAAATATGGCTCAATAATTTATCAGGGGTGATTTATGGATTATAAAAGTGCAGGTGTTAATATAGAAAAAGCCGATATGCTGGTAGAAAGAATAGCAACTCTGGCAAAATCCACTTACATAAAAGGGGTTCTTGAAGGCATTGGAGGCTTTGGCGCCCTTTTTGAACTTAAAGGCTATAAAAGTCCTGTTGTGGTTTCTTCCACAGATGGCGTTGGGACGAAGATTCTCATAGCAAATGAAATGAAAAAATTTGGTGGACTCGGATTTGATTTAGTGGCAATGTGTGTTGATGATATAGTATGTCATGGTGCAAAGCCTCTTTTTTTTCTTGATTACATTGCAGTGGGCAAATTGAACGAGGATGTTTATCTTCAGATAATAGAAAGCATATCAACAGCCTGTAAGTTTGCAGAATGCTCTTTAATAGGTGGAGAAACAGCCGAGCAACCTGATGTTTATCCGGAAGATGGTTTTGACCTTGCTGGTTTTTCCGTGGGTGTCGTAGAGAAAAAAAATCTTATTTCAAAAGAAATGGTTTTAAAGGGGGACGCCATTATTGGACTAGCCTCTTCTGGTTTTCATTCAAATGGATTTTCACTTATCAGAAAGGTTGTAAGAGAAAAGGGGCTTTCTTATTCAGAAAATTATGGTTTTGGAAAATTAGGGGAACTTCTCCTCACGCCAACCGAAATATATTCCCCAATTATACTTAAATCCTTAAAATATTTCAAAAAAGATATTCATGGTATAGCACATATAACTGGGGGTGGAATTGAGGGGAATCTTTCAAGGATTTTACCGAACAATGTAAATGCGATAGTACAAAAAAGTAGCTGGAAAAGATGCCCTGAAATGGACTTTATAATAAAAAGTGGGGGAATTGATGAAGCTGAGGCATATAAAGTTTTCAATATGGGGATAGGAATGATACTTATTGTTTCTGATAAAAAGAAAAATGAAATATTAAGATTTTTCAATGAGAATAGCTATAAAGCTTACCTGATTGGTGAAGTTAGCGGTGGAAGGGGAGAAGTAAAACTTATTTAAACTTTTACTGCTTTGCGGTAAGAATTATTCCTGAAAGCTTATATTGCTCAAGTTTCTTTAAAGTATTTTCCGCACTTTCCTTTGAATTAAAATAACCAACCCTTACCTTAATCCATTTTTTACCTTTTGAGGATTCTTCAGTCACAAAAACAGGAAACTTCTCTTTCCTCAATAAATCATAAATCCTCAAAGCATTTGATTCTTTTTTGTATGCTCCAACCTGTATATAATATTTTCCTTCGATTGTGGCAGTAATTTCTTTTACTGTGGCAGAAGAAGACGCAGTAGAATCAGAAAATTCTATAACCGCCTCTCTTTCCATTAATTCAAAACTTTCAGAAGTTACACTGCTCTTTGCCTCCTGAGAAAAGTCACTACTTACAGAAGAACTCATCGAACTAATAAGAGTGCTTTCCTCAGAAAAAGGTAAAAATTCCTCAGGCTCTTCAAGTATAAACTCATCATCCGGTGCTTTTTGTGTAATCGGTTGCTCCACAATTTTTTCAGTGTAAGGAGGGATTTCAACAACATTAGTTAAGGGTATAACCACTGTGTTTGTTATGTAAACTTCATTGGTTTTTGTAATAACCACAAAATTTGTAGAAAAAGAAGCGGGGGTACGTGTTTGAGGAATATTTGTGGTTGAAAAAGAAGAACTTTCTTTTGAGGCACTCTTTTCAGAATAAACAGAACTGGCTTCGGATGAACTGAGGGCACTTCCCCGCCCCTCTTCAGTGTAAGATATTATCCTGTTATCGCCAATTTTTAGAATGGTAATCTTTGCATAAGCGGTTCCTTTTCTCAAAAAGCCGAGTTCTTCAGCAGCTATTTTAGAAACATCAAGTATTCTATTTGCGACAAATGGTCCTCTGTCGTTTACAATAAGTTTAACTTTTCTGCCATTTTCAAGGTTTTCTACAAGTATTTCACTTCCAAAAGGTAATTCTCTATGAGCAGCTGTATATTTATTTGGATCAAAAAGTTCTCCGCTTGCTGTTCTTTTCCCCTTAAATTCATCTCCGTAGTAAGATATTGTTCCATATAAATACTTTGGAAACTGAGAATAACTGTATTTAAAAGAAAGAAAGATAAATAATAACAAAACCCCTTTTTTCACAAATTCCCTCCAAAAAACATTCCTTAATCTTTTATCGGAATTAGAAAAAATAATTTAAGATTTGAAATTTCTAAATTGAACAAATTTTTCTGAATTTGGTGATTTTCTAAAGAAATAAATAAAGAAAGGGGTTGCTCTAATTATCATTTTTATTTTTTAAAAAAGGGACATACTTCCTATCAACTTCTGCAATGTGTTTTTTAATCCATTCCATAAGAAAATCAATAATATCAGATGTTAATGTTTCTTTACCATCGATAAAGTTTGAAATAAAATCCTTTACCTTTTTAATAAATTCGTCATGCTCATTCTTATGTTTTTGATAATCAGAATAATTTGCCTTCCGCATCAGATACTCTTCAGTGGAAAAATGATACTTTGTGTAATCAAAAAGTTTTTCGAGTGTTCCTTCAAGAAGCCTATTTTCTTTTTGCTCGTCAAATTCACTACTTAAATTATTTAAAAGGTCGAATAATCCCTTATGTTGCTTGTCAATAACCTCATTTCCAACAGAAAAAGAATTATTCCACTCAATTAATTTCATATGGAACTCCTGATTAAAATTATAAAAAAAAGTCATAAAAGTATCAAGAGGTGAATAATTTTTTTTAGAATTTTAAATGAAGTGAATATTGAAAAGTTTTAAAAGAAGTTTTATACTTTAAAATAATAAATTTTGGTTTGCAAAAAATTTCCCGAAGGGGGTAAAAATGGCTTCTATACTCATAGCTGACGATTCTTTCATTATGAGAAAAACGCTCCGAATTCTTGCAGAAAAACTCGGTTATCAGGTGGTTGGAGAAGCCACTGATGGTAGGGAAGCCTGCGAAAAAAATGACCTGCTCAAACCTGATGGAATAATAATGGATATAGAAATGCCAAATATGGATGGCATAGAAGCAATAAAAAATATAAACTCAAACTCACAAAAGTCTCGCATACTTGTTGTTAGCAACCATAACGAAAAACACCTTATTGTAGATGCATTAAAATATGGTGCAAAATATTATATAATTAAACCAATCACTCAGGAAGTTCTAAAGAAGGGGCTAGAAATTATTTTTTCATAACTTTGAAAATCATTTCAAGGACCTAAAAGTTTAAAAATGAAAATTAAAACTATTGGCTTGTTCAATGATTCTTTTCCGCCCATTTATGATGGTGTGGCAACAGTTGTTTATAACTATGCTGATTATTTACTTAAAACTGAAGGGTTTAGGCCTGTTGTTGTTACAGTTTCAGCCCAAACTAAGTTAGAAACTCCGTTTGAGGTTTTAAGATTCTTTTCTGTTCCGTTAACTCTACGCAAACCATATAGATTAGGCCTACCATATCTTGATGTGAATTTTATGAAAAAAATTAGGGATATTAACTTTTCTTTGATTCATGCCCATTCTCCATTTTCTGCTGGTAGATTGGCTCTAAAAATTGCCTGAGAAAAGAACGTGCCCATCGTTGCAACTTTTCACTCAAAATATTATGATGATTTTTTACCTGTTGTAAAGTCAAAATATATTGCAAAGGAGATAGTTAAGTGGATAATTTCTTTTTACGAAAAGGTTGACGAGGTATGGACAGTCAATGAAGCAACTGCTAAAACTTTAAGAGAATATGGATATAAAAATGACAATATATATATTATTCCAAATGGTGTTGATGATGATGACACTGCTGACTCGTTAGATATAGTTGACAAAAAATTTTCCTTAAATGAAAACGATCTTGTTTTTCTTTATGTTGGCCAGCTTATAAAACAAAAGAATGTTTACCTGATTTTGAAAGCCTTGAAATATGCAAAAGAAAGAGGAGTTGATTTTAAAATGATATTTGCAGGAAAAGGTGATGAAAGAAAAAAAATGGAAAGATTTTTAAAGAAAAATGGTTTGGAAAAGAATGTTTTCTTTACGGGACAAATATTTGACAGAAAATATTTGTATACTATATATAAAAGGGCTAATTTATTTATCTTTCCTTCTCTTTATGACACGGCGGGTATAGTGGTAAGAGAGGCTGCAAAGTTTTCCTGCCCTTCGGTACTTATAAGAAATTCAAATGCGGCAAGTGGTATAACTGAAAATGTGAATGGTTTTCTTGTTGAAAATACTGTTGAGAGTCTTGGAAATAAGTTGATAGAGCTAAGTAAGAATAGAACTCTACTTAAATCTGTGGGAGAAAAGGCAAAAAACTCTCTTGTTATAAACTGGAAAGATGTGGTAAATATGGCACTTGAAAGATATAAAAAATTTTTGCCCTAAAGTTAGATGAATTTTATTCATACCTTAATGCCTCAATTGGGTTAAGCTTTGCTGCTTTTCTGGCTGGATAAAAACCAAAAAATATCCCTACACTTATAGAAAATAAGAAGGCAATGATAAAAACTGGTAGAGAAAAAACCACCTTCATATTAAAAAACCTATCCACTCCAGTACCTATTAAAACTCCAATAATTATACCTATTATTCCACCTGTTATACAGAGGATTACAGCTTCAGAAAGAAATTGCAGAAGAATATCTTTTTCCTTCGCTCCCACAGCAATTCTTATACCTATTTCTCTTGTTCTCTCTTTTACAGAAACAAGCATAATGTTCATAATTCCCACTCCGCCCACAACGAGAGAAATTCCAGCTATAGAAGCAAGAAATATAGTAAGAAGCATTGTAGTCTGATTGAAAGTTTCAAGTAAGTCCGTTTGATTTCTTATTGTGAAATCATCGGAAGCATTTTCTGAAAGCCTGTGAGATTCCCTTAAAATTTTTCTTATTTCTTCCTCACATGCCGACATTAAATCCTTTGAAGCTGCACTCACAAGAATTTGCCCTATGAATCTCGAACGGGATATTCTGGATTCAAAAGTGGTATATGGAACAATTACAACATCATCCTGATCGCTCATTCCCCCCGAAGCACCCTTTGGAGTAAGTACACCAAGAACCCTAAATCTATTCCCCTGTATCCTAACCTCCTCCCCGGAAACATTTTCATTTCCAAAAAGATTTGTGGCAACAGTATAACCTATTACACACACCTTTGCTTTTGTCCTTACGTTTGCCTCATTAAATAAATCCCCGGAGATTACATTCCAGCCTCTTATTTTAAAATAATCCTCCGATACACCATAAATAGTAGTATACCAGTTACCAGATGGTCCTATTACCTGAGAATTTATTCTATATAATGGCGATATTCCATCAATTAAGGTCGCTTCCCTTTTTATCTTTTCTAAATCTGAAATTGTAAGTCTTGAGGCGCTTCCAAGCCCCATGGAGACTCCCCCCTGTCTGAATGCTCCCGGAAAGATTGTAATGAGATTTACTCCCATACTACCTATCTGATTCTCTACCTGCTTTTGAACCCCAAGCCCGATTGAAACCATCACAACAACAGATGTAATTCCTATCACAACTCCAAGCATTGTTAGAAAGCTTCGCATTTTATTTTTCAGTATGGATCTGTAAGCATCAAGTATTATTTCTAAAATCATAAAATCTAATTCTCCCCTTTTCTCACATCTCTTATTATCAAACCATCCCTCATTTCAATTATCCTTTGAGAATATGTAGCAATATCATATTCATGGGTAACAAGTACTATGGTTATGCCATACCTGTTAAGTTCTTTAAATATAGACATAATTTCTTTGCTTCTCTCACTATCAAGATTGCCAGTGGGTTCATCTGCAAGTATTAAAGATGGATTATTAACCAGTGCTCTGGCAATAGCCACTCTCTGCTGTTCTCCACCTGAAAGCTGGTTCGGGAAATGAGCTCTTCTTTCCTTTAATCCCACCATTTCAAGGGAGTTGAGAACTCTTTTTCTTACTTCACTTTCTTTAAGTCTTGGATATCTATAAAGCAATGGTAATTTTACGTTATCAAATGCAGAGGTTCTTGAGATAAGGTTGAATGATTGAAAAACAAAGCCTATTTTTTTATTTCTTAACTCTGCAAGTTCGTCCCTTGAAAGGGCATTTACTTTTTTCCCCTCAAGAAAATAATCACCTTCATCAGGGATATCAAGAAGCCCAAGTATATTCATAAGAGTACTTTTACCTGAACCAGACGCTCCCATTATTGCAATGAATTCGCCTTCTTTAATGGATAAAAAAATATCCTTTAATGCGACAACCTTTGCTTCATCAAGCTCCGGATTGTAAACTTTCTTTATCCCTGAAAGTTTTATAAATTCTGTCATTACCTCCTCCCAGGAACAGGTGGTCCAAATAAAACAGGTGACTGGGATGACTGTCGCTTTGTAGTGCTGGCTGCATAGGTAATAACCTCTTTTCCTTCAAGTTCTTCATCTCTTAAAGGCTTAATCTCTATATACTTTCCATCGCTAATTCCAGTAATAACAGGCAATGGTTTTATTTCCTTCGTTTTTCTATCATATAGCCATAATATTCTTCTGTTTTCTTCCCTTCCCACCCGATTGATATTTTCTCCTCTCTGTTTTAGTTCACCTCTCACACTTTTTCTAAAATTTCTCAGCATTTCTCTTGATGGTTGAAATCTTAATGCTGTTGCTAAAACCTTTAAGATATTCTCCTTGCTTTCAACAATTATATCAACAGAAGCTGTCATTCCGGGCAACAAATTTTTTTCCTTATTATCTACACTTATGACTACTGTATAATTTACCACATTTTGTATGGTTTGTGGCTCAACCCTTATCTGAACAACCTTTCCTTTAAATACCTTTTCTGGGAATGCACCTACAGTAAAATTTACCCTTTGCCCAATTCTGACATTTCCTATTTCAGTTTCATCAACAAGGGCTTCTATCTCAAGATTTGAGGGTTCTGTTGCAATCACAAAAAGTGGAGAAGATGTATTTACATTTGTTCCTTCATCTATATTTCTGGTAACTATCATGCCACTTACAGGGGCATAAATAAAGCTATACTCATAATTAAGTCTTGCCTTTTCATACTCAACAAGCGATGCCTTATAAGTCAATTCTGCACTTTCATAGCTATATTTTGCGTCCTGTAATTCTTTTTCAGATTTAAACCCGGACTCAAAAAGATGCAATGTGTCACTATATTCCTTCTGTGCAACAATAAAGCTATTGGAGTTTTTTAAAAGATTATGCCTTGCTTCCTCCAGAGAGAGTTTAAGAAGCGAGTTGTCTATTAACGCCAGAAGGCGCCCTGTCTTTACAAACTGGTTGAAATCCACAAAAACCTTTTTTACAATTCCATCAACCTTTGAGTAAACTCCAACTGATTTTTTATATTTTAAATTTCCTGTAGTGGAAATGGTCTTTGTTATTTCCCCTCTTTCTATTTTTACAGTTTGATAACTTACTTCCTTTTTCCCTGAAAATAAAAAGTAACCACCGGTACCAGCTGCTAAAACCAGTATAAAAATTAATATAACCTTCCATTTTTTCATAAAAACCTCCAGAAACTATAACATTCTTAAAATTCTGGCAACACATATCCAGTAGTCATAGTATGCACTCTCATACGAATTCTTTGCCTGTAAATAAGTCAATTTACTATTAATATAATCAATTTCGTTTATTTGTTTTAATTCTTTCTGCTTTCGAGCAAAATTCAAGTTTTCAATAGAAATATCAAGGCTGTTTTTTTGAATCTCCAGTGCTCTCTTATAATAATCCAGATCAAAAATATAGCTTTTAAAAGTATTAAAAATCGAATTTTCATATGCCTCTTTTTGAATTTTAATCTTTTCTATAGTTTCATTTTTCTGTTTTATCTGTGAATCAAGGCTTGAGCCTGGAAGAATGCTGTCCAGTGGCATTGAAAGAGATAGCCCTATCGACCAATTTCCCTGCCAGCTTCTTTTACCAGTCAATCTATCTTCAATTTGATACCTCAATCTGTAATCTGCATTTGCTGAAACCTTTGGTAATCTTGACCATTCAAGCGATTTTTTGTTCAATCCTTCCTTTTTTAGATTGTATTCATAGGTAAACCACTCCACATTATTGGAAAGGGCCTTTTTAAAAACCTTTTCCACTTCAGAACTTATTACCTTATCTGAAATATAAATTTCCATATCGCCCAACTCATTTTTTAAAATCAATTTATCATTGGTACTTCTTATCCCAATTATTGCAAGAAGGCTTTTTTCCTCCTTTTTGTATTCATAATCTTTCTTAAGCAATTCAAGGTTTGCGTTTTGCAAATCCAGATTTGCCTTATTTAGATCAATGGAGGTTATCTGTTTTAAGTAAAATTTTTGTTTTGCCTCCTCATATTTTTTTGAAAACAAATCAAGTTGAAGTTTCAAGGTTTCAATACTTGAAGAAAGTAGCTTGAGTTTAAAATAGCTTTCCAGTACATTTAATTTTAATTCTTTCTTTTTATCTTCAATATTCTTCTTCATAACTTCAAGATAAAGCTCGTTAACCTTATGATTGTTGTATTTTTGAAATCCGTTGAAGATGGTTTTATCTATCGAGAAAGAAAGGGTATAATTATCCGAAAATTCATTGGTTAGCTCGATGATTCTCTCTCCCATCTGGTAAGTGGTAATATTTTCTTTATTTGTAAAAAACTGATAACTATAATTCCCCCCTGCACTTATAGAAGGATAAAAAAGCTCGGCAAAACTCTGACTTAATGTAAATTGAGCGATTTTACAGTCTTTTTCAAGCTCTTTTAATTCAAAATTATTTTCATAAGCAATTGATATTGCTTTTTCCACATCAAGTTCAAGAGAGAAAGCGTTTATAACAAAAAGAACAAATAAAAAAAACAAAATCTTATTCATATTTACTCTCATAATTCTCAGTATAACAAAGTCTTTTGAAAATTTTTTATATTATTCTTTTACAAAACCACACAGTTCGGGTTATATAAATTAAGGCAAATTTTTTCCGAAAAGTTGCATTTTTTGTCAACATTCTGGCTTAAATATCACAACAACTATGTAGGATTGTTATTCCGTGCTCCCTTAACAACAATTTAAGAAATTGCTCAATAATCACTTCCATTGAATATAAAACTTGAAATTATTAAATTTTTCAATTATTCTACTATAGACTCAATTATATATCTCCTAAATTGTGTGATTTTATTTGAGGATAATATAGATAACCTCAAGAGAGGCAACACTTTTGAGGAGATTTTTCTTGTGTTCCTTTCTATCTCCTATGGAGAGAAAATTTATTGTACAATTTAGGTCTTTTAAAATTTTTTGATTTTACTTTAGAAATACACTGCAGGAAACCTGGAGGATTTAATGCAAACATTAAAACTCTTAGACAGAGAAATTCAGATCGAAAGGATTGTTATAAAACTCGGGACAAAGCAGATTACAGACACTAATTCCATAAACTACAAAAACATAAAGAGTATAGTTGATGAAGTTGCAGATTTAAAAAAGGTTATCAAAGACATTCTTCTTGTAGTAAGTGGGGCTATTGGAATTGGAGTTTATGAAATTTTCAAAGGAAATCTGAAAGCTGCACTTTCTCTTTCACAGAAACAGGCTATTGCAGGGGTGGGGCAGATTACACTTATGCAAATATTAAAAGAAGAGTTCAAAAAGCATAATATTCCAGTGGGACAGGTCTTGTTAACACAAAATATATTTGATGATAGAAAAGCTTATCTCAATGCAAAAAATACCCTTTTTTCAATGCTCGAAATGGGAATAATACCAATAATAAATGAAAATGATTCAGTTGCTACAGAGGAGATAAAAGTCGGTCAAAATGATAGCCTGGGTGCCCTTGTTAGCTTGCTTATAGACGCCAATCTTTATATTATGCTTACAGACACAGAGGGATTTTATGAAAACTATGATTCAGCAGATAGAAAGTTAATAAAGGTTGTTGATAATATAGAAAAATATCTTTCTCATGCTAAAGACCCCGAAAATCCATTTGCCAGAGGAGGAATGATAACAAAGCTAAGCGCTGCAAAAATGACTGTAGCCAGTGGTATTCCAGCTGTTATTGCGAATGGATTTAAGGAAAACAGACTCCATCTTATCTTAAATAACCTGAGCACTGGAACAATATTTTTACCATCCCTGAAAGCATTGAAACACAAAAAAAGATGGATTCTTGGCAAAAAACCAAAAGGACAACTGATAGTTGACGAGGGAGCAAAAAATGCTTTAAAAAATAACAAAAGCCTTCTTGCTACTGGAATAAAAGGAGTAAAAGGAAACTTTGAATATGGAGATACCATACAAATAGTTGACATATCTTTAAAAGAAATCGGGAGGGGACTTACTAATTATAGCAGTGAGCAAATAAAATTAATAATGGGAAAAAGATCGGAAGAGATTGAGAAACTATTGGGAGAAGAAAATAAATATAGTTGTGTTATTCATGTTGATAATTTAATTCTTTTGTAGAAAAGGGGGAATTTATGCCTTATTATTTATGGCTTGCAATAGGAGTTGCATTAATAGCACTTGAAATAATTATGCCAGGTTTTGTAATTTTCTGGTTTGGTGTCGGAGCAGTGATTACTGCTTTATTTGCTATAACAAAGATTGTCACTCGTTTTGAATACCAGTTTATTCTTTTCTTTTTAAGTTCTCTTTCATTTTTGTTATTATGGTTTTTCTGGTTGAAAAAGCTCTTTGTAAAGCCGGAAGATAATATGGATCTTGCTATAAAAAATCTAAAAGGAGTGGTAAAAGAAAAGATAAAGCCGGGAACTCCGGGTAAAATCGAACTATACGACAACTACCATGGCATAAAAGTTTGGAAGGCGTACTCCGATGAAGAATTAGAAGAGGGAACAGAAATTCAGGTTGTTGGAGCAGAAGGAATTTCACTTTTTGTAAAAAAATAAAAGATCAGGGGGTTTTTTATGACTGCATTTAACTTTTTGATAGCAAGTATAGGACTTGTAGTTCTGATTTTGATTTTTAAGGGTGTCAGAATGGTACCTCAGGCAGAGAACTGGATAATTGAAACTTTTGGCAAATATTCCAAAACCTTAAAGCCGGGTTTAAACCTCATTAACCCACTTTTTTCTCGTGTTGCATACAAGGTTGATGTAAGAGAAAGGGTTCTTGATCTGCCTGCTCAGGGGATAATAACTGCGGACAATGCTACGGTAACTGTGGATGGAGTTGTTTTTTATAAAGTTATGGATCCTTATAAAGCATGTTATGGAATTGAAAACTTACAATTTGCCATTGCAAACCTTGGTATAACAACTCTTCGTTCTATAATGGGTAGAATGACGCTCGATGAGGCTTTTTCTTCGAGAGAAAAAATAAATGCTGAACTTCTTACAATTCTTGATGAGGCAACTGATTCCTGGGGGACAAAGGTTACAAGGGTTGAGATAAAAGATATAAAGCCTCCAGCTGAATTAGCAAGAGCAATGGCACTTCAAAAACAGGCTGAACAGGAAAAAAGGGCAAGAATCCTTGAAGCTGAGGCAAAAAAAGAAGCTGCAGAGAGAGAGGCTGAAGGTTATAAGAAGGCAAAAATTCTTGAGGCGGAAGCAAGGAAAGAGTCTGCAGAACGAGATGCAGAGGCAAGAGAAAGGCTTGCACAGGCAGAGGCTAATGCTATTAAATATGTAACAGATGCTCTTTCTTCTTCAAAAGGAGATCCACTTATTTATCTGATAGGGCAGGAATATGTAAAAAGTCTTGCTAGACTGGGTGAATCTGCAAACGCCAAGTTTCTGGTTTTTCCAGCAGATCTAATTCAGACACTAAAAACTTTATTACAAAAAGAAGGTAAATAATTGATAAGTATTTTTACTGCAGTTTATCCTGAAGCAAAACCTTTAATAGAGTTTTATAATCTTAAAAAAAACTTTGAAGTTTTAGAATTTCAAAACTTCAGGGGAAAAAATATAATACTTTCAGTTACAGGGGTTGGAGGTATTAGAGTTGCTTCCATACTTTCCAGTGTTCTTGCAACTGAACCAAAAGAAGAGATGTTTTGTCTACTAATAGGTGTCTGTGGAACAAAAAATGAATCTATTCCACTGGGAGAACTTTTTCTGATAAATAAGGCTGTCCAGTTTAACACAAAAAAAAGATTTTACCCGGATATAATTTTTGGGCACAATTTTAAAGAAAATTCTATAGAAAGCTTTGATAAAATTATAACAGATGAAAATATAAAAACAGAGTGTGAACTGATTGATATGGAAAGTGCTTACTTTCTTGAGGCTTCCTCTATATTTTTGCCACCTCATAAAAGCCATGTGCTAAAAATAGTTTCTGACCATCTTGATATAAGACACATAACGAAAGAGTTTATTTCATCTATTGTTGAAAAGAATATACATAAAATCGATAAATTCATTAAAAACATTGAAAAATTTTTATCCAGTTCAAAAAGAGAGATATTATCAAAAGAAGAAATAAAGGTTCTTGAAAAGATTTCAGAAAAAATTTCTTTAACGCATTACATGAAAAATGAGTTATTTGAACTTTATAAAATGGCAAAAATAAAAGGAAAAATCAAAACAGAAGATTTATTTCCCTTTTTGATATTTTATCCAAAAACAAAAATAGTGCGAAAAAACATATATGCCCAGCTCAAAAAGCTTTTTTAAACACATTTATGTAGAAGATTCTATCTTAGAACACGAAAATACAAAACTCATCATCTCTAAAATAAAAAATCCAGTGATTATCAATATAAAAAACTACCTGGAGATATTCGGGAGAAAAAAACAGGATTTTCTTCTCCAGAAGGAAAATCCATCCTTAATTCTTGCAAAAAAGTACAACAATTTTATTTACCCGAATCCGCCCTATTGCCAGAATTTTGGTTACAAAAATAGCTACTATATTTCTATGGTTTTAAACTGCCTTTTTGACTGTAAATATTGCTTTTTGCAGGGTATGTATGATTCTGGACATCTGGTAATCTTTGTAAACATAGAGGACTATGTAAATGAACTGGCTAAAATAAAACCTCCTGCAATGGTTTTCTTATCATATGATACAGATCTCCTTGCAATTGAAAATCTTACTGGTTTTATCCATAAAATTTATAATTTTTCTGATAGACTTAAAGGCATAGTTTTAGAAATAAGAACAAAATCTTCCAATTTTAAAGTGATTGAAGACTTGAAGTCGCTTTCAAATATTGTACTTGCGTGGTCTTTACTTCCAGATGAACTAATAAAAATCTTTGAAGCTAAAACCCCACCCCTAATAGAAAGACTGAAGGCTATATGTAAAGCTCTTGAGAAGGGATGGAAGGTAAGATTGTGCTTTGATCCCTTAATTTTCTTAAAGGATAGCCTTACTTATTATGAGAAAATGATAAATACTATTTGCCAGCATATCGATGTTAACAAAGTATTTGATATAAGCCTTGGCAATTTTAGAATGAACAAAGACTATCTTAAGAAAGCCAAATCATTAAGACCAGAACTATTAGCGATTGAAACTGAAGATAAAATTTTTTACAATGAAATTTTAAATAAAATAAGATCTCTTTCTGTTGATAAAAAAATAAATAGCCTGTATAATTAAAACTGAACCTGAATTGAGAATAATAGAGATAACCTCAAGGAACGAGGCAAAAGTTGTTATTTTCTATAAGTTATAAAATATACAGAGGAGGAATTTTATGAGTGAGGTTTCTAAAGAAAAAAAAGAAGCAAAAAAAGGGAAAACTTTAATGAAAAAATTTCTCATTTATTTACCAGTATTGATAATATTGATTGTGGTAATATTTTTTATTATGGTCTTTGTCAGTAAAAAGCAAACATATTCTGTTAGTGAGTACGAAAATAAGCTTTCAAAGTTCTACTTTTATCTTGCCACAAAAGATACAAATAATCTTCTTACTTTAATCAATTCTAAATTTGAAAATAAGGAAGCTATACTACCTATAAATAAAGATAACTATAAGTTATTTTCCTATAATTTTGAGTTTTTTACAAATGAAATTGAATCAAATAAAGTCGAAGGGGCGAAATTACTTTATTCGATTTTTATAGAAACAAAATCCTCAAATATTTCAATAATCAAAGAGGCTTATTTTTCCACGACAGAAAAGAAGATTATGGAAATTAAAGAGCTATATCAAGGGAAAGATATAACAAAAATAAAATAACCCTGGTACCCGGCTGCCAGTAAGTTATATATAATTTTTAAAAATTTGGGGATCTTGTTGACATTTCCTTTTTGTATCTTTCGATTAACTTTTTGTAATAAAATGGAAGATTTTTTATCTCTTCAAATTCTTTTTTAACTTCTGGTTTTAATATCAGATTTTCTGGTGGAGTAATAATGAATTCATTGGGTCTTTCTGCAACCCTTTCCTCTTGAATCCCTTTCTTTTCGAGTCCTTTTTTTGACTTCAAAAGTTTTTCTTCAAGTTTTTTACTTTTCTCAACAGTTTTTTCACTTACCCTTTCTTCAATTATATCTTTTAAAATATTTCCCATATCTTCAGAGATGTCTCTTCCCTTTGAAAAAGCCCCCTCTTTTAATAACCTGCTAAAATTTTTATTTATGGATTCCTGAAGTTTTGAAAGCTCCTCTTTTAAATCTTCATATTCAGGGCTCCCTTTTTTTTCTGAAAGCATTTTTTCAAGTCCCATGGTGATGAGCTGTTGCATTTTAATTAATTCAGAGAGAGAAAGTGTCAGAGGTGTCGGAGAAGAGCTTTCAGAATCGGTATTTTCTAAAAATCTAATAAAACTTTTTAGTGAGAAATATAACCCCCTTAGCTTAAAGGATAATTCTGGTAAAGATTTGAAAAGAATATTTTTTTTCTCTTTTAAGTTTTCTAAAGTTTCTGAAATAATATTTTCTATATCCTGCATTATTTCAATGGGTTTGTAAAAGTCTTTATATAGTATAAAATAGAATCCCAGTTTTTCTCTGTAAAGTTTTTTTAAACTCTCAATTGAGGAAAAAATAGCTTTAAGTTTTATTATTTGTTCTTCCGTGACTATAGATGGGATTAAATTTTTTATTTCTTCATTTATTATGTGGCACAATAAGGTTTCTTCAATCATAAAAAGCAGATTTTCAATTGCTATGTTTTTTGATTTATTTTTTTTGCTGATTAAAGATTTGTTAAGGTTTTCAGAAAGCTTTTTAATTAGTTCTTCTGAGGTATAAAAGCTTTTTTCATCTTTAAACTTCAGGTTATCAGCTTCTCTTAAAAGCTCATCAATGAGGGGTTTTTCGTCGTTAAAAAAGCTATCCTTTTTGGCTGCAAGAAATTTTTTATATGCCTCAAAATTTTTATCAAATCTTTCTTTTACCACCTCGTTTTTCAGCTCATTAAGAAGGTTTTTTATATCATTTATTAATTTTTCTTTTTTCACTATCTCTTTCTGGAGATTTAGTACCTCAAGCAATTTTTCCATCTGCCATAGATATTCTTTTGGATTTTCGAACTTTAGGTTTATATTTTCTTTTAAATTTTCTTCAAATGTTAAAAATTCATCTTTATTGTTCAAGAAATCTTCTATCTTCTTTGAAATACTTTTCATTTTTTCAATAAGTTCTTTTGTTTCCTGAGAGTTTTGAAATATTTTTTCCATTCCATCAAGAGTATTACTCAAACTTAATAGATCCTTTAAATATTTTTCTTTCTTTATATTCTCCATTTCCTTTCCTGAAATCATGTCAATACCAATGTTTGAAAGAATTTCTTTTATGTCCTTGAGGCTGGCGTTAAAAATTTTCTCGAGCCATTCAAAATCCGGGGAGTATAGTGAAAAGTTTTTTTCTTCCGATGCTTTGCCAAAAATATCATAGGCTTTTACCCTGAATATTGCTCTGTCCCCGGGTAAAAGTTCTAAGTCCCTTGATGTGTAACTTAAAATCTTTTGCAATTCTTTTTCTGCCGGAAAGTTATAAGAAAAGCTTTTTTTTATTCTTAAAAAGGAGAGATTTTTATCATCATTTTCTATCGTGCAATCCACACTGATTTTGTTGATTCCCTGATCATCACTTCCATTAATTAAGGCGGAAAGTTTCCAGAGAGATTGTTTTAAAATAATCTCCTCTTTCGGAAATTCAATTGTGAGTTCTGGGGCTTTATTTTCAAGCAGGTTTATTTTTAGGTCATTGAGCAAGCAGGTGTCATTGTAAATGGATTTAAGGTTTATTGAAAAATTTTCTTTTTTTTTGGGCTCTAATATTAAAAGAAAATTTTCACGATTAATTTCTATGTTTCTGCAGGGAATATTTACATCTATACTTTTTATTTCCTTACTCATTTTTCCGAAAATACTCAGCTTTACACCGTAATAGACCTCCATACTTTTTATTCCTTCATTTTCTTCTGGCTCTATTAAGTTTTCCGGATAGATTATCCTGTGTCTTAATTCAACAGGAAGAAATTTTATTGTTCCATATATCATTTTATTTATTACAAGTTTTTTTAGCCCATATTTTACAACATAGATTTTTAAAGGTAGATTTTCATTTTGTGTCCATTTTTCAGGAAGGGAAAAGCTTTCACTTTTTATCTCAAATAACGTATTTGATATAACCAGAATGACTTTATCCAGCTCTTTTATTATGGGGAAGTGAATTTCAAGCTTTTCCCCGATAGTGTAAAAATATGGCAGAATAATGTTAAAATTTTTCCTTTCCAGAAAATTTTCTACTTTTACTTTTTTTTCAAATGCGTGGGGTACAAAACAAATAATGAGAGTCAAAAGAAAAAGATTTAATAGAATGAAAAAAATTGAAATTTTTAGTATTTTAAATCCCGTGGATCTTATTTCTTTATGATATTCAGGTCTATTTTCTAAATTCCGAATTAGTTCTCTTGTGTGAATGTCATTTTTCTTTTTTTTGAGTTCAACAAGGGTATCAATTATAAACATCCTTTTTCCGAAGAGCCTTTTTTCGAGTTCGGGAAATAACCCTTTAATTTTTCTGGCAAAATAAAGGAAGATCTGAAAAAATATAAATAATGTTAAAATTGTAAATAGAAAAGCCACCAAAATGAAAATCGGAACATTTAAAACCAGAAAAAGAGACGTTAAAATTAAAATGTAACTTAAGAATAGTAAAATCAGATAAAAGAAAAAAAGAACGACAAAGCCTGTATTAGTAAGCCTTACCAGTTTCATCAGGGGTGCTCGTTTTTTCTTCTTCAATCCAGGAGAGATATTTTGGTTTTACTACAGAAATTAATGTTCCACTTAAATCTCCGTCATTAAGCAGGAAATAGAAAGCTGAAACAAAATCATAAACATCTTTAAACATGTCTATTATTTTTCTGGTGTAGGTGAATTTTTTACCACAAAAGGTTGATTCGAGGGAGACAAACTCTTCGGGGTTTAAAACCATCTTTTTTTCAAAATTATAGTCTATAAATATTAATTCTATATTGTCAATTAACCTTTTTAGTATAATGGCAGTATCTGTCCTTATCTTTTTAGATATTTGGGCTCTTTGCATTTCAAGTTTCTGGGTCAGGGAAAATAATTCTTTTCCACCTCCTAAAACAGAGGTTGTTTTGTTGAGTTCGTTTACTATGGTGAGATATTCTTTAAAATTTTTGTAGTTTGAGTTGATTTCATAATAAAGGTCTTTTATGTTGCTTTTAACATCCACTTTCTGTCCTGAATGAAAGGTAGCCTGATAAATAACGTTGTTTGAAAGAAATAATGGTGAAAAACATTTATCAAGGCATTCAAGGAGAACCCACGTAATGAATATTTTATCGTTAAAGGAAAGGAGCATTTTTGGATCTTTTATAGAGACATAATAATTCTGGATATTTAGAAAGTTAATATTATTGTTTATAAATTTTAGTCCTTCTGTAATTGAAGGAGTGAGTTTCTTATCAAATTTTTCCTCTGGGGAGATTGGTTTTGTTTCTTCAACTTTTTTTTGTTCTTTTTCTTTTGTTTGTTCCTCCCACAATTTATTCCAGTAACCCATCATATCTTTTTCAGTAATGTTAAGAAAATCTTTAAAGGATCGAGCCTTTTTTCTGCTTAACATTTCTTCTTTGTAATAAAAATCTATCAGCATAAGAAGTTTGGGAAAATACTTCTCAAACACAAATTTGCTTATTTCAAAAAGCCTGTTAAGTCTTGCTTCATTTAATCTTAAGTCAATTCCACAAATCCTTTTTTCTTCCTCAAGAATCTTGGAAAAGGCATTATTAATAGCAGGATAATATCTATAAATTGAGAGTATTCTTTTAAATAACTCAATAAAATATGGTTTTGAGAGGGAAACCGGGTTGTCATAATCCTGTGTGGAATCAAAAAGTCCAGCAAATATTTTTTCATCATACAGCAAATAAAATCTATACACTATTTCAAAGTAGTAAGTGTACCCTGCTCTCAGCAAAAATTTTCGGATTCTTTCAGTTAATTTTTCATCAGTCTGAAAAATATTATATAATATCTCTTGTGCCTCCAGCATGTAAGTTTGAAACTTATAGAAAGTGAGTTCTAAAAATCCGCTTGTGAAATCATTTCTAAAAATTGAAAATATGCCGAAGATAATACATGTCAATTTTGAAGCAAGCCTGCTAAAATAATAAGGTGTGGGGTTATCTTCTTTTTTAACTTTTTTTCTCGGTATTACCTTTCCATAAGTTGTGTTGTTTATTTTGTTTTCTACATTTTTTGTTTCCTTAAGTCTCAGGGCTGTTTCATTTTTAGTTTCTTCTGCAAGCTTTCTCTTATATTCATTTTCTTTCTCTCTTATCCATTCTTCGAGTTTTCTATTCAAATTTGACTTTTCATCAGGAATTAAATCAACAACTTCACCACCTGCATTTATAAAATCCTGAAAGAGTTTTTTTTGTTCATCCGTTCTAAGTCGGTGTATTCCAAGTTTTGCTCTTTTTTCTTCATAAAAGTTATTCATTTTAAGAATCCCTGAAAATTAATTTAATTAATTTTAAAGTTAAAACCTGTAATTAGTCAAGTCTTGATGTTGTTTTTATTTTCACCTGAATTGAGTTATTTTTTTAAGGAGTAATAAAGATTGACACCAGAAAGTTAGCTTCGACCCTTGTATCTATTTCTATATACTATAAAGGTGTATTTGAAGATAGAAATCCGTGGTAATCTGTGTCATCCGGTATATCCGTATGCTTTTTTGTGAAATATTGTAGGATGTTGCATGCAATATCCTGCAATTGTTAGACCCCAATTTCTCACAAATTCGCACGGATTAGACAAATTATCACGAATGAACATAAGTTGAAAGTTTTTTAACCAAAGATTATATTTTGCAATCCATTTGCTTCTGATTCGCTGCCCAACTTTTTATAACAAAATATGGTTTTTTACAAAATTTAAACTTTTTGGTAAAA